>JAEEGF010666134.1_pt1 | contig 12077 bp, 7 predicted proteins | sample 9134171 | NCBI WGS metagenome assembly JAEEGF01 (sample SAMN16246542, study PRJNA631951) | gut metagenome | biome: gut microbiome; feature: rumen; material: AP-attached | host: Bos | place: Iran: Karaj | collected 2018-10 | reverse complement strand
ACCGTTGTAGAAACCAATCCGTACCGGCTCCGACATAGGAATCGGGAGTGAGAGGTGCAACTTGCCTTGTGCAGGGTTTGAGTTGCAGAAGAATACCAAGTGCTGTCTGCCGCCAATCTGCGTACGGGGGTCTCCGCTGGGGATGACGCTCATGCGCTTGATGCGTTCAGGAACACTCATGTCGGGGTTGAGTACGCTGCGGTCGGTCGTGAAATACATGCCACGGATGTTGTAAGTGGTGAACGAGGTGTTCTCCAGCTCTATCCATGCCTCCCGCTGTCCGTACTCGTCTTCGATGTTGGTGGTGTTGTTGGTCAGCACCTCGTTGATCCTGATGTTCTTGGCGCCTTGTCCGAACATCGCCGAGGAGCAGCACATCAGCACACCACTGAGCAGAAGTCTGAAGCTATTCATTTCTTTTTTTACGTATATTATTAATTCTTTTTTTATTTTTTGCCACAGATTACACCGATTAAAAAGATATAATTGATTGACACAGATCATCATATTTGGAATCTGTGAAATCTGTGGCTAACCACAGAAGAACAGTATGATGATCTGTGCGGTGAAGATGCGCAGGAACATCGACAACGGATAGACCGTCGAGTAACCGATGGCCGGGGCTTCCTTCGAACAGATACTGTTGGCATAGGCCAGTGCAGGGGGATCGGTGTACGTACCTGCAATCATACCTGCGATGGTGAAATAGTTGAACTGGTAACGGATCCTGGCGATGGGGCCGATGATGAGAATCGGGATGACCGTAATCATGAAGCCCGTCAGCACATAGAGCAGTCCGTCACCCTCAATCACGGTCTCGAAGAACCCGGCCCCCGCCTTGATACCAACAGATGCCAGGAAGAGCACCAGACCGATCTCGCGCAGCATCATATTGGCCGAGGTGGTGGTATAGGTGACGAGATGGATCTTATAACCATAACGTCCTATCAGGATGGCGATGATCAGCGGACCACCAGCCAGACCCAGTTTCACGGGCACAGGCATGCCCGGGATAGCCAAGGGGAACGATCCGAAGATCAGACCGAGGAAGACACCCACGAAGATCGTGGCGATGTTCGGGGCATTCAGACGACGGAGGGAGTTGCCCATCTGGTTAGCCACCCGCTCAACGGCATCCTCTGGACCTACCACCATGATCTTGTCACCCACCTGCAAGGGCAGGCTGGACGAGGCGAAGAGGTCCATGCCATGGCGGGTCAGTCGGGTGACATTCACACCATGCACACTCGAGAAATGCATCGAAGCCAGTGTCTTGCCGTTGATCCTCGGGTTGGTGATGAGGATACGCTTCGACACTAACGGCTGGTCCTGCTGTTCGAAGTCGATGTCGAGCTTCGGTCCGATGAAGGCCATGATGGCCTCCTGGTCAGCCTCGGCACAGACGATGAGCATCTGGTCGCCCACGTGGAAGATCGTGTCACGGTTAGGGATACACAGCTCTCCTTCGTGGACAAGACGTGACACGACGAAGTCGCGGTTCAGGAAGTCATGGACCTGCAACAGGGTCTTACCCTCTAAGTATTGGTTCGTGACCTCCAAGTGCATCTTATATGGTTTCTTATTCGTATTGATCTCTTCCAACGCCTTCAACTGCTCTTCTTCCTTTTCGAGTTTCACCTTGCACACGTACCTTATTAATATAGTGGCACCGATGATGCCTAACACACCCAGGGGATAGGCACAAGCATAAGCCGAGGCAATCTGTGGGGCGCCTCCCTGAGGGAACACGGTATTCAGCGCCTCGTTGGCAGCACCGAGTCCAGGCGTGTTCGTCACGGCACCATAGAGCGTACCCACCATCATAGGCAGGTTGGCGGTGTTACTCGTGTCAAAGAAGAGGTAGTAACAGGCGAACATCACGAGGATGTTCAATAGAATACCTGTAGCCGCCAGACCGTTGAGTTTGATGCCTGCAGTGCCGAAGCTCTCGAAGAAGCCAGGTCCTACCTGCAGTCCGATCATAAACACAAAAAGGATCAGTCCGAAGTCCTGCATGAATGTCAGGATGGGCGTAGGGGCGGTAAAGCCGATATGCCCTGCCAGGATACCAGCGAAGAGCACGAAGGTCACACCTAATGAAACACCGAAGACTTTAATCTTACCCAGATAGACACCGATGGCTATGACGATGGCATAGAGCAGCACAATATGTGCCACCGAGTCAGTGGTAACAAACAAGTCTTTCAGCCAATGAAAAGATTCCATATCTTATTATTAATAATGTACTCGCAGCGCGTTTTTAAAAAATCGCTGCAAAGGTACTCAAAAAATTGCTCATTTATAGCATTTTTGTGCAGTTAATTTTGGATAAAAACCGTTTTTTTATTTCTTTCACAATTCAAATGGCTAATTTGGCTGAAAAGTTTGTAACTTTGTAGGCTGTAAAGTCGAACTTAAGACATCTTATATAATAATAAACGTATTTCTATGGCAAACAAAGAGAAGCTCTTTACCGAGTTTACTGCGCCGACCACTCAGGAGTGGCTCGACAAGATCGGAGTCGACCTGAAGGGTGCTGACTTCCAGAAGCGCTTGGTATGGAGAACAAACGAAGGTTTTAATGTGCAGCCCTTCTATCGCCGCGAAGACCTGGCGAACCTGAAGACGCCCGACGCTCTCCCCGGAGAGTTCCCGTTCGTGCGTGGTAACAAGAAGGACTCTAACGTGTGGTATGTCCGCCAGAATATTGTGGTGGATGATCCCAAGACTGCTAACGCCAAGGCGCTCGACATCCTGAACAAGGGTATCGACTCGCTGGGCTTTAAGATTCCCGGCAAGATGGTCTCGAAAGAGACGATTGAAGCTTTACTGGATGGTATCTATTGTGACATCATCGAAGTGAACTTCGCCACTTGTCCGCGTCATTCGCTGGAACTGGCCGAGATCCTGGTTGAGTTCTTCAAGCAGAAGGGTTACGACAAGGAAAAGGTGGTTGGCTCTATCGAGTTCGACCCCATGGCCAAGATGGTGATGAAGGGCAAGGATGTGACGCCTATTCTGGCTTCTGCTCCCAAGCTCGTTGAGACGCTGAAAGACTATCCGCACTTCCGTTGTATCGCTGTCAGCACTGATGCACTTAACAATGCCGGAGCCTATATCGTTCAGGAACTGGGCTATGCCCTGGCCTGGGGTAATGAGTATCTGCAGCAATTGACGGATGCCGGTGTCGATGTGGATCTTGCTGCTAACAGCATCAAGTTTAATATGGGTGTCAGCGAGAACTATTTCATCGAGATTGCCAAGTTCCGTGCAGCGCGTCTGCTCTGGGCTCAGATTGTGAAGCAGTATGAGCCTAAGAACGATGATAGTTGTCAGATGTGCGTCAATGCGACTACCTCTACTTATAACCAGACGCTGTTCGACTCTTATGTGAACCTGCTCCGTTCGCAGACGGAGGCGATGAGTGCTGCCTTAGGTAGTGTTCATTCGATGGTGGTAACGCCCTTTGATGCTCCTTATGAAGAGGCTACTGATTTCTCTGAGCGTATCGCTCGTAACCAGCAGTTGCTGATTAAGGAAGAGGCTCATTTCGACCGGATTGTCGATCCTTCTGCAGGTTCTTACTATATCGAGCATCTGACTGATGCGCTGGCCACAGAGGCTTGGAAGATATTCCTGAAGGTAGAAGAGGAGGGAGGCTTCCTTGCTGCTGTGAAGGCTGGAACCATTCAGGATGATATCAATGCTACTAACGTGAAGCGTCATGGTGATGCTGCCAAGCGTAAGGAGTTCCTGCTGGGTACCAACCAGTTCCCGAACTTCACAGAGAAGAGCGAAGGCAAGCGCGCCGCCGGTTCAACATGTTGCTGTGCCACAGCAACAGACGAGACAGCTCCGTTCAAGGCCATCTCTTCCACTCGCCTCGCTGCCGACTTCGAGGATCTCCGTATCCATACTGAGGAGACCAAGGTGCCTGTAGCATTCATGCTCACTATTGGTAACTTGGCCATGCGTCAGGCTCGTGCCCAGTTCTCTTGCAACTTCCTGGCTTGTGCTGGTTACAAGGTGATTGACAACCTCGGCTTCAAGACCGTTGAGGAAGGTGTTGACGCTGCCCTCGCTGCAGGTGCCGATATCGTGGTAATCTGCTCTTCTGATGATGAGTATGCTGAGTATGCTATCCCGGCCTTCAAGTATCTGGATGGTCGTGCTATGTTCGTCGTAGCTGGTGCTCCTGCTTGCATGGAGGACCTGAAGGCTGCTGGCATTGAGAACTTCGTTCACGTCAAGTGCAATGTGCTTGAGACTTTGAAAGAATATAATCAGAAACTTGGTATTTAAAGAATAGGAGATTGAATGATGCGTAAACAATTTAAAGATATTGATATCTATGCAGGCATCAAGGCTCAAGATGGTGCCAAGTGGATCAAAGATAATCATATTGAAGCCAACTGGAAGACCCCGGAGCATATCGAGGTTCGGCCGGTTTATACTAAGGAAGACCTCGAAGGTATGGAGCACCTCGACTTTACGGCTGGTATTCCTCCTTATCTGCGTGGTCCGTATTCAATGATGTACCCCTTCAAGCCTTGGACTATCCGTCAGTATGCCGGATTCTCTACCGCTGAAGAGTCAAACGCTTTCTATCGCCGTAACCTGGCTTCTGGTCAGAAGGGTCTTTCTGTGGCCTTCGACCTTCCTACTCACCGTGGTTACGACCCTGATAACGCTCGTGTGGTGGGCGATGTCGGTAAGGCTGGTGTATCTATCTGTAACGAGGAGAATATGAAGGTGCTCTTCTCTGGTATCCCCTTGAACAAGATGTCTGTGTCTATGACCATGAACGGTGCTGTGCTGCCTATCCTGGCGTTCTACATCGTGGCAGGTCTGGAGCAGGGCGCTCAACTCGAGGAGATGGCAGGAACTATCCAGAACGATATCTTGAAGGAGTTCATGGTGCGTAATACCTATATCTACCCGCCTGCATTCTCGATGAAGATTATTGCTGATATCTTCGAGTACACATCTCAGAAGATGCCGAAGTTCAATTCGATCTCTATCTCGGGTTATCATATGCAGGAGGCTGGTGCTACGGCTGACATTGAGTTGGCTTACACGCTTGCTGATGGTATGGACTATCTGCGTACTGGTGTGAATGCTGGTATCGATGTGGATGCTTTCGCACCTCGTCTGTCGTTCTTCTGGGCTATCGGTATGAACCACTTCATGGAGATTGCCAAGATGCGTGCTGGCCGTCTGTTGTGGGCAAAGATCGTGAAGAGCTTTGGCGCTAAGAATCCTAAGTCGCTGGCTCTGCGTACCCACTCTCAGACCTCTGGTTGGAGTCTCACAGAGCAGGATCCATTCAACAACGTAGGTCGTACCTGTATCGAGGCTATGGCTGCTGTGCTGGGTCACACCCAGAGTCTGCACACCAACGCGCTCGATGAGGCTATCGCTCTGCCTACCGACTTCTCAGCCCGTATCGCTCGTAATACTCAGATCTACATCCAGAATGAAACGAAGGTCTGCAAGCAGATTGACCCATGGGCTGGTTCTTACTATGTTGAGACCTTGACCAACGAGCTGGTTCACAAGGCTTGGGAGCACATTCAGGAGATTGAGAAGCTTGGCGGTATGGCAAAGGCTATCGAGACCGGTCTGCCCAAGATGCGTATCGAGGAGGCTGCAGCTCGCACTCAGGCTCGTATCGATAGTGGCGTTCAGACCATCGTTGGTACTAATAAGTATCGTCTTGAACACGAGGATCCTATTGATATCCTCGAGGTCGACAATACCGCTGTACGTAACCAGCAGGTAGCTAACCTCAAGGAACTGCGTGCTAATCGCGATGAGGCCGCTTGTCAGGCTGCACTCAAGGAGATTACCGAGTGTGTACGCGAGTTCAACGAGGGCAAGAAGAGCAAGAATAATCTGCTCGACCTGGCTGTAAAGGCCGCAGGATTGCGTTGTACCCTTGGTGAGATTTCAGATGCCTGCGAGGAAATCGTGGGCCGTTATAAGGCAGTAATCAGAACAATTTCAGGCGTGTATAGTTCAGAATCAAAGAACGATAGCGACTTCGAGTTGGCTTGCAAGCTGACTGATGAGTTCGCAGAGAAGGAAGGTCGCCGTCCTCGTATCTTCATCGCCAAGATGGGTCAGGACGGTCACGACCGTGGTGCTAAGGTAGTAGCAACGGGTTATGCCGACTGTGGTTTCGACGTGGATATGGGACCCTTGTTCCAGACGCCTGCCGAGGCTGCCCGTGAGGCTGTCGAAAACGACGTTCACGTCGTCGGTGCCTCTTCACTGGCTGCTGGTCACAAGACGCTCATTCCGCAGCTCATTGAGGAATTGAAGAAACTGGGTCGCGAGGACATCATGGTCATCGCTGGTGGCGTTATCCCCGCTCAGGACTACGACTTCCTCTACAAGGCAGGTGTTGCAGCCGTCTTTGGTCCAGGCACCAGCGTAGCGAAAGCAGCTGTCGAGATGATGAAGATTCTCCTCGACAAGGAGTAATCTTCATATCACAACATCATAAAAGGAGCATCCCAGTGGGGTGCTCCTTTTTTTACCTTTATTGGCTTTTTAACCTTTGTTGGCTAATAGCTAACACCTATCACCTATCACCCAACACCTAACACCAATTACTTATAGTACTCGATAGTACGAGTCTGCTCCATCTCGCGACCCATCATGGAAGCTTTGCGGCTGATCCAGTTGCCACGGTCGTCGTACTTATAGTCAGTATAGGGATTCTCCATCTCCTGTCCACCCATGTTGATTTTTTCTGCTGCAGGAGCACCCTTCTCGTTATAGACGCGGGTGGTGACCATGTCCTGGCCCATCATGCTCATGGACTGGGTCTTGATTTTGCCATTCTCCCATGTGTAGGTGATGGGAATTTCATTGCCTTGGAAACTCATCTTGACGGAAATCATGTAGCCGTTCTCGTCGTACTTGGCATCAGTCATGCCTTCGCGCGACATCTTGCCATCCTCAGAGAAGTTGATGACGAAATCACGTCCCATCATGGAACTCTTGATACACTTCACGGGACCTGTGGCATCGTTAGCCTCTACGTCGTGGAACTTTGTCTGGGCTTGCATGGCAAACGGAAGTGCCAGCAGAGCCATCATCATGAATACTTTTTTCATTTCTTTAGTTTTTTGTTATTAAATGATGTGATAAAAGTTAGATACTCCTATGACGAACAATCATTGAAAAGGTTTAATCGATGGTGTTATTTTATTTTCATGCCGATGTTGTACATGATGAATCCGTAGATGTCTGCCTGCTCCTCGAGAACCTTGGCGAGGGGTTTGCCACCACCGTGTCCGGCCTTCGTGTCGATGCGGATAAGTACGGGATTCGGACCTTCATGGCACTCCTGCAGGGTTGCTGCAAACTTAAACGAGTGGGCAGGTACCACACGATCGTCGTGATCGGCTGTGGTGACGAGGGTGGCAGGGTAAGCAGTGCCAGACTTCAGGTTGTGGAGTGGGGAATAGCCTTTCAGATACTCGAACATCTCCTTCGAGTCCTCGCTGGTGCCATAGTCGCTGGCCCAGTTCCAGCCGATGGTGAACTTATGGTAGCGTAGCATGTCCATTACGCCCACCTGAGGAATGGCTACACGGAACAGGTCAGGACGCTGCGTCATACAGGCTCCCACCAGCAATCCTCCGTTCGAACCGCCCACGATAGCCAGCTTCTCCTTCGAGGTGTAGCTTTCTTTGATGAGCCACTCAGCAGCACCGATGAAGTCGTCGAACACGTTCTGCTTCTGCATCTTCGTACCTGCCAAGTGCCACTCTTCACCATACTCGCCACCACCACGCAGGTTCACCTGGGCATAGATGCCGCCATTTTCGAGGAACGGGATGCGTGTTGACGAGAAGCCAGGACCTAACGAGACGTTGAAACCACCGTAGCCATACAGGTAAACGGGGTTCTTACCGTTGCGCTTCAGGCCTTTCTTGTAGGTCAGGAACATGGGGATGCGTGTGCCGTCCTTGCTCTGGAAGAACACCTGCTCAGAGGTGTAGTCGTTGAGGTTGAAGGCCACCTTCGGTGCATAATACAGGCTGCTCTCGTTTTTCTCCACATCGTAGCGATAGATGGTGCCTGGCTGTGTAAACGAGGTGAAGGTGTAGAAACACTCAGGCTCGTTCTTACGTCCGCTGAAGCCCATGCTGCCCACCGATGGCAGCTTCACCTCTTGTTTCAGCGAGCCATCAAGGTTATGGACGTAGGCGTGGTTGCTGGCATCCTTATTATATATAAGGTATAGCAGGCCGTTGATGACGTCGGCCCCCTCGAGCATGGATTCTTTCTCGCCCACGAGCTCTTTCCACTCGCTGACACCGGGATGACGCAGGTCAGTCACCATCAGACGAGCCTTGGGAGCACCATAGTTCGTATAGAGGATAATCTTGTCATTGTCATCATACACGGGATAATACTGGAAATCCATATCGGCTGTCATCTGGATGAACTGCGAATTGGGTTGGCGCAGGTCACGCACAAAGAGGTTGTTGCCTGCTCCTGCACCACTCTCGTAGAGATACATGATGGTCTCTTCCTCGTTCACGCTGACATCGTAGAAACGTTTTGGCTGGGCAGGATTCTGATAGAACAGCACATCGTCCGACTGGGGCGTGCCAATCTTGTGATAGTATATCTTCTGCACCTCGTTGACATTCGAGAACTCCTTGCCCTTCTCAGGGGCATCGTAGGCACTGTAGTAGAAGCCGTCGCCCAACCAGCTGGCTCCAGAGAACTTCGCCCATTCGATATGGTCGCTGGTCAGCTGTCCCGTCTTCATGTCGATGACATAGAACTCCTGCCAGTCGCTGCCAGAGCGTGAGATGCTGTAAGCTGCCCAACGTCCGTTGTGCGAGAAGTAGAGACCTTTCAGGGCCACCGTGCCGTCCGTGCTCAGCGTGTTGGGGTCGAGGAATACGCGCTCTGGTCCTCCCAGTTCGTCCATCGTGTAGATGACGCTCTGGTTCTGCAGACCTGTGCGCTTCGACACATACCACTTGCCCTGACGTTTAAAGGGAGCGCTACTCGTGTCGTAGTTGGCCAACTGGGTCAGTCGCTTCAGTATCTTCTGACGGAAGGGGATACGGCTGAGGAAATCATTCGTTACCTCGTTTTCAGCCTCCACCCATGCTGCTGTCTGTGCCGAGGTGTCGTTCTCCAGCCAACGATAGGGGTCAGCGACCTTTGTGCCGAAATACTCGTCTACTGTGCCATCTTTCGTGGCCTTGGGGTATTGCAATTGTTGTGCCATAACTGCTGATGTGGCAATGGTTGCCATCAATACAAGAATGTTTCTTTTCATATCTTTGATTCTAAGTTAGAGATTTTGGGGCAAAGGTACGAATAAATGAGCGAAAAGCCAAATTTATTTGAGCTTTTCCGAATGAAAGTACCTTCGAGACGGAGTCTCAAAGGTACGAAAAATTTCTCATTTCTCATTTCTCATCTTTCATCTTTCATCTTTCATCTTGATGCTTACTCCCGCTTTCAGCCAACAGCCTGGCTGTGGCACGTTGCCATAGTCCACATAGCGATAGTTCAGCAGATTGTTGGCCTCCAGATAGACGGAGTAGGCGTCAGCATTCCACGCCAGACGTCCGTCGACGATGGAGTAGGGGTGATAGTCGCAGACGTTCCTTTCCGTGTCCGTGTAGCTGCCCATGCGCTCCTGAAAACGATACTTCAGCGTGAGGTCGAGTTGCGACGTGACGTGCAGCTGCAGCGAGGCAGTCAGCTTGTGGCGCAGATATTCCAAGGCATACTGCGACTGCAGGTAGTCGGGTATGTCCTTTTGCTGATGCAGGTGACAGTAGGACAATTGACAATTGAGAATTGACAATTGATAATTGAGAGATGCCTCGAAGCCAGTGGTATTCAGCTTGGTGAGATTCACGCTCTGCCATACGGGTTCTGCCTCCCGGCTGTCCATCACCCAGTCAATCATGTTTCGGGCATGATGGTGGAAGACGCTGGCTTTCAGCGACAAGCGTCGGGCGTTGTATTTGACACCTCCCTCGACGGCTTGCAACTCTTCTGGTTTCAGGTATTTATCGGCCTTATGGCCACCCACGCTGTAGTAGAGTTCCGTAAACGAGGGCATGCGCAGGCTGGAGTTGTAGCTGGCATACACCTTCCAGTGGTCGCCCAGTCGCAGGCTGGCATCGATGCCAGGATAGACGGTGAAGGGCATCTCGTTCCACGTGTTCTTGACAGCGATGATTCCTGCAGAGAGTGTAAAGCGTTTCAGCAGGATGTTGTGCTCTACGTGGAAGCTGAGGTTAGAACGGTTCAGACCGTATTTGTATTTTGGGGTGTTGGGTGTTGGGTGTTGGGTGTTGGCTGTTTGCCAGGATGGTAGTGGCTCACCCAGATTAGTGCTGACGATGTCCTCGTTGCGGAACTCGGCACCAAAGGCCGTACGTCCTGCTATCCAGTCGAACCAGCTATTCAGGTTGATGCCGAACACATCGGTGCGATGGTAGTTGAAGGGCACCTTCTCTTCAGAGCCTCTGATCAGTTCGAAACGGTCGTAGGATCGGTTCCAATAGATGGCAGGTCGGAAGTGCAGTCGTCCGTCCACCTCCCCTTGGATGGCTGTGAATATCTTGTTCGTCTTCTCAAACTGTTCATCAAAACGGGCACTGTAGAACGTATTCGACCCAAAGCCCTTCATGCTCCAACCTGCGTGCCAGGAGAGTTTGGAGGTGATGGGTGATGGGTGATGGGTGATGGCATAGCTCCCTTGGTAGAAAGCCTTTACTCCCTGATAGTCGCTGTTCAGCGCACCAGCCTTCGAACGCTGGTAGCCATCGGAGCGGGTGAATGATCCGCTCAAATGAGAAGTGAGAAATGAGGAATGAGAAATGGGAAATGTCAAATTAGAAATGTTGGTAGCTCCTGACAGATAGCCGAAGGAACCACCCTCTATTCTTACTTCTGCCATCTTGCTTCTGCCATCTCGAGTGGTGCCGCCTCCCCATTTCTCATTTCTCATTTCTAATTTCTCATTTTGTCGTGTCACGACATTAATGGCTCCGACCAGTGACGACGTACCATAGATACGTCCGGCAGGACCCTCGAGCACTTCGATGCGGACAATGTCGCTGAGGTCGCAGGGCAGGTCGAAGGCATTATGACCTGTCTGCGGATCGCAGATGTTGATGCCGTTCAGCAGGATAGTGATTTGCTCCTGAGTGCTGCCTCGGATGCCGATGTCTGTCTGCGCACCCATAGGGCCACGCTGGCGAACATCCACGCCAACAGCGTATTTCAGCAAATCGTTGATACTTTGTACTGGCGCCGCCTGAATTTCTTCACGACTCAGTACAGTGACCATTCTCGCGGCTTGCCCCAAGGCAAGCGGAGCGCGTGAACCCATCACCTCGACGTCATCGAGTGTCGCCTCCTTCTCTGCCGTGCGGGTAGTGTCGCTCACCACTTCATCGGTGCTGACGTGACGATGAGCAGCTGTTGCCGACTCCAGCGTTGCTACGCTCAGCACACCAATGGTGACCACACGACCCAGACAGGCAAACAGGGCATAGCGCTTCCGTGTAAACTGTCGGAAACGCAGGGCTTTGCGCTGGTTGAATCTTGGTTTATACATACTTTGTGAATCATTGCGTCTTGCGACTTTTCCGCAAAACGCCTGCAAAAGTACAAAAAAAGTGTCAATTCCCAATCATCGCCCCTCAATTATTTTCCGCAATCCTTTGGTGGTTTTGGAATTTTTTTCGTATATTTGCACCTTGAAAGGTCAATACTATTCGTTTATGCTTGACAGAGCGCAGACCATAGAAAAATTGAAAACCACTCGTCAGTACCTTGACGAGCACTACGGTGTGCACTCCATGACGCTCTTCGGCTCGCTGGCACGCAATGAACAGCGAGAGGACAGTGACGTGGACATTTGCGTAGAGATGGTACCAGACGTGAGTGAATCTTAGGTCGAAGTGCCGATACAACTGTATGCGTTTATGCAGCCGCCAATTCTTGGCCTAATAAATGGATATGGTCAAGAATCTCTTGCGCACGTTCTTTTGATGGTTTTTTGAATCCGTTAA
>JAEEGF012024049.1_pt1 | contig 12079 bp, 7 predicted proteins | sample 9134171 | NCBI WGS metagenome assembly JAEEGF01 (sample SAMN16246542, study PRJNA631951) | gut metagenome | biome: gut microbiome; feature: rumen; material: AP-attached | host: Bos | place: Iran: Karaj | collected 2018-10 | reverse complement strand
CTTCAAAAACTAGCTGAAAAATTTAATATGGATAAAATAACTTTTGAAGGAGAAAAGAAAGAATACAAAATAGATGACAAATCTCCTTCAATAGTTAGAGATTCAAATAAATGTATTCTTTGCAGTAGATGTACAGCTACTTGTAAGAAAGTTCAAGAAATAGGTGCTATAGAAAAAGTAAATAGAGGATTTACTTCTTGTATTTCTACTGCAGATGGCTGTAGCTTAGATGACTCAAATTGTACTTTCTGTGGACAATGTATAGAAGCATGTCCTGTTGGTGCACTTCATGAAAAAGAAAATATAAGTGATGTATGGAACTTACTTCATGATAAAGATAAATATGTAGTAGTTCAAACTGCTCCTGCTGTTAGAGTTGCACTTGGTGAAGAATTTGGATTACCAATTGGTACTAACGTTGCAGGAAAGATGAGTACAGCACTACATAATATGGGATTTGATAAAGTATTTGATACAAATACTGGAGCAGACCTTACAATTATGGAAGAGGCTAACGAATTCATAGATAGAGTTACAAGTGGTGGAGTACTTCCAATGATTACTTCTTGTAGCCCTGGATGGGTGAGATTCTGCGAAAAGAACTTCCCAGATCAACTAGAACATTTATCTTCATGTAAATCTCCTCATACGATGTTCGGTGCATTAATCAAATCATATTTTGCGCAAAAACTTGGAATCGAAAGAGAAAAGATTGCAGTAGTTTCTGTTATGCCATGTATAGCAAAGAAATATGAATGTTCAAGACCAGAGATGGAAGTAGACGGAGTAAGAGATGTCGATTTTGTAATTACTACAAGAGAACTTGCTAGAATGATTAAACAAGCAAATATTGATTTTGTTCAACTTGATGATTCTAAATTTGATGATCCAATGGGCGAAGCTTCTGGAGCAGGCGCAATATTTGGAACAACCGGTGGTGTTATGGAAGCAGCTGTTAGAACAGCTGTTGAAACGTTAGAAGGAAAGTCAGTTGAACAAGTAGAGTATAAAGAGGTTAGGGGAGAAAAGGGCATAAAAGAAGCTACCCTAAACGTTGCAGGAAAAGAAATCAAGATTGCAGTTGCTTCTGGACTAGCAAATGCTCGTAAATTATTACAACAAATCAGAGAAGGAAATTCTCCATATCACTTCATTGAAATCATGGCTTGCCCTGGTGGATGTATTATGGGTGGAGGACAACCTATTAAATCTGCTAAGACTCGTATGAGCGTTGATGTTGCTGGACTTCGTAGAGCTGCTATTTATTCAATTGATGAAGCTTCTACCATTAGAAAATCTCATGAAAATCCAGTAATGAAAATGCTATATGATGAATTCCTAGAAAAACCAGGAAGTCATGTAGCACATAAATACTTACATACAACATATTCTGAAAAACCATTATATGAATAAAAAAGAGTTAAATATGTAATTAATTGGTAACTCATAAAAGCACATATAACTTCGAGTTCGAAGTTATATGTGCTTTTTAGAATTGCTTTTTTAAATTCCTATTTTGTTTTATAACGAATTAATATATTCGTAACAATTTTTTTCATCCACAATAGATATTCTTAAAAATTTACTATCATGAATTTCTTCAAAAGCTGTTTTAGTATCTTTTATGTTTAGTACAGGTATACCTCTTTCCATTGATACATCTTGGTTGTAGCCTGTTTGAACTATAGTAATATTTTTCTTTTCTTCATCGATTATTTTACAAAGAGTATCAATAAAAACATTTCTTTCCCTTTCATCAGAAAAATCATCCAAATTACCATTTAATACTATTATTACATTTCCAGTTTCGTCATCTATAATATCGCTTTCAAAATGCATATATTGCTCTTCATCAGATTTTCTAATTCCATTTTGTTTAACATTTAAGGTGATTATTGTGCACCATTTATTTGAATATACATCGTATTGTTCATGATATATTACCTGATGATTAATTCTTCCAACTTTCATTACTGGATATTTATCTTCTACATTGATATCTCCGCTTTTTTCTTTTACAAAAGTATTGTCAAAATCTTCATTTTTCTCGTTTATAACAACTGTTAAATCTGTTTTTTCGTTAATATTATGTATTAGTCGCTTATTTTTTACCACATTTAACATATAGTTTGATTTATCAAGAATATTAATAAAAGAAATGCTAAATGTATCATCTCCGCTAATTTCATCGCCAGAAATACTTTCTTTAACATCTACTGGTATATTAATATTGTTATCTACAGAAGTACTTTTTACGTAATATCCAAACCTGTCTACATAAATTTGACCTTTATTTCGAGAACTTATATCGTCTTGAGCTAAGTAAATATCGCTTATTCTAAGCGGTTTTGCAAATGATGTAACATCATATTTAATTTCTTGCCAGCCTTCATGAGAAATATTGTCTTGAATAACTGCTAGTTTTATTTGATCATTTGCATCTTTCCATTTTACTTTTATCATTTCATCTTTATAACCATCATTATATACATAAAACGATATATGTGTTGCCTCTTCAGGAATTGTTGCTTCTTCATTTAAAACTATATAAGCACCTCTTATTTGAATATCTCTATCAAAATCATATTCTAGTTTAACTGAAGTTTCTCCGTCATAAACTTGCTCTTTAGATAAACTTGCATTTCCGCCAACTTCATCTGGATATTCGTCAAAGGTAAAAGTTTCATTTTCAAATGAATCAATTAATCTAAAACTATCTGATGTAACATTTACTTTTGCAAATGTTGTAATATCATTTTTTGTAATTGCTAAAATGTATGTTCCGCCACTTTTTGCCGTGAATGAAAGCCCATCTACATAAGCATCTTCAGGGATTTCTTCTTTTTTATTATCCTTATAATAAGCTTCTACTTTAACATCATAACTGCTTAATAATGTAGCAGCATATTGTCCGTTTTTGTCTTTTGAATGAATTGTGTAATTAACTTTTTCGCCAGGATTAATTGTAATTTCTTTTGGATAAACATATATTTCGTTTGGGTTAGATAAAATATTAATTTCACATTCACCTTTTGCCTTACCAACTTTTGCAATTAATGTGCTCTTTCCAGCCTCGGTTGCATATATTTCGCCACTTTCAAACTCAAGCTCAACACCCTCGTAGTCCCACTTAACGTCATCAGGATCAATTTCAACTGGATTATAGTATTTGTTATATCCAACAACACTAACTTTTCTTCTTTCATTAACAAAAATGTTTTTATCAAATAAGTTAATTTTTAATTCGTAAATCTTTTCTGATTCAGGTGCTGTTGAAACAATTCCAACTCCATTTGCAACTAATCTTTCTTGTCCGCCACTTGGTGTATTAATTATAGATACATTTTCTTCGCCTAGTTTTCTAGCGGCCATAGTTGTAGATCCGCCACCATCAAGGTTTATAGCGGTATTAATATCTATGGCTTTTAAGAATTCTGACACCTCTTCTAAAGTCATGCCAAGGCTTTTTGAACTTCTACCATCTATTGTTATTAAGTATACTTTGTCTTTTTCTTTATTTGTTCCTAAAACAGTTCTTGGATTTCTGCCTTTAACATCATGAGAAAAACTCTCCGGAATTATTCCATTTTCAATTAACTTCGTTCCACCCGTTATCGCAAATTCTATGTTTTCAATATTAGGAGAATATTTTACTTCATAATATACAGGCGCTTTTTTCTTTAGATTTTCTTTTAAAAATTCTGCACTTTCGCCTGTAGCCATTATAACAAAGCCGTCTTCTGGTATTTCAACGGCTCCTTCATTTTCTCTAATTTCAACGACTTTTCCGTCCTCAACAACTATTTCGGTTACTGGTAAAATTTCTGTTGAGCCAAATGAGTATTCTCCCCATTCTCTTGTAAATATCGTTGGATAATCTGTATTATCTGTATATTTATTAACATATCTGGCTTTTATTTCTTCTTCATTTTTGCCACAATAAATAGTAATGTCATCTTTTATATAGTCATAAATAATATTGTCTTCATCATCAATTATAAAAGATGTGAAAATGTCTTGTTCTTTATTTTCTTCTGCAGCCGACGAATAGATTTTTCCATTTTCAATAGCTAAACCCATGCTGTTTCCAATGCCACTTCTACCAGCAAAGAAATCTGCATTTATTCCGGCAACTGCATTTTTAAAAGTAGTCATGGCTGAGACTGCAGCTAGCTTTTTAGAGCCTTCTTCAGATGTTAGCAATGCTAATTTGTTATAATTGTCATCTAGATCTAGCTCTAAAGCTTGAGCATTAATCCATCCATCAGAAGTTAAAATTTCATAATAAATGAGATTGGTTCCTGTAGAAATTTTTTCAACTTTTTTGTTAATATATAATATGTTATTTGCATACGCATTGTTCAATATTATTAATATGAACATTAAAAATATAATTGTCTTTTTCATTGATTCACCTTTTTACTTAAAAATTACTCTGATTTTAGCACCTTGAATTGATTTCAAAATTCTCCTAATCTTTGCTTTTCTTCTCATATTGTTAGACTTTTCTTGATTTATATTTGTTCTAATATCTTGTACTCTTTGAGCTGTTTTTTCTTTTACTATTTTTACGTTTTCAATTGTTCTAATTTTTGCTTCATTGATTGTTTTAATGGTTTTTGTCTTAACATATACAGCTGCATATTTCACTTTTTGGGCGCCTTCTTTTATTTTGCTTGCAAATGCTTGTGGGAAGGCAGATATAATTCTCTTATATAACATTGACTTTTCGCTAATTGTTTCTCTAATTTTTCTTGTAATCTCTTCGGTGTTATCTTTAACTTGTCCTTTTACTGATTTTGTAATGTCTTTAATCTTATTCATTACGTTTAGAGATATAATAAAATCTACTAGTATGATTATTCCAAATATAATTGAAAGAATATTACCATGGTTTTTAGATATTAAATCTTCTAAGAGTGGCTCTATGAAAGGATTTATAAGTGTTACTATAAGTACGCCACCTATTCCAAATAATATAATATAGTCTAGGCAAACTCTTCCATTAATATTATATTTTTTATCTGTGTAATCCCACCATCTTGCATTAAATAGTTTTTCCATTAAGTAGCTTGTAAAATATTCTAGTGAGCCACACATTATTGCAGATAATCCAAACAATACAAAATAGTCATCACTATATTTAGTCAAAATAATTGTAATTAATAGGGCGCCCATTCCATAAATTGGACACACTGGACCTAATAAAAATCCTCTATTTATAAGCTTTTTTGACTCTAAATAGTAAGCAATTGTTTCTGCTAGCCATCCTAAAAAAGAATACATTAAAAACAATAAAAAATACTGTTCTATTAATTCTATACTCATCTTTTCTCCTTTTTAAACAAAAATAAACCTTTCTATGATTTTATCATAGAAAGGATATTTTTGCATTTATTATAATTAAGGGTTTACTGTTTTAGATGGAACTTTTGTTTTTATAGGTGTATTAGTTTTTGTTGGTGAGGTCGTCTTAGTAGGAAGTGTTGTTTTTGTTGGAGCAACTGTCTTGGTTGGAACGACTGTTTTTCCTCCAGGAATAGTTGGCTTGACAGAAGCTGTAGGTTGAGTAGTAAGTGTAGGTAAAGCCGTTGGTGTTTCTTGATTTTCATCTCTTTCATTTATCCTTTTTTGTGCTTCTGACCTTCTTTCATATACTTCGTCAATCCATTCTTTTTCAGTTAATAGTTCTGGAAATACATAAAATTCGCCATCTTGTATATAGATTCTTCCTCTTAAACTATGAGGAAATTTATCTTTAAATATGAATCTAATTGTGTCTTCATCAACACCGTTTTCTATTTTGGCAGTATTTTCTGCTCTTTCGCTTTCGCCATCCCAACAAAACTTATCTGGATCATATCCTCTGTCGCCTTTTATTATTGCTTCATTATTATATGTTTGAAATAATGTTTGTGCAGTCTTAAAATCTGCTTGAATTGTAGCTTTTTCGGCATGTTGCATTGTGTCTGAACCAGACATTGTTGCTACACTAGCAATAATAACTATTACTATGATAGTAATAACTAATGCTACCATAGAAACACCTTTATTGTTCATAATAAACACCTCATTTGTATTTTATCTATTGTATATGATTAACTATGAAAACATAGCAATCGTGTCTTGAATTTCTTTCATTATTTCATCGCATCTTTCTTGAGAGGTTGCTTCCGCTTTAATTGTAAGATTTGGTCCAGTACCTGATGCTCTACATAATCCCCAACCATCTTCATAAATAACTCTTGAACCATCAATGTCTACAACGTTATAACCTTTTTCTTTGAAATACTTGGTACATTTATCTACTATTTCAAATTTAGTTTCATCTGTAACTTTAACAATTACTTCTGGACTTCCATAATATTTTGTAATTCCATCTAATAACTCTGAATATTTTTTATCTGTATTAGATAAAATTTGTAAAATTCTTGCAGTTGCATAGAATGAATCATCAAAACCAAAATATTCATCATTATAATAAATATGTCCTGCATATTCACCTGCAAAAATTAGATTACCTTTTCTGATTTCAGATTTAATGTAAGAATTACCAACCCTTACAAACCTAGGCTTTGCACCGATTTTTTCTAAGTCTTCATACAAGCTTTGAGAACATTTAACGTCTAATATAGCATCTGCACCTGGATGATTTTTTATTAAATCTCTCCAAGCGATTATCATAAATTCATCGCCAAAATTAATTCTTCCATTTTCGTCAAAACAAATAATTCTATCTGCATCACCATCATAAGCAATACCTATATCACATTTATTTTCACGAATGAATTCTTCAAATCCAAGCATGTGTTTTTCTTGTGATGGATCTGGATGGTGAATTGGGAAATTTCCATCTGGTTCTTCGCATTCAATCAAAAACTCTCCTGGATTTAATCTTTCATAAAATTCTCTGGCAAACCAGCCTGCAGCACCACTTCCACAGTCTACTGCAACTTTTAATTTTCTGGAGCCTAATTTAACTCTATCTAAAATGTAGTTTAAATATTCCTCACGAATATTTTTAGCAATTATTTGACCTGGTTGTTGAGCTTCTTCAAATTCTCCTTTTTGAACAAACTCACCAAGTGCTTGAATTTCATCTCCAAAAATACAATCGGCACCCATTCCACAAATCTTGAAACCATTATAGTTTTTTGGATTGTGGCTTGCTGTAATCATAATTGATGGTTTAATGTGCATAACTTCTCTTGCAAAATATGTCATAGGAGTCATACATCCACCTATATCAATTACGTTTAAACCTGTTGAAACGATACCTTCACAAAGAGCATTAAATAACATTCTTCCTGAAAGACGAGCATCACGACCAACGATTATTTCATGGTTGCCAGCTCTTTTCATAAGTGTTGCAAAACCTTTACCTATAGCTCTTGCAACGTCTTCATCGATTTCGTCAGGAACTATTCCACGAATATCATATGCTCTGAAAATATTTTTTGGAATATTCATTTGTACCTCCATTCATTTTTAAATATCCAAATTCTCTACCTCATGGGCGTGTGTTTGAATATATTCTCTACGAGGCTCAACTTCGTCACCCATTAATACTGTAAATATTGCATCTGCTTTTGCTGCATCTTCTAAGTTGATTTTTACTAATGTACGATTTGCTGGATTCATTGTTGTTTCCCAAAGCTGGTCAGGGTTCATTTCACCAAGACCTTTGTAACGCTGAATTGTAGCACCTTCTGAACCAACTTTTTCAAGATTAGTTTTAAGTTCTTCATCTGTGTAACAATAGATGTCTTCTTTTAAACCTTTTTTAGAAATCTTATAAAGTGGTGGTTGTGCTGCAAATACATGACCTTCTTCAATTAATGGGCGCATATATCTAAAGAAGAATGTTAATAATAATGTACGAATATGAGCACCATCAACATCGGCATCGGCCATCATAATAATTTTGCCATATCTAATTTTTGAAATGTCAAAATCAGATCCAATTCCAGCACCAATTGCTGTAATAACTGGACTTAGCTTTTCATTGCTATATATTTTATCAATACGTGTTTTTTCTACGTTAAGCATTTTGCCCCACATTGGAAGTATAGCTTGGAATTTTCTATCTCTTCCAGATTTTGCAGAGCCACCTGCTGAATCTCCCTCGACAAGATATAGTTCAGTAGATTCTCTATCATTTGAACTACAATCTGCAAGTTTACCAGGCATCCTTGAACTATCTAATGCTGTTTTTCTACGTGCTGTTTCTCTAGCTTTACGAGCTGCTTCTCTAGCACGTGCTGCACCAATACACTTTTCAAGTATTGCTTTTGCAGCTGATGGATTTTCTTCAAGATATTCAGCGAATTTTTCATTCATAACTTGAAGAACTACACCTTTAACATTTGAGTTACCAAGTTTTTGTTTTGTCTGACCTTCGAATTGAGGGTCTTGTACTTTAACTGAAATAACTGCTGTTAAGCCTTCTCTAAAGTCTTCACCTAAAAGATTGGAATCCTTTTCTTTTAAGATTTTATGAGAACGTGCATAATCATTTAAACATTTTGTAAGTGATGTCTTAAATCCTTCAATATGAGTACCACCTTCAGGAGTTAAAATATTATTAACGAAACCTAAGATGTTTTCACTATATGTATCAGTGTATTGAAGTGCAATTTCAACAGGTACTTCATCTCCGCCTTCAAAATAAATTGGCTTTGGATGAGTAGGTGTTTTGTTTAGATTTAAGAAATCTACGAATGAAATAAGACCGCCTTCATATTTGTGTTCACCTCTAATTGGCTCTTCTGGTCTTAAGTCTTCGATTGTGATTTTTAATCCTTTATTTAAGAAAGCCATCTCACGAAGACGTGTTTCTAGAGTTTCGTAATCATAATCTAATGTTTCAAATATTGTATCATCAGCTAAGAAAGTAACTTTTGTGCCGGTTTCTTTTGTGTCGCCGATTCTTTCAAGCTTAGTTACAGTCTTGCCACGCTCGTATCTTTGTTTATAAATTCCTTCACCGTTTGAAACTTCAACTTCTAAGTACTCAGATAAAGCATTAACAACTGATGCACCAACACCATGAAGTCCTCCAGAAACTTTATAGCCTCCACCACCAAATTTACCACCAGCATGAAGCACTGTGAAAACAACTTCTACTGTAGGAATTCCCATTTTGTGATGTAGACCAACTGGAATACCACGTCCATTATCTTTAACTGTGACTGTTTTATCTTTATTTAATGTAACATTTATTTCGGTACAATAACCAGCTAGTGCTTCATCGACTGAGTTGTCTACTATTTCGTATACTAAGTGATGAAGACCTCTTTGAGAAACTGTACCAATGTACATACCTGGTCTTTTACGAACAGCCTCTAAGCCTTCTAAGACCTGGATACTATCCTCGTTATATTCATTTGTAACTTTTGTGTCTGCCATTATAAACTCTCCTTATTCGTTTACTTTGCCACTATTAATATTAAACAATTTAATGTTTTTTGTCAAACTATCGTACTTTAACAGCTGCGCTAAATCAGTACATGTAATAAGTACTTGAAAGTCTTTTACAACATCAAAAATTGAAAGTACTCTTTGCTCATCAAGCTCTGAATTAACATCATCTAAAAGCATAACTGGATTTTCACCAATTTCTTCTTTAATTATATTTAACTCTGCAATTTTAAGTGCAAGGACTGCTGTACGATGCTGCCCTTGTGAGCCATATAAATTAAGACTTTTGTCGTTTATCAATATTTCAAAGTCTTCTCTATGAGCACCTACAGTAGTGTATCCTTTTATTACATCTATTGGTTCATTGTTTTCGAGATTTTGAATGAAATGTTCTTTATCTTTAAACTGCGATTTGTAAATAATTTTTATTTCTTCTTTATTATCTGTAAGCCCAGGATGAATTGTAACTAACTTTTCTTGAAGTTTATCTATGTATTCTTTTCTATAATTATGTATGATTTCCATCTTGGTAGCTAATTGCTCATTCCAAACACTAAGAGTCTCAAGTTTTTTAGACTTTAATAAGCTATTTCTATTATCTAAAATCTTGTTGTATTCTAAAAGCTCATACATATATTTAGGTTTAAGTTGTGAGATTAATACATCTAAAAACTTACGTCTTAATGCAGGACCTTGTTTTAAAATTGTAATATCATCTGGTGAAAAAATAACTAAATTAATGTTGCCAACTAATTCACTATTATTATTAAGCTTTACTCCATTTAACTTAATCGTTTTAGAATTACCTTTAGTAAGATTTATTTCAATTTCGTTTTCGCGACCTGCTTTTTCATAAACAATGTCTATGTTCGAAAAATCTTGGTTAAACTCAATAAGTTCGGATTCTTTATATGTTCTAAATGAACGTCCAAGTGCTGCAAAGTAAAGTGCCTCTAGAATATTGGTTTTACCTTGTGCATTGTTGCCATAAAAAACATTTGCTTTTTCATTTAAAACTATCTTTTGCTCTTTGTAATTTCTAAAATTCTTAAGATATACTTTTTTAATGAACATTTTAAATATTCCTTTGTATATTTATTAACAATTATTAATAATATGTTAGTATCTTTGGCGCCAAATGGGCGCCGGTACGAATTATTCTTCTTTTAATCTAATTGGTAATACCATGTATGTAAATTTAGCATCTGTTGTAGGACGAATTACACATGGTGAAATATTTGAACCAAAGTCTAAGTAGATTTCATCATCTTCAATAGCCTTTAAGCTATCTAATAAATACTTTGGATTAAATCCAATTTCTAACTCTTGGCCTTCAGTCTCAACTTTAACTTCTTCTTTAGCATCACCAACTTGAGATGTACAAGATACAATAATGTTATCTATATTAACGTAAATCTTGATTGGATATTTCTTCTCTTTTTCAGATGATGAAATTGAAAAGATTGATGCTCTTTCAATTGCTCCTTGAAGTGCAGACTTATTAATTGTAATTCTGGTTTCTCTTTCTTTAGGAATTACATTAACGTAATCTAAGAAATCGCCTTCTAATAATCTTGAAACAACCTTGCAGTTTTCAATTTCGAATAAAGCTTGGTTTTTAGAAATAGAAATTTTAATTAAATCATCTACATCCATCAAAATCTTAGAAACTTCATTTAAGTATTTACCTGGAACGATTGCTTTAAAATCTTCTGCATCAGTAAATACTGGTGCTACTCTTTGAGCAAGTCTAAATCCATCAACAGCAACAACATTTAAACTGCTTTTTTTAGCATCTAATAAACATCCTGTGAATATTGGTCTATTTTCATCAACACTAACTGCAAATGAAGTTCTTTTTATCATATCTTTAAACACTTTTTGAGGAAGTGATATTGTTTTATCAACTTTTATTGTTGGTAATGTTGGGAACTCATCTACATTCATAGTAGAAAGTTTATATTGTGAACCTTCACATTCAATTACTAATAAATTTTTATCATTTAATGAAATACTTATATCTGAATTTGGTAATTTTCTAATAATATCTGCAAACATTCTTCCATCAACAACTGCTTTTCCTTCTTTTTCAACATCAATATCACGTAAAATATATTCCATTCCTATCTCTAGATCATTTGTAGTTAATATTAGTTCTTTTTTCTTTAGTGTAAGAAGTATACCTTCTAATATAGGAGATGTCGTTCTTCCTACGGAAGTACGGATTACATTGTTTAATGCTAGATTTAATGTTTCTTTTTCACATATAAATTTCATTTTGATTACCTCAACTTTCTTTTTTAAAATGAAATATTTTTTAGTAGTAGTATTAATAATATATGTTAGTAATGTGGATAAGTCGTTCAAAGTTTTATTTGCGTAAGTAAAAAGATGTTAAAAATTTGTTTATATTAAACAAGATTTATTAACAATCATTCACACTAAATATTACAAAATGAATTAATAACACCTTAATAACATGAATTTCACAAATAAGTGTTAGTAACAAATCAAGTTGTTCCGTAAGTAAGCATAACTTTTTTGCAACTAAATTTTAGTTATGTTAATATGCTTATTTTGCAACATCTTTATTCATTAACATTTTCTTGATGTTATCCACAATAGTTTTAGTATTTGGATTTAATTTCATCTCCTCCTC
>JAEEGF012109324.1_pt1 | contig 12080 bp, 8 predicted proteins | sample 9134171 | NCBI WGS metagenome assembly JAEEGF01 (sample SAMN16246542, study PRJNA631951) | gut metagenome | biome: gut microbiome; feature: rumen; material: AP-attached | host: Bos | place: Iran: Karaj | collected 2018-10 | reverse complement strand
ATTTTATGAGAATGTGCCCAGAATGCTTCCTGACGGAATCAAGGCTGTGATCGAGAAGAACAGCTATGACATTCCCCCTATCTTCAAGCTTATGCAGACAAAGGGCGGAATTGAAGAACAGATGATGTATAACACATATAATATGGGACTTGGCATGGTTCTTGCCGTTGATCTGAGTGATGTTGATGCTGCAATGAAAGCTATTGAGTCAGCAGGTGATAAGGCTTGGGTGGTAGGTAAGGCAGTTGCAGGCGAGAAGGGTGTAGAACTCGTATGAAGATAGCGGTTATGGTTTCCGGTGGCGGAACAAATTTGCAGGCTATAATTGATGGTATCGCAAACGGTACTATCACAAATACTGAGATCTCACTTGTATATAGCAATAATCCGAATGCTTATGCAATCGAGAGAGCAAAGAAAGCCGGTATTCCTTACGCGGTTAAGAGCCCTAAGGAATTTGAAAACAGAGATGATTTTAATAAAGCATTATTAAAGATCTTACAGGATGCCAATCCGGATCTTATTGTTCTGGCGGGATGTCTTGTTGTTATTCCGGAATGTGTTGTTAAGGCATTCCCCAACAAGATAATCAATATTCATCCTTCACTTATACCGGCATTTTGCGGTACGGGCTTTTACGGACTCAAGGTGCATGAACAGGTGCTTAAGAGAGGCGTAAGAGTATCAGGTGCCACAGTTCATTTTGTTGACGAGGGAACGGATACGGGACCGATAATATTGCAGAAGCCTGTTATGATAAGACAGGATGACACTCCGGAAGTGCTTCAGAAGCGTATTATGGAGCAGGCAGAGTGGAAAATCATGCCGATGGCGATTGATATGATAGCAAACGGCAGAGTAAGAGTAGAAGACCATAAAGTAATTATTGACGGATACGAAGAGGAGAAGATTTTTTCATGAAGGTTTTAATTGTTGGCGGAGGCGGAAGAGAACATGCTATTGCTGAGGCTGTTTCAAGAAGTCCTCAGGTTTCAAAGATATATTGTGCTCCCGGAAACGGTGGAATTGCTGAACTTGCTGAATGTGTGCCGATAACACCTATGGAATTTGATAAGCTTGTTTCTTTTGCGAAAGAAAAAGAAATCGATCTTACCGTTATCGGAATGGACGATCCTCTTGTAGGAGGAATCGTAGATGCATTTGAAGCTGAGGGACTCAGAGTATTCGGCCCCAGAATGAATGCGGCAATACTTGAAGGAAGTAAGGCTTTTTCAAAAGACCTTATGAAGAAATACAATATCCCTACAGCGGCTTATGAGACATTTGATAATGCCGGGGATGCTCTTAAGTATCTCGAAACAGCTAAATTTCCCATTGTTCTTAAGGCTGACGGACTTGCACTCGGTAAGGGTGTTCTTATCTGCAACAACCTTGAGGAAGCTAAGGATGGCGTAAAAGAGATCATGGAAGATAAGAAATTCGGAGATGCCGGTAATCACATGGTAATCGAAGAATTTATGACAGGAAGAGAAGTTTCCGTATTGTCTTTTGTAGACGGAAAGACAATAAAGCTCATGTCCTCAGCTCAGGATCATAAGAGAGCGGGAGACGGAGATACTGGACTCAATACGGGAGGAATGGGCAATTTCTCACCCAGTCCTTTCTACACGGAAGAAGTAGACAAGTTCTGCCGTGAGAATATTTACAGCAGAACCGTTGAGGCAATGGCAAGTGAGGGAAGAGAGTTCAAGGGAGTAATCTTCTTCGGACTTATGCTCACACCGGACGGACCTAAGGTTCTTGAGTACAATGCAAGATTTGGAGACCCTGAGGCGCAGGTGGTACTCCCGAGACTCAAGACGGATATTATTGATGTATTTAATGCATGTATCGACGGCAAGCTTGATGAAATCAATCTTGAATTTGAAGATAAGGCAGCCGTATGTGTTGTTCTTGCAAGCGAGGGATATCCGGTAAGTTATGAGAAAGGTAAGCTTATAACCGGTCTGGATAATTTCAAGGGCAAGGATGGATATTATTGTTTCCATGCGGGAACAAAAAAGACTCCGGAAGGAATTGTTACTAACGGAGGAAGAGTTCTTGGTATCACCGCAAAGGGTGATACATTGGAAGAGGCTCGTACTAAGGCCTATGAAGCTACAGAATGGGTGAGCTTTGAAAACAAGTATATGCGTCATGATATAGGAAAAGCAATCGATGAAGCAAAAAAGTAATAAAACCAGCAAAAAGTGCCTGCAGTATATGGCACAAATCCTAAGTTGAAAAGGAGGCTGTATGAAGAATACGATGGAAAAGATAATAAGAAACACTATACTTTCTCTAGCATTGTCATTAGCAGTTTTTATCGGCTTCGGGATTGGTGCGAATGCATATACAACGACAACCGGAAAAGTAAAAGCTGATAATGTTAAAGTCAGAGAATCAGCAAGCACCACATCTTCTCAGGTATCAAGTGTAAGCCAGGGAGCTACGGTTGACATTGTAGATGAGGAAAAAGACGATTCCGGATATGTATGGTATAAGATTAAAGTAAAAAATGATGAATATGGCTACATAAGAAGCGATCTTGTCGAAAAGTCAGGCGGTTCATCAGGAGATTCATCCGATAACAGCGGATCATCTTCTGAAGTAAAAGCTGTTGATCAGAAGACCGTAGAAGTTCTTGCTGACAGTGGAACTATCAGACAGGGTGCAGGTACAAATAAGGACGCTGTAGGAAAAGTAAAAAAAGGCGACACAGTAACAATTGTTGGAGAAACAAAAGGTTCAGACGGAAAGAAATGGTATGAAGTTACTTTCGGAGAGAGCAACAGTAAGGGTTTTATCAGAAGCGATCTTGTTGCTGATTCGGAAGTTGCATCCCAGTCCGTAAAGTCAGAACAGACTGATGCTCCTTCGGATAACAGTAGCCCGGATGTTGTTGCTGAACTTGCGGAAAGCGATGAGCTCTTGAATGAAGACACAGAAGAGGAGCCGGAAGCAGATACTGAGGCTGAAGCAGGTGCAGAGCCTATTGCTCCTGATGAGGTAGGAGACGGAAAGTACTCTCTTACATATGAATCTGAGAACGGTACATGGTTCCTTAATGTTATAGAAAAGAAACAGAGAGTGGATGTTGATAATCTCTTGCAGGTTGCTGACAGTTCCAAAGGATATTATGAAAACGCTCAGACATTTAAGAAAATAGCAATTGCTGTAGGTGCATTGGCGGTTGTTCTTGTGATCATAATTGTAATCCTCATTTTCAGACTCAGAGATGCATCTTATTATGATGAGGAAGAGGATGAAGATGATGAGGATGACGAAGACGAGGAATTTGATCGTTATTCTTCACCCAAGAAGCGTTCAAGAGATAATGCAAGAAACAGAGATGTATCGAGAAGTGAAGTAGAAACTGACGACGATATGGGCGTTAACTTAAAGAAGAGAAGACGCTCAAGAGATGAGGATGAAGAAGAACCTCAGAGCCGCAGAGCAGCAGCCAGAAGAGCTCCTGAAGATGCTCCCGAAAGACCTGCAAGGAGAACGGTTACTCCGGAAGACAGAGCAGCCAGACCTGCAAGGCCTGAGCGTCCTATGAGAAGAAGACCTGATGATTCTTTCGAAGAGCGTCCTTCAAGAGGCGCGGAAGAGAGAACTGTCAGACCTTCAAGAAGAGATGACGATTCTTTATATGAGGATTCAAGATATGAAGAAAGACAGCCATCTGACAGAAGGATGAGGACAGAGGAGACAGCAAAGGATGAAGCTCCTTCAAGAAGAGCTAAGAACTTCCTTGGAGACGATGACGACTTTGAGTTCGAGTTCCTTGATCTTGATGATGATGACAGATAATTTGAACAAAAATGATTTAAAAGCGCCGGTTCTTGGCTTTTGTGAGAGAACCGGCGCTTTTTTTGGCATTTTATATTCATAAAATTGACGAATCTGTATCACGTGTTATACTAAATATATCACAAGTATGCAACAGGAGGCGGAGATGATCATAGAAATTGATTTTAACAGTGATGAAGCTATTTACATACAGCTTTGTAATCAGATCATTTTGGGCATAGCTACGTCTCAATTTCGCGAGGGAGAACAGCTTCCCAGCGTGAGGCAGCTTGCGGAGACCATTGGTATCAATATGCATACGGTCAACAAGGCTTATTTGATCCTGCAGAGAGAGGGATTTGTTAAGATTGACAGAAGGCGGGGAGCTATAATCGCCATAGATATTAACAGGATTCAGGCACTTCAGGAGGCTCAATCAGAGCTGGCTGTCGTTCTTGCAAGAGCTATATGTAAGGGCATAGGACGCGGCGAGATACATGAACTTGTAGATAAGCTTTACGACAATTACGAAAGGATAGATGGGATATGAATGATCAATTTACTGTCATGGCTGAGGATGCGCTCAGACTCGCCAAGAAAACAGCAAGAAATTTAAAACTTAATTACGTTGGTACAGAACATATTCTTATGGGACTTATCCTTGAGGACGGAAGCGTTGCTTCCAGGATCCTTATCGATAACGGAATAGATGAAGCCAAGATGATGGACATGATAAAGGACCTTATCGTTCCGGGAAGCAGTGTGAGGACACTCGACAGGGATGGTTTTTCGCCGAGAGCGGAGAAGGTTCTTGAGGATGCACATATCATGTCTGAGCGTTTCAAGGCGGATAAGACCGGAACAGAGCATATTCTGCTTGCTCTTATCAAAGAGGGTGAGAATGTGGCTGTAAGACTTATCAGCACGCTTGGTGTACCTGCGCAGAAGATTTATGCAGAGACTTTGGCTGCAATGGGAGAAGATCCGAATCTGGTAAAAGAAGATCTCGGAAGAAGGCCCAATCCCAGAGGAAGCAAGAAAGGTTCTATTCTTGCGCAGTACAGCAGGGATTTGACTGCTCTTGCGCGTGAAAAGAAGCTTGATCCTGTAGTGGGAAGAGAAAGAGAAATAAAGAGAGTTATTCAGATATTAAGCCGCAGGACCAAGAACAACCCTTGCCTCATAGGTGAACCCGGTGTAGGTAAGACTGCGGTTGTAGAGGGACTTGCACAGAGAATAGTTTCCGGAAATGTGCCTTTTACAGTGCAGGATAAGAGACTTGTTACACTGGATCTTTCCGGAATGATCGCAGGCTCCAAATACAGAGGTGAGTTTGAGGAGAGAATCAAGAAAGTCATAAAAGAAGTTACAGAAGACGGAAATATAATTCTTTTTGTCGATGAGATGCATACTTTGATCGGTGCCGGCGGTGCAGAAGGCGCAATCGATGCATCAAATATCTTAAAGCCCTCTCTTGCAAGAGGTGAGATTCAGATGATCGGTGCGACCACTATTACTGAATATCGCAAGTATGTAGAGAAGGATGCTGCTCTTGAGAGACGTTTCCAGCCTGTAAATGTGGATGAACCTACAAAGGAAGAGTCTGAAGAGATATTAAAGGGCATAGTAAGCAAGTATGAAGAGCATCACAGGGTTACTATTACTCCTGAAGCAATAAAGGCAGCCGTAGAGCTCTCTGAGAGATATATTAACGACAGAAATCTGCCGGATAAGGCAATAGATCTTATCGATGAAGCTGCATCCGCTGTAAGACTTCGCACGGTTGGAGGATCACCTAAGCTTAAAGAAGTTGAAGATGCTATTGTTGAATATGATCATAAGATTGAAGAAGCGCTCAAGAGTGATAATTTTGACCTTGCGGGACAGCTTAACAATGAGCAGAAGAAGCTTATGTCCAAGTATAACAGGGTAAAGAATGCGGACAAGAAGAAAGAACTTTCTTCAGGCCTTGTTGTAAATGAGAATGATATTGCGGAAGTTGTTGCCCAGTGGACAAGAATTCCGGTTAAGAAGATTGCTGAGAAGGAATCGGAGAAGCTCCTTAAGCTTGAATCTGTTCTTCATAAGAGAGTTATCGGACAGGAAGATGCCGTTAAGGCAATATCCAAGGCTATAAGAAGAGGCAGAGTCGGATTACAGGATCCTAACAGACCTATCGGTTCGTTCCTGTTCCTCGGACCTACGGGTGTGGGTAAGACAGAACTTTCAAAGGCTCTTGCCGAGGCTATGTTCGGTGATGAGAATGCTCTTATACGAGTTGATATGTCAGAATACATGGAAGGCCATTCGGTATCAAAGATGATAGGATCACCTCCGGGATATGTCGGCTATGATGAGGGCGGACAGCTAAGTGAGAAAGTCAGAAGACATCCTTATTCCGTAATACTTTTTGATGAGATTGAGAAAGCTCATCCCGATATATTCAATGTACTTCTTCAGGTTCTTGATGACGGACATATAACTGATGCAAAGGGACGCAAGGTAAGCTTTAAGAATACAATTCTTATTATGACTTCTAATGTAGGCGCCCAGAAGATTGTTGATCCCAAGAAGCTTGGATTTGGCGCGGGTGATGATGCAAAGAAGGACTACGAGGATATGAAGGCCGGAGTAATGGAGGAAGTAAAGAGACTCTTTAAACCGGAGTTTATCAACCGTATTGATGAGATACAGGTATTCCATGCGCTCACAGAGAAGGAGATGATGGATATTGTCACACTTCTTTCGCGTAATCTCAGTAAGAGATGCAAAGAGCAGATGAATATCAATCTTACTATTTCTCCTGCGGTTAAGATGTTCCTTGTTGAAAAGCATTCTGATGCCAAAATGGGTGCAAGGCCGTTAAAGAGAGCTATTCAGTCAGCAATTGAAGATGCGATGGCAGAAGAACTTTTAAAGGGCAATATCAAGGGTGGAAGCGATGTTACGGTGTCATTAAAAGACAAAAAGATTGTGTTTGTTTCAAGTGATGGCAAAAAAACATCAGTAAAAAAGGTGGCTGTAAAGACTACTAAGCCCAAGAGAGCGCTTAAAACAAAGACTTCTGTGACAACCAAGAAACCTGCTTCAAAAACAAGTAGAAAAAGTGCCAAAAAGACGTCAAAAAAATAAGTGAATTTTAAGTTTATAATTTGACGAATATGAATTATAATAATAATAACTATTATTAGCACTATATCTCAGGAGGGTTATTATGGCTGTCGTAGAGCAGTTGATACGTGCCGAGAGCGATGGAAGCATCAGCTTCGGTAACTATGAGCTTAAAGAAAAGACTAAACTAGAAAACTTTGAACACAATGGAGATGTATTTAAAGTAAAGACCTTTAAAGAAATTACAAAGCTTGAGTGTAACGATAATTTCGTATATGAATCCGTTCCGGGCACTGCAGTTACAGGCTTTAAAGAGAATGAAGGAGGAGTTGAGTTTAGTGTAGAAGGCGAGAATGATGCGCAGATTACACTTGGTCTCCTCGAAAATACAGAGTACAGTGTTTATGTGAATGGTAACAGCATCGGCAAGATGAGTACCAACCTCGGAGGAAAGCTTAACCTGAGCGTTGAGTTATCCGGAAATGGCGCTACTAGCGTTAAAGTAGAGAAGTAAGATTATGTCGGAGGGCTTTTCGAGTATTTTCGAAAGGCCCTTCGCTTTTCGTAGAAATTGTTTTATTTAGGGGGAGAATGTATGGCAACAAAGATCAAGACAGTTTTTTATTGCCAAAACTGCGGGTATGAGTCATCCAAATGGATGGGGCAGTGCCCGGGATGTAAAGAGTGGAATACCTTTGTGGAGGAGACTGCAAAGCCTGTTTCAAAGAAAAAAGGTAATTCATCTGTATTATCAAACGGAGGCGAATACAGCAGTCCGAAATCACTTTCCGAGATTGAGATGAAAGATGAGGAAAGGGCTGATACTCATATAAATGAACTTAACAGAGTGCTTGGAGGCGGCCTTGTCAGGGGCTCACTGATACTTGTGGGCGGTGATCCAGGAATCGGCAAATCAACGCTTCTTCTTCAGGTTGCAGGCAATCTTTCAGGTGATAAGAGAGATGTTCTCTATATTTCCGGAGAGGAATCGCTTAGACAGATAAAAATCCGCGCAAACAGGATCGGTGATTTTTCCGAAACTCTTAAGTTTATGTGCGAGACTAATCTTGAGAACATCGAAACAACCATAAACAGAGTTAAACCTGAGATTGTCATTATTGATTCGATTCAGACAATGTTCAGTGATTCTGTGACATCGGCGCCCGGAAGTGTTTCACAGGTAAGGGAGTCGACGGCTGTACTTCTTAGAATTGCGAAGAGCCTTAATATAACGGTATTTATCGTTGGTCATGTGACGAAAGAAGGACAGGTTGCGGGCCCCAGGGTACTTGAGCATATGGTTGATACTGTTCTGTATTTTGAGGGAGACAGACACGCATCATACAGAATACTTCGCGCTGTTAAGAACCGTTTCGGATCTACAAATGAGATAGGTGTTTTTGACATGCAGGAGAAGGGACTTGTTGAAGTTACCAATCCTTCAGAGTTTATGCTGGAAGGAAAACCTGAGAATGCCAGCGGATCGATTGTGACATGCTCTGTTACGGGAACAAGACCTATACTTATCGAGATTCAGGCCCTAGTATGCAGGAGCAATTTTGGATTCCCAAGGCGTCAGGCAAACGGAACCGATTATAACAGGGTAAACCTCCTTATGGCAGTTCTTGAAAAGAGAGTAGGGCTTCAGATGGGTGAGTATGATGCATATGTCAATCTGGCAGGTGGAATGAAGCTTGCAGAGCCTTCACTTGATCTTGGAATCTGTATGGCGCTTATATCGAGTTTTAAGAATAAGCCTATAGGAGATGATGTAATCGCTTTTGGAGAAGTAGGACTTTCTGGTGAAGTGAGATCGGTGAATATGGCTGATTCAAGAGTGCAGGAAGCTGAGAAACTGGGCTTTAAGACATGTATAGTCCCCAAAGCTCTTGAAGATAAGCTCAAAAAGAATGTAAAGAATATAAAAGTTGTAGGTGTCTCATCTGTAGCGGATGCGATGAATTACATAGGATGAAATAATCTTTATATGAAAAAAGAGAGTTGTGAAAAACTCTCTTTTTTCATATATATTATTCGTTGATCTTTGCTTTTGAAAGATATATTGCCGTCACGGCAGCTGTCAAAATGATAAAGAAGCGCAGATTAACATGTGTTGCGTCGAATGTTTTGGACATTCTGGCCAATCTGCTGACACCAAGAATCTGGTTATCATTTTCTGCACTTGTTTTTTCAAGACTCTTACCGCCTACGATAATGGTCTTTTTGGAATTTTTAGTATCTTTTGTTGCCGTTGCCGGCGCAGTCTCGGTAGTTTTGCCCGATCCCTTGCCGTTATCCTTGGCATCGACAAGTGTGAGTTTTCCGTTTACACAGTTTACCTCGTAGTATTTGGTAACATCATTGCCGTTTTCATCGACAATTCTGAAATTTGTGATCTCATTTACGGATGAACCGACACCGCTCTGGCTTCCGTTGATAACGACGTCAACAAGTTTGTGTCCTTCAAGGAGCGCACCTGATGTAATCTTGACGTTATTGTTTGTTATAGTCTTTCCTGAGTAGTTCTGCACTGTTGTACCGGCTTCAAGTGTGAGCTTTATCGTAGTTACTTTTATCTGTGAACGTTCAGGGGCAGGCTTAACAACCTTGGATGAAGGCATGGTGGATAATACATTTCCTGAATCATCAAGCACCTTTACAACGATTTCTTCGGGAGCAATCTCTTTTCCGTCAAATATAAAAGGAATATGATATGAGCTTATCTGCTTGGCAACAACATATGCTGCATCGATATTTACCCAATAATGTATGCCGTTGTGTTCAAAATGTGTTCCTTCACCTTTTGCACCGGCATTTACTTTCTTTGTCACAAAGTTACCGAGTGCGTCAAAGAAGTGGGTCACGGAATTTACCAAAGGAACGTTATCTTTTACAGTGATGGAAAATCCACCGAAATAGTGATCCTTGCCATCGTATACAAATTCCGATGTGTCGCAGAATGTTGAAATCTCAATAGTTACATCGGGGACAAAAGCCTCGACAACTTCCTCTTCTTTTTTCTCAATCTCTTTTACGGGAGTCTTTGCTCTTATGACACCGTCTACATATATGTTGTCGGGGTCGCATCCGTCTATAAGGTACCATATAACATACTGTTTCTTGGGGTTGAAAGAAGGGTATACCTGTTGAATATCAGTTTCACTCGGATAACGCTTTAATGAAGATACAATCTTGTTTGTAGCGGTAAAATTGTCTTCTTCAAGATTGTCTTCCGAGCCGTCTGAATCGCTTTCGTCCATTGTATCGTCAATAGCATCTCTGAGTGTTATGCTGTCTAAATAGTCATAACCGGTAGAAAACGCAGTTGCTTCCTCGACGTTACCGTCAGGACCTCCGAGGATACGGAAAGTAACGGGATAACTGTAGCTTTCTTCGGCAACTTCCTTGAGTTCTTCTTTGTATTCTTCTTTATATTCAACTTTGGGCTCTTCTTTATAGAGCTCTCGGATTTCTTCTTTTGGCTTATCAACAACTTCATTTGGAATGGAGTTGTTATCTCTATCAATTTTTTTTTCTATAACTTTGGGTAGATCTGATGAATTATCAAAGGATGTCATTTTACCAATAGATGTCGGTTCATCTTGTAATTTTAGTTCTGAAGTATTATTGTCTGATGAAGTATCACCTGTACTTGAGCTGTTGCTTTGTACGGTCTCAGCTTCTTTTGCATACGTCGGAACAGAAGGGCAGAGACATTCTGCCATGGTCAATCCTGCGATCATTATAATAGGAATTATCGCAGAGATACATCTCTTGCGCATAAATAGTTGCTCCTGTTTTTCAAATATAAATGTTCCAAATTTAAATATTCCGAACTATAATAACACAAACCTAAACTTTTTGTAAAATATGTCGATTAATTTTATATACTGTATATAAGATAATCCTATTCGGAGGAAAGTAATAGATGAAAAATGTAGGTTTGAAGGTGGTTTCGGCAATATTATCGGTGATTATTTTTACTTGTATCTCTTTTTCGGAAGTAGCAACACTAAAAATTCATGCCGGAGACGATCCTTATACGGCTTTTTCCAAAGCAACAACGGTTTATAACGGAGTTGATTATAAAGCGGAATATAATCCTTTGTACTACTATCTGAATTACGGAGACCTCAGAGCGGCTTACGGTGCCAATCCGGACAAGCTTATCGAGCATTGGGTGACATTTGGTAAAAAAGAAGGAAGAGTTGCCAACAGACTTATCGGAGACAGCACGGAGTTTGTTGTTCCGACAGGTGATAAAGATGTGATCGTTATTCCCAAGACTAAGCATGACAACGGCGGGATGACATACGATCAGGAAATACAGGCAAGAAATATTGCAAAGCAGATCGCAGAGGCGATTGAAAAAGCTGCCGACGGCGGAGATTCTTCGGGATCTTCCAAATCCAAATCATCCAAGAAAAAGAATATTAAAGAAGTTGAGAAGGTCGCATATGCTGCGGGAATAGTTAAAGCATACTGTGATCTTGGAACATATACAACAAAAGGCAAGATGTACCGCACTGCCTACGGAGTATTTATCGGAGGCGAGTATTCATGCGCGGGAGCTACAAGGGCTCTTGGACTTATACTTGATTATCTTGGCATATCATGGGTTCATAAGAATATAAATACATGGGAAGATCAGTGGTGTCAGGTTATCGTGGACGGCAAAGAGGGATACGGTGACGGTATAAGCGCTACCGCCGGATACGGTAAGCATCCGAATGAAGGCGGAGATGTCAAGGATGTTGTATCTTATTCAAAGATAAGGTATAAATTTGATGTGGCTACTGAAAAGCCAAAGAAGGATAAATAATGAATAGAAAAGGAATGCGAAGGGGAACGAAAATAGCGGCAGTGCTGTTATCTTTTGCTATAGCATTCGGATTGGCGGTTGAAGCAAGAGCTTCGGGAAATACTTCGATAGATGCTCTTACTTTTAAGAAAAATCCGGATGTGACCACTATTCATATCGGAAGTGAAGTAAATTCGATAACATCGGACGCATTTAAGGGACTCTTTAAATTGAGGTCGATTACTGTGAGTGAGAAGAATTCATATTACTCATCATACAGTAATTGCCTCTATAACAAGAATAAAACTGAATTGTTGTGCTTTCCGCCCGCGCTTTCGGGAGCGAAGATACCTGCAACGGTTACTTCGATAGG
>JAEEGF010328855.1_pt1 | contig 12080 bp, 7 predicted proteins | sample 9134171 | NCBI WGS metagenome assembly JAEEGF01 (sample SAMN16246542, study PRJNA631951) | gut metagenome | biome: gut microbiome; feature: rumen; material: AP-attached | host: Bos | place: Iran: Karaj | collected 2018-10 | reverse complement strand
GAACGAGAATGCGTTCGATGGCGAACTACTATCAACACTCACACCCAGACCATCGTCAGGCATGTTGGCGGCACTTACAGTAAAGACGCCACCATCATCATCAATGTTCAGAGGATCGGGAGTTACATTAATCCAAGGATTGGTAGGTGTGTCACCACTAGTTTCCCATACGATTGTAATAGAATAAGGCCTTGTGGATGATGCCTTTCCCTTAATAGCGATGAAGGTATAATCATCTTCAAATTCATAAGTAGTACCATTATCACTTAGTCTGAGAGTCTTAACAGCCGTGCCAGAAGGTGCTGCTGAATAAGCCGTGTTTGAAGCAAAGATGTCAACATTCTTGGTAGCTGTAGCATCACCAAAGACGGTAACACTCTTCAGTTTTCCACCAGATTTAGTAGCATAAAGGTAACCATTCGCATTCCAGTTAAGAGCAGGATTATCTAAGCCATTTAGGCCCATAGAGCGTATAGTGTACTCTGCACCTGAATTTAATGTTACTGAGAAAGGATTTACCCATGTACTATTGCCAATTGATCCAAGTGTCGAAAGAGTGACATCTCTATTTATGACATCGACAACTGTCCCGGCCCAGGCTGGCGGTATCGCCATGGCAAGGGCCGCAAAGATTAAAAGAAATTTTAGTTTAAAGTACTTCATTTGTTTAAAATTTAATGGTTAATAAATGGTTATAATAAAGCATAAATATATGATTTACAGTACATTAATGACAATTCAAGCCGCAATATAATGCGACATCAAGTAGTAATCAAGTATAAATTGCCGCAAATTTACTAAATAATGTGTAAAATAGCAATTAAATTGAAGAAAAAAATAAATGGAATAATCTTATCAGAATCAGCAGAATGAGAAACAAAAAAACAGCCGCCTTGAGCGACTGTTCTGTTGTAGTATTACGAGCTGCTAGCTCGTAAGGGTGTGAGTTTAATCAAAGTGCTTCCTCCTGAAGATGAAATTGTGGCCCAGGTACTTGTCGCGCACGGTCGGGTTCTCGGCCAATTCCTCGCTGGTGCCTTGGAACAGGATCTTGCCCTCAAACAGCAGGTAGGCCCTGTCGGTGATGCTCAGCGTCTCGGGGGCGTTGTGGTCGGTGATGAGGATACCGATGTTCTTGCTCTTGAGGCTATAGACGATGCTTTGGATGTCCTCCACAGCAATGGGATCGACACCGGCAAAGGGTTCGTCAAGCATGATAAAGCGCGGGTTGATAGCCAGTCCTCGGGCAATCTCGGTGCGGCGACGTTCGCCACCCGATAGTCGGTTACCCAGGTTCTTGCGCACCTTCTGCAGGTGGAATTCGCTGATCAATTGTTCCAGGCGGTCTTTCTGTTCTGCCGGCGTGAGATTGGTCATCTCGAGAACGGTGCGGATGTTGTCCTCCACGCTAAGGGTTCGGAACACCGATGCCTCCTGTGGCAGGTAACCGATACCCAGTTGGGCGCGCTTGTAAACGGGTAGGGTAGTGATGTCAACATCGTTGAGGAACACGCGTCCCTCGTTGGGCGTCACCAGACCCGTCGTCATGTAGAATGTTGTCGTCTTGCCGGCACCGTTGGGACCCAGCAGACCGACGATCTCGCCCTGATGCACATTGATGGAAACGTGGTTGACCACCGTGCGCTGGCGATATTTCTTCACCAGATTGTCGGTGCTCAACACGAGCGTGCCCGCTTCGCCCGAGGCGTTCAGTTGCGCCGCCGTCTCCTTGTCGTTACGCTTGACGGGAGCCGATGGGTCGCCGTTGGCGGGCTGGCCTTTGTGTTGCCAGGGCAGTTTCATTTCTTCTTGTTGGTAGTCAGGCGCCCCTTGATATAGTCGGTTATCAGGTTGATGGCGACCTCGTTGTTGCCGCCCTCGGGGATGATGATGTTGGCAAACTTCTTGGTCGGCTCGATGTGCAGCTGGTGCATGGGTTTGAGCACTTTCTGGTAGCGGTCAATTACGGCTTGTGCTGTGCGGCCGCGCTCGATGCAGTCACGTGAGATGACACGTATCAGGCGGTCGTCACCATCGGCATCGACAAACACCTTGATATCCATCATTTTGCGCAGGCGGGCGTCGCTCAGTGCCATGATGCCCTCAATGAGCACTACGTCATGCGGCCCCATGGGAACGGTCTCCTTCTGGCGTGAGCAGGTCAGATAGCTATAGGTGGGCATCTCGATGGATTCCCCTCTCTTTAACATCTTGACATGTTCCAGCAGCAGATTCCAGTCAAAAGCGGCAGGTTCGTCAAAGTTGATGTTCTGGCGCTCCTCAACGGGAACATGACTCGAGTCCTTGTAATAGGAATCTTGTGAAATCACTCCCACTTCGCCCTCGGGAAGGCGTTCCATGATCTTGCGCACTACTGTTGTTTTTCCAGAGCCGGTACCGCCGGCAATACCGATGATAATCATAATATTAACTTGATTTTAGAGATCATTGAAAATGTCGCATTGCGGTCCTTCGCCACAATTCAAACATACAAAGGTAGTGTAAGTCGAACACAATGGCAAGAAAAACCGCATTTTTTCTTGCAAGAAGACCGCGCAGACGTCCTTTGCTAGTGGGCAAAGATAGCAAAAGTGTGGCAAATGGGAGTTCTTTTCGGGAGAAAACTTTTGAAAAATAGTTCAAAACTCCATAAAAATCACTCAAAGACTGCAGCCGAGAACCCATGCAATGTGATCTTGTCTTCCTTTTTGCCCTTGTGGTAGGATGCATCGCCTGTCTTGATGAGGAGGTTGCCATTGATCTGTTGGCAGGGGATGGTTGCCTTAACTTTCTTGGCACTGGGATTAATGGCAACAACCAGACGTTTGCCGTTGGCTTCCCTCATATAGATGAACGGATAAGGGCGATTAATCGCACTAAGCATTTGCCAGTCGCCGTCATTACCCAGGGCAGGCTGGTTGTGCCTCAGGAGCAGCAGTCTCTTGGTAAAGTTGAGCAGCGAGTTGGTGTCGTTATCTTGTGCTTCGACGGTGAGACTGCCGCCTTCGGTATCAACAGGCAGATAAAGCTTGCTGGGGTCACATGACGAGAATCCGGCGTTCAGGCTATGGCTCCACTGCATGGGTGTGCGAGAACCGGCACGGCGGCCCGAGCCTTCCTTGCTGCTCAGTCCAGTCGTGTATTTCATGCCTATCTCGTCGCCGTAGTAGATGCAGGGTACACCGGGCAGGGTTGCGTGAAGCACGCAGGCTCTCATAAGCAGCCTTCTGGCCTCTGCCAGCCCCTCGGGGGTCAGCCTGTTCACCGCCATGTAGTCCTTGGGCAGGTCCTCTGCAGGATGCTTAGTCCCCAGCACTGTGAGTATCCTCATGGTGTCGTGGCTTCCGATGTTGTTCATAAGGCAGTCCACCACGTCCTTTGGGTAGTTTTCGCATATGGTCTCCACCGCATGGGCCAGCTTTTCGGCGTTTCCTGTGCAGAAATAGTCTATCAGAGCCACCTTCAGGGGGTAGTTCATGACCGAATCCAGCCTGTTGCCCTGGAAGTAGTTCTTGCGTTCATCGTAGGATATCTTGGTGGAAGCGTCGTCCCAGACCTCGCCTATGACTATGGCGTTAAGCTTTTCCTCCTTGACAGCCTCACAGAGCCTGTCGATGAAGTAATTGGGCAGCTCGTCAGCCACATCCAGCCTCCAGCCGCTGGCCCCCTGGCGTATCCAGTAGCGGGCCACGCCGTCCCGGCCGCAGATGAAGTTTATGTAGTCCTCGTTGAACTTGTTGATGCGGGGCAGGGTGTCTATGCCCCACCAGCTTTCGTAGGTCTCATCGGGCCTGAAATAGTACCAGCTGCGGTATATGGAGTCCGGGTTTTTGTAGGCTCCGATGCCGCCATAGTGCCCAAGCTTGTCGAAGTATCTGGAGTCGGAGCCCGTGTGGGAGAAGACTCCGTCCAGTATCACCGCCATGCCGCGCTTCTTCGCCTCGGAGCACAGCTCCCGGAAATCCTCCAGGGTGCCGAACATGGGGTCTATCTTGAAGTAATCGGCGGTGTCGTACTTGTGGTTGGAATAGGCCTCGAAGATGGGGGAGAGGTAGATGCAGCTGACGCCCAGGGATTCAATGTAGGGGAGCTTATTGATGACGCCCCTCAGGTCTCCTCCGAAGAAATCGTTGTTCTGCACTATGCCGTTCTCATCCGGCCTGTATTCGGGCAGGCCGCCCCAGTCGTCTCTGAGGATCTTTCCCGCCATCCGGACTCGCTCTTCCTTTCCGCGGCAGAAGCGGTCCACAAAAATGTGGTAAAAGGTCCCTCCCTTTATCCATTCAGGCACCAGATAGTCTCTCTTGTAGACTGTCTGCTGCCAGGGAGCCTGCTCCGGGCCTGCGATCACAGGTTTATTGTCCGGACCGGACCTTCTTGCCTGCAGTCTTCCGAAGACCGTGCTGAATTCAAACCAGTAAAAATAGAGCCCCCTGTCCCATATGGGCATGGTAAGCTCAAATGTCCTGTAGGTCTTGACCCCGCCGGGCATCTGGCTCTCGGGGAGCTCTTCCTCGCCGCCAAAGTTCATGCGGTAGTAGCCGAAGCTCTTGTTGGCGTCATAGAGCACCACCAGATCCACGTCGTGTGGATCCAGTGATGCGTTGATCTTTATCCTGTAGCTTATCTCCTGCCCGGACACTGTGGCTCCGACAGGACTCTTATAGTATTCGTTCCTCGAATCGAAAATGATTTCCCTCTTTATCATACGATCCTCTGTTTTTTAGATGACGGAGCTTCTCTTGCTGTAGAACGGGTGGGTGATGTAGCCCGACAGCCATCTGTCGTCTCCGATGATGATGTTCTTGTCCAGTACGCAGTAGTTGATGTGAGCGCCTCTTGAGATCAGTGTGTCATTCATGATGACACTGTTTTCTACCACGGCGCCTTCCTCCACCTTTACGTTTCTGAAGATGATGCAGTTTCTGACCTCGCCCTCGATGACCGCGCCGTCTGCGATGATGGAATTGGTCACCTTAGCGTTCTTTCCGTATTTGGTGGGAGCGCTGTCCATGATGTGGGTGAGTATGGGCCGGTCCTCATTTCCGAAGAGGGACATGCGGTTGGGTCTTGAAAGCATGTCCAGACTGCTGCGAAGGTAGGCTTCAAGGGAATCGATGTGGAAGACCTTGCCCTTTGCTTCATAGCTGTTGGCCTCACCGTTCTCTATCATTTTTGCGATCACATCCCGCCTGAGGCTCCTGATGCCGGTCTTGTGCCTGGATTCGAGAAGCTCCAGAAGAGCGGCTCTTTCCATGATGTAGGTGTTCATGGAATAGAAGGCGCCATCGGGCTTCTGGTTCGAAATGATCTGCCTTGTTATCTTGCCGGTGCTGTCTGTCACCACGAAGGTGCTTTCAGTCTCCGGATTCTTCTTGAAGGCCTCCTTTGTGTAGAGGGCTGTCATCTTTGCGCCGCTGGCTATATGGGCCTCGTAGAAATCCTCCAGATCCTCGTTCCAGATGAAATCGCTGCCCATCATTATCACGTACTTTTCCTTGTGATAGCGCAGGAAGGAGGTGTTGGCTGCCAGGGCATCCAGCCTGTTTTTATACACATCCGGCTCCTCGGAGGTGACGGAGGAGAAGGGGGGCAGGAAGGTGAGGCCAGTGAATCTAAGATTCAGGTCCCATTCCGCGCCGCCTCTTATGTGGTCCATGAGGCTCTGATAATTCTTTTTAACTATGATGCCGATGTTTCTTACGCCGGAATTTGCCAGGTTGGAAAGAGGAAAGTCTATCAGTCTGTATCTTCCTGCGAAGGGAATGGAGGCAACGGTGCGCCTTTCGGTGAGGGCGTCCAGCTGCACATCAAAGCCATCGGTAAAAATAAGTCCCAATGCGTCGATCATTTTACTCTGCCTCCTTTTTCGTGATCTTTTCGCCGCTGGCAACGGTCTTGCCTGCGGGAAGGCTGATGCCTTTAGCCACAACGCTCATGGCGCCGCCCTCCTTGGGCCCGCCCACGGAAGCGTTTTCGCCTATCACCACATCGTAGTCGATTATTGCGTATTCGACCCTGGCGCCGGACTTGATGACCGCGCCGTCCATCACTATGGAATCCTTGATGAAGGCGCCGTTTTCCACCACCACGTTGTTGAAGATGATGGAGTGATCCACTTCTCCGTCGATGTTGCAGGCTCCGCCTATCATGGAATTGGAAAGCTTTGCGTTTTCGCCTATGTACTGAGGCCTTGCGCTGTCGTGGCGGTAGTAGATCCTCCAGGCGGGGTCGTTGAGGACAAGCTTTTCAGGCTCATCCTCTGGCATCTCTATGGCGTCCATATTGGCTGCCCAGTAGGATTCCAGAGTACCCACATCTCTCCAGTAGCCCTTGAATACGTAGGCGAACATCCTCTGTCCGTCCGCCAGCATCTTGGGGATGATGTTCTTTCCGAAGTCATTGCTGGAGCTCTTGTCTGCCTCGTCCTCTATCAGATATTTTATGAGCTTGTCGGTGCTGAAGATATATACGCCCATGGAAGCGTGGGTGCTCTTGGGCTGCTTGGGCTTTTCCTCAAACTCAGTTATGCGGCCTTTTTTGTCTGTATTCATTATGCCGAAGCGGGAGGCCTCCTCCAGAGGAACGTCGATGACGGCTATGGTGCAGTCGGCGTCGTTCTTAATGTGGTCCTCCAGCATGGCGTTGTAGTCCATTTTATAAATGTGGTCGCCTGAAAGTATAAGTACGTATTCCGGATTGTATCTTTCGATAAATCTGATGTTCTGATAGATGGCATTGGCCGTGCCCTTGAACCAGTCAGAGCCCTCGGAGGCCTGATAGGGCGGCAGGATGTGAAGCCCGCCATAGGTCAGGTTCATTCCCCAGGGAGTTCCGTTCCCCAGGTAGTCGTTCAGCTCCAGCGGCTGGTACTGGGTGAGTACGCCGACGGTATCGATCCCCGAGTTCGCGCAGTTGGAAAGGGGGAAATCGATGATGCGGTACCTGGAGCCGAAAGGCACCGCAGGCTTGGCAATTTTGTCCGTAAGGGGCATGAGCCTGCTGCCCTGTCCTCCGGCAAGGAGCATGGCTATACATTTTTTCTTTTTCATTTTTTTGTGTCCTCCTCCGATACAAGAATAATTCCGGATCTGGCCGGGAGCATTACACTGATATGCTTTTTATAGTTATTGCATTCACCTTTTTTGGGTCTGTATACGCGCTTCTTTCTCATGCCTCTGCCGCCGTATTTCGCGGAATCCGTGTCGATAAGAGGCTTCCAGCAGTCGGCTTCGGGCACGCCGAACCAGAAGTCCTGGTAGTCCAGACCGGAGTAGTTGAGTATGACAAGAAGCTTTCTTCCGGGATGGTCCGGATCCTCCCTGTAGTAGCTGTAGACGCTGGCGGTGGTGTTGTCCGCGTCTATCCACTTGAAGCCCTCGTAGCGGTCGTCACCTGCCCAGAGCTGGGAGTTTTCAAGGTAGATGTGGTTGATGTCCTTTACGAAGAGCTGGTATTGTCTGTGCAGGTCGTAGTCCAGCAGCATCCAGTCAAGCCCCTGGTTTTCGTTCCATTCTATGAACTGGGCTATCTCGTTGCCCATAAAGGACAGCTTCTTGCCCGGATGGGTAAGGAAGTAGACGTAGAAGGAACGGCCGCCGTCGAATTTCTGCTCGTAGGTGCCGGGCATCTTGTTTACCAGAGAGCCCTTTCCGTGGACCACCTCGTCGTGGGAGATGGGCAGGATGAAGTTCTCGCTGTAGGTGTAGGTCATGGCGAAGGTCAGGTTGTAGTGATGGGACCCTCTCCACATGAAGTCCTCCTTGAAATAGGACAGGGTATCGTTCATCCAGCCCATGTTCCACTTGAAGTTGAAGCCAAGGCCTCCATCCACAGGCGGCTTTGTGACCATTGGCCAGGCTGTGGATTCCTCAGCTATGGAGAGCACTCCCGGATAGCGGGTGAGAAGGTGCTCATTTAAGCGGCGCAGGAAGTCTATGGCTTCCAGGTTTTCTCTTCCGCCGTACTGGTTCTGCTGCCATTCGCCGTCCCTGCGGTCATAGTCCAGATAGAGCATGGCGGAGATGGCATCCACTCGGATGCCGTCGGCGTGGAATTCCTCGCAGAAGTAGCTGGCGCTGGAAATGAGGAAGCTCCTGACCTCCGGCCGGCCGAAATCGAAGGCCCTGGTGCCCCAGCTCTTGTGCTCCATGCGGAAGAGATTGCTGTCCTCGTACAGGGGCTCTCCGTCAAATTCGATGAGTCCCGGTGCGTCCTTGGGGAAGTGGGCCGGCACCCAGTCAAGGATTATGCCTATGTTGTTTTTATGGGCCTCGTCGATGAAAAACTTGAGATCCTCCGGCTTTCCGTAGCGGGTGGTGACGCTGAAGTAGCCCGTCACCTGATAGCCCCAGGAGCCGTCGAAAGGATACTCTGTTACAGGCATCAGCTCCAGATGGGTGAAGCCCATCTTTTTCGCGTAGGGAATAAGCTCCTTGGCTGCATCCCGGTAGCTCATGTAGGAGCCGTCCTCTCTGCGCTTCCAGGAGCCCAGATTCACCTCGTAGATGTTCATGGGGGAGCGGTAGGGGTTTCTCTTTTTCCTGTCCTTGAGCCAGGCGGCATCGTGCCAGCGGTATTTTTTATCTCTGGCGTATACGATGGACGCCCTCTGGGGCTGATCCTTTCCTATGGCGCTTTCGGTCTCAAGTCCGTAGGGGTCGTTCTTGAAGGTGATACCGCCTCTGCTGCCCTCCACGGCGAATTTATAGAAATCTCCGTCCTTCATGCCGGGGACGAAGCATTCCCAGATGCTGTCGTCATCCTCGACTCTGGCGAAGGGTGTCTGGCCCGGCTGCCAGCCGTTGCCGTCCCATACCAGGGATATGGCTCTGGCTCTGGGAGCCCAGACTCGGAAAAGGACGCCGCTATCCTTTTTCTGAGGAAAGGCGCCCAAAAATTCATAGGATTTGAAATTCTCACCTCTGTGGAAGAGATACTTCTGATAGGAGATGTCGCTTTCTTTTTTATTCATAGATGTTGTGTCCTCGGTGACAGATATAAAAAGTTCCTGCTGTCATCCTGACTGTCAAAAACAGGTTCAGTCCCGCTGCGGCAGCATGAGTTTTTAGTATAATTTGATTGCTATTTTCTACGATTAATTATAAACTATAGCTTAAGGTTTCGACAATAATTTTAAACAGATATTAACATTACTGCAAATCACAATAATAGATTTCATAAAGCATTATCACCTATGGAGGTTTTTATTATGAATGACAAAATCAAGATACTGTATGTCAGCCCGGAGGCTGTACCCTTTGCGGGGACCGGCGGTCTGGGCGATGTTGCAGGCTCTCTTCCGGTGGCTCTCAATTACAAAAAGGACATGGACTGCCGCCTGATCATGCCTCTGCATAAAGCAGTAAAGCAGGAGTACAGAGAGAAGATGGAATTCCTTGGCTGCAAGGACATTCCCGTTTCCTGGAGACAGAAATACATGGGCGTTTTCCGCCTGAAGATGGGCAGGATGACTGCTTACTTCATCGACAACGAGGAGTATTTCGGCAGGGACAATCTCTACGGATATTTTGACGACTGCGAGCGCTTCGCCTTCTTCAGCAGGGCAGTGTTCGAGGCTCTGGAGTTCATGGACTTCATGCCCGACATCATCCACGCCAACGACTGGCAGAGCGCCATGGTGCCCGTTTATCAGGACTCCTTCTACAAGCTGCCGGTCAAGACCGTCATGACTATCCACAACATCGAATATCAGGGCCAGTACAGCGCCTTCTGCCGCGGAGACGTGCTGGGTCTTGGAGAGGATCAGGCTCACTACGTGAACTGGGGCAAGGACATCAATCTGCTTAAGGGCGGAATAACCTGCGCCAACCTGATCAGCACCGTAAGCCCCACCTATGCTCAGCAGCTCAGAGACCCGTTCTATGCCCACGGCCTTGACGGCCTCATCAACGAGTACAGCTTCAAGCTCAGAGGCATCTTAAACGGCATCGACAACAAGCTCTACGATCCTGAAAAGGATACCATGATAGCCGCAAATTACAGCGCAAAGGACATCTCAGGCAAGGCTGAATGCAAGAAGGCCCTGCAGGAGGAGATGGACCTGCCCGTAAGGGACGTGCCCATGATCGTTATGATCAGCCGCCTTGTGGCTCACAAGGGCGTGGATCTTCTGAGGGAGACCATCGACGGCTTCCTTAACACCCACGATGTTCAGTTCATGCTCCTCGGCACCGGAGATCCCTTCTATGAGGACTTCTTCAGAGGTCTGGAGGAAAGACACAGAGATCAGGTCCGCAGCTGCATCATGTTCGACAGAGCCCTGTCCCACAGGATCTATGCCGCCGGCGACATCCTTCTGATGCCTTCAAAGAGCGAGCCCTGCGGCCTGGCTCAGATGATAGCTCTGCGCTACGGCACTGTGCCTCTTGTAAGGGCTACAGGCGGCCTCAACGACTCCATACAGGACTGCAGCCTCGGAGACGGCAACGGCTTCGTCTTCGGCCATTACGATGCCCACAGCTTCGGCTTCGTTCTGGACAATGCAGTGCAGCACTGGTATGACAGAGATAACTGGGAAAAGCTCGTAAAGCACGATCTTCAGGAGGACTACTCCTGGAACAAGGCAGCCAGAGACTATGCCCAGATGTACAGAGATTTGATGATGTAAGGGGATTATATGCAGAAAAAAGAATATACGAAAGCACAGGTAAAGCAGTTTAAGGAACAGCTTCAGGGTCACCTGGAGAATATATATCACACCACCTACGAGCGCGCCACAGCCGAGGAGCTGTACAAATCCATCGCTGCCATTGTGGGCTCCCGCATGCAGCAGATGCGCTGGAAATGGAACAAGGTGCGCCGCCAGGAGGAAAAGGAGCACGAGGGAAAGAAAAAGGTCTATTACATCAGCATGGAATTTCTGATGGGACAGTCCCTCAAGAACAATCTGTATAACCTGGGGCTCGGAGCACTGGTGGAGGCCGCCATCGCTGACAGAGGGATCAGTCTGGAGGACCTTTACGAGTGCGAACCTGACGCAGGGCTTGGAAACGGCGGTCTGGGTAGACTGGCAGCCTGCTACCTGGACGGCCTTGTGTCGCAGAACTACGACGTCACCGGCTTTTCCATCCGCTACGAATATGGTCTTTTCAAGCAGAAGATCGTGGACGGCTGGCAGGTGGAGATGCCGGACAACTGGCTCCCCGGCGGCCATGTATGGCTGAGGGAGAGAAGAGAGGACAGCTTCAAGGTAAGCTTCTACGGCGACTATAAGGAGGAGTGGGTCAACGGCAGGATGAAGCCTGTGATCTACAACGCCCAGACCGTTGAGGCAGTGCCCTACGATATGCTGATCAGCGGTGCCGGCACCGATGCCATCGGCAAGCTGCGCCTGTGGAGAAGCATCAATTCCGAGGGCTTCGACATGGCCTCTTTCAACAGCGGAGACTTCACTAAGGCCCAGCAGGATTCCAACAGGGCGGAGCTCATCTCCAAGGTCCTGTATCCTGCGGACAACATCGAGGAGGGCAAGGAGCTGAGGCTCAAGCAGCAGTATTTCATGGTCTCCGCCTCCTGCCAGAACATTTTAAGAGATCACTACAACCGCTACGGCACTGTGGCCAATCTGGCGGACAAGGTGTCTATTCAGATCAACGACACCCATCCCGCCCTCTGCATCCCCGAGCTGATGCGCCTGCTTATGGACGACTACGGCTTCAACTGGGACAGAGCCTGGAAGATAGTCTACAAGACCGTGGGCTACACCAATCACACCGTGCTGGCCGAGGCTCTTGAAAAGTGGAACGCCCAGCTGGTGCGCATGCTCATGCCAAGAGTCTATGTCATCATAGAGGAGATAGACCGCCGCTTCAGAGCAGACATGGAAAAGAAGTTCCCGGGCGACTGGGGCAAGATCAACTACATGGCACCCATAGGCGACAACCAGGTGAGGATGGCCAACCTGAGTGTCATCGGATCCCACATGGTGAACGGCGTGTCCGGCCTCCATTCCGAGATCCTCAAGGACGAGCTCTTCCACGATTTCTATCTGGCATGGCCGAAGAACTTCACCAATGTCACCAACGGCATCGCCTACAGGCGCAGGCTCTGCCAGTCCA
>JAEEGF012459014.1_pt1 | contig 12081 bp, 6 predicted proteins | sample 9134171 | NCBI WGS metagenome assembly JAEEGF01 (sample SAMN16246542, study PRJNA631951) | gut metagenome | biome: gut microbiome; feature: rumen; material: AP-attached | host: Bos | place: Iran: Karaj | collected 2018-10 | reverse complement strand
TATGGCGAGGTAGCTCAGCTGGCTAGAGCACGCGGTTCATACCCGCGGTGTCGAGGGTTCAAGTCCCCCTCTCGCTACTAAAAAAGGAAAGCATTTATTGCTTTCCTTTTTTGTTTCTACTTAGGCTTTATTCTAAGGCTTCTATCTTCCCGACTGTTACTTCACATGCCTTTGCAGAAATATCGCATCCTATAAATTTTCTGCCAAGTTTTTTAGCAACAACTGCGGTAGTTCCACCTCCTAAAAAGAAGTCTGCAACTGTATCCCCGGGATCGGATGCCACCTTTATGATCCTGTCCAGAACCGCTTCCGGCTTAGGTGTATCGTAGGCATCTGCCACGCTGATCCTTGTGTAGGTATCAAGCATTTCCTGTTCATTCCAGAGGTTTCCCACAGGTATTACGTTTGAGAATCTGTAAGGCAGACCGTCAATTATCTTTACCTCTCCGGCCTCTATCATGTTACCAAACTGCGCAGCGCTTATAAGCCAGTGCTTATTTATTGATTTTAAGTCTATTGCCTTATCATCAACGTATCTTATGTCATCTCTTCCCTCGAGATAACCGTTTTCAAAAAGAGGGACGATTTTCTTGGACTCTCCACGAATTTCATGAAATACAAAGTTTTTCGGATCCTTGACATAGTACAGAATGATATCCACCTGTGAATCAAAATTAGAAAAGAATCCCCTTTCCCGGCTATGCTGACGATAAATCCTGTTTCTGAAACAGCTTGTCCCGAAAATCTCATCCATCAGTATGCGCATGTATGAGTCCATGCGCCAGTTACAGTGAATGAAAATACTCCCATTAGCAGAAAGAGTGCGCTTCATCTCCATAAGTCTTGGCCTGTACCACTCCATTGCCTCATCAGGATCTCCAAGATCATCAGAGTAGTCATCAAATATTTTTCCTGTATTATACAGAATATCGCAGTATATCAGATTAATTGAGCCTTCCGGAATGCTCTTAAGCAGCTCAAGATTATCATTCTGATAGATTTTAATATCATCCTTTTCATAATAAATACTCATTACTAAATTCCTCCTCGTTTTAACCTGACCTTCATGGCAATCTGTCTGGGTGTCTCCATCCCATCAAACTGGATCAGATAACTTTCTTCATCAATGTTAATATCAAGAATAGTTCCGGGGCCGAGTATGGCGTGTTCAACCCTCTGCCCTTTCTCAAGCAGGTCAAGTTTAACTGCCCCTTTAAGGTGCCTTGAATCATTTTCGATGTATTTCCGAGTCCTTGTCATCATCTCTTCCGATGGCTCTTGAGTAAACTCAAGGCAGCTTCTGTCAATATCCATGATGAATCTGGACGGATATCTGGGGATTCCCTCAAAGGTCTGTCCGCCTGCCTCTGAAATAAAGAGCCTCTTTTTCGCCCTGGTCATTGCAACGAAGGCAAGTCTTCTCTCTTCCTCCATACCTTCCAAAGTATGTATCTTCCTCGAGGGAAATATTCCCTCGTTCATGCCACATAAGAATACATACGGAAATTCAAGTCCCTTGGCTGCATGCACAGTCATAAGCCTGACCTTATCGCTTTTTTCTGTGTCTGAATCAGCATTGGTAAAAAGAGCTATGTGCCTCAAATAGTCTTCAAGTCCGACTTCCTCTCCGCAGGTAGTCTCGTATTCAAAAACAGACTGTTTGAGCTCTGCAAGATTATCAAGTCTCTCCTGTGCACCCTCGGTGCGGAGCATCTCCTCATATCCTGTGTCCTCAAGTACTTTGGTCAGAAGCTCGGATACCGGGATGCCTTCGTAATTACCTGCATACTTTTCAATAACATCGATAAACTCTTTGGCTCTGGTTCCGCGAAGCGTATCATTTTCCAGGTTCTCATTAAGAGCCATGTATAAAGAACAATTGTTATCCCGTGCATACTGCTCCAAAAATGCCATACGTCTTTTACCCAGGTTTCGCTTGGGCACATTGGCAATTCTTCTGAATGAAACATCATCCCTGTACAGGATCATTCGAAGATAACATAACGCATCCTTAATCTCCATCCTACCATAAAACTGAACTCCAGAATAAATGGTGTAAGGAATCTTCTCTTTTATAAGCCCCGTCTCTATTGTTCTGGTAACATAATGGGCTCTGTACAGCACCGCCATATCCTTATACGATACGCCCAGCCCCTTAAGGACCAGTATCTGCCCCGTTATCCAGTCTGCCTCATCGGCCGTATCAGGTGCAAGGTGGCACAGGACACTTTCGCCGGAGTCTCCTACGGCTACCAGATTCTTTTTAAGTCTCTGCGTGTTCTTGTCTATAAGACTGTTGCATGCAGCGATTATCTGAGGTGTGGATCTGTAATTGTCAATCATATAGATAGTCTTAACATCAGGATAGTTCTTATCAAAGTTAAGCAGGAAGCCTACACTGGCACCTCTCCAGGTATAGATCGTCTGATCAGGATCTCCCACAATGAAAAGATTCTTGTGATAAGCAGAAAGCACGTCCATGAGCTTATACTGAAGCCCGTCAATATCCTGAAACTCATCGATCATGATATATTCCAGGCGCTTCTGCCATTTGAGCTTAATATCCTCATGCTCACTGAACATGTACAAAGTAAACTTGATCAGGTCGTTGTAGTCCAGTCCGAAGCATTTTTTCTCCTGATACAAATAGCCATAAAACAAGATATCGTTAACAGATGTTGCTCTGTCATACTTCTCCTTAAGCGCATCTATAGACATGTTCAGCATATCAAGGTAGTACTCCGGCTCGTCCTTGCACTTGCGTATTTCAAACATATCTCTTGCTGCACTGAAAGTCTTATCCCGAAGAGAAAGACCTCTTTCTTCATAAATGATCTTAAGGATATCATCGATATCGGAATTATCCATCACAAGAAAACTCTTTGGATACTGAAGAGCATGCGAATCCTCCTGCAGTACAGAAACGCAGAATCCATGGAATGTATTGATATATCCGGTATCATTGTCTCCTGTTAAAAGATGTATTCTCTGCCTCATCTCATTGGCTGATTTATTGGTGAATGTAACGCAAAGAATATGACCCGGCATGATTCCCAACGCGTTTACAAGATAAGCAAACCTGAATGAAAGAGCTCTTGTCTTGCCGCTTCCGGCTCCGGCCACAACTCTGATAAACCCTTCGGTACTTGTAACTGCCTCTTTTTGCGCTTCATTTAATGTATCCAGTAGTTCTAACATAAATTCTCCCATTTGGCATAATGCAAACATATATTCGAATACATTATAGCAAACATGAGTTCTTTTTTGTATATTTTTCGCGTTTTCTATAAAGTTTTGCAGCTTTCGTCCGATATTATTAATAACTAAAGAAAGGAGGAAGATACATGAATAACAATCTTCCCAAAAGATAAAAGCACCTTCACTGCGGCAGGATCCCGGTGGAGGTGCTTTTTTTATCACACAATTATGTGGTTTTTATGTGTTTTGCAATTTTGCTTTATAATGAACACATTTATACGATATAATATAATCAAAGCACTTCCAGAAAGGATCCTGAATTGAAACTTTTAGAAACTTCCTTTGATATAAATTTTAGTCAGACCATACATGAGTGGGCGGGTGAATTTGCAAGCTATTCCCGGTCGGTCCTTTTTCATGTATATGTCCCTTTTGACAAACCGGAAGAACTGGAAAACCTTAAATACGTTCGCAAGATTCTAAAAGAAGAATTCCCGACCTCACAAGTTATCGGATGCAGTGCAGCAGGTATGATCCTTGATGGTCAGATACAGAATGATGCGATAGTTGTTTCTGCTATGATATTTGAAGACAGCTCCACCACTGTCATTGTCCGCACATCATATGAGGGTGAGGGAAGTCTTGACGTCCAAAAGCTTTTAGATTTTGTGACCGGTTTCCCTGATCTTAAAGGAATTGAAGCCCTTACTGCTGCTCCGTATCAGCCTTTGCTGGATACAGGTTCTGTTATAGATACCATACCGGAAAGCACCGAAATATTCGGCGCAGTAGCTGTCGGAGATGATGATCATCCCTCCTTTGTGTTTGCGGGTGATCAGGAGCTCGGATACGGAAGAACAGCTATTGTTTTCTATGCAGGCAAAAATCTTCATCTTCTGACAAGCAGAATGTTTGGCTGGAATCCGATAGGCTATCCGCTTTCAGTCACCAAAGCCAGGGACGATGTTGTATACGAACTGGATAACAAACCGGCCTATGAAGTATATCACCACTATCTTCACATCAAAAAAGACAACAACTTCTTTTATGATGCGCTGGAATTTCCCTGGGAAGTTAAGGCAGACGAAAACACTTATTACATAAGGCATGCCAAATCCGTAAATCCCGACGGATCGATCGTCATGTCTTCAAACATACCTCAGGGCAGTAAGATAAGGCTTACTTTTGGAGATCCCAGAAGGATAATGAAGCATACAAGACAGACCATTTCAGAGATTTTCGAATTCGGACCTCAGGTAGTCAACATATTCAACTGTTTTGGTCGTATGCTCTTTTGGAAGGGCAAGGAGAATATTGAGATCCAGGAAATGTCAGAGTATCTGCAGACAACCGGATTCAGTGCCCTGGGTGAGATCATGCGATATAAGGGAAATACTCTCTTAAACAATCTCTCCATTGTAACTATAGCAATGCGTGAAGGCACCAAGGTCCAATCTGTCGCCGTAAGTCCCGATGACCTTGAAGGCAAGGCAAATATCCCGGTTACTGCAAGACTGGCCATATTCATAAACACGATCACGGAAGAGCTGATGCAAAAGAATGATCAGCTCAATGTAATGCTTTATAAGGCATCCCATGATGCACTCACAGGGATTTTAAACCGCGGTGCCATTGAGCGTGAAATTTACGAAAAATGCGATCAAGTTGACGAATTTCAATTAGCAAGGCACCTTATCATGTTTGATGTAGATGACTTTAAGAAGATAAACGATACCTTCGGTCATTCTGTCGGGGATAAAATTTTAAAAAGCATTGCAGCCATCGTAGATGATTATATCAGTACAATTCCCGGTGCTGTGTTTGGACGCTGGGGTGGTGAAGAATTCATGATATTCATATATGGTCAATCTGATGCTCTTGCAAAAGAGGTTGCTAACAATGTCTTAGACAAGATAAAAAACGTATCTCTTCTTGAAAGGGAAGTTACAGTAAGTATCGGCGTTACCAGACACTATCCTCTTGAAAGTGTAATGCAGACCTTAACGAGAGCCGATGAGCTTATGTACAGGTCAAAAAGCAACGGTAAAGCTCAGATCACATACGATTTCTGACATTAAAAAAGCTCTGAAACAGAAACGTTTCAGAGCTTTAAATATTATTTATTATTTTGAGATTTCTTCCATCTCGGCGATAGCCTCTCCAAATACAGCAAGTGCGGAATCGATAGGCTCTCTTGTTGTAAGATCAACGCCTGCTATCTTAAGAAGGCTTACAGGATCCTGTGTGCATCCGCTCGATAGGAACTGCTTGTACTTCTTAACTGCGCTCTCACCCTCTTTGAGGATCTTGTCAGCAATGGCAACAGCTGCTGCAAAACTTGTAGCATACTGATATACATAGAAGTTGTAGTAGAAGTGAGGAATTCTGCTCCACTCCCATCCGATGAGAGAATCTGATATCATGTCTTTTCCGAAATACTCTTTGTTTAGGTTATAGTAAACATCATACAGAGCCTCAGCTGTAAGGGGAGTTCCCTCCTCAGCCATCTCACAGGTCTTTCTCTCAAACTCTTCAAACATGGTCTGACGGAACATAGTGCTCTTAAAGCTCTCAAGGAAGTGGTTGATGATAAATGCCTTTTCCTCTTTGCTCTTTGCATTCTCCTTCATGTAGTGATAGAGAAGAACTTCGTTTGTGGTTGATGCAACCTCGGCAACAAAGATCTTGTAATCAGAATCAACGATGGTCTGCGCCCTGTTGGTATACCAGGTGTGCATTGAATGTCCCATCTCATGAACGAGAGTAAATACATCGTTAAGTGTATCGTTGTAGTTAAGGAGCATATATGGGTGAACATCGTAAACGCCGCCTGAATATGCGCCGCCTCTCTTTCCTTCGTTCTCGACAACGTCGATCCATCTGTTCTCATAAGCCTCTTTTACAACTGCAAGGTAATCCTGGCCAAGAGGAGCAAGTGCCTTGAGGGAAATCTCTTTTGCCTCCTCGTAGGAAACCTTCATTTCAAACTCGGGAATCATGTCAACATATACGTCGTACATGTGAAGCTCATCCACTCCGAGAAGCTTCTTGCGAAGGGTCACGTATCTGTGCATCTTATCCATGTTGTCGTGGATTGATGCAAAAAGATTGTCGCACACAGCGGGTGATACATTGTTACCATCAACTGCTGCCTCAAATGCAGAGTTATACTTCCTTGCCTTGGCGTTAAAAATACGTCCCTTAACCTCTCCGTCATACATTGAAGCCCAGGTGTTCTTGAACTCCTCGTATCTTCCGTAAAATGCCTCAAAGCTTGCCTTACGAAGCTCTCTGTCCTTAGACATCTGTGTGGGAACGAATCTTCCGTTTGAAAGCTGAACCTCTTCTCCCTTGGAATCCTTGACTGAAGGGAACTTGAGATCTGCATTGTTCAGCATTCCAAAGCTCTTCTGGGATGCCCCCATAAGCTCCTGCGCACTTGCAAGGAGCTGCTCTTTCTCTGCATCCAGCATGTGGTCCTTAAGTCTTCTGATCTCACCTATCATTCTCTTGTAACGGTCAAGCTCGGGAACAGCGCTGTAGAACTCAGAAAGCTTCTCGTCTGAGAGAGTTAATATCTCCGGGTCCATAAAAGCTGTTTTCTCTGAAGAAGCAACCATAGCTGACATTGCACGCTGCTTAAGAGCCTGATACTTGGAATTACCTGTATCCTGATCTTCTCTCATATGGGCATAGCCATATGTTCTGTCAGTAAGAAGATATAGCTCCTCACTTAGCCTGCATGCCTCCAAAAGCTCTTTTCCACTCTCAGAAAGTTTCCCCTCATAAGCGGAAATCTTATCGGCAACCTCTGTAACCTTGGAAAGCTCTTCTTCCCACTTTTTCTCATCATCATAGATATCCTCGAGACGCCATGTAAGGTCCAGGGATACCTCATCTCTTTTTGGTAATCTGTCCTGCATAAATGTATTTCTCCTTTATATCCTGCTTACTCCATCATCAGTATAGAGCTCATATGAAGCAGCATCAGAATCATAACATATATAGGTCATTTCTGCATCTCCAACAGACTTCATTCCATCTTCAGGTACAGTAAGCGGCAATACATGTCCCTTTCTGATAAACACCAGAATCTCGTTAAGCTCAGCTTTTACATAGTGGTCTCCCGCCTGCAGGATCTCTTCATCATAATCGTCATAGGCTCTGAATCTTACAAGCTTCATATCCTCAGGAAGATAAACATATCTGCCCGTAGCATTCTGCGTATATACAGGCGCAAGCATAATGCTCTCACCCAGAAGAAGCTGATCCTCAACCTGGCTACTCCTCTCATCTCCATATTCAAAGCAAAGTGGTTTAAACAGCATCTTGTCCCCAAGAGCTGCCTTCATGAATTCGGAATACAGGTACGGGATAAGTGCGTATCTGAGCTTTATTATATTTCTGAAGGCATCAATGTTCTCAAACCTGTAAAGCTCCTGATTTCTCATGCCCATAGCACAGTGATTTCTAAAGAGCGGCGTGAATATGCCAAAAGCAGTCCATCTCAGCACAAGGTCCTCTGTAGTATCACTTCCGAAGCCTCCGATATCAGCACCGGTATAAAGAAAGCCGCACATATTGACAGCAGGCATCTGCTGGATATTTAGCAGCAGATGTGCCCACCAAGAATGATTGTCTCCGTGCCAGATTCCGCCGTAGCGATGTGCTCCGATATACGAAGATCTCGAGAACATAAGTATCCTCTTATCGGGACAGATTCTCTCAAACGCCTCTCCTGCAGCCCTTGTCATGTTATAGCCGAATATATTGTGAACCTTGTCGTGCCTTATCTTTCTGCCCTTATATTCATGATAAAAGCGTCTGTAATCATCGGGATGATTGGAGATCATGCCAACCAGGTCCCTGAATTCAAAGAAAGCCTTAACATCAAGGTTCTTGCCCTTATAATCATCAATCTGCTCAAAGACCTCATTCAAATGATCCTGAGTATAGAAAATTGCAGGCTCATTCATGTCATTCCAAAAGCCCTCAATGCCCTGATCTATAAGAACCTTGTACTTGTTTCCGAACCAGGCTCTTGCATCGTCATTTAAGAAATCAGGGAAATGAACAAGTCCGGGCCATACAGCAGCCAGAAGGTTTTCGCCGTTTTCTTTTTTGACAAAATATCCCTTCTCAACACCTTCATCGTAGACATCATATCCCTCTTCAACCTTGACGCCTGCATCGATGATGGGAACAAGATGAATGCCGCGCGCTCTCATCTCCTCCACGAACTTAGGGAACTCGGGAAAAGAGCTCTCGTCAACGGTAAAGTCCTTGTATTTCTCCATGTAATCGATGTCCAGATAGATCATATCAAGAGGAATTCCGGCTTCCGCATACTTGTCGGCGACCTCCCTTACTTCGTCAGCCGTCATATAGCTCCATCTGCTCTGACCAAATCCAAAGGCCCACTTTGGTGGAATATAACTGCGTCCGATTATGCTTCTGAACTGAGAAACTATATCAAGAACATCACTGCCCTCTACAATATAAATATCTGCATCGAAGTCCTCAAAAGAGATCACAAGCTTATCCAAAGACGTGTAGCCTATGTCAAAGCTTACTCTCCCGGGAGTATCAACGTATACGCCAAACTGATCTTCCTTGGAGAATACAACAAAGAAGTTCTGGGAAGCATATAATGAGTTCTTATTTTCTGTATGATTTGGATCGTCAGAGTTATTGGCAGTATAGAGCCATCCTCTTTTATTCATGCCCCTGACAGTCTCTCCAAGGCCAAAGACCTTGTCATTTTTCTTTAGCAAAAGAGAAAGTTCCTTCTTCTCATCATTTCTTTCAAAATAAGGAATGCTCTCCTCTGAAATCCGAAACTCTTTTACAACGGAATCCGTCGGTATTGGATTCCCAATCCTGTACTTTCTTACCATCCTTAAATCCTCCTGCCTAAAAATCTTATCACAAAAAGGGAACTGACATACAGTTCCCTTTCTATAATTCCATATAATTTATTCAGCCTTCCAAAACGTCATATAAGTCCTCGAATTTGTTAAGATCATAATCTGCCCTTCCACTGGCAGTTGCAGTGCCTATGGCTGCCACATCCATTCCGGCAGCATGGGCGGCAGTAACTCCGGCATCAGCGTCTTCCACCACAAGACAATCGGAAGGATTTTCTGAGAGAAGCTCCGCTGCCTTTAAGAATACTTCAGGGTCCGGCTTTGATCTGGTGATCATTGTCCCGTCCGATACTACTTCAAAAGCATCCGTCAGTTCGCACCTCTCAAGTATATAAGCTGTATTCTTGCTTGAAGAGCCGATAGCCAGTCTGTATCCTGCTTCCTTCAGCTTTTCCAGAGTCTGTCTGACTTCGGAAGATACGTCTTTTCCGGTCATCTCTGAAAGACTCTCCCTGTAGATATTGTTCTTTTCCTCCAGATACTCTTTTTTCTTCTCCGGAGAAATTGGCTCGCCGTGGTACTTCTCTAGTATGATGTTAAGGCTCTCTTCTCTGCTTACGCCCCTTAACCTGTCATTGTCCTTCTCCGTAAACTCTATTCCAAGCTTATCCGCAAGTTTTTTCCAGGCCAGATAGTGATACTTGTCAGTAAAGACCAGCACTCCGTCCAGATCAAAAATTATTGCTTTATATTGCATTTTTCTCCTCCGGTAATCTTATACCTTTTTTCTCCATGACCAAATTCCAGCTCATCGCCGCTAAGAAGCTCAACCAGAATCTCTTTTTCACTGACAGAAACTTCAATAAGTCTGCCGTGATACTTGAATTTAAAGGAGTATCCGCTGAGCATGCCCGGCAGGAACGGATTGACAGACAGGCCGTCTTCACCTATCCTTATTCCTCCAAAGCCATAGATAAAGGCCATGTAGGAGCCGCCCATATTGGCGGTATGAACTCCGTCAGAGCTGTTTCCGTGAAGGTTCATAAGGTCAAGCTTTGCAGAGTCTCCAAAATATGCAGCCGCCTCATCATAAAGTCCAAGTCTTGATGCCTGCATGGAGAACACGCAGGTAGACAGGGATGAATCATGAGTCGTTATCTTCTCATAATACCTGAAGCTCTTTTCCATGGTCTGCTTGTCAGCATCCTCAGGGAAAAGAAAATGTGCCAGAACCGTATCAGCCTGTTTGCAGACCTGATATCTGTACAGATGCAGCGGATGATAATGAAGAAGAAGAGGAAACTCTTCCCTTGGTGTGTTCTCAAGATCCCATACGGGCTTTTGAAGGAACGAATCATCCTGCGGATTTATTCCGAGCTCTTCATCATAAGGAAGATACATCTTATCTGCCGCCTCTGTAATGTCAGAGATTTCCTTATCAGTAAGCTTAAGTCTCTGTTTAAGAGATATTATCTCCGGTGTATTGGCAAATTTTTCAAGGAATTTGACCATCCATTTCATACCATGTGCAGCCGCGCAATTGGTATAGAAATTGTTGTCCACCATACAGGTGTACTCATCGGGACCTGTAACCTCATTGATCACAAAGCGTCCCTTCCTGTCGTAGTTACCGGTATCAAGCCACAGCCTTGCTATCTCTATCATTATCTCAGCGCCTTCTTTAAGGATAAATTTCTCATCCCCTGTTGCAAGATAGTACTGAACAATGGCATAAGAAACCGCGCCGTTTATGTGATAAGCAGCTGTTCCGCTTGGAAAATATCCGGAACATTCTTCACCTGTAATGGTTCGCCATGGATAGAGCGCGCCTTTTTTATGTCCTAAAAGACCTGCATTCTCCCTGGCTTTTTGAAGTGTTTTATATCTGAAATGAAGTATGTTTCTTGCAAGTTTTGTATCAGTAAGTGTAAAGAAAGGAAGTGCATACATCTCAGTATCCCAGAAATAATGCCCCTCGTAGCCCTCTCCTGTAAGTCCCTTGGCAGCAATGCTGTATCCGGGAATCCTCGGAGCTGAGCAGAACATCTGATACATATTAAAGCTCATGGCAAGATCAAGATCATCATCGCCCATGATCTTTAGAGCCGACTGATCCCAGAATTCTTTAAGGATCTTTGTCTGTTTATCATATAAGTGCGAAAGGCCGCTTCCATCTGCCTTCACTTCTTCAAGAGCATCCTGAAGGACCGCCAAAGCGTCTTTTCCCGGATCATCACTTATCTGTGAATCAGAGAAAGTTGAGAACTTCACGAGGCGTATTTCCTGTCCCTCTGAAATATGCCCCTTATAATAGGTGCATACCCGCCTATCATCGGTATTGTCATACACGTCGATAAAATCGTCCTCCCCCAGCAGGATGCCTGAAGTGGCAGATGCAATACTGATGTCGCTGACACCGGTACTGCTCACACAAAGTGTGGAATTGTCAATGGCCTCAGCACAATTGACCGTAAGATATGACGGACTCTCCGCAGCGAGTCTCGGATCTGTGGGATCCGAGTAATTCTTGACATCGGCTATATGCCATGAGTCAAAAACTATCTCACCGTCGAAATCCATTGATGTAACACTGTATTCAATAGTAAAGAGCTGAGGAATGCCAAGGTGTGTCATCCTCTTTGTCTCTATTTTAATCGTATTCCCAAGGGGGCTCTTCCATATAACCTTTCTTGATGTAAAGCCGTTGTCCATATCAAGAATTCTCTGATTGGAAATGAGCTCACCCGTGCCCATATCAAAACGCTCTCCGCAGACATACAGGTCAATGGACTGTGTATCCGCGACATTGAGCATTGTCTGTTTTTTCTCAATGAGATTGCAAAGGCTCTCAGCCTGCTTCATCGGAATGATCTCATAAACTCCTGCGAGATACATTCCTCTCATAGTCGAAAAGTCAGCGGGCACACCTTCTTCAAGTGTGCCCCTAACTCCAATGTACCCATTGGCATTTGAAAACAATGTTTCGTTTAATCTAAGTGTTTTGTTGTCGTAGTTC
>JAEEGF012359447.1_pt1 | contig 12083 bp, 14 predicted proteins | sample 9134171 | NCBI WGS metagenome assembly JAEEGF01 (sample SAMN16246542, study PRJNA631951) | gut metagenome | biome: gut microbiome; feature: rumen; material: AP-attached | host: Bos | place: Iran: Karaj | collected 2018-10 | reverse complement strand
GGTCACCCTTTCTCTGAGGTCCGTCAAGGATCATCTGATCGCCTGTGTAAGCATGGATTGTTGCCATGATACCGGACTGGATAGGTGCGAAGTCGTTAAGAGCCTTTGCCATAGGTGCAAGGCAGTTTGTTGTACAAGAAGCAGCTGAGATGATGTTGTCATCTGCTGTAAGTGTCTCGTGGTTAACGTTATATACGATAGTAGGAAGATCATTTCCTGCAGGAGCAGAAATAACAACCTTCTTAGCGCCGGCATCGATATGAGCCTGTGCCTTAGCCTTTGATGTATAGAAGCCTGTGCACTCAAGAACTACGTCTACACCAATCTCGCCCCAAGGAAGGTTCTTAGCGTCTGCTTCCTTGTAGATTGTGATCTCTTTGCCATTAACTGTGATTGAACTCTCGCCGTATGAAACCTTGTCAGCGTATTTGTACTTACCCTGTGAAGAATCATACTTAAGAAGGTGTGCAAGCATCTTAGGATCTGTAAGATCGTTGATTGCTACGATCTCTGTTCCCTCGTGCTCAAACATCTGTCTGAATGCAAGACGACCGATACGGCCAAAACCATTGATTGCTACCTTAACTGCCATTTTAAGTTCCTCCTAAAATGAATTTTATATGAGTTGCTGTTACCTATCATCTGAATTGATAATTTTTTATCAGCAATTCTAATTCTAATAAAAATTACGCCATAAATCAAGTAAGATTATAAAAAAAGTGGCCGAGACTATTAAAAAACTATATATTCACTTTTGTAAGCAAAATTTATTATATAATTATGACAAATTATAGTTACTGTTCAGTCAGAACTGCGCACTGGCCGCGCGATTCGTGAGAAAATGATTCAGACACGCGTTTCTGATTTTTTATTTAACTCAGAGGAGAATTATAAAGACATGCAGGCAGATTACCATTTACACACCCACCACTCCGGGGACAGCACGGCACCCATGGCCGACATGATAGAAAGCGCCCTTTCAAAAGACATTTCCGAAATATGCTTTACGGAGCACATGGACATGGATTATCCGGTTACGGAGGATGTCCCCGAGGGAACTTTTTTCCTGAACACCGAAGAATATTTCAGGGAATATCTTTATTATAAAGAAATATACAAAGACAGGATCAGCATAAAATTCGGTGTTGAAGTGGGACTTCAACCGCACCTGAAAGGTCGTATAGCCGATTATGTAAAACGGTTCCCTTTTGATTTTGTCATAGGCTCCGTGCATCTTATCGACGGTCAGGACCCCTACTATCCTTCCTTCTGGGAGGGCAAAAAAGAGTCCGATGTAATACGGCGCTATTTTGAGTATACTATCGAGAATATTGAATCCATAAAGGATTTCGATGTCCTTGGGCACCTTGACTACATAGTGCGCTACACTCCCACCCACGGGGAAGGCTACACCTATGAAGCCTTTAGGGATATCATTGACCCCATCCTAAAAGCGGTCATAGAGTCCGGAAAGGGCCTTGACCTTAACACCAAGTCACTTTTTGGCGGTGGAAAAGCCCCCAACCCCAATGAAGATATATTAAGAAGATACAAAGAACTTGGTGGCACAATAATCACTTTCGGATCTGACGCCCATAAACCGGAAGCTCTGGCCGGTGGCTTTGGCCTTGCCAAAGATATTGCGCAAAGATGCGGATTTACGGAATACTACACCTTCGAAAAAAGGACCGGCACCCCCGTCCGTCTTTAATCTTTTATCGTTATATTGTATTATTATAATGGAATATATCATTCACACTTCGGAGGAAAATAATGAAATCTGAGTTCTATGATAAAAGTAAACGTGCCCATATCTACAGTTCTATCTTTATATATAAAGTAGCTTCGCTTATCATTCTTTTGATAATGACTGTGATACTGGCTGTTCTATTCCACAAAGATAAAGCTATGTACCATGAAAAGATCGGAGAACAGACTCCTGCGATTTTCTTTGTTATGGCAGCATGTCTCATTCTTTTTGTACTGTCTATTCTTTTTGATTTCTATATTTTAAAAAGGACCACTTCCATTGGTTCTCACTTAAATCAGCTTGCCTATATCGACAAGCTCACCGGTCTTCCCAACAGATACAGCTGCGATCTTCTGATCAACAGCTACAACGATCCTGAGAGACTTAGAAACTCAGGTTTTATTCTTCTTAAAATCAACAATCTGGCTGCGGTAAACGCTGACAACGGCCACGACAACGGCAACTTTCTCATATCGGAATTCTGTTCAATTCTCGAGGATGTAACTTCCGAGTATGGCTATGTGGGCCGAAACGGCGGAAATGAATTTCTCGTCCTTATGGATGACTGCGACAGTACCAAAGCCGATATGTTCCTATTAGATCTCACCAAGAGAATCCACGGGTACAATGAGATGAATGTGGGCACTCCTCTTGAGGTGGCCTATTCAAGGCTCATTAATCAGGATGAAAAGGCCGAAAAGATATCCGATCTCATCTCCAAAGGCTATCAGAAAATAAGGGAAGCCCCACAGATTTTATCCTAATGTAAAAACACAAACTGCCTATGATGATTAAGAGCTTTTTTTCTACAAAAAAACTTCATATATTATCATTTGGTCTGATCACAGGTATTTGGGCCCTTTGTCTATGCGGATGTGAACAGGAAGAAGAAACAGACACCACGCGGCATGCGCAAATCGAAGTATTGGAGGAAACTGCTGCCGCTGCCGCAACCATTCCCCTGGAAAAAGGAAGCCGCGATAATACCTCTCTTTGTCTTGTGCCCGAAGCTCCGGGAATTACAGTCTATAATAATAAATATGCTTACCTGGATGCTTCAAACGCTTCGGAAGGTTATGTTATTGTCCGCTACACAGGCGACTCCGGCAAGGTCAAGCTCCAGATAACAGGCCCCGAGAGCATCACCTACACATATAACCTCACCGTAGGCACTCCCACCGACGAGGTCTTTCCTCTTCAGTGCGGTAACGGTGAGTATATGATCAACGTCTATGAGAACATAGAGGGCACCCAGTATTCCACTGTTTTTTCCCAGATAGTGGACGTGGCGATTTCAGATGAATTCAAGCCGTTTCTGTATCCCAATCAGTATGTGGATTTCAAGAGTACGGATCTGGCCATAAAAAAGGGCGAAGAACTGGCCTACAGCTGTGATAACGACCTTGACGTGGTTTCCGCCGTCTACAACTTCATGATAGATAATATAGCCTACGACTACGAGGAGGCAGAAACAGTCCAAAGCGGCTACATTCCTGACATTGATGAGGTGCTTGAGACTAAAAAGGGAATCTGTCTCGACTACTCTGCTCTCATGACAAGTATGCTCAGGAGCCAGAAAATCCCCACCAGAATGGAGATTGGATACGCCGGAACCGCTTATCACGCCTGGCTTTCAACCTATATCACCGACATAGGCTGGGTCAACGGAATGATTGAGTTTGACGGAACAAAATGGTCACTGATGGACCCGACTTTCGCATCCAATACAAAGGAAGAAAAACTCAAAGACTTTATAGGAGACGGTTCAAACTACTCCGTAAAATATATTTACTGATTACATGGAGGCAATATGAAAAAGGGCAATTCCCTGAAAAAACTCAGCAGCTACGAAATCTCCGGCTTCTGCCGTCAGATGGCTCTTTTGATAAAAGCAGGAATTTCACCGGCCGAAGGAATCGAGATTCTCATCCAGGATTCCCATGACAATTCCGGCAAAAAGCTGTTGGATCAGCTGAGCCACGTTCTTCACAGCGGAGAAAAATTCCATGTAGCCCTGGAAATGAGCGGTGTTTTTCCTGACTACGTGGTACATATGGTTACTATAGGCGAAGAATCAGGTACCCTGGACACAGTAATGGACTCTCTTGCCGACTATTACGACAGGCAGGAGAACATCAGATCCAGCATCCAAAGTGCCATAAGCTATCCTCTTATCATGGTATTTATGATGCTGGTTGTGGTAATGGTGCTTATCATCAAGGTCCTGCCCATCTTCGATCAGGTATTTGCCCAGCTCGGAACCAGTATGAGCGGTTTTTCCCAGTCTCTTCTCAACATGGGAAATGCCCTAAACAGATACTCCGTTCTGACCGTAGTGATAATGGCCCTGATTGCCGCCGCATTCTTTTTCTTCTCAAGTACTGACCCTGGTAAAAAAATCTTCAGAAGGATTCTTTACCGCTTCAAGTCCACCAAAAGACTTATGCAGGAGCTGGACAGCGAGCGCTTTGCCAGCGGAATGGTGCTGACTTTATCAAGCGGAATGGACACCTTTGAAGGCCTGTCCCTGGTAAACAAATTGGTTGAGAGCAGCGAAATGCAAAGCAAAATAGAGAACTGCAAAAACCTATTGATAGACGGAGAAAACTTCCCGGATGCTCTTGAAAAGTCGGAAATCTTTACTGCCTTCTACTCACAGATGGTATCCGTCGGATTCAAGACCGGCTCCATGGACGTGGCAATGAAGCAGATTGCCGAGCGCTTCGAGCACGAGACCCAGCGAAAAATCTACTCTTTTATCTCCATACTGGAACCCACTTTGGTCATCATTCTCTCCATTATAGTGGGAATGATACTGCTCTCCGTTATCCTTCCCCTTATGGGAATCATGACCACCATAGGATAATGTAAAAAGGAAAAATGAATGTCCAACAGATTCGGAACAAGCGAAAACCAAATAAGCATATTCACCGACAGGTTTTTTAAGATAATTTCCATGGTGATCTTCACCGGCATCGCGGTTTTGTTCTTTCTGGCGGTTGATGCTGCGGGAAGAACCTCCATTGCCAAGCAGCAGGAATCCCTGGAAAATGCTCTGGCAAGGGATATCGTCCAGTGCTATGCCATAGAAGGCCGCTATCCCCCAAGTCTTGAATATCTGGAGCAGCACTATGGTCTTACCTACGATAAAAGAACCTTTTTTGTGGATTATATGCCCATTGCCTCCAACCTTTATCCCGATGTAACCATTATTTTGAAGGATACAGCTGAAATAAGGATAATCAGATAAAATATGGAACTTGAAACAAAAAGACGCCACGTAATCGATATGGTTTTTGTAATATGTCTTCTGCTTCTTTTTATGATGTCGGCACTTACGATCATAGCCATCGGTGCCAAGGTCTATAAAAAGAATGTGCAGGAGACCTCTGAAAACTATGCCCAAAGGATTTCTTTTGCCTATATTACCGAAAAGGTACGTCAGGCTGACCAAAACGGAATGGTGTTCGTGGAGGAACTCTTTGGCCAGAATGTTCTGGTTCTGCAGGAGGAAATTAACGGTTCTGTGTATGACACCTATATCTATGATCACGATGGCTATCTTATGGAACTTTTTGCCAGGGATGACCTGAATAATTTCTATCCCCAGTCCGGGCAAAAGATTCTAAAAATAAACACTTTTGAAGTCAGACAGATTGCAGGTCACCTCGTAAAGGCTACCGTCACCTCAGACAGTGGCAATGAGGAATCGGTTTATATTTCTGTAAGGAGTCAGACACCGTAAAATGAATTCCGGTTCAAATTCAAAAACAAGCTTATTCCTAATGGAGCTGATCATAGCCATCATGTTCTTTGCTCTTTCCGGCGCAGTCTGTGTAAGGCTTTTTGCCGGTGCCCACAAAATGGCCGAGGATGACAAAAATCTCAACCAGGCTGTTCTGTGGACCCAGAATCTGGCAGAGGTTTTCTATAGCTGCAACGGTAGCATTCAGTCAATAAAGGGCATGTACCCTTCCGCCATTATCACCTTAGAGGAATCGAAGGACAGTGGAGCCATCGTCCTGTTTTTTGACGATAAGTGGGAAGAAGCTGACAGTTCATCCGCAAACGCTTCCTACGAAGCCATAATGCAGATTTATACAAAAAAAGCCAATGAAGCCTATTTTGACGCAAACAAATACAATGTGGAGCTGAAGGGCAATTCCATTATCGGTGATATTGCAGTTATCGATCTTAGAGGCTCAGAGGAAGTTTTTTCCCGGATACCGGAGGATGACAGCAATATCATATACAGTGTTTCCGTAGATTCCTATAATCCCGAATAAATAAAAGGGGGCAAAAAATGTCAGAAAAAAGACCTCAGGGAGCCCATGTGGGCACCGCTTCCATCCTTCTAATATTCGCGGTACTCAGCCTTATCTCCTTTGCCACTTTGGCTCTGGTGAATTCCAAGGCTGACTACAAGCTAAGCCGGAATCTCGCCGACAGACAGATTAAGTATTATGAAGCCTGTCACCGGGGTAATGCATTTATTGCAGCAGTAAATTCAGGCTATACTACTACTGACCAGGATGGTATAATGAAAGAAAGTATACTGATTACCGACAATCAATCGCTTAATATTGCGTTAATTTCAAATAATACAGACAATTCGTTCAAATCAACAGAAAATTTCAGGGTCATTCAGTGGCAAATCGTCAACCACGGGGATTCTGAGTATGATTACACACTTCCGGTTTTCAGATAGGGCAAAAAATTTTAAAACAATTTCCTTAAGACTTTATCAAATTTTAATTTTTAGCATAACGATTTAACGCTTATTATTTAAAATCCGTGGTACAATAGATTATGTACTGAACAACTAAAATAATAAAAAAGAAATTGTTTTATTTTTGTTAGCAACTAAAAATTCTTATTGGAGGTTCAATATGGGAAAAAGAATACTCATTACTGATGACGCCGCTTTCATGCGAATGATGCTTAAGGATATCCTCTCCAAAAACGGATATGAGATTGCTGGCGAAGCTGAGAACGGTAAAGTCGCAATCGAAAAATATAATGAGTTGAAACCCGACCTTGTAACTCTCGATATCACAATGCCTGAGCTTGATGGTATCGGAGCCTTGAAGGGAATCAAGGCTGCAGATCCGAATGCAGTTTGTATTATGTGCTCTGCTATGGGTCAGCAGGCAATGGTAATTGAATCAATTCAGGCCGGAGCAAAGGACTTTATCGTTAAGCCGTTCCAGGCAGACCGTGTTCTTGAGGCTGTTAAAAAGGCTATCGGATAAGATTCATATATAATGCCATCTCCGGGCCGAGGGATTATTTCTCTCGGCCTTTTTTCATTGTCTTTTTATTGAATCTGTTACACTTCTCTTCTTTCCTGTTTTAGCACAGTAAAGATATTCTAAATTTTTATTTATATTTTCCCCTGTAAAGTTTCCAAATTTACCTCCGATATATTTTGTGGATATGGGATTAGAAATAAAAAAATGTATGAGGAGGATCTATAAATGGATTTTGGATTCCTTGCATCAGCTAACAGTATAACAAGTAAATATCTTGATCAGGACCTAGCCGGAAGAACCGCATCCCGGATCACACCTATAGATGAAAATACCAAAGAAAAATTCGGAAAAGCCTTTGAGGAAGCCTACGATTCCCTTATGGCAACCAGAGCTCTGGGAGAAGGCATGAGACAGAGCTACGAAATGAGCCACCAGGATGTCCTTAAGGAGCACGCAAGCCGCCTTGGCTATTCCATCGACAATCGCGTAATCGATATGCTCCACCTGGAATTGTCGGATGCCATGAGCCTTAAAGTAAACTCAGCTCTCAACTCCGCTATGGAAAGCCTGGGAAATGCAATGTAAAGGCTCTAAGACCCCTACTAAATAAAAAATCAGCCCCGGAATGAAATCACATCTCATTCCGAGGCATTTTTTATTCTACAATAATATTAAATTATCAGGCAGTCTCTTCCTTCATTCCTGTGTAAAGATGATAGTATCTCTGCTTCTTGGCAATGAGCTCGTCGTGGGTTCCCTGCTCAACAATTCTTCCCTGCTCAAGAACTATAATGCAGTCGCTGTTTCTTACAGTGGAAAGTCTGTGGGCAATCACAAATGTGGTTCTGCCCTTCATGAGCTTGTCCATACCGTCCTGAACTATTTTCTCGGTTCTTGTATCAATAGATGATGTAGCCTCATCGAGAATAAGAACCGGCGGATCTGCAATGGCTGCTCTGGCAATTGCAAGGAGCTGTCTCTGGCCCTGGGATAGGTTTGCGCCATCACCGGTAAGCATGGTGTCATAGCCTTCGGGAAGTCTTTTTATAAAGCTGTGGGCATTGGCCAGCTTTGCTGCTGCAATTACTTCTTCATCGGTGGCTCCCAGCTTGCCGTATCTGATATTCTCTTTTACCGTTCCCGTGAAAAGATGTGTATCCTGAAGAACTATACCAAGGGAGCGCCTTAAATCCGCTTTTTTAATCTTATTGATATTTATGTTGTCGTACCTTATCTTACCGTCCTGGATATCGTAGAATCTGTTGATAAGATTAGTAATTGTGGTCTTTCCTGCGCCTGTGGAACCTACGAAGGCTATCTTCTGTCCCGGATGGGCATGAAGAACTATGTCATGAAGAACCATCTTTTCATCTGTATAACCGAAATCTACGCCATTAAAGGTAACATCTCCCTCCATGGGCTGATAGGTTGTGGTATCTGTGGCCTTGTGATAATGCTTCCAGGCCCAGTGACCGGTATGATGATCTGCCTCAACCATTTCTCCGTTCTTCTCCTCTGCATTAACAAGCATAACGTAGCCTTCATCCTCCTCAGGCTTTTCATCAAGGAGTTTAAAGATACGATCCGCACCTGCAAGAGCCATAATGATAGAGTTAAACTGCATACTTACCTGGTTGATGGGCATTGAAAAGCTCTTGTTGAAGGTAAGGAAGCTGGCAAGACCACCTACCGTAAATCCGGCTGCAATGTTTCCGGAAAGGGCGATGGCACCACCGATCATGGCGCAGAGAACGTAACTGGTATTACCCAGCTGAGCATTAATTGGGCCAAGGGCTCCGGAGTATGCGTTAGCTTTAAATGCACTCTGATAAAGTTCCTCATTGAGCTCATCGAATTTTGCTATGCTCTCCTTTTCATGGTTGAAGACCTTAACAACCTTCTGACCTGTCATCATCTCCTCGATGTAACCATTAAGAGCACCAATATTTTTCTGCTGAGCTACAAAGTTCTTTCCCGATGACTTGGTGGCCATGGCTGAACAAAACATCATAACCGCAACCATAAGGAGAGTAACTATAGTAAGGGGTATACTCAGAACCAGCATGGATGCCAGGACGCTGACAATGGTAATTGCCGAGTTCAGCATCTGAGGAATACTCTGGCTTATCATCTGGCGAAGAGTATCAATATCATTGGTGTAAATTGACATTATGTCGCCGTGGGCGTGAGTGTCAAAGTACTTAATGGGAAGACTCTCCATATGTTCAAAGAGTTCTTCACGAAGTCTTCTAAGTGTGCCCTGGTTAATGAATATCATGGTCCTTGACTGGACGAAAGCTGCAATTACACCGATTGCGTAAAAGCATGCCACTCTGGCCATAGCCATAAGGAGCGGCCCGTAGTCACTGCTTTGATTGTCCAGCATGGGCTGGATATAGGAATCAATAAGTGTCTTGGTAAAAAGAGTTCCCTGAACACTTGAAAAAACTGTTACAAAAATACAAACGACAATTACTATCATATGAACGGGATAGAATTTAAACACATATCCCATTATTCTCTTAAACAAAAGGCCGGGATTTTCTACCTTGGGTCTTGGCATCCCACGCCTGTTTCCTCTATTATCTGCCATCTTTGTTTCTCCTCTTCATCTTCATTAAGTTCAGCCTGCCTGATCAAAGTCAGCATCTCCGCTGGCTCCTGTCTGAGACTCATAAACTTCACGGTAAATCTCGTTACTCCCTAGAAGTTCCTCATGAGTTCCGAATCCGTTCACCATACCGTCATCCATTACAATGATCCTGTCACAACCCTGAACAGAACTTATTCTCTGGGCAATGATCAGCTTGGTGGTTCCCGGAATCTCTTCAGCGAAGGCCTTCCTTATCTTACTGTCTGTCGAAGTATCAACAGCACTGGTGGAATCATCCAGTATGAGGATCTTTGGCTTTTTAAGAAGTGCTCTGGCAATACATAGTCTTTGTCTCTGGCCACCGGATACGTTGGTTCCCCCCTGCTCTATGACTGTGTTGTAGCCATCGGGCATCTTCTCTATAAACTCATCTGCACAGGCCATGGCACAGGCTCTTTTGCACTCCTCTTCGGTGGCGTTTTTGTCGCCCCAGCGAAGGTTATCGATAATTGTTCCGGAGAAAAGAACATTTTTCTGAAGTACTACGGAAACCTGATCTCTCAAAGTCTCAAGATCGTAGTCTCTTACATCCACTCCTCCGACCTTTACGCTTCCCTTGGTCACGTCATAGAGTCTGCTGATAAGATTTACCAGCGAAGACTTGGCAGAACCTGTTCCGCCGATGATTCCAATGGTCTCTCCGGACTTTATATTGAGATTTATGTCTTTTAATACTGGTTCCTCAGAAGTCTGATTGTAAGCAAACTCCACATGTTCAAATGTTATGCTTCCGTCAGGAACGCTCATTACAGCGTTGTCCTTGTTGGAAATAAGTGTCTTTTCCTCAATTACCTCTGCGATACGCTTTGCGCTGGCTGAAGCCATGGTGATCATTACAAAAATCATTCCCAGCATCATAAGGTTCATAAGAATTGACATACAGTAGGTCAAAAGACTCATGAGACCACCGGTTGTAAGTTCCCCGCCCACGATCATGTGTGCACCGAACCAGCTCATAAGAAGAATACAGATATAAATTGTAGCTGTCATAACAGGGCTGATGTAAACGATGTTCATCTCAGCCTTTACAAACATGTTGTAGATATTAAGAGCAGCTTTTTTGAACTTGTCATTCTCATAATCTTCTCTTACATAGGCCTTTACAACTCTAATAGCAGATACATTTTCCTGAACGCTCTCGTTGAGCTCATCGTATTTTTCAAATACCTGTTTGAAGTACTTGGTTGCCCTGTTCATGATAAGGATCATTATTACTGTCAGGAATAAAACCGCAACAAGATAGATGCTGGAGAGCCTTGCGCTTATTGAAAAAGCTGCGATCATGGCGATTATAAGTGATGACGGTGCTCTCATGGCCATTCTCAGTATCATCATGTAAGCATTCTGAATATTTGTGACATCGGTTGTAAGTCTTGTTACAAGTCCCGAGGTTGAGAACTTATCTATGTTGGCAAAAGAAAAGGTTTGAATATTGTCAAACATGGCCTTTCTTAAGTTCTTTGCAAGACCTGTGGATGCCTTGGATCCAAAGTACGCTCCGCCAATACCGGCAAGCAGTCCTAAGACAGCTATGATCACCATCAATCCGCCGGTTTTGAAGATTACTCCCATATTATTTCCGTAGATACCCTCATCCACGATCTTTGCCATCAGGATAGGGATTATCATTTCGCAGATAACCTCACCTATCATGCAAAGCGGAGTCAGGATTGAGGGAAGTTTGAACTCCTTCAATTGTTTTAAGATTGTCTTTACCATTTTCGGGTTTCTCCTCTAAAAAACTTATATTTTTTCTAGTCGAGCTTTTTCATATTGTCGTAAACTCTGTCCAGGAGATTACGAAGGAGTCTTATCTCATCCTCGCTCATACCCTCGACCATATATTCATCGGTATGAACCTTTCTCTTTTCGTCCGCTTCAATGCAGGCTATGCCCCGGTCCGTCAGGGTAATATTCCTGTATTTCCTGTTGTCCGGATCCACAACGACCTTGAGCATCTCCTTATCCTCAAGCCTCTTTAAAAGACCTATGGTAGTAGGATGCTTAATGTGAAGCGCTTCTGTTATATCCTTCTGTGTGACCTTCTGATCACGATGCTCCCACAGATAATACATTACGATGATCTGTGAAAAGGTCATATCCTCTTCCTTGAGCCTTCTGTTCAAGAGCTTCGCAAAGCACTCATGAATAAGCTTGAACTTAAAGCTCAGGGGCTCGTGCTCTCTGTCCCGAAAGAATTCTCTTCCATCCTTTACGCAGTCCATTTCCACCTCTCTTTGCTTAGTCATATTCTCATTTAAAAATTTGTCACATATATGTAGCATGATACATATCAATAATACGTAGCTTGCTACATATTGTCAATACACAATTTTTTAGTTCATAATATTTTCATAGATACCTCCGAGTGAAAAGAATGAGTTATCGAATGAAATTCCAGAAATGCGCACTATGCTGCGCATTTCGT
>JAEEGF011078064.1_pt1 | contig 12083 bp, 10 predicted proteins | sample 9134171 | NCBI WGS metagenome assembly JAEEGF01 (sample SAMN16246542, study PRJNA631951) | gut metagenome | biome: gut microbiome; feature: rumen; material: AP-attached | host: Bos | place: Iran: Karaj | collected 2018-10 | reverse complement strand
CAGTACACCCATGGCAACCAGGATCTTGACGGCCTCACGCGTGGTGTTGCGGGCCACACCGAACTTCTCCGAAAGCTCAACCTCCGTGGGGATCTGATCTCCGGGACGAAGATTCCCCTGCACCAGCTGCCGGGTAAAGGCGTCAATGATCTGCTGCACCGCGTTATTGTTGATCTTTTGAATGTCCATGGAAGAGACCTCACTGTTGAGTGTTGAACAAAGTTTACCAGCGATCCCTTTCGGTGTCAAGCGGATCCACAGCAGGCAAAGCAGGAAGACAGGAGTGAAAAAAGAAGGGGAGAGGAATGATTGAGAAAACATTCACAATCTTTTTGTGAGAATTGTCCAATTCGAAGGGATTCCGATTGACACGAAAGACAAAGATTTATGAAAACTGCAAAAAAACTTGACAAAGAAGGAGATGTCCGTTATTCTTAAATTGCTCAATGTTGAACATTGGTCAAAAGAAGCGTGAGAGAAGGAGTACGGTATGAATCGCAGAATTTGGATTTTCGTTCTGGCTCTGGCCATGTCCCTGCTTTTTCTGTGCGGCTGCGGCAGCTCCGCATCGGAGAGCGGAGGAAAGTATCAGAACATTCACCTTGTGATGGCGGTCAACGGCACCGACACACAGATCGACAGCCGTGTGGCCCGCTATTTCGCAGAGCTTGTTGCGGAACGCTCCGGCGGAAGCGTTACGGTGGATGTGTTTCCCAACGATCAGCTGGCCGGCGGCAATGCCACCAAGGGCATCGAGATGATCGCCATGGGCAGCGTGGACCTGGCGGCTTATGCCACCTGCACCCTGGCGGTTATTGACAGTCAGCTCCCGGTGGCCACCATCCCCTGGTCTTTTGACAGCTACACCCAGGCCCGGGAAGTGATCGACGCTACCGGCGGGGGATATTACGCCGAGCGTCTGGCCGCCAAGGGTATCACCTATATCGGCTCCTTCCACAACGGATTCCGGCAGCTTACCAATTCCAAGACGGTGGTGGATGATCCCGCCGATCTGAAGAACCTGAAGATCCGCGTTCCCGGGAGCGAAGTCTATATGGGCTTCTTCCGCGCTCTCGGCGCCGACCCTACCTCCATGAGCTGGAGCGAGGTGTTCACGGCCATTCAGCAGGGGACCATCGACGGGCAGGAAAACGGCGCCTCCGTCACCTCCACCGCCAAAATGGACGAGATCCAGAAATACATGACCATTTGGAACTACTCTTACGAAAACGATCTGTTCATTGCCAACACCAAGATATGGGAAAACCTGCAGCCGGAGACCCGTGATCTTCTCACCGAATGCGCAAAAGAGGCCTGCAATTGGGGCCGTGACGCGCTGGAGGCGGAGGAGGCCGATATCCTGGCCCGCTTTGCCGACAACGGCATGCAGATCACCTATCTCAACGACGAGCAGAAGGCAGCCTTCGCTGCGGCCATTTCCGACTGGAAAGGCGGCATGATCGAGCGCTTCGGGGAATATGCCTGCTCTGCCTTCGGCATCACAAAGTAAGGAGGACGCTATGAAGATCCTGGATAAAATCGAAGAAACGATCTGCATCATTTGCCTGCTCGCGATGACCACGCTGGTCTTTGCCAATGTGTTCTCCCGCTATGTGCTGCACTTGTCCCTCTCCTTTTCCGAGGAGATCACCACGAATCTTTTCGTCCTGTTGAGCATGATGGGCACCGCCATCGCTGCCCGCCGCCGCGCGCACCTGGGCCTGTCCATCCTCACCGACGCTGTGAGTCCGAAGATCCGCCGCGCGCTGCTGATTTTCGGTTTCGGCCTGGCCACCGTGTTCTCCTTCGCCGTATTCTTCTACGGCGTCAAGATGGTGCAGAGCGAGTACATCCTGGGCCAGGTCACGCCCAGTATGCAGTGGCCCGAGTGGATCTACGGCTGCTTCGTCCCCTTCGGCGCTGTGTTTATGACGATCCGCTTTGCGCAGATCACGCTGGAAGAGATCCGCAGCCCGGAGGAACAGCTTAAGACCGACGCCAAGCTCATGATCGAGGAGGCTGCTGCAGAGGAAGCCGCCTATCTTGCCAAGGAGGATGAGAAGAAATGATCGCTGCCATTCTGTTTATCTCCTTTGCCGTCCTGCTGCTGATCGGCGCCCCCATCGCGGTGTGCCTGGGCTCCTCCAGCATCCTGGCTATGCTGATCCAGGGCGCGGGACGCCCCGTGTCCACCATCATGTCCAGCCTGCCCTTCCTGTTCTCCGCGTCTACCAGCAAGTTCGTGCTGCTGGCCATTCCCTTCTTCATTCTGGCCGGCAACATCATGGAAAAGGCCGAGATCTCCGAGCGCCTGATCAACCTGGCCGAGGCCTGTGTGGGCCACGTCAAGGGCGGGCTCGCCATTGTGTGCGTCATCGTCGCCTGCTTCTTTGCCGCCATCTCCGGCTCCGGTCCGGCCACCGTTGCCGCCCTGGGCCTGGTGCTGATCCCCGGCATGATCAAGACCGGCTATTCCCCCGCCTTCTCCGCCGCCCTGATGGGCTGCGCCGGCGCCATCGGCGTCATCATCCCGCCCTCCATCACCTTTGTGGTTTACGGTTCCATCGCGGACACCTCCATCGGCGACCTGTTCAAGGCCGGCGTGATCCCCGGCCTGATCATGGGCGCGGGCCTGATCGTCACGGCGCTGCTGGTGGGGCGCAAAATGGATCTGAAGCGGCAGCCCAAGGCCAGCGGCAAGCAGCGCTGGAAGGCCTTCAAGGACGCCTTCTGGGGCCTGCTGATGCCCATCATCATTCTGGGCGGTATCTACGGCGGTATCTTCACCCCGACCGAGGCTGCGGCCGTTGCCGTGGTGTACGGCCTGATCATCGGCGTGTTCGTGTACAAGACCGTGAAGCTCAAGGATCTGAAGCAGATCCTGATCGACTCGGCCAGCACCACCGCCACCATCATGTTCATCACCGCCTGCGCCAGCCTCTTTGCCTATGTGCTGACCCGCGCACGGCTGGACGTGGCAATCTCCAACGGGCTGATCAATCTGACCAAGGGCTCCACGTTCGTGTTCTTTATTATCGTCAATATTCTGCTGCTCATTGCGGGCTGCTTCCTGGATTCCACCTCCGCCCTCTACATCTTCACGCCGCTCTTTGTCCCCGTGGCCCAGGCCCTGGGTGTGGACATGATCCATCTGGGCGTGGTCATGATCGTGAACCTGGCCATCGGTCTGTTCACCCCGCCGGTGGGCGTAAACCTCTATGTGGCCTGCGGCGTGGCCAATGTGGATCTCAAAAAAATCTCCAGGGCCGTCATCCCGCTGTTGGTGGCCTCCCTGGTCGTCCTGCTGATCATCACATACATTCCCGGTATTTCCACCATCTTTACACGCTGAGGAGAACATGCCATGAAAGAAATCCATACCGTTCCCGAACTGCATAACAAGTGCGTCGATCTGAAAAAGCACGTGATCGACATGATCTGGAAGGCCCAGAGCGGCCATCCGGGCGGCTCCCTGTCCGTGGCGGAGTTCATGACCGCCTGCTACTTCCGCTATATGAACGTGGACCCGGCCAATCCCCGCTGGGAGGACCGTGACCGCTTCGTACTTTCCAAGGGACATGTCTGCCCCGCCCAGTATGCGGCACTGGCTATGAAAGGCTATTTCCCCATGGAAGTCCTGGACACCCTGCGCAAGGAGGGGTCCCCCCTCCAGGGCCACCCCAGCATGAACAAGTGCCCCGGCATCGACATCTCCACCGGCTCTCTCGGCCAGGGACTGGCCTGCGCGGTGGGCATGGCGCTGGCGGCGAAGCTGGACGGCAGGGAATACAAGGTCTTCTCTGCCGTGGGCGACGGCGAGTGCAACGAGGGTGAGATCTGGGAGGCCTGCGGCACCGCCTACAAGTACAAGCTGGATAACCTCATTGTCTTTGTGGACTGGAACAATCTGCAGCTGGACGGCTCCTGCGAGGAGATCATGCCGCCCATCGACCTGGCAAAGAAGTTCGAGGCCTTCGGGTTTGAAGTCTACCGGTGCAACGGCAACGACATGGCCGAACTGGTGGAGGTCATGGACAAGGCCGTCGCCGCGAAGAACGGGCTGCCCAAGGCGATCGTCGGCAAGACGGTCAAGGGCAAGGGCGTGAGCTACATGGAAAACCAGGTGGGCTGGCACGGTGTGGCGCCGAACGACGAGCAGTACCGGCAGGCCATGGCGGAGCTGGACAGCCAGTATGTGCAGTGCTGAGGAGGGCAGGAACATGAATTTAGACAAGAAGATCCCCACCCGCAACGGCTTCGGCGACGAGATCGTCGCCCTGGGGAAGGAAAACAAGGACATTCTCGTGGTGGACGCCGACATCGGCAAAAGCTGCAAAACCGGCGAATTCCGGAAGACCCTGCCCGCGCAGTATCTGAATGTGGGCATCGCCGAGCAGAACTGCGCCGGCGTGGCGGCGGGTCTCGCTACCTGCGGCAAGGTCCCCTTCGTGGTCACCTACGCGGCCTTCGGCTCCATGCGTATGTGCGAGATGATCCGGCAGGAGATCGCCTATCCGAAGCTGAATGTGAAGATCGCCTGCTCCCACGGCGGTGTCACCCCCGCCAACGACGGCGCTTCCCATCAGGCCATCGAAGATATGGGCATCCTCCGCAGCATCCCCAACATGACCGTGGTCATGCCCGCCGACTACAACGCGGCCAGGAAGCTCGTCCGTGAGGCGGCGGGATTTGATGGGCCCGTGTATCTCCGCTTTACCCGGGACGCGGTGCCCGTGATTTATGACGAGGACGAGTGTTTTGAGATCGGAAAAGCCAAGCTCCTGCGCGAAGGCAGGGATGTGGCCATCCTCGCAAACGGCGATACCCTGTGCCTGGCCCTCCGGGCGGCGGAGCAGCTTGCCGCTGAGGGCATCGAGTCCCGCGTGCTTGACGTGCACACCATCAAACCCCTGGATCATGAGGCGGTCATGGCCTGCATCGAGGAGATCGGAAGGATCGTCACCGTGGAGGACCACAACATCCTGAACGGTCTCGGCAGCGCGGTGTGCGAGCTCGTCGCCGAGGCGGGCAAAGGCAAGGTCAAGCGCATCGGCATTCAGGATGCCTTCGGCCAGTCCGCGCCTTACCAGCGGCTGCTGGAGATGAACGGCATCACGGTGGAGAATATTGTGGCGGCCGCGAAGGCTCTTTGAAGGAGGAAAAGGATATGAAAGTGTTTATGATCGGCGGCGGCGACATTGCCCGTCATCATGGCCGCGCGGTGCTGCGCCTTGGCGGTGAGGTCATCGGCGTCTATGACGTAAGCGAGAAGAGCCTGGAGATCTACCGGAAGGAGTTCGGCTGCCCCAGCTGCCGATATGAGGAGATCGAGGAGTATGTGGTGAAGGCGGATTACGTGGTCATCTCCACCCCGCCCACCAAGCGCCTGGACTATGTGGAAATGGTGCTCAAGCACCACATCCCCCTGTATATGGAAAAGCCCGTGGCCTGCACCATGGAGGACGCCATGAAGATCAAGGCCATGGCCGATCGCTATGACGCGAAGATCATGGTCGGTTTTGCCCACTACTACCGCCCGGCCTACCGCAAAATGCTGGAGCTGGTGAAGACCGGCATGTTCGGCGAGCCGGTTGACATCGCCTTTTCCCGCCTTAGCCCCGGCTTCGGCTTCCATGCCAAGAACCTGGGAGCCTCCTGGCGCACAGACCCCAATCTTGCCTGCGGCATGACGGTGGAGTCCGTCAGCCATGACTGGAAGCTGATCACCGCCATGGCGGGCGGTTTTGACACCATCGCCTGCAACTACACCGGTACCATCGCCTCGGTGCCCAAGTTTGACAACCACACCAGCATCACGATCCGCCTGCGCAACGGCGCCATCGGCACCATCGCCGCCTCCTGGGCCTGCGACATTCCCACCTGCTCCCGTGCCTACATCGGCACCAAGGGTTCCATCTTCCTCACCGGCGAGGGGATGTTCGAGTTTACCAGGCTCACCTGGAAGACGGAGGACATGCCCTATGCCGAGACCCTGCAGTTCAACGACTCCTACGATCATGCCACGGGGGATGTGATCTACTATGCCCACCAGGCGTTCCAGGAGAGCCTGAACAGCGGCACCGAGTTCGAGACCCCGCTTTCCGACGGCATCTCCGCCCTGATCTACTCGCTTGCTGCCAAAAAATCCAGCGAGGAGCAGATCACCGTCAGGGTTCCCGACTGGGGTGAAATCGAATAAAAGCGCCTAAGAGAAAACCGGATGCGTTCCGCAGCGCATCCGGTTTTCCCTGTATATTTTTTCATTTCCCGTGGGAGACTAAGAGCAGGCCCGGTACATAGAATGGTACGGGCGACTGGTTTTCCGGAGAGTGAAGAACATGGTCAAACGAGGAGATATCTATTTTGCGGACCTGAGCCCGGTGGTGGGCAGCGAGCAGGGGGGCATGCGCCCGGTGCTGATCGTGCAGAATGACACCGGAAACCGCCACAGTCCCACGGTGATCGCCGCCGCCATCACCAGCCAGACCGGAAAGGCCCGGCTCCCCACCCACATCTACCTGTCCGGCCCCAGTGTGGGCCTGAACCGGGACAGCGTGATCCTGCTGGAGCAGATCCGCACCCTGGATAAGACCCGGCTGCGGGAGCGGATGGGCCATTTGGGGGAGGAGGCCATGAGCGCTGTGGACAGCGCCCTGGCGGTGAGCTTCGGGCTCAAGGGATGACAATAGCATAGAACGGACGCTCTGCCTCATAGATTGGGGCAGAGCGTTTTTGATAAAGGGATGAGGGCTATGGAAATACCGGTCATGGAAAACGGCGAGCGGGCGGGGACCCTGCGAGTCTCGGCACAGGGGCTGTACACGCTTTTCGAAGCCCGTTTACCGCCGACCGCTGCCTTGAGCCGGCTGTGGCTGTTGGGCAAAAACGGAAACGCGGTGTCTCTGGGCCTGCTGGCGCCCGGCCCCTCCGGACGCGTGTTTTCCCGTCGGCTGTCCAGGCTGGAGTGCAGCCGCCTGCCTGCCGCGCCGGTGAGGGCCCTGGTCCTGCCCAGCGGGGAGAAGCCGAGGCTTTCCGGGAAAGCGGAGGAAGGGCGGCCGCAGAGCTCCCCGAGGGAGGACCGGAAGACCAATGCCGGGCCACGCCTTCCGCATCCCGAGGTCACCTGGCGGAACCTTCCGGACGGGAGCATGATCGACCGGAATCGGCGGCTGCTGGCCCTGCCCTGGGCTGGAGAGAAGCTGCCCTGCGGGGTACGCAAAATCTTGCGGAACGGGAAAGAATATTGGGTGTTTCGGTATTGAGAAACGCCGGCGGGAGGTGTATACTGATTCTATCATAACGACGCAATACCGAATGATAAGGGGGCCTTTCCATGCAAATGACCGATCTGATCGCCAAGAAGAGAGACGGCGGCACGCTCAGCACCGAAGAGATCGATTTTATGATCCAGGGCTATACCCGGGGCCAGATCCCGGATTACCAGATGTCCGCCATGTGCATGGCCATCCTGCTGCGGGGCATGGACGACCGGGAGACTCTGGACATGACCATGTCCATGATGCACTCCGGCGAGGTGCTGGACCTGAGCCCCATCCAGGGCGTGAAGGCGGACAAGCACTCCACCGGCGGCGTGGGCGACAAGACCAGCCTGGTGCTCTGCCCCATGGTGGCGGCGGCGGGACTGAAAATCGCCAAGATGTCCGGCCGGGGCCTGGGCCACACCGGCGGCACCATCGACAAACTGGAGAGCTTCCCCGGCTTTACCACCGCCATCAGCGAAGAGGCCTTCTTTGAAAATGTGAACCGCATCGGCATCGCCATCATCGGCCAGACGGCGGACCTGGTCCCGGCGGACAAGAAGATCTACGCCCTGCGGGACGTGACCGGGACGGTGCCTTCCATCCCGCTGATCGTCTCCTCCATCATGTCCAAGAAGCTGGCCTCTGGGTCGGACGTGATCGTGCTGGACGTGAAGTGCGGCGACGGCGCCTTTATGAAGACCGAGGAGGACGCCCGCACCCTGGCAAAGGGGCTCACCCGCATCGGCCGCCTGGCAGGGCGCAAGTGCGCCGCCGTCATCACCGATATGGATCAGCCTCTTGGCTGGGCCGTGGGCAACGCCGTGGAGGTGAAGGAGGCCATCGCCGTGCTGAAGGGCGAGCAGGAGGGAGATCTGCTGGAGCTCTGCCTGACCCTGGGCGGCTGCATGCTGGCTGAGGCGGGCTACGAGCCGAGCATTGAGGCGGCGAGAGCGCGGATGCTCCGGACCATTGCCGACGGCAGCGCACTCAAAAAGCTTGCCGAGATGGTCCAGGCCCAGGGCGGCGACCCCGCCGCGGTGTATGATATCTCCATCCTGCCCGACGCGAAGGTGAAGATTCCGGCGCCGGCGGAAAAGGGCGGCTATGTGAAGCGCATCCACGCCGAGCGGGTGGGCCTGGTGTCCATGCACCTGGGCGGCGGCCGCGCCACCAAGGAGAGCAGCATCGACCTCTCCGTGGGCGTGGTGCTGAACAAGAAGGTGGGGGACAAGGTGGAGCCCGGGGAGAGCCTCGGCACCATCCACGCCTCCAATATGGAAAAGGCGGAGCAGGCGGCAGCGCTGCTGCGGGATTGCTTTGAGTTCTCCGATGAGCCGGTGGAGCGTCCCGCCTTTATCAAGGACATCATCCGCTGAAACGAAAACAAGCTGATCGAAAACCTTGGAAGGGGCAAGTCCCTTCCAAGGTTTTTTCAATTTGAGGCCGCTGACGGGGAGGAAGGCCGCACCGCAAGGAATAATGCTTGCAAAAAAGAGAGAAATGAGTTACAATATGATGACAACATTGGCGGAATACGCCTTTGCATGAAAGGGGATAGGCATATGAAATGCCCTACCTGCGGCCAGATCTGCCGGACGAACCGGGAATTCTGCGCCCTCTGCGGTACGCCGCTGAAGCGGAAAAAACGCCACGGCGGACTGATCGCGCTGCTGCTGGTGCTGGTCCTGCTGCTTGGCGCCGCCGGATATGTCTTCCTGCTGAAGGATCCGCTGAACCTGGGAAACAAGCTGCGCTCCACCGCGCCTGCCGCTCAGGAAATCTCCGCTGTGCAGGCGGATCCCGCCGCCATCATCGTTCAGGAGACGGCAGAGGTGCCGGCAGCGGCGGCCCGGGAAGGTCTGCTCTGGCAGGACGCCGCGGAGATTTTTGTGAAAGATCGCTACACCCTGGCGCTGTGCAAGGACGGCACGGTGAAGCTGGCCGGCCAGTCCGCTTCGCCGGAGTTCGGCTTCGACCTTTTTGACTGGGCCAATATCAAACAGCTCATCCCCGCGGACTTCTTTGTGGCGGGGCTGACGGCGGATGGCCGGGTGCGGCTCACCGGAGAAGTGAGCGGCTATGAGGAAGCCGCCCGCTGGAGCGATGTGACGCAGCTCTTCCTGGACGGGGACACTCTGCTGGGCCTGACCGGGGACGGTCATGTTCTGGCCGCGGCTCCCGAGCTTGCCTTCGATCCCTCTGAACTCCATGACATGGTGAACATCCTCACCGGCGGTCCGGATACCCTGGCGGTGGCCCGGGACGGCCGGATCAGCGTTCTGCGCCGGCAGGGCATGCTCTGGGATCTGGACGGGGCCTACGGGCTGAAGGAAGTTGCCTGCAACGCCGACTATGCCCTCTTCCTGATGGAGGACGGCACGGTGCGTACCGGTGCCTCCCTGCACTACTACCTCAACGGCACGGACAGCCCCTTCTACGGCTGGGAGAATGTCAGCCAGCTGGTGGCGGGCGACTGGTTTGCCCTGGGCCTGACCCGGGAGGGAACGATCCTGGGGGCCTCCACCGCCTATGGCGAGCCGATCCCGGACACCTCCGCCTGGACCGATGTGCGCCAGCTTCTGCTTGACCGGGAGCGCAGCATCGTCTACGGCATCACCGGGGACGGCCGGGTGCTGGCCGCCGCCGCTTCCCAGGAGACCCCTCTGCCGGAGTTGGGCTCCTGGCAGAATGTGGCCCGGCTGCAGATCAGCCGGAACTACATCGCAGCGCTGACCACGGACGGACGGGTGCTGACCTTTGCCTGGCCGGAAGCCCCGGCTGCACTGAACTGCGAAGACTGGGCCGGCGTCAGCGCCATCGCCCTGAGCAATACGCATCTGGCGGCCCTGCTTGCGGACGGAACGGTCCTTGCCGCGGGAGACAACAGCTTTGGCCAGTGCGGGTGAGAGAAGCTTTTTGCGTTATGTTAACCGCGTGCCGGGAGGCACGCGGTTTTTGTTCGGCCCTGGGGGCTATCCGGGCTTTCTGCTTTGAAAGTAAAAACAAGAAAAAATAATGCTTGCCATAGCAGCGGTTTGTAGTGTATAATAATTTGGACTGTTTCTAAGGCGTAATACCAAGTCTTATATATACTTTTTCAGAGAGGAAGCAACACATGGAAACCAAAAACATTCGCAACATCGCCCTCCTGGGCCACGGCAACAGCGGCAAGACCAGTCTGGCCGAGAGCATGCTCTTTGTGACCGGCGCGAGAGACCGTCAGGGCAAGGTGGCCGACGGCAACACCGCCTGCGACTACGACGCCGAGGAGATCAAGCGGCAGATCACCATCGCCGCCTCCCTGGCCCCCATCAGCTTCGGCGGCAAGAAGATCAACGTGCTGGATTGCCCGGGCTACTTCGACTTCGTGGGCGAGACCCTGTGCGCCCTGCGCGCGGTGGAAGCCGGCGCCATCCTGGTCACCGCCAAGGACGGCATCTCCGTCGGTGCCGAGCGTATGTGGAAGGCCCTGAAGGCCGCCAATCTGCCCACCCTGTTCGTCATCTCCAAGACCGACGAGGAGCACGGCGACTTCTTCGCCGTGGTGGACGCCCTGCGCGAGAAGTACGGCAGCATCGTCGCCCCCGTGACCATCCCCTGCTCCGACGGCAGCGGCGTCATCGACCTGGTGAAGAACGTGGCCTACGTCACCAAGGGCGGCAAGACCGCCAAGACCGCCGTCCCCGCCTCCGACGCCTCCCATGTGGAGGATCTGCGCATGGAGCTCATGGAGACCGCCGCCGGCGCCACTGAGGAGCTGATGGAGAAGTTCTTCGAGGAGATGGAGCTCAGCGAAGAGGACATGATCGCCGGCATCAAGGCCGGTGTGGCCACCCGCGACGTGGTTCCCGTGTTTGCCAGCGCCGCCATGCAGAACATCGGCACCGAGGCCCTGCTCCAGGGCATCGCCGACTACGTGCCCGATCCCTCCGAGGCCGAGGGCATCGACCCCAACGGCCCCGTCCAGGGCTTCGTGTTCAAGACCGTGTCCGACCAGTTCGGCAAGTACAGCTTCGTGAAAGTGCTCAAGGGCACGATCACCTCCGACCTGAGCCTGCGGAACCTGCGCGCCTCCAGCACCGATAAGCTGGGCCGCCTGTACACCGCTACCGGCAAGGCCATGAGCGAGGTGAAGGACTGCTGCTGCGGCGACATCGTGGCCGTTGGCAAGATGGACTGGAAGACCGGCGACACCGTCTGCGATCCCAAGCTGGATGAGGAACTGCCCCCCGTCGAGATGCCCGAACCCTGCTACTCCATGGCCATTTCCCCCAAGACCAAGGGCCAGGACGACAAGGTCGCCACCGGCCTTGCCCGTCTGAACGAGGAGGACGTCTCCTTCACGCTGGTCAACAACGCCGAGACCCACCAGATGGTCATCTCCGGCCAGGGCGACATCCAGGTGGACGTGCTCTGCGCCAAGCTCCGCAGCCGCTTCGGCGTGGATACCGAGCTGAAGCCCGCCCGCGTGGCCTACCGCGAGAAGATCAAGGGCAAGGTGGAGGCCCACGGCCGTCACAAGAAGCAGTCCGGCGGTTCCGGCCAGTTCGGCGACGTCTGGGTGCGCTTCGAGCCCCAGGAGGAGTCTGACGAGATGATCTTCGCCGAGGAGGTCTTCGGCGGCGCCGTCCCCAAGAACTTCTTCCCCTCCGTGGAGAAGGGCCTGCGCAACGCCGTGCAGAAAGGCGTCCTGGCGGGCTACCCGCTGGTGGGCCTGAAGGCCACCCTGTACGACGGCTCCTACCACCCGGTGGACTCCAACGATATGGCCTTCCAGACCGCTGCCCGCCTGGCCTACCAGGACGGCATCCCCAAGGCCAA
>JAEEGF010569357.1_pt1 | contig 12084 bp, 9 predicted proteins | sample 9134171 | NCBI WGS metagenome assembly JAEEGF01 (sample SAMN16246542, study PRJNA631951) | gut metagenome | biome: gut microbiome; feature: rumen; material: AP-attached | host: Bos | place: Iran: Karaj | collected 2018-10 | reverse complement strand
TCTTTTTCGGCCTTTCGGGCGACTTCTTGACGGCTTCAAAGACGAAATAGGCGTCCGATTCGGTGACCCTGCACCCGCCGAAAACCGCTTTCAGCTTGTTCAAGTACCAGTCTTTGCGCTTTGTGACCATGAACAGCGCGCCGCCGGTCTTGAGGTGCGTGAACGCGCCCTCAATGAACCTTTTCGCGACAGAGAAGTCGGTGTGGTAGGGCGGGTTGGACAGGATAAAGTCGAAATCGCGGCACGGAACGGCGGAGTAGGCGTCGCCTGTAAAAAACGTGACGTTGGCAGTGCCGCCGAGATTCTGCGCGGCGTTGGTTCCGGTTATTGCGACGGCTTTCGGGTCGACGTCGGTGAAAACCACTTCAGCGCGCGGGAACTTCCTCGCCAGGAAAATGCCGGCGATGCCGCAGCCGCAGCCGAGGTCGAGGATTTTAAGCGTGTCATCGGACTCCTGCGCGCTCACGTATGATTCGATTCCGGGAAGAGTCGCGGAGAGCATGGCGAGTGTTCCTTTGTCCGCGTGCGCGGGCGAGAACAGGCTGTCTTCCGTCTCGAAAACCATCTCTTCGCCTTCAATTTCAATTCTGTACACTTTCCGTGGGACCTCCTTTCCGGTTCATTATACACCGGGTTAAACGCCGGGTTGAACGCAGGGTTGAACGCCGCTTTCAAAGCCGCATTTCAGGCGCTTTATATATTATCAAAACCGGGGGGCGCCGGGCAAGTCAAAAACGCAAAAAACGCGTTGAAAACGGACGGCGGAAATGCTAAAATCGAACTGTAATGATTAACTAACCGTTTTAGGAGGAGGGTATGAAAAAGCTGCTCGCTTTTACAATAGCGGCCGTGCTGGCGGTGCTGCTCGTGACGGGCGTTTCGGCGGATTTCGACGAATACGGCCATCCCGACGGCTACGGCTCGGACAGATACCCTCAAAGGTACGGCGGAAGCGGTTCGAATATCAACAAAAACACCCTCGCGGACGGCATAGAAGTCGCCATGAGGGCGGATAAATACACTCTGGAAGGCGGGAAAGTAACTTTTACCGTTTCGATAGAAAAATGGCCGGAGGGCGCGAAGGCGCAGATTGCGGGCGTGACGCCGGCGTACGACGTGACGGTTTTCGATCCGGACGCGCCAACGGTTAACGGAACGTGGGGCGATATCAACGCCCGGATTCTTCTTGACAGTCAAACGCCCGGCTACACGGCGCCGGCAATTCCGCTCGATACTTCTTACGACGCGCAGAAGAATATGTACCTGCTCGCCGCCGCGTGGGAAGGTTCAAGCCGGTTTACGATAGCGCAGTCGGCGGCACCGTGCGACTTTCTGGAGTTTTCGCTCGTTCCCAAAACGGCCGGCGTGCAGACGATCGTCTACGCCTACGTGCAGTTCGTGGACGGGAACAGGGAATTCGCGAAGCTGCTCGCGGTCAATATCGGCGAGAATCCGGCTATTCTTACCGCGGGAATTTCGGTCGGCGCCGACCTCACCCTTAACGTCTCGGCGTTCGTTCCCTATAGCAGGAACACCCCCTCGATGACGTTCACGCACGCGCGGTTCGGCTTTGATACGCCTGACACCGTCACAGTGAACGGCTCAAAGGGCGACGACGGACTCTGGCATTTCCGCTATACAGGCATCGGGTGCCAGGCTATGACCGACAGGATTTCGTTCGAGCTGAAAGACGGCGACACGGTGCTGGACAGCCGCACGGATTTCACGGTCAGGCAGTACGCTCAGAATCTTGCCGCGCGGTACACGGAATACGCGCCGCTTGTCGACGCAATGCTTCAGTTCGGGGCCCAGTCGCAGCTTTACGCCCACTACCGCACCGACGATCCCGCCGCGACGCCTGAAGCCGCGGTCGCGGTGCCTGAAAACAGCGGAATAACGGACGACAGCGTGTACGAGGAAAACGACCCGGATAAGGCGATAACAGGCGCGTCTCTTCTTTTGTGGAACGCGTTTTCGTTCAAGTTCAAAACGGCGTCTTCGGACGGCGCGACGTTCGGGTTTGAGGACTCGGAAGAGCGGTTCCCGTGCGAGATCACAGTCGAAAACGGAGAAACTTATATTGTGACGCCGGTTGTGTCGCTCGCGAACCTCTTCCGGAACATCGTGGTCGAAAACGGTTCGAACCGGCTCATGTACAGCGGGAAGTGCTACATGGCAGGCGCGATTGACGACCCGGAGGCGGGAAATACGGTCAGGGCGCTTTACAATTTCTACGCCGAGGCGGTCAAAATTGCGGCGCGGCAGGGGTGACGTCACAGCCTTTTACGGTACATTCTTTATTTAGTGAATAAAAGCGGGGTTCCCGCATCAGTTCAAAATACGGTCAGTGAAAGGGGAAACAAAATGGATATCAAAGCGACAGCGGAACAACTCGTCAAGAAAATTCAGGGCGACGACAGCCTCCTCAAGGCCTTCAAGAGCAAGCCCGAGGACACGGTCAAAAAGCTCGTGAACAAGGACCTCAAAGGCGACATTCTGAAGCAACTTGTCGACCTCGTCAAAGCGAAGCTCGGACTCGACGGCGTCGCGGGAATCGCGTCAAAAATCGGCGGTCTCTTCGGCAAATAGGATTTAAATAGTATTTTCGCAGTGAAGGAAAAGCGGCGGGCCCGCCCCCCGGTTATTAAAAGGGGGCGGGCCCGCTGTGCGTATAACCTAATATAAGAATCAAACCACTATGCTTTTCGCCGCAAGTGTGAGCCGCTTCACGTTGAGCGACGTCAGCCACTCGATTTCGCGCGTTATGTTGGCGCGGAGGCGGTTCATGAGTTCGGGGATGGGGTAGCCGTATTTCAGCACGAGGTCGACTTCCATTGTGATGCCGCCGACGACGTTCGAGACGCGGAAACGGCTGATGCGGGCGACTGCGGGGGAGGACATCACCGAGTGCTCCATTATCTGGTAGATCGCGTACTCCGAGATCGTGAAATTGCCGAGGTAGCTGAACGTGGGGCGCACGACTGACTTTTCGCCGGCGGATTCGACGTAGCCGCTCTTGTTCTTTTTGAGGACGTTAAGCGGGTCGAGGTAGATGCCCGAGAAGTCTTTCTTGAGTTCCATCGTGGGCACCGGGATGACGTGCTTTCCCTGGCTGCGGCGGGTGTTGAGCGCGAGCTGGATCTCTTCGGGAGTCGCGATGTCGGAAATGTAGATCGTCTCGTCTATCCCGTGAAGGCCGAGGCGCTCCGCGATCTTTTTGACCATGCCGTCGGAGGTGCCGAGAATAAGAACGCTGGAAGGGTTCGACGACTTGAGCGCGTGGGAGACCTCGAACGCGTGGTCGTCGTTCACGAAAACGGCCGTCTTTACGGAGGCGATGCGCGTTTTCTCTTTTTTTGCCGACTTGCCGCAGACGATGGTGCCGCCTTTGATGAGAAGGCCGTCGTCGACTATGTATTCGATGTTCTTTTCGCGGGCTATTCTGGCGGCGCGGTGGCTTTTGCCCGTTCCGCTCTCGCCGACAAGCGCGTAGATCTTCATGCGCTCACCTCCTTTTCAAAACTGTTCTCCGGAAGCTTATAATTGTCTATATTTAGGTGAATATTACTTGATTATGTCGGTCTCGCCGGTCATCTTTAAAATGCCGCGGGGAAGGGCGTCGCGCGAATTGCCCCAGTCGGCTTCGGCGTTCCGGTAGTCGAACTTCTTGGTGAACCAGTCGACCTCGCCCTCGATGCGTTCAAGGTTGGTGACCAGAAGCGAAGTCACCGTGTCGCGGAATTCGTCCCGCGTCGAGCCGCCGAGTTTTTTGCCGGACTCCTCAAGCAGAAGCGCGGTGTGGGGAACGCAGAAGCCCTTTGAAGATCGGAACTTCGCCCTGAAATCGCGGTCGGTCTTGTACATGTGGAAAATGATGTCGACGTAGCGGTCCATCGTGTAGTCGAGCTTTTTGCAGACGGCGCATTCTTTTTCGTGGGCGCGAAGGTACCTTACGAGAGGCTGGCTCGCGGCCGGTTTCAAGGCGTTCTTCCCGCCGAAAAGGCTGAACTTTTTGCGCTTTTCGCCATGATTTTCGCCTGACTCCGGATCTGGGGACGCGTCTTCTTCGGTGGTGCCGGTGTCCTTTGCCTGCGCGTATTTTTTGATGCGTTTCAGCTGTTCCTGCATGTACGTGTCGAGCATCAGACCCAGGCCGAGTTTTTTGGCCTGCGAGTTGTAGAGCATGTTGAAGTGGCGGCCGCAGAAACCGAGGTCGTTCGTGACGATGCGGGTGTCGGGCTCCATGAGCGAAGGTCCCGCGAAGTACTCGACGGTACTGTTTTCAAACCGTTTCTTGAGTTCGCAGACCGGGCATTCGCAGTCCGCCTCAAACGCCTCACTGACGGGAATTGTATAAATCGTATCGGCCATAAAGCGGCCCTCCTTTTCGAAAATGTGCGTGAATCCGTCTTTACGTGTTTATGATACCACTTTTTGCCCGAAAATGAAACAAAAATCGTGCAAATACGAACCCTTCGCAAACTCTGCACGAACTCTTCGCGGAAGCGGCTTTTTCTATTCACTTTCCGGCAGAAAACTGTTATAATAAAAGTGTGTAACTGTTTTCGGACAGCAAAAAAGCACACCGGCGCAGGCGCGCCGGAAAACGGAGAATGAGAAATGAATTACATCGGAATCCGATCCAAACTCAAAAAGTACGGTCAGTTGCACGTTCTCGACCACTACAAAGAACTCGACGGTGCAGGAAAAAAGGCGCTGCTCGCGCAGGCGGCAGGCATCGACTTCGAAAAAGTGCTGAGCCTCTACAGGCACGCTTCCGGCGGCGAACAGGGAGCCGTGGCGGCGGACAATTTAAGTTTCGAGCCGCTTCCTTATACGGACAAGGCGTCGCTTCCCGCGGAGAAACTCGCGGAATACGAAAAGGCCGGTGCGGACATAATGGCGCGAGGCATGTTCGCGGCAGTCACGATGGCGGGCGGACAGGGAACGAGACTCGGCCACAACGGCCCGAAGGGAACCTTCGACATCGGTCTTTCCTGCCACAGATCGCTTTTCGAGATTCAGTGCCGCCGGCTCGCCGACGCCTCCGCGAAGCACGGCAGAACGATTCCCTGGTACATTATGACGAGCCGCGAGAACGACGCAGACACGCGGGCGTTTTTCGAGGCGCACGGCTTTTTCGGCTACCCGCGCACGGAGATCAGGTTTTTCGTGCAGAACATGCTTCCGATGGTGGGCTTCGACGGGAAAATCATTCTCGACAACCCGGGACACATTAAAGAGGGTGCGGACGGCCACGGCGGCGTTTTCGCGGCGCTCAAGTCTTCGGGCTGCTATGCGGATATGCGCAAACGCGGTATCAAATGGGTTTTTGTCGGCGGCATCGACAACGTGCTGCTGAAGCTCGCGGATCCGGTTCTCGTCGGGTTCGGTGAAAAGAGCGGTGCGCCGGTAGCCGCTAAGTCGCTTGTGAAGCGCGACGCCAAAGAGGGCGTGGGCGTTTTCTGCAGGCGGAACGGGAGACCGTACGTGGTAGAGTATACCGAAGTTTCGGACGAAATGGCGGAGGCGCGCGGCGCCGACGGTCAGTTTGTCTACGGCGACGCACACATTCTCTGCAACCTTTTCAGCATGGACGCGATCGGCGACATTCTCGAAAACGCGGACGGCCTTCCTTACCACGCGGCGCGGAAAAAGACTCCTTACGTGGGAGCGGACGGTGAAATTCATACGCCGGACAAGCCGAACGCGTTTAAATTCGAGTCGTTCATTTTCGACGCTTTCGGGAGATTCGATGACCTGGCGATTTTGAGGGTCGACCGTGAGAGCGAGTTCGCGCCGGTCAAGAACCGGGAGGGGAACGACAGCCCGGAGACGGCGAGAAAGATGTACCTCGCGCAGTTCGGAGAGTAATCAAACAGTAATAACGGGACGTTAATCAAGCGGGTGCTTATTAAACGAAAAGGAGCAGGCACGTGTTATGAACAAAGGCCGGAATATTCTGCTGATAATGATATGCCTTCTGAGCGTCAGCGTGCTCGCGTTTTTTACTCTTTTCGAGAGGGACAACACCCAGGGCGTGGCCGACGGCGTCAGGTATATTGTCGTTTCCGAACAGGACGGCGTCAAAACGCTGGAGTTTTATTTTGAGGAGCCGGGAAGGGTCGAAACGGGCGTTGCGTCGGACGATGGCGAAGTCGTGACGGTTTCGGTCGACGGCAGCGATTTTTCGTACACTGTCGACAAGACGGAGTTCGCGGTGACCGCTTTTAAGGACGGCGCGAAAACGGACGACCCGGAGGCGTTCGAAACGTACTCCGAGAAACTTATTAGAATGATCGTCAAGGGCAAGGACAGGTTCGTCAAGTTCTGGCAGGCGGCGATCGTGGCGGTCGTGGCGCTCGCGGGCGGACTGATAATACTGTTTGCCGAGGAGATCTGGCACATTGTTTACAAGAAGGGCGAGGACGAGGTGCCCGAGTGGAAGAACATGAACGGAATCAAGGCGGTGGGCGCGTGCGTGATCGCTGTCGCGGTGGTGTTGCTGGTCATATTCATTTTGATTTGATTTGATTTCACGCGAGCGTGCGGGCGGCGCGGGGAAGTGCCGCGGGAGAAAAATGGCAGTTAACGAAGAATTCATTTCCGGAATATTGAGCATCTGCGAAGCGTACGCGGACGAGCCCATGTCGCGGCACACGACCTTCAGGATCGGAGGCCCCGCCGACGTTCTGGCCGAGCCCGCTTCCGTCGCGCAGCTGAAGGCGGTTATAGATCTCTGCAGGGAGAAAAACGTGCCGTTTACCGTCATCGGAAGGGGCAGCAACGTTCTCGTGAGCGACGGCGGCGTGAAAGGCGCGGTTATCAAGATCGGGCCGAAAATGTCGACCGTGAGGTTTGAAAACGGCAGGATATACGCTGAGGCGGGCGCGACTCTCGCTTCGGTCTATTCATGCGCGTACGCGAACGGTTTCGCGGGGTTCGAGAAGCTCGCGGGCATTCCGGGTTTCGTGGGCGGCGCGATCAGAATGAATGCCGGCGCGTACGGAATTGAGATTAAAGACGTTCTGGAGTCGTGCGGCTTCCTGGAAAACGGAGAACTCAAAACGGCCTCCGCGGAGGAGGCGGGCCTCTCCTACAGGCACAGTATTTTTTGCGACAGGAAGGACTCGGTGATCGTCTCCGCGGTCTTCAAATGTGAAAACAGGGCGGAAAGCAGGGATGTAATTCTCAGGGAGTATCTCGCGTATTCCGCTAAAAGAAGGGAAAGTCAGCCGCTCAACATGCCGAGCGCGGGAAGCACGTTCAAACGTCCGGCGAACGGATTCGCGTCGCGGCTCATAGACGAGGCGGGGCTCAAGGGCTTCCGCATAGGCGACGCCGAGGTATCGACAAAACACGCGGGCTTCGTAGTGAACAGGGGCGGCGCGACGGCGGAGGACGTTCTGAAGGTGATCGAGGCGGTCAGAAAGACCGTTTTCGAGAAGACCGGAGTTGCTCTGGATCCCGAGATCGTCTATTTGGAGTAGCAGCCGGAGAACCGACCGCACGGGAAATTCGCGCCGGCGCGGCGCGTGAATCGCATTTTTTAGCAAGACAGGGAAACCTTTACCAACTTCGGAGGAAAAATGGGCAACGACATTATCTACATTTTCGGTCACAGACATCCCGACACCGACTCGATCTGTTCGAGCATCGCGTACGCGGATCTCAAGCGCAAGCTCGGTATCGACGCGGAGGCGCGCAGACTGGGCGAGATAAACAAGGAGACCGCGTTCATTCTCGACTACTTCAAGCTGCCGGTGCCGCCGATCCTCGAGACGGTCAAAACGCAGGTATGCGACCTCAAGATCGACCGCGCGGAGAAGCTCTCGCCGAACACGACCATTAAAAAGGCGTGGAACATTATGGAGCGCTCCGAGACCAAAACGCTGCCGGTGGTCGACGACAACGAGAAGCTGATAGGCATCGTCTCCATGTCCGACATCACCGAAAAATATATGGACGCGTTCAACTACAACGCGGTCTCGGCCTACGGCACCAAGCTCGACAACATTATGGAGACGGTGAACGCGGACCTGGTTGCGGGCGACGCCGAGAACTTCACTGCGAAGGGGAAGGTGATCGTGGCGGCGGGGCTTCCCGAGACGCTCGAGGAATACGCCGAACCGGGGGACATCATCATCACCGGCGACCGCGAGGACATTCTGCTGGCGGCAATCAAAATGGGCGCGGGGTGCATTATCGTAACCTGCGGCCACACTCCGGACGAGAAGGTGCTGAGCGCGGCGAAGGATTCGGGAACGGTCATCGTCACGACGGCGCTCGACACATACACCACGGTCAGGCTGATCAACCAGAGCATTCCCGTCGGCTCGATCATGTGCCGCAACACCGACAAGAACCGCATCGTCGGCTTCCACATCGACGACTACGTCGAGAACATCCGCGACCAGATGGGCAAAAACCGTTTCAGAAGCTATCCGGTTCTCGACAGTGAAGACCACGTCTGCGGGTTTATTTCGCGCTTCCACCTGATTTCGCAGCGCAAAAAGCGGGTCATTCTCGTCGACCACAACGAAAAATCGCAGACCTGCCCGGGCATCGAAGAGGCCGAGGTTCTTGAGATCATCGACCACCACAAGCTGGGCGACCTCACCACCACCGCGCCGATCCTCTTCAAGAACGAGCCCCTCGGCAGCACCGCGACTATCATCGCGAACATGTACACCGACCTGGGCAGGCGTCCTTCGCCTCAAATCGCGGGAATCCTCTGCGCGGCGATCATTTCCGACACACTCAAGTTCGAGTCGCCCACGTGCACCGATTTCGACAGGCGCACCGCGGAGAGGCTGGCGCAGATCTGCGGCATCAACATCGACGAGTTCGCGGACAGAATGTTCACGGCCGGCTCCGAGCTCAAGGGCAAGACCGCCAAAGAGATCTACAGCCAGGACTTCAAGCGCGTTTCGTTCAACGACTACCACTGCGGAATCAGCCAGATCACGATTCTCAACATGGACTACATCAAGGACGAAAAGCCGGAGATCATCGACTACATGGTCAGCGAGGCGTCCGGTTCCAGCGGCTTCGACCTGCTGGCGCTGATGATCACCGAGCTCTCCAAGCGGAAGACCGAGATGTGGATCACGGGAAGGCTTTCCGACGTCGTGAGGCGCGAGCTGCTGATGAAGCCGGACGAAAACTGCATCAAATTCGACCGCCTGATGTCCCGCAAGAAGGACGTCATCCCGCTTATCGACTCGGCCATCGAGAAGATCCACCTGCAGTAAACCGCGCGGATAACGGCGAACGGCGCTTATAAAATGCGCGCGCACGCCCCAAAATACGGATTAACGTGCCCCGGGGAAGTTTTTCGCTTGACTTGAGCCGGGGAAGAATGTAAAATAAAATGAAGTACGGTAAACTCTTTCAGAGCTCACGGAGGGATTATCTTATGAAGAGATTTTTGGCGATATTGACTGTGATTTGCATTGCGCTGTGCTTTTTGACGGCGTGCGAGGAGAAGGTTGAAGAACCGGAACCGAGCCCGACGCCTGTCATCATTTCAGAGCCTACCGAAAGCAAATTGCCTGATATAGAGCTTGAATATGACGCGACCAAGTTTGTTATGGAGGGCGTCGTTCTTGTCGCGTACATCGGCGGCGAAGAGGCTGTTGAAATTCCGGACGGCACCATGGTCATCGGCGCGAACGCGTTCAAGGACTGCAAGGAGATCAAGAGCGTAAAGCTTGTCGACTCGCTCACTCAGATCGACAGATGCGCCTTCGAGGGCTGCACCTCGCTTGAGACGGTGGCAATCCCGAAGCTCGTGAAAGTTGTCGGCGAGTACGCGTTCAGGGGCTGCACCGCGCTTCAGACCGCGGAAATGAAGACCAACGCGACCAACGTGGGCAGGGGATGCTTCGAGGACTGCACGGCTCTCGAAAAGATCACCTTCTCGAACTCGATGGTAACAGTCAACGACGCAATCTGCAAGGGCTGCAAGGCGCTCAAGGAAGTCGTTCTTGTCGCCGCGAAATCGATCGGCAGCTACGCTTTCTACGGCTGCGAGGCGCTCACCAAAGTCGACGCTCCCGCTTGCGCGACGATCGGCGAATACGCTTTCTACAACTGCGCGGCGCTCGGAACCGAATCCTCTTCCGGCGGCGAATTCTCGTCTGTCGTGACCGCGCTCGGCTCCCACGCGTTTGACGGCACCTACTGGCTTGACAGCAAGAAAGAGGCCGCCAAGACGCCCGCAAAGGCCTCCGAGGCGTACGTTATTATAGGAAAGGGCGTGCTGGTTCACTTCTCCGGCGTGCTTCCCGAAAACACGGAATACGATCCCTCGTCCGTGAAATTCGACACCCGCGTAAAGGTTATCGGATCCGAGGCGTTTGACGAGCTCAAGGACGTCGCGGAGACGCTTGAAATTCCCTCCACCGTAATAAGAATTGAAAAGGACGCGTTCAAGGGCTTCACGAAGCTCGAGAACGTCAAGATAGCCAACACCGTTCCGGTCATTCCGGAAGGCGCTTTCGAGGACTGCGCGGCGCTTAAGACCGTTGTTCTCGCGGGCAAGACCGCAGAAATCGGCGACCGCGCCTTCAAGGGCTGCACCTCGCTCGAATTTATAGGCGAAGAGTCCAAAACTTCCGCCGCGACTCCCGCGCCTGCCGCGACGCCGGTTCCGGAAGAAACCGCCGCTCCCGAGGAGGGCACCGAGACTGGGGAAGAACCCATAGGAAACACCGAGGCTCCTGAGGAAAACGCGGAAGCCACGGACAAACCCGAAGAGAGCGGCACCCCCGCATCCGATCCTGCAAAACTCACCGGAGTTAAGCTTCCCGCGACGCTCGTCACCATCGGCCGCGAGGCGTTCAGGTACTGCGAAAAACTCGACTCGGTCAAACTGGGCGCGAACGTTGAGTCCATCGGCCGCGAGGCGTTCGGCGGATGCAAGGGCATCAAGTCGTTCGAGGTTGGCGGCAAGCTCGCCAGAGTGGGCCTCAACGCGTTCGAGGATACCGAGTGGTTCGAGAGCTGGAACGGCGGCGAGGAGGGCGACTTCCTGATCATAGGCGACGGCGTGCTCATTAAGGCGGTCGACGGCGCGTTCCCGGTCAAGGCGGCTGAGGCGGCCGAACCGGCAGAGGCAGGCGAAAACGGTGAAGATGCGGAAACTGCCGAAACCACAGAAGCCGCGGAAGTTACGGACCCGCTCAAGGGCGTGAAATCCGTCTCCGTGACGCTTGACGGAATCGACAAGGTCGACGAAAAGCAGTTCTACCACAGCGAGCTTCCTTACGCGGTCGTCATTCCCGGAACCGTGAAAACCATTGCCGACTACGCGTTCTACTACGCCGAAAACCTCACCGAGGTCATTATCGAGGACGGCGTCGAGGTCATCGGGAACAGCGCGTTCTACGGTTGCAGAAATCTGAAAGACATCGTGATCGCGGATTCCGTTCGTGAAATCGGCGACTACGCGTTCTACGGCTGCGCGGACCTCGCTTCGATCGAGATTCCCGAGACGGTCGAGAAAATCGGCATGATGGCGTTCTACAACTGCCTGAAGCTGGAAGACCTCGCGATTCCCTCCGCGATTTCGGACGTCGGCGCGTACGCGTTCACCAACACGCTCTGGTTCGACAACGCGACCGAAAAGTTCCTGACGGTCGGCGACGGAGTCATGGTGAAGTACCACGCGTTTGAGGACAAGACCGAGATTACCGCTGCGGACGGCGTCAGGAAGATTATCGGCGGCGCGTTCACGGGCACCTACAGACTCAAGGAACTTGTGCTTCCGGAGAGTATTACCGAACTCGGACCTTACGCGATGAGCGCCTGCACGACGCTTGAGAAGATCACCGCGAAGGGCGTTACCACGGTGGGTGAGAGAGCGTTTAACTACTGCACCTCGCTGGAGACTCTCGAGCTCGGCTCCTACACTGCCGCGGACGATGCGTTCACAGGATGCGACAAGCTGGCTCATTAACAAGCCGGCTCATTAATTGGTTACTATATTATTAAGGACCGTCCTTAAGGCGGTTGAAGAAGGGGCGCCCGCGTTCGGGCGCCCCGTTTTGGTAATAAAAAGATCCGGCGCGCTAAGGATTT
>JAEEGF010848436.1_pt1 | contig 12087 bp, 9 predicted proteins | sample 9134171 | NCBI WGS metagenome assembly JAEEGF01 (sample SAMN16246542, study PRJNA631951) | gut metagenome | biome: gut microbiome; feature: rumen; material: AP-attached | host: Bos | place: Iran: Karaj | collected 2018-10 | reverse complement strand
CGCCCATCGCGCTAAGGACGACTACGGGCTTTTTATCTTTGTAGGCTTGGATTATGCTTGCCACATGGCGGATTCGCTCCGCGTTGGCCACGGACGAACCGCCAAATTTCATTACTATCATAGTATTTTATTGTAGCGCAAAAGGGGCTTGCGTTGCAACTAGCCGCCGACAGGCAGATTGCGGTCGGGCTCCCCGCCCTCACTTTTCGCAGCGGATTTCCAAAAAGGCGATGACGTCTTTGTATTCGCTTTCGCCTTGGCTGGCTTCCTGCGTAACCCGGCTCAAACCTTTATTATAATACTCGTCGCCTATCATCGCAAGTTGAGACGTGTCCCGCCTCTTGTAATTTTCAAGCAATTCATTCATCGGCTTGTACTTTTCGTAATACTCTCGTTTGGCAGAGATGTTCACAAAAGCGCTTTTCTTCAATTCATATATCATCAAGTCTTTTGGCCAAAAGCGGAACATGTCTTCGCAGTATGTTTCTGGACAGTATTTGTAGACCCACCATTCTTTCATGCATTCCGGCTCAACGTTCCTAAATTTTAGGACGCCGCCCTTTTTCAACGCCGCGTAAATTTTTGAAAGGCACTTTTTCTTGTCTTCAAAATGATGGAAGGCAAAATTGCACACAACCAAATCCACAGAGCCTTCTGCCAAGCTGAACGACTCCGCGCTTGCGTTTATGAACTCCGCTTCCAGATTTTTGCTTTTGGCGACGTCCAGCATTTCCGGCGACAAGTCGATTCCAATCCATTTTATATTTTTGCCTTCGTAATGCTTTTTCTGCCCCAACAAATAATTTCCGGTTCCGCAGGCCAAGTCCAAAACGGTTATTTTTTCGTTCTTTTCCAAAAGCTTTTCTATCTCTTGGTCTTTGGGAAAGTCCAGCCTGCCCTTGTTTTTGTCATAGACTTTTGAAACTTTTGCGTAATCAGTCTTGAGCATGTTTGACCTCCGATGATTTTATTTGTCAAAAAAAACGCGGGCTCCGCAAAAACGAAGCTCGCGTTCATGCAACGGCAATGCCGATTTACTTTATCTCAACGACCCAGCCGTCGGGCGCTTTTTCCGTTCCCATCTGGATGCCGGTCAAAGTGTCGCGGAGCTTTTGCATGACTTGTCCGCACTTTTCCATTCCGCTGGGGAGCATGATTTTTTTGTCGTGGTCGTCAATCTCGCCGATCGGAGAGATGACGGCTGCCGTTCCGCAAAGACCGGCTTCGACAAAATTTGGAAGCTCGGCCTTGTCGATCTTGCGCTCCTCGACTTCAATCTTCAAGTATTCCTTGGCGACGTGAATCAAAGAGCGGCGAGTGATTGAAGGCAAAATCGAATTTGACTTCGGCGTTACAAGCTTTCCGTCCTTTGTTACAAAGAGAACGTTGGCCCCGCCGGTTTCCTCGATGTAAGTGTGCGTGGCAGGGTCGGTGTACAAGTTCTCCGCGTAGCCGCACTTGTGAGCGTCGACGATGTTGTGAAGGCTCATCGCGTAGTTGAGGCCGGCCTTGATGTCGCCTGTTCCGTGGGGAGCGGCGCGGTCAAGGTCAGAGATGCGGATCTTTATCGGCTTTACTCCGCCCTTAAAGTAAGGTCCTACAGGAGTCACCAAAATGCGGAACTGGTATTCGTCGGCGGGCTTTACGCCAATGACGGCGTTGCTTCCGAACATGTATGGGCGGATGTAAAGTGTGGCTCCGCTTCCGTAGGGCGGAACCCATTCAATGTTGGCCTTTACTGTTTCGATTACGGCCTTGACAAAGCGGTCTTCCGGGAAAACCGGCATTTCAAGGCGGCGGCAAGAATCCGCCATGCGGCTTGCGTTGAGGTCGGGGCGGAACGTGACGATTTTTCCGTCGGCGGTCGTGTAGGCCTTTAGGCCTTCAAAGCAAGTCTGCGCGTACTGCAAGACGCCCGCGCATTCGCTGATTGTAACAGAGTGGTCGCTTGTGAGCGTTCCCTCGTCCCACTTTCCGTCCTTAAAATTGGCGACGAAACTTTTTGTAGTTTCCATGTAACCAAAAGGCAAATTGCCCCAATCGATGTCTTTTGCCATATCTTTACCTCTATGAAAGAATTATAGTATTGTTTAAAAAAAGTTGCAAGACTTACGCGGCGGCTTTTTGTTCTTCCCTCTGCTTCCTTTCCCACAAGACTCGCGCCAAATACATGAAGGGCGTGTCCAAAAGGCTTGTGGCAACGTAAATCACGTAGCAGGAAATCGTGACGGAAATCAGCGTGGGAGTGTCGAAGAGGCCGGCGAAGGCCAGGACGTTGAAAACGGTGATGTTGACAGCTTGGCTTACGAGGGTGGAGCCGTTGTTGCGAAGCCACAAAAAGCCGCGCTTGTTTCCGCATAATTTTTCTGACAGACGCCACCAATAATCGTAAAGGTTGATGTCCAAAAACTCGCTTACGGCAAAGCCGACAAAGCTTGCGGCGACGATGCGGGGCGTGTTGGCAAAAAGGTTCTTGAGGGACTCAAAGGCAAAGTCGTTGGGCGACGGCGTGTAAAAGCGCCATATCATCGAAAAGAAAATGAAAGCGACGCTGGAAGTGATTCCCAAAAGGACTCCCCTGCGGGCTTCTTTTTTTCCGTAGAACTCACTCAAAAAGTCCGTAGCCAAAAAGGTCGTCGCAAAGAGCGTGTTGCCGAGCGTTTGCTCCATGCCAAAGGCGTTGACCAAAACGGGCACTTCGACATTGGCGAGAATCGTGCAAATTGCGATCCAAGCAAAGATTCCGCCCTTGTTAAAAAAGCGGAACATCACAAGCAGGACGCCGAACGCGAACAAGAGCGACGCGACCAAAAGCATTTCGTTAGTCATTTTTATGACCTCCTAGTATTTTTTTTACGTCTGGTTGGAACTTACGAACAGACGATTTTTAAGACACGATAATATTATTTCTTCCGTTCCATGCTGAAGTGATACACTTTCACAGACCTATCCATTTCTTCATGGTCAATCGTGAAACCGCATTTTTCAGTATAGAACTTCACGTTCTTTTCCTTGTCAACTGGCGTTATCAGTTCGAACTTTTGCCAATCATCGCATTGCCCTTTAATAAAATTAATCAACTGACATCCAATGCCCTTCCTTTGAAACTCAGGAATCACGCACAGGCAGCCGATGTAATAAACTTTTTCGCTCGTCTCTTTTGCCGAAACCACGCCAATCGGACGAGAATTATAAAGCGCGACATACTTTGGAATTTCGACAATCGACTTTTTCATGTCGTCGACTGAGCGGCCGTACGCAGGGCATTCTCCATACTTTACGTAATCTTCATAAAACGCTTCGTTGTATATTTTGACGAGAACCTCAGCGTCTTCAGGAAGCGCTTTTCGAACTTGTATTTCCATTACGCTTTTACTTCGCGCAAATCTTTAGGACGCGCGCGTTTTGGCTTTTGAAGACAAGCTCCTCGCCAGCGGGAAGCGCGAATATGTCCTCGGCCGCGAACTCTTGGGCTTGCGAACCATTCGCTTCGACGCTTCCTCTTCCTTCCAAAATGTAAAAAAGCTGAACGCAGTTTGGGCCTTTTGCGGAATTGTTCTTATGCCGCCACTCGCCCGCCACCTTTATTTCTTCCAACGCGAAATAGTCGCACTCGAAGCGACCGGAAAAAGGCGCGATTTTTGCCAAGCCCTCGTTCTTTACGCTGGCCACGCCCTTTTGAACGTGAAGCTCGCGCGGTCGGCCCCAGTCGTAAAGACGGTATGTTATGTCGCAAGATTGCTGGACTTCCATAAGGCGCAAGCCGCCGCCGATCGCGTGCACCGTTCCCGACGGAATGAAAACAAAGTCGCCCGCCTTTACCTCGACTTGGTTTAAAAGCGGATCAAGCGCGTTTTGTTCGATGGCAGCGGAGACTTGCTCGCGGCTGGGATTTCCGTTCAATCCATAGACAAGCTTTGCGCCGGGCTTTGCGTCAAGGACGTACCAGCATTCGGTTTTGCCGACGTTTCCTGAGCCTTCCAAAAGCGCGGCTGTCTCGTCGTCGGGGTGAACCTGAACACTCAAAGATTGGTCGGCTTGGATCACCTTTACCAAAAGGGGGTAAGAGCCGCCGCAAAAGTCGACGAACTCTTTTTGCGGGCCGTTGGGATGCGTCGAGGCGATCCACAACTCGTAGCCCCAAACCTTGTCCATTTTTATCGCGGAAAGTTTTAACATACGGGCGCCGTTATTTATCCCACAATTTTTCGGGATAGTAACCGGAGGCAATTTTTGCGGCGATCTCCTGCTTTACGATTTCGCGGTCCTCGGGATATGTCATGCCGAACCAGCTTTCCGTAGAGGAGAAGAACTTGATCACGCCCTCGCCATGCTTTACGATGTCGCTGGCCGCGACCGGCAAAAGAGCCTCCTGCTTGGGCGTGTAAAGGCCGGTCTTCTTAAAGTTTTCCCAGTATTCGTTAAAGCCTTCAAAGGCCTTGGGCGTAAAGCCGAACAAGTTCATGCTGACCCATTCATTTCCCGTCAGCGGAACTGTCTTGTCGCCAAGGTCGCTGAAAATCTTGTCGCCTTCGCCGTAGTAGATTTTTGTGTTCTCGACGATTCCGTCCAAGAGGCCGTCCTTTACCGTGCAAACGCCGCGCGAGACCGAGCCGCTTTTGCTCATAGTCTTTCCAAGAACGTAGCCGACCATCGCGTGGTCAGTGGAATCGTTGGAGATGGAAGAAAGGTATTGGCCAAGCGTCTTGAAAGCTTCGCGGCCGTAGTAGTCGTCCGAGTTGATGACGGCGAAGGGCTCGTGGATTTTTTCCTGCGCGCAAAGGACGGCGTGAACCGTTCCCCAAGGCTTTTGGCGCTCGCTGGTCTTGGCAACCTCGTCGGCGGTCAAAAGCGACTCGCGCGACTGGAAGACGTATTCGGCGTCAAAGTTGGCGGCGATTCTGTCAAACAAGCGGGAGCGGAAATCCGCCTCGATGTCCTTTCGTATGATAAAGACGACTTTTCCAAAGCCGCTCGCCTTTGCGTCGTAGTTGGCAAAGTCCAAAAGGCATTCGCCGTTCTTTCCGACGGCGTCAATCTGCTTCACTCCGCCGTAGCGGCTTCCCATTCCGGCAGCCAAAACTAATAATGTAGGTTTCATATCGTTCCCCCGATAAATAAAATTCTAAAAAAAAAGGCCGCCTCGCTTTGAAGCAGCCTTTATGCGGAGAAGCCGACTTGAACGGCCACGGCTTTCACCACTAGCACCTCAAGCTAGCGCGTCTACCAATTCCGCCATCCCCGCGTGTGATGGTTACTTTAGCAAAAATTACGAATTGTGTCAAGCCCTTTGCAATAATAGTTTTTGGCTATAGCCCGCAATAGAAACATTTTAATTGAACAAACGCGCGATTTTTGCTAACATTCCAGGCATGAGCAACTATAAGACATTTGTTATCGGTTTTCCAAGAATTGGTTCCAAGCGCGAGTTGAAATTCGCCGAGGAAAAATACTTTGCGGGCACAATGGCCGCAAACGAGCTTAAGGACACGGCCCAGAGCCTCCGCGCATACGGCTGGAAAAAGCAGCGCGACGCGGGAATCGACTTGATTCCGTCCAACGACTTTTCTTACTACGACAACATGCTGGACACAGCCGTTATGTTGGGAGCGGTACCCCAGCGCTACAAGGCTTTGGGCCTTAACGAGCTGGACACATACTTTGCGATGGCCCACGGCTACCAGGGAACCAAGGGCGACGTAAAGGCCCTTCCGATGAAAAAATGGTTCAACACAAACTACCATTACATCGTTCCGGAGCTTGACGCCGGCGCCAAAATCTCTTTGAACGCCGAAAAAGTTTTGGACGAATTTGCCGAAGCCAAGAATCTCGGCATTCAGACCGTTCCCGCGGTGATCGGCCCCTACACTTTCCTAAAGTTCGCCACTTACGCCGACGGAAAAAAGCGCGAGGACTACAAGGCCGACATCGCCGCCGCCTACAAAAAATTGCTTGACCAGGTTTACGCTTCGGGAGCGGAATGGATTTCAATCGCCGAGCCCGCCTTGGTATTCGACACGGACGCCGACAGCGTTAAATTCTTTGAGGCCCTTTACCAAGAAATCTTGGCCGCAAAAAAAGTCAAGGTAAACTTGCAGACATACTTTGGCGACATTCGCGACAGCTACGACACAGTCACAAAGCTTTCTTTTGACGGAATCGGGCTTGACTTTGTTGAGGGAAAGGAAACCCTCAACCTTGTAAAGAAGGGCTTTCCCAAGGACAAAGTTCTTTTTGCGGGCGTCGTAAAAGGAAAGAACATTTGGCGCAGCGAGTTCTCTAAAGTCGAGGCCTTGCTCAAGGACCTTGAAAGCGCCGTTTCAAAAGACAACATTTACGCCGGAACTTCCTGCTCGCTCTTGCACGTTCCCTACACTACAGCCAACGAGACAAAGCTTGGCGCCGACGTGCTCAAGCACTTTTCTTTCGCCGAGCAAAAGATTCGCGAGATCGCCGAGATCGCCGCTGGCGACAAGAACGACGAGCTCTTTAAGGAAGAGCGCGTAAAGGCCGACGCTTCCGTTCAGGCCGCCGTAAAGGCCCTCAAGCCCGAAGACTTTGTGCGAAAGCCCGACTTTGCCGAGCGCGAAAAGATCCAGCATGAAAAGTTCCAGCTTCCCCTCTTCCCCACAACGACAATCGGAAGCTTCCCGCAGACAAAGGAAGTGCGCAAGAACCGCGCCGACTTTAGAAAGGGCTTGATCACAGAGCAGCAGTACGTTCAGTTTAATAAAGACAAAATCACTGAATGGATTAAAAAGCAGGAAGAGATCGGCTTGGACGTTTTGGTCCACGGCGAGTTTGAGCGAAACGACATGGTTGAATACTTTGGCGACCACTTGGAAGGCTACCTCTTTACAGAAAACGCTTGGGTTCAGTCTTACGGAAGCCGCTGCGTAAAGCCGCCGGTAATTTGGGGCGACGTGCGCCGCAAGGAAGCGATCACTGTCGAATGGTCAAAGTTTGCCCAGAGCCAGACAAAGAAATGGATGAAGGGCATGCTTACAGGCCCCGTCACAATCCTCAACTGGTCTTTCCCGCGCGAAGACATTCCGATCAAGGAGCAGACAATTCAAATCGCCCTTGCAATCCGCGAGGAAGTTTTGGACTTGGAAAAGAACGGAATCAAAATCATCCAGATCGACGAAGCCGCCTTGCGCGAAAAGCTTCCGCTTAGAATGAGCGACTGGCACAGCGAGTACTTGGATTGGGCGATTCCGGACTTCCGCTTGGTTCACTCAGGCGTTCAGGCCGACACGCAAATCCACACGCACATGTGCTACTCGGAATTCAACGACATCATCAAAGACATCGACGACATGGACGCCGACGTAATCACATTTGAAGCAAGCCGCGCCGACCTTAAGATTTTGGACGCGCTAAAGGCTGCCAATTTCCGAACGGAAGTAGGCCCCGGCGTTTACGACATCCACTCGGCCCGCGTTCCAAGCAAGGAAGAAATTCTTTCCGCGCTTGAAAAGATGCTTGCCAAGGTTCCCAAGGAAAAGCTCTGGGTCAACCCCGACTGCGGCCTCAAGACTCGCGGCGAAGCGGAGACGATCCCCAGCTTGAAGAATCTTGTCGACGCGGCGCGCGAACTTAGAGCAAAGAACTAGACAGACTCGTCAACAAAAAAACTCCCGGTCGCAGATGCGACTGGGAGGCACCGCTCGATATCGTCGCTACACGCTGATTGCGCCTTGTAACTATTGCACGCTGCCGCTTTTGCGGCAGGCGCAATCAGAGTGTTGCCTCCAGCCGCCCCGCTCCCTCGCGTTTTTTTTTACCGAATTCAATCAATTCAAGACTAACTTCAGCCGCCTCGGCAAGGTCTTCATTATCTCAACACGCGGCCGCTTGCGTCACCGCCAGCCAAACGCTGGACTTCTTCAACGGAGACGCGGCTAAAGTCGCCTTCGATTGTTTGCTGCAAGGCGCCCGCGGCGGCGGCAAAGCCGACCGTTTCTTGGCCGCCCAGCTTGTTAAGAAGGCCGTAAATGATTCCCGCGGCAAAGGCGTCGCCGCCTCCAACGCGGTCAACGATGCGGAGGTCGTATTTTTTGGACGCAAACATTTTTGGCTCGTCCGCTTTTTTGTCTTGCGGCGCATTCCCGCCGCGCTCAAAATAAAGGCCGGACCAGCCGTTGTCGCTTGCCGAATAGGATTCGCGCTGGCTGATGGCGACGGCCTTAAGGTTAAAGCGCTCAAAAAGTTCCTGGGCGACTTTTTTGTAGCCTTCGGCGCTAAGCTTTCCGCCCTGAATGTCCGAGGCGGGGGCCTTGATTCCAAAGACGTCGCTTGCGTCCTCTTCGTTTAAAATCAAAACGTCAACATGCTTGCAAAGCTCAGTCATCGCCTTTTTGGCTTGGGCCCTTGTCCAAAGTTTTTTGCGGAAGTTTAGGTCGCAGCAAACGAGTACGCCCATTTTTTTTGCGGCCTTAACCGCCTCTAGGCAAAGCGCGGCGCAATTTTTTGAAAGCGCGGGCGTGATTCCCGTAAAGTGAAAGGCGTCAGCTCCCTTTAATATTTTGTTCCAGTCAAAGTCTGAGGGCGAGCTTTCGGCGATCGCGGAATTCTTTCTATCATAAACGCAAAGGCTGGGCCGCGGGCCCGCTCCCTTTTCCAAATAGTAAACGCCAAGGCGCTCGCCGCCTTGCAAAACATAACTCGTGTCAACGCCAAAGCCTTTTAGCTGGGCTACGGCGGCGCGTCCGATGGGATTTTCGGGAACCTTAGAAACAAAAGCCGCGTCCATTCCAAAATTGGCCAGCGAAACGGCGACATTGGCCTCCGCTCCGCCAAAAGTGGCCTGCAAAGAAGGAAATTGCAAAAGCCGCGTTCCGTCCTGAGGAGCCAAGCGCAGCATAATCTCGCCAAATGTCACTACACGTTTCATGTCCGCTATTTTACAACAATAAGAAGCTTTCTGCAACCATAAAATTATGGTTGAACAAACAGCGCCTTTGCTGTAAAATAGAAGCGCGAATTGGAGAAGCAATGGCAGCGTTTTTGCACACAATAATCATTTATCCGCTTTATCTATTAATAGAAATAATATACAAAATTTTTCACAAAGTCGCGGGAAGCGAGGGGCTTTCGGTCATCGGAGTCAGCGTAGGAATCACGCTCCTGTGCCTGCCCTTGTACGCGGTGGCCGAGCATTGGCAGCAGGTGGAGCGCGACACGCAAGCCAAAAAGAAGGCCGGCCTTGACCGGATCAAAAAAACATTTTCAGGCGACGAACGCTACATGATGACGCAAACCTTTTACAAGCAGCATCATTACCAGCCGATAATGGCCTTGCGCTCGTCGTTCGGGCTTTTGATACAGATACCATTTTTTATGGCCGCCTACCAATTTTTGTCCGGCCTTGAGGCGCTAAAAGGCGTTTCGTTTTTGTTCATACGCGACATGGGAAGGCCCGACGCGACTTTTCACATCGGAAGCTTTGCGGTCAACGTTCTTCCGATCGCTATGACGCTTATAAACATGGCCGCCGGAGTCGTCTACACAAAGGGCCTTGCCCTGCGCGAAAAAATCCAGATTCACGGAATGGCGCTGGTCTTTTTGGCGATTTTGTACAACTCGCCTTCGGGCCTTGTCTTGTACTGGACGATGAACAACGTCTTTAGCCTGGTGAAGAACATTTTTTACAAGCTGAAAAACCCGCTTAAGGTTTTTTGGTTTTGCTCTTGCGCGGCCTGCGCGGCGGCGGCGGTGTATATTTTGGCGTTCTTCTCATCAAAAAGAATTTACAAAATAGTCACGCTCGCCTTTGCATTATTGGTTTTTGCCTCTCCTCTATTCGTAAAATTGTCGAAAAAACTTTTGGACACAATTCTCGCTCCGTTAACGCAGAACAAAAAGGAACGGCATTCGCTTTTCTTTATCGCGTCGATCTCCTTGTTCGTTATTTTTGGCCTTACAATACCGTCCGCCTTGATTTCTTCTTCCGCGGCGGAATTCTCCGGAATCGGAAGCCATCCAAACCCGCTTTGGTATATCCAGAACACGGGCCTGCAAGCCGCGGCGATCTTTATTCTTTGGTTCTCATGCATATACTTTTTATTTGGCAAAAAAATACAAACGCTCTTTGCGGCGGGAGCGGCGGCGCTGTCGATTTGCGCGGTTCTTAACGCGTATCCATTTATGCTGCGCTACGGAGACATTTCCGCGTCGCTGACATTCTTAAACTCTACAAATTTTAGAACAATATCAGCAATTTCATTATTAAATTTATTGGCGCTCTTGGCCGCGGCGATTGTCGCGGTGCTTTCGCTCAAATTAAAGAAAGCGAAAATATTGCCGACGGCCCTTGCGATTTTGACAATGGCGCTTTTTGCAAGTTTTGCCATAAACGCAGGAGCGATACAAAAAAACTATAAGGACTATGCCGTCGCGTCGCAAAGGCAAAAAAACAAGGTTGAGCTAAAGCCAATCTTTCACCTTTCAAAGAACCACCCCAACGCGATTCTAATAATGCTGGACCGGGCCACAAGCTCCAAGATCGAGGAATGCTTTAAGGAAGCGCCTGAATTTAACGAACAGTTTTCTGGTTTTACTTTCTACGACAATGTCGTTTCGTTTAACGGCCACACGCTCTTAGGCGCTCCGCCGCTTTTTGGAGGCTACGAATACACTCCGCTGGAAATGCAAAAAAGGCTTGACGCAACGCGCGAACAAAAAATAAACGAATCGCAGCTGGTTCTCGCGCGAATCTTTAACGAAAGCCTCGGTTGGAACGCAAGCGTAAACGACCCGGCGTGGATCAACTCAAGCAATTATTGCGACCTTTCTTTCTTGGACGGCTACGACATTGACGGCCATCAAACCATCGGAACTTACACCCAGCAATGGTACAAGGCAAACCCGCAAGCGGCGGACCTTGATTCCACGGAAGAAATATTAAAGCGAAACCTTCTGTTCTTTAGCCTTTTCCGCTGCTCGCCGATTTTCATCCGCGAGGCGATTTACTTTAACGGAACATATTTTAATTCAAAAGACTATATAAAAGACGCCAAAATAGTTTTGGACAACTATTCCGCCTTGGACTTTTGGCCGGAGCTTACTGACGCTTCGGAAACAGAGAGCGGCTCATACATCAGCATGCTGAACGAATTGACGCACGAAACCTTTATGTTTGAGGCGCCAGAGTATAGGCCCGTCAAAAATCCAAAGAACATCGGAACGTCAAGGCTAAAGAACAGCCCCGACTACCACACGCAAATGGCCGCGCTAAAGCGCGTCGGCGAATGGCTGGACTACTTAAAGGAACAAGGCGTTTACGACAACACGCGAATAGCCATCGCCTCGGACCACGGCGCAGACGGACACGAAGATTGCATGGAGCAAGACGAGGATTTGGACAAGCGAGTCTCGGCCACTCAGTATTCAGGCCGCGGCCACTACCACCCATTGCTTCTTTTTAAGGACTTTAACGCAAAAGGGCCAATCGTAAAAAACATGGACTTTATGACAAACGCCGACGCCGCCTCGCTTTTGCTAAAAGGCCTTGTCGACAACCCAGTAAATCCTTTTACAAACAAAGACATTCCGCTGGACACCTTGCCCCTAAAAAAAGACGGGGTCGTCATAACCACTTGCGACAGGCACCAACCGCCCCACCACAAAGACCGCTACAAGTTTGACATAAGGGCCAACGAATGGTGGCGCGTAAAGGATGATGTGTTCAAAGCGTCGTCGTGGGAGCAGGTGGAGCCGTAAAGAACACGTTTTTAGTCTTATCTAATCTGTTGTTGCATTCTCATAAAATTTTCAGTATAATACTGCCATATTCAGAGGTCTTTTATGTACGATGCATCCAACTTGCAAGATTCAAAAACAGTTTGCTCAAAAAGAATCGTAAACTGTCTTTTTTATTTATCGCTTTTTTTGATCGTCATTGGCACTTTAACAATTCTTTTCACGCCCCAAATTTTGGAAGTCCTTCCCAATTTCCTTGAAGAAAAAGTCTTCCACAGAACATTCAATCACGCGGCGTATAAAAAGACTATGATTTCGCTTATATCCTTTCCAATCTTTTTTGCAATTGTCATAGACGCCCTGTGTTTTGCGATGTTTTCAGAC
>JAEEGF012474803.1_pt1 | contig 12088 bp, 8 predicted proteins | sample 9134171 | NCBI WGS metagenome assembly JAEEGF01 (sample SAMN16246542, study PRJNA631951) | gut metagenome | biome: gut microbiome; feature: rumen; material: AP-attached | host: Bos | place: Iran: Karaj | collected 2018-10 | reverse complement strand
CATGTTTGTTCGGTCTTCAAGGTTTCAAATATGTGCATGTAAACATGCATATTTGAAATATTGTTAATATGATATACGGATTGCTACGTTTCACTCTCGCAATCCTGCAAACATTCGGAAATCGCACTTCGTGCTTTTTCCTCATGTTTGTTCGGTCTTCAAGGTTTCAAATATGTGCATGTAAACATGCATATTTGAAACTTTGAATCCCTATATCATATTACAGTCTCCAGTAATCGAACTCAGGAGCCTTATAGTCATCCATGTTGTAGATTCCCTTAAGGTCCATGAATACCTTTGTGCTGTGAGCAGGGTTAAAGAACTTAGCAATATCTTCTGTCTTGTAGTTCTCAAATTCCTTATGAGCAACAGCTACGATTACTGCATCCATATCTTTTACAGCATCAAGTGTATTGAACTCGATTCCGTAAAGTCTCTTAGCTTCATCTGAATCTGCTTCAGGATCTACAACAACAGGTGTGATGCCGTATTCCTTAAGCTCGTTGTAAATGTCGATTACCTTTGTATTTCTTGTATCAGGGCAGTTTTCCTTGAAAGTGAATCCAAGGATAGCAACCTTAGCATTCTTAACAGCAATGTCATTGGCGATAAGTCTCTTTACTGCTGACTCTGCAATGTACTTGCCCATATCATCGTTGATACGTCTTCCTGAAAGGATGATCTGTGAGTGATATCCAAGTTCCTCTGCCTTGTATGTGAGGTAATATGGGTCAACACCGATACAGTGACCACCTACAAGACCCGGTCTGAAGTTAAGGAAGTTCCACTTTGTTCCTGCTGCCTCTAAAACGCTCTTTGTATCAATGTCCATTTTGTGGAAGATCATTGAAAGCTCGTTCATGAAAGCAATGTTGATATCACGCTGTGAATTCTCGATAACCTTAGCAGCCTCAGCAACCTTGATTGACTGAGCCTTATAAACGCCTGCAAGTGCTACAAGACTGTATACATTTGCTACTTCTTCAAGAGTCTCTTCATCCATACCGGATACGATCTTTGTAATTGTATCAAGTCTGTGAACCTTATCACCCGGGTTGATACGCTCAGGTGAATATCCAACCTTAAAGTCAACGCCGCACTTAAGTCCTGATTCCTGTTCAAGGATTGGAACACATACATCCTCTGTTACTCCGGGATAAACAGTTGACTCGTATACTACAATGCTTCCCTTTGTGAGGTACTTACCTAATGTATGGCTTGCGCCCTCAACAGGTGAAAGGTCAGGTGTGTGATCGTCATTTACAGGTGTAGGTACTGCAACTACATGGAATTTACACTCCCTGAGTTTTTCAGGGTCTGCTGAAAATTCTACAGTTGTCTCCTTTATAGCATCATCTCCAACTTCTCTTGTTGGGTCTATTCCCTTTTTATAAAGGTCAACCTTAGCAGCGTTAAAATCATAGCCTACTACTTTGATTTTCTTTGCATAGGCAACTGCTATAGGCATTCCTACATATCCAAGTCCCACCAGTGATAACTTTTCTTCTCCTGAAAGAAGTTTTTCATATAAACTCATTGTGATTCCTCCACAAATTATTATTTCATAAATTCATTTAAAAACGTACATAGGTATTATACTACGGTTGTCAAATCATATAAAATTCCGCAGCAATTACCTTAAAATCTCATCTATGTAAGCTTTGACAATTTTCTTTCTGTCAAAGTGCTCTTCCACATATTTCCTTCCGGCAAGTCCCATTTCTTTTCTCTTATCGGGACTAAGCTGTACAAACTTATCAAGAGCCTGTAAAAGAGCTTCCTTATTGCGAGGCTCTGCCAGTAATCCGGATTTATCCCTATCAACTATTTCTTTACATCCGCTGATGTCAGAAGCTATTACAGGTCTTCCCGTAGCTGCTGCCTCCATAAGAACGTTGGACATTCCCTCGTGATATGATGGATGAACAATCGCATCAGCTTCTTTAATATAGGGATGGATGTCTTTCTGATAAGGTATCATCTTCAGGACTCCGTCTTTTTCCGCCTCTTTTACCCGGGCTTCAAATTCGTCCTCAAAATAACCTATGGCTGTAAAAGATACCTTGTCGCCGTACTTCTCATGAAGTTTTCTTGCAGAATAAAGATATTCTTCAGAACCTTTTTCCTTCATGATACGACCGATATAAAGAAATCTTGTCACATCGTCTTCATGACCGGGATAGGCTTCGAATCTGTGCTTTTCAAGATTTACTCCTGACCCGTTTACCGTAACATGCTTTTTAGCAACAATTCCGTATTGTTCAAATCTGTCCCTGTTCTGCTGATTTTGGAAAAAGAGACATGTGCACTTTTTAAGCGAAGTTTTATACATTGCTACAATAAGCTTTAATAGCATTCCGCCTCGCTCAAAAGTAGTTCCAAGTCCTGTTATGGTCGAATAATATGGAACTTTGGCAAGTCTGCAGGCGAAGCCTCCATATATATTGGGCTTAATTGTATAAGTCAAAACCACGTCAGGACGCTCATTTTTAATAAGCTTTCTATAAGCGCCAAAAAGAGTCATATCCTGAACAGGATTGACTCCACGCCTGTTGATTTCTGTTTTTATAACTCTGCAGCCTTCTGCTGTAAGTTCTTTTACCTTTAATTCATCAGGAAGACTTATGACTATCTCAAATCCGTTTTCTTGGAGTGCAAGAATGAGTTCATTTCGAAAGTCATATAGTCCGCTGGATGAATTAGCTAGTATTAACGCCTTTGGCATATCATCACCTTGAAAAAATTATTTTATCAGCTTTTCTTCAGGCATGACGCATATTTCATTGTACTTCATCATATATACGCCTTCCTGATAATCGCCTATGTTTACGCGATTTTCTACGCCTTTTAAATTGTTGATAATGCATCTTGGGAAATTGACACCGCAAGCATAGGCATGTGGGTAACCTCCGCCAAATCTTGGATTAACCTCTGACAGGTACCAGGTATCTATAGCATTATCATAGAAAAGATCTATATCGATCATTCCTCTGTATCCTACAGTCTCAACAAATGAAACGAGCTGCTCAAAGAGTCTTTCATCTTTTACGGATACAGATTTATCTGTTTCACCGGCTCTCATCTTAATCTTTTCTTTGAGGAAGATGTCGGTGCACTTACCGGAAATAAGGTCAATATAAACGTCAGCACCATATTCCTGACCTCTCATATATTCCTGAATGATAAGGTCATCATAATCATGGAAAAGAGCTATGAGCATTTCTTTGGACTCAACAGCATTTATGTTGATAGATGCACTTCCCTTTCTTGGCTTAACAAATACCGGGAAATCAACCTCTCCCGCTTCCATGGCTGACTCAAAATCTTCAATTGAGAGATAGCACTTGGCTGTTGGAATACCAAGCTTAACAAGCATTTCGTACATCTTGTACTTATCAAGACTTGTCTCGCATAATTCGTATGAAGAAACAATAGGTGTTACCCCTGCTTCAATAAATCTGTCAGCATTCTGCGCAATGAGAGAAAGCTCCGGATCAATAAGACTGAAAACTCCCTTTATGTTTTCTCTTTTGCATATCCCAATGATCTCATCGATATAGAAGGGATCAACTATCTTGGGAACGACAATCGCCTCATCTGCGTCGTAGATCGCAGGTCCGATGTTTGAGCAGTCTGTAGCGTAGACCTTGCCATTATTGGCCAGCTCTTTTCTAAATGCCTGCACAACTTTATTTCTTGTTCCTGAACTTAAGATAAGAATATTTGTAGTCATCTCTTATTCCTTCTCCAATTTTCCTGTTCGCTCCAGTCTCTCTTTTCGTATCTGGGCGAAATTTCCTTCAACTTTATTGGTGTCCTCAGCAACCTGATCAGAATGACCAAATACTGTTTTAAAAGTCATTCCGATAACTTTTAAATCCATGATAAAGCTTAAGTTTTCTACGTAAGTAGCATCAATCTCAAATCTGGTATCCCAGTCAACCGTATTCCTGCCGCTTACCTGTGCAAGCCCCGTAAGTCCCGGTCTTACTGTGTGACGCAGTTTCTCACGTTCTGTATAATATGGCAGATACTCCACCAAAAGAGGTCTAGGTCCAATAAAACTCATATCCCCTTTTAGAATATTGATAAATTCCGGAAGTTCATCAAGACTTGATTTCCTTAAAAACATTCCAAACCCGGTGAGTCTGTCTTTATCAGGTAACAGCTTACCTTCTGAATCTCTTGCATCCGTCATGGTTCTGAACTTGTAGAGATTGAATATCTTTTCATCCTTGCCCGGTCGAGCCTGCCTGAACAAAACAGGACTTCCAAGCTTTACTCTTACAAGCACAGCCAAAATGATATAGAGCCAGCTAAATAAAATTATTACCAGTAGAGAAAGCAGTATATCCAGTAATCTTTTGAATACTTTTTTATACATTTTGTATTGTCCTTCTGACAACCTCGATTATTATATCCTGTTGCTCGGGAGTCATTTTATTGTCACTTGGAAGGCAAAGACCGCGAGTAAAGATGTCATTTCCAACATCCTCAAGACCACTCTCTGCAATGTATGCATTGCTCTTAGCTCTTCCGTTACCTGCTGCTGTGATGAATGGATTCATCCTGTAAATAGGCTGCATATGCATTGGCTTCCAGATAGGACGGCCCTCTGCGTTTATTGCAGCAATAGCATCAAGAATCTCTGTAGGGCAGCTCTTGCCAGGCTCACTTACATACAGAACATCTTTTTCACCGCGAACCTGTTTGCACATAGCGTCTTCGTCAATAAGAAGACATGAAAGCCAAAAGTTAGGTTCACTGTTAGCTTCATCATAAGGGTTCATCTGTACAGGAAGGTCCTTAAATCCTTCTTTGTATCGCTCATATATAGCTTTCTTTTGAGCAATGTGTTCTTCAAGGTAAGGAAGCTGTCCCCTTACTACACCTGCAATTACATTACTCATACGATAATTGAATCCAAGCTCCTCGTGCTGATACCATGGTGCATCTTCTCTTGCCTGTGTAGACCACTTGCGAACCTTATGTGCATCCTCAGTATTATTTGTCAGGAACATTCCTCCTGCTGAGCCGGTGATTATCTTATTTCCGTTAAAAGAAATTACGCAGTAATCTCCAAAGATTCCTGTCTGCTTGCCCTTATAGGTTGCGCCAAAGGACTCTGCTGCATCTTCAACGATAAGTGCGCCATGCTTGTCGCAGATTGCCTTTATCTCATCAATTTTACCGGGAGTTCCATAAAGGTGTGCTATAACCAGAAGCTTTACTTCAGGATAGATCTCAAAAGCTTTTTCAAGAGCCTTGGGATCCATGTTCCACGTATCTCTTTCGGTATCGATAAATACAGCTTCTCCGCCTTCATATGCCACAGGATTTACCGTAGCATCAAAAGTCATGTCTGAGCAGAAAACTTTTCTGCCTTCCAATGCTCCATGACCAACCTTAGGCTGTCCGTAAAGTCTTTCTCCTGCAAGCTTAATTGCCAGATGAAGTGCTGCTGTACCAGTGGCAAGGGCAACTGCATCCTTACAACCGATTTTTTCTGCAACAAGGCGCTCTATCTCATTGATATTGGCACCAACTGTAGACATCCAATTGGTCTCATAAGCTTCCTGCATGTATTTAAGTTCATCTCCGTGCATTGTCGGAGATGCCAGATATAATTTTTTTTCAAAAGGTTTAATATCCATAATCAATCACCCTTCTTCATTGATCTTTTCTGCTGCCTTCTTAAGGGCTTCCATATGTTCAGAGGTCTTATCATCGTCATTGTCCGTCGGATGATAGGTTGTTACTATTTCCTGAACAATACTCTTTATCTCAGGAGATTCTGCTCTTGCTGCCTTGTGAAGTCTCTCAAGCTCTGTGAAGAACTTCATCTCATCAAGTTCAATAGGTTTACCTATGTGAATCATCCTGTTGGCTGTATCCTGGAGTCCCTCTTCGTCCATGAGCATTTCCTCATAGAGCTTCTCACCGGGACGAAGACCTGTGAATTCAATCTTTATATCCTCACCAACCTTAAATCCTGAAAGCTTAATGAGGTTCTCCGCAAGATCAAGTATTCTTACAGGTTCACCCATATCAAGGACAAAAATCTCTCCGCCCTTTGCAAAGGCTCCTGCCTGAAGTACCAAAGATACCGCTTCGGAAATAGTCATAAAATATCTTATGATATTAGGGTCAGTTACCGTAACAGGACCGCCTGCCAATATCTGTTTCTTAAAAAGAGGTATAACCGAACCGTTTGAACCAAGTACATTTCCGAATCTGACAGCTACAAACTCTGTATCATAGTGCTTGTTAAAGGTCTGAACTATCATCTCACAGATTCTTTTGCTGGCACCCATGACGTTAGTAGGGTTAACAGCCTTATCAGTGGAGATAAGAACAAACTTCTTTGTTCCGTTCATGGCTGCTGCCATGGCAGTTTTCCAGGTACCAAATACGTTGTTCTTGATTGCTTCTCCCGGACTGTCCTCCATAAGCGGCACATGCTTGTGTGCAGCCGCATGGTAAACAATATCAGGCTTGTACTGTTCAAAGATAGTATTTACTCTAAGTGTATTGCGAACAGATGCAATAAGTACAACAAGATCAAGGTCAGGATATTTGGTCTTAAGCTCCTGCTGTATGTCATATGCATTATTCTCGTAGATATCTACAATAATAAGTCTCTTGGGCGCGTGCTGTGCAATCTGTCTGCAAAGCTCAGAACCGATTGAGCCGCCTCCACCTGTGACCATTACAGTCTTCCCGCTGACGTAACCTGCGATTGAGTCCATATCTACAGCAATCGGTTCTCTGCCGAGAAGGTCCTCAACTTCAACATCGCGAAGTGTTGATACGTTTACCTCACCGTTTACAAGCTGATACATTCCGGGAAGTGATCTTAATTTACAATCCGTATTTTTACAGATATCAAGGATTTTCCTTAGTTCCTGTCTTGAAACAGAAGGGATTGCAACGATTATCTCATCTATATCATAGAGGTCGGCGCACTCCACAATCCTGTCTCTTCCGCCAACTACTCGTATTCCCTGTATGTATTTTCCCCATTTGTTCTCATCATCATCGATGATGCATTTAATGGACATGGTAGAAAAGTTACTGGTAATAATATCTTTGATAATGATATTTGCAGCTTCTCCGGCACCTATTATCATAACAGCCTTGGAGTTATGTTTATTCTCAGCTCTGTGCTTCTGGCTCCTCAAAAATCTGTAGGAAAACCTGCTGACAAATATAAGTGTAATAAGCAAAAACGTATAAAGAAAATAGTAGCTCTGCGGAACAGGCTGGTCCTCAGACTTAAAGAACTGAAGTCCGATAGCGTTAAAAACTCCGGACAGTACACATGCCATAACAAGGTTCTGAAGCTCTCTTTCTCCCGCATATGCCCATAAGCTGTCATATAGTCTGAACAAGTAAAATACAGCCAGTGTTATAAGAATATTAAGCGGTAAAAAGGTTGTTACCGGATCAAGAAAGTGCTCAGGAATCGTACCTATCCTGAATTCATATCTGATTAAAATAGCAACATAGCTGGCAATAATTACACTAATAATATCGTAAATGATCAGGCCCGTTCTTCTATACAATTTTTGATAATTGAAGGGTTCTTTATCTTTGCGCATTTTTTATTTTGCCTTTTTATATAGTAATGGTGCGATAGTAAGCATAAGTGCGATTGTCATTGGATTGCTGAACATAAACACCCACTCACTGATTCCTGCTACAGCAAATCCGATGATCACTGCAAATGGAACAAGCGCAAGTGGTTCATTCTTCTTATTTTTGTAAAAAGAAATACCACTTACAAGTCCACATACTATGAACATAATAAATAAAATTCCAACTATAATACCGTGATCGTATGCCACCTGAAGATAAGTATTGTGAGCATGTACAGCTATTTCACCGTTAGGAAGCTCTGCTCCCATATCATCATGTCCTAAGAGATTAAGCTCTTTAAGATATGACTTGAATATAGTGATTCTTCCATTGGACAACACGTCAATTATATTGGATGAATCAACGTATTCATTCACTTCTTCAGTGAACATCAAAATACCCATCTCAGCCTTTGTCATGGCAGCACTGCAAAGAAGATATAATGAGTCATTACGGTCTATAAGACCATATTTTTCTTCCTGCTCATCACTTCCCTCAAAGTCATTGCCGTAAATATCAAAGTATGGATCACCGGTTCCATAAACATCGTAGTTGTAATAATCAGTAGGATAATCATAGTCTCCTACATCAACGCCCAGAATCTTGCTCGCAAAAAGATTGGCAAATCTCTCTACGCACATAAAGTTAGGGCTATCCCACGCTGCTCCTCCTCTGATGAATTCGTCAGTATCATCTATAGGATAAACAACAGGCTTTGCAACCACAACAGGAATTATCCTCTGGAGTGTGAAAGCTGCAGGGAAACACAGGATTACCGCAACAATCATAACTGCAAGCATTCTGAAAAATTCTTTTTTATGTCTCATAGCAGTAACTACAAGTACCAAAAAGATGCATACGGAAAGAGCAAGGTACGCTGTTCTTGAAACTGTGAATATCGCATAGGAAGAACTCCATCCAAACATCACAATTTCTTTCCAGGCTGATTTAATTACCTCTTTTGCCCCGATATGCTTTGGAAGTGCTACAACTTTGGCAGTCAAAAGAACTGCTGCCACAGCTCCCATAAATGTGAAATACTCGGCAGTAACGGTAACTGTATGGAAAAGGAATCCAAATCTTCCGCTTACATATCCTGCAAAATATCTGTGTAACAAGCTGAATATCAATGATATCGCAAAATTCATCATAAGTCCGCCGGATACAATCTTTATCCAGTCTGCCTTATTCTTCCATACAGAAAGTCTTATATACAGGCAGGTAAATGTAACTGCAAGAGCTACTCCCCACCACCTTGTATTTCTGGTAATTATGATTGATACCAAGAATACCAGTACAAGAAGACCGTACGGAGAAAGCTTATAAATCGGCTTCTCACTGTGCTGACTCTTGGAAGTGATTCTTTTGAAGAGTTCGACTATAAGCCTTATAAGGTTAAGGACAAGAACACCGCCAAGTATCACAATAATGATTCCATATTTCAGGATCATATTGTGGAGATCATATTCTTTTTCTGTATCAGCAAGTGCATTTACACTGTAATAATGGATACCGTAAATCACAGATCCAAGCACCCATACTATATTGTAGACATTTACAAGCTCGCTGTAGCTTAAAGTGAGAACCATCATCACAAGAAGCCATATGAGCATTCTTCTCTCAGAAAGAGTGTGGTAAATGTCATAAAGATCATTCATGTATTCACAGGCGTACCAAAGAGCCATCGCCATAGAAAACATGATAAGTATATATACAATCTTGTTACTACCGGAAACTGTATCCCAAAATGATACACCTACCTGATGTCTTACAGACTTATGATTAACAGCATAAAAAGCAATCACCGCACTGATGATAAGTCCGATTTCATAAAAGACAATGTCCACAACTCTCATATCAAAGACTCTGAGAGGGAAAACCATTATCATAAGTGTTCCAAAAAACAGCGCTATTATTGGATTAGCCACTACTTTGATTGTCTGTCTGACTGTAACCAATGTGTTTTTGTCAGTTCTTTTGCCATAGTAAAGTCCAATTATCAGGAATAATGCTATTGCAAGAGCTGCAACACCTGCTATTATTTCCAGAGAAAGAGTCTTGGAAATAGGAAGTCTGTAATTATAAACCGCTGCAAGGTGTCTTGCCGGAACTTCTTCACCATTTCTGTAAAGTCCACCTACATATGCTGAATCCGCAGGAACATCCTCATAGGCAACAGAATACTTGGATCTGCAACCATCCAGATATAAGTAGTACTCTTCACCTACTTCTATGTCGTACTCAAAGGGAATTGTTACATAGCCCGGAAGCTCATATTGGTCAGTATCTACATACGCCTTGAAAAGAACTCCATAGTACTTGTCCATAAGTGTTGCGCTTATGTATCTGCCTTTTTCCACATCTGTCACATATATGTCGATGGAACTCAGCCTGTCGTACTGGGTAACAAATTTCTGTGAGACAGAGTACTCTATGTTAACAAATTCTTTCTCATCGAGTCTTGTTCCTCCCGCAGAAAAGCTGTTAACTTTTGTCCAGATTCTGAAAGGGAAAACGCTAAGTATAGCAATAAAAGCCAGTAGCATCACTACTACTCGGCACGCAGTTTTTTTATCAATAACTTTTCTCATAATTTATAGCCTTTATCTTTTTAAATGGCACAAAAAGCCATCATTCAATGATAACACATCGCCAACACCTTATCAAATTGCTGTTCTTCCAGTACTTAGTAATATAGGGAATGCAATCCATAATATAACGACGTACCTTACCAGGTATGTTGGTCCTAATAATACGGTAAGCCAGATCAGGATGACGGGGATGAAGGGGATGATGTTCTTAATGTCCTTCTTGTATATTCTGTAGCTTAGGATGTAAAGCCAGAGAATTGCCATCAAGCCGGGTGAAAATAAAAGGTATATTATGGGATAATCGTTGCGAAAATCACCAAGTGATATGTATCTGTACATTTTGTCTATAGCAGGGATAAAAGAATGCCTGCTGCCGGGAAGTTCAACTTCATACCCAAAGTATGAGCTTTTGTCGTAGGTAAATGTAAAAACAGTAGTTCCCTGATAGACATTGATAGTCGCTGCAGGATACCAATAACCATATGAGGTCAAAAACCATGCATTAACATAGGTCATCGGATGTTTCCTAAAAAGACTGCTCCAAAGTTTCCAAAAGGAAGCTTTGTCTTTTTCATATAATTCGTTATTAAAGCCAACCTTTACAAGGTCTGATACTCTGGGAGTATACATTCTTAAGTTTTCCGCCGGAATATAGCTAAGCAGTGTGGATATCTCGTCTGCAGTCATGCTATCTTTATCGAATGTGTACACTCGCGCCATCTGCATGATAGGTACAGTCAGCATTTCCTGATGATGAGTATTGCCATCAGTAAAAGCAACTGACAAAAGAGTTGATATCACAAGATACGCTATGACCGGAATGATGATAAGTGCTGCTAATTTCTTTGAAAGCTCTTTTCTGAAATAGAACAATAGAAAAGGCACAAAAACAAGATAAGCATAAAAGCCGTTGTGTCTAAAGCACGGCATCAGAGCCGCAGCCACAATAAAAGCAGAAACCTTTCCCTTTTCTGTTACAAATTCAGCGGGGCTTTCTGTCAGCTGTACCAAAAGAGCTGTCAAAAGAAGGAAAAATGCCGAAAAAAGACCATCCTTGCTGGAGCAAAGAGTATACATGACAATGGTAGGAAAAGCACCATAAAATATGATCCACAGTAACCTGCTTCTTTTACCGATTCCTCTTTTTTGAAGGAAGGTAATTACATAAGCAAAGATACATGTAATCACTAGCATCTGGAGAAATATATACGCAAAAATCCCGGCATTCCAGGAACCTATAAGCTTGTGAACAAGAGCTATTGTTCCTCCGAGAAGGAGCACATGCAGCAGCGGATGATGAGTCGTGAATGTTCTTGTAAGGACTTCGTTTAATTCTTCCTGGGCATCATACACAAAGAAGCCGGGATACTCAGCAAGTAATACAGGAAGGTTTATAAGTATCAGGATTCCCCAGATTTGCAGATGTTCTTTTGTAAGAAATATCTTAAAGTTGGACACCACCTTAGGAGCAGCGCTGTTTAACGGCATAAGTCCAAAGAGCTTTTTGCCTTCATGTGCCTGATCATAATTGCGCCACACATATCTGGTATCTATCGTAACAATGACCATAAGCCCTAGCATTGCAAGAAGCATATTCCTGTCAGAAAAATCTATTCTGTCAAGGGTCTCCAGCTGATATCCCAGTACCAGAAAAGCTCCTGTTAATATGCCAAAAAAGCCTGACACGAGCCAGGCTGTAAAATCTCTTTTATTTATTATGCTTGTTTTCCCCAATTCACCCACTTATCAAACCTCACCTCAAATATCTTGTTACTATTCACAGTCTTACGACTGCTCATAGTAACATTCGGGGCGATATAAAATTATGCTTCGCAAAAGATCGCCCCTCACTCTTGTAT
>JAEEGF012396647.1_pt1 | contig 12088 bp, 8 predicted proteins | sample 9134171 | NCBI WGS metagenome assembly JAEEGF01 (sample SAMN16246542, study PRJNA631951) | gut metagenome | biome: gut microbiome; feature: rumen; material: AP-attached | host: Bos | place: Iran: Karaj | collected 2018-10 | reverse complement strand
GATTATTCTCGACGTATGGGGAATCGGTAAGCATGTTAATGGTGATGTTATCTTCAACACTCCAACGCCTTACCTCGATTTGTTAACAGCTACTTCAGCTCACTCTCAGTTGCAGGCCTCTGGTGAGGACGTTGGTCTGCCCGACGGACAGATGGGTAACTCTGAGGTGGGTCACTTGAATATCGGTGCAGGACGTATCGTGTATCAGGACCTTGTAAAGATTAACCGTGCCTGCAAGGACGGCTCTATCATGGAGAATCCTCAGGTGAAAGCTGCTTACACCTACGCCAAGGAGAACAACAAGAAGCTGCACCTGATGGGTCTGACCTCTGATGGTGGTGTACACTCTTCTTTGGACCATCTGTTCAAGCTCATCGAGATTGGTAAGGCTTATGGCTTGAAGAACCAGGTTTTCGTACATTGCTATATGGACGGTCGCGATACCGACCCACACTCTGGTAAGGGTTTCATCGAGCAGATTAGCAAGGTTTGTGCAGACAATGATGCTGCAATCGCAAGTATTGTAGGTCGTTTCTACGCGATGGACCGCGACAAGCGTTGGGAGCGTGTAAAAGAGGGTTATGACCTCATCGTCAACGGTGTTGGTAAGCAGAGCACTGATATGGTTCAGGCTATGGAAGAGAGCTATGCTGAGGGTGTAACCGATGAGTTTATCAAGCCTATCCACAATGCATCTGTAAATGGTTGTATTGAAGAGGGTGATGTTGTAATCTTCATCAATTTCCGTAACGACCGTGCCAAGGAGATGACTATCGCACTGACTCAGGAGGATATGCCTGAGCAGGGCATGAAGACCATCCCTGGTCTGCAGTATTACTGTATGACTCCATACGACGCCAACTTCAAGGGTGTTCACATCCTCTTCCCCAAGGAGAACGTGGAAGACACACTGGGCGAATATCTGAGCAAGCAGGGCAAGAAACAGCTCCATACCGCTGAGACTGAGAAGTACGCTCACGTAACCTTCTTCTTCAATGGTGGTCGCGAGGCTCCCTACGAGGGCGAGGATCGTATCCTGGTTCCAAGTCCAAAGGTAGCAACCTACGACCTGAAGCCTGAGATGAGCGCCTACGAGGTAAAGGACAAATTGGTGGCTGCTATCAACGAGGCTAAGTACGACTTCATCGTAGTAAACTTTGCTAATGGTGATATGGTAGGTCATACGGGTGTTTACAACGCTATTGCCAAGGCCGTTTGGGCTGTTGACAACTGCGTGAAGGAAGTAATCGAGGCTGCTAAGGCTAACGATTATGAGGCTATCATCATTGCCGACCATGGTAATGCTGATAACGCCATCAACGCCGATGGTACACCAAATACCGCTCACTCACTGAACCCCGTTCCTTTCATTTATGTAACCAACAACAATTCGGCTACTGTAAAGGATGGTCGTTTGGCTGACGTCGCTCCATCTATCCTGCACATCATGGGATTGGAGCAGCCTGCCGACATGACGGGTGAGAACCTGATTAACGATTAATGGTTCTTGGACAAGCCAAGCGGCAAAGCCGAGCGATCGGTTAGATCATAAAATTAGAGAGGCTTCAATCTGAAGTCTCTCTTTTGTATTGGATGGCCAGCATCGTGAGGTCGTCGCTTTGTTCGGCAGTGCCCACAAAGGTGTGAACGGCATCCGTCATGTGTCTGACAACCTGGGTAGGTCGGTGGTGACTCATGCCCAGCAGACCTTGTGCAACATTCATGATGCGGTCGTCGCTGAACTGCTCCTGATGACAATTCTCGGCCTCGTTGAGTCCATCGGTAAACAGGAAAATAGTGGTGTACTTGTCTATCAGAATGGTTTGCTCGGAGAAATCAAAATCGGCCATCACGCCAATGGGCAGGTTGGAGTCGCAAGGCAGGACGCCCACACGCTGCAGGCCAATGAGCAAGGGTGCATCATGTCCGGCATTGCAATAGCGCAGAAGTCCCGTCTGTAAATCCAGTACGCCTACGAACAAGGTAACGAACATGTTCATCTCATTACTTTCCACCAGCGAATCGTTCAGGGCTTTCATAATAAGATGAGGCTTCGACTGGTGGGCTGACACATTGCGGAACAACGAACGGGTAACGGCCATGAAGAGGGAGGCTGGAACGCCTTTGCCCGACACGTCGCCAATGCAGAAGTACAGCTGCTCATCGCGGATGTAGAAGTCGAACAAGTCGCCACCAACAGCTTTGGCAGGTGTCAGTTGTCCGAAGATGTCGATGTCTTCACGATCAGGGTAGGGTGGGAAGGTTTTGGGCAACATAGACATCTGGATGTTATGAGCCACCTTCAGCTCACTTTCAATGGATGCTTTCTGGGCAGTGGTGCTCTTGAGCTCCTCCACGTATTTGGTCAGCGAGTGCTGCATCTGCTCGAACGAGTCGCGCAGCTGGTGTATCTCGTCGCGGCTCTCCAGCGCGGGCAGTGGCGTGTCGAAGTTTCCCTTGGCCACCTCGTTGGCTGATTCTGCCAACTGCTTCAGCGGCTTGGTGGATTTCTTGATGGTTCTGCGCCCGAAAAAGTAGACGGCCAGCATGCCTATCAGGATAATCAAGGTCATGATGCCGCCGAATATGTAGGCAAAGATTTCAACAAAAAACTCCGGAATCACCAGGCCGAGGCACCAGTCGGTGTACTTTACGGGCAGGAAGGTCACCAGCATGTGCTCGTTGTCGAACATCAAATCTTCGTCCTCGTCGGAATTGCGGTCCAGTATACTGCTAACCGCGTCATTGGGGTCTTTGGTCACGTATTCCTTGATGTTGTGACTGAGCACACGCGTCTGGTCGGGGTGTATCAGCAGGGTGCCCGTCGTGTCGACCAGGAAGTAATAGGCGGCATATTCAGGGTCCCACGCTTCTTTCTTCTCTTGCTTTATTTCGACGCTTACACCCTTCGTGCTGGAACTGTCCTTATTTGAAGTGAATAATTGTATCTTGTCGTTCAGCCAGTCGAGCGACAGGTCGGCACGCAGAATGGCCACCGTGCTGTCTCGCTTGTCGTGGATGGGCAGATAGTACGACACTAGCGGTCTCTCCTGGTTGACACTGTCTATAAAAGCCTTGCCCCAGTAGCCCTCGTTCCGGCTGAGCGCCTCCTTGAACCAGGTTGCTGTCAGATAGTCGTGCTTGGTGTCGTCCATCACATAAGTCTTGATGGTGGCACTGTCCACACGCACCGCAAAAGGACAGAACCGGCGCCCCTTCTTGGGATAGTAGTTGTCCACGAAGCTGATGCCGCAGCTGCGCATGTAGGGATTCTTCCTCAGCATGCGCTCTATGATTTCCTGTATCTTCTCAGGACGGTCCAGGTTCTCCTCGATGACGGGGGCGGTATTGACGGAGGCAACGTAGAGGTCGGACGTGATGCGGCGGATTTCCTCATGCTCGCCGCTCACCAGACGGTTGCAGATGCCGACGGCACCCACATAGACCATTATGTAGCAAAACCAGAACACCAAGGCTGTGGGAATACCCATGAATATCAACATGCGCAACATAATGCGCCATGTGAGACGCTTGGCAAAAGAGTGCGGATAGGCTGTCTTTTGTTTTTTCTTGAAGATAGATAACATAACCTTTATAGTTTGCTTGCAAAGTTACAATTTTTTCCGTATCTTTGCAAGCAAAATCGAAGAAATATGACAAATGTACAAATAGAACCGACGTGGAAACAGTTTCTGCAATCAGAATTTGAAAAGCCTTACTTTGAGATTCTGACAAGTGCTGTGCGACAAGAATATACTGTGGGTACGTGCTATCCACCAGGAAAGTTGATCTTCAATGCTTTCAATCTGTGTCCGTTTGACCAAGTAAAGGTGGTGATTATCGGACAAGACCCATACCATGAACCAGGACAGGCGCATGGATTGAGTTTTTCGGTACAGGACGGTGTGCAGTTTCCACCGTCTCTACAGAATATATTTAAGGAGATTCAAGCAGACTTAGGTACACCAATCCCCACCTCGGGTAATCTGACACGCTGGGCCGAACAGGGGGTGTTGTTGTTGAATGCGACGCTGACGGTAAGGGCTCACCAAGCTAACAGCCATTCTTCGTTGGGGTGGCAGACCTTCACAGATGCTGCTATCAGAGCTTTGGCGACAGAGCGAGAGCATCTGGTATACATGTTATGGGGTGGTTATGCACGAAGCAAAGCCTATATGATAGATAAGACAAAGAACTTGGTGCTGGAAAGTGTCCACCCCTCGCCCCTCTCGGCAAACCGTGGCGGCTGGTTCGGACAGCATCAGTTCTCACGCTGTAATGAATATCTGAAACAGAATGGTATAACCCCCATCCAATGGTAATATGAAAGTCCCTCCTATATTGGAAGTTGGGGGCATCCTGATTTCCTCCGAACTCATAACCGAATGCTTCTGCTGTGATTACGAAAAGTGTAAGGGCATCTGCTGCGTGGAAGGAAGCGATGGCGCACCTGTGACAATGGACGAGATAGCCGGCATTGAGGAGTCGCTCGACACGGTGTGGCCTATGCTGTCCGCCTCGGCACAAAGTGTGATTGACAAGCAGGGCGTGGCGTATAGCGACAAAGATGGCGATTTGGTCACCAGCATCGTGCGTGGAAAGGACTGTGTCTTTACTTGTTATGATGGCGACAATTGTCTGTGTGCTTTGGAAAAGGCTTTTCGCAGTGGGAAGATAAAGTTCTGCAAGCCCATCAGCTGTGCACTCTATCCTATCCGTGAGAAGAACTTCGGTAATGGTCTGATAGGTCTGAACTATCATCGCTGGGAGGTGTGCAAGGATGCTGTAGCAAAAGGGAAGGCACTGGGCCTTCCCGTATACAAGTTTCTGAAAGAACCACTGATTCGCCGTTTTGGTGAAGCGTGGTATGAAGAACTTTGCGAGGTGGCAAAGCTTTTAGAAGAACAAAAGGACTAGCCCCTTCGGTATTCCAAAGGTGACATCCCCACGTTTTTCTTGAAATACTTGCCCAAGAGTGACTGGTCAGGGAAGTTGAGTTCCTTGGCAATCTCCCTGATGGTCTTAGTAGTGTTCTTCAACTGCAAACGAATCTCCATCACCACATAGTCGTCAATCCAAGCATTTGGTGAACGTTTGCTGACACTGATAACCAGATCAGTCAGGTGTTTCGGTGTGATATCCAACTTCTGGGCATACCAATAGACACGACGTTGGGTACGATAATGTTTCTCTAACAGACGGATAAACTCTGTAAAGATAGCATCGCTGCGTCGTATCTTTTTTGGCACCTTTTCACCAACGCGATAGATAACATTGCTCATGTCATAGAACATGGCTAATAGCAACGCCTTCACCAACTGCATACGATAATAGTGGTGAGTGTCTGTCATTTTCCCTCGGATAATCTGATAGTAATTACCATAGACCTCCATTTCCCTCTCAGTAAGTTTGACTACAGGGTAGTTCATCGAGAAAAGAAGCAATGAGGATACGTTCTTCACATCTTGAACGAAGTCATGATAAAAATTGGGGCTGACAATAATGCACTGACATTCGAAATCAGGGCTTGCCGTGAAGTCTTCAATGATATGACGCTGGGAGATGAAGAACAAATCTCCTGGTGTCACCTTCTGGCGATGGTTGTTAATGCGGTACTGAGCTTCACCTTTACGACAAAGTGCCATGAGGATGAAGTCCAGACGAATGATTCGTTGGGACAAAACAATATCGTCTATCTTGTCTGTGAGAATCAACCCATTTCCCAGTTGAATGGCATGCCCCCATGTCTTGGTATCTTTCAGGCTTATCTCTGTAATCTGGTTTACTTTTATCGTCATGTTATCATAGGAAAATAAAAAAGGAGAACCACTTTGATTCTCCTTTCAGTTTGTTATGCATCGATATTTGCGTAAGTGGCATTCTTTTCGATGAACTGTCGGCGTGGTTCCACATCATCGCCCATCAGCATCGAGAAGATCTCATCAGCTTCAGCAGCATTCTCGATGGTAACCTGCTTCAGCAGTCGGTTCTCTGGATTCATAGTTGTCTCCCACAACTGCTCGGGATTCATCTCACCAAGACCTTTGTAGCGCTGGGTATGCAGAGCGGAAGCATTCTCGTCGCCATCCACATACTTGTCAATGAAGGCCTGACGCTGCTGGTCGGTGTAGCAGTATTCAGAGAACTTCTTGTACGTACATTTATAAAGAGGTGGGGTGGCAATATAGAGGTGACCCTCCTGAATAACTTTCGGCATGAAGCGATAGAATAGTGTCATAATCAGCGTGTCGATGTGAGAACCATCGACGTCGGCATCGGTCATGATGATAATCTTGTCATAACGAAGTTTGTCAACATTAGCCTCACGATCACCTTCACCATCAACACCAAAGCGTACACCAATAGACTGGATGATGTTCATCACAGATTCGGCCTCGAAGACGCGGTGCCACTGTACCTTCTCCACATTCAGAATCTTACCACGGAGAGGGAGAATAGCCTGGAAATGACGGTCGCGACCCTGCTTGGCAGAACCACCGGCAGAATCACCCTCGACGAGGAAGATCTCGCAAACCTTGGGGTCTTTCTCAGAGCAGTCGGCCAACTTACCAGGCAGACCACCACCTGTCATCGGGTTCTTACGCTGAACACTTTCACGAGCTTTGCGAGCAGCAATACGGGCAGTAGCTGCCAGAACAACCTTGTCGCAAATCTGCTTAGCCTCCTTGGGGTGTTCCTCCAGATAGTTGCTCAATGCCTCACCAACAGCCTGCTGAACGGCACCAGCGACTTCCGAGTTACCCAACTTGGTCTTGGTCTGACCCTCGAACTGAGGTTCTGCAACCTTGATAGAGATAACGGCTGTCAGACCCTCGCGGAAGTCATCGCCAGCCAACTCAATCTTAGCCTTCTCAATCTGCTTCGAGATATTGGGGTCCTCATCAGCATACTTCTTCAGCGTACGCGTCAAAGCCATACGGAAGCCCTGTAGGTGGGTACCACCCTCAATAGTGTTGATATTGTTGACGTAAGAGTGGATGTTCTCGCTATAATCCGTGTTATACATTACAGCAACCTCAATGGGTACACCTTGCTTCTCAGTCTTCAGATAGATGACGTCGTCGAAGAGGTGGGTGCGGTGACGATCCACGTAACGCACGAATTCCTTAAGACCTTCCTTAGCGTGGAACACCTCTTCCTTCAGGTTGCCATCTTCGTCAGGACGCATATCCTTCAGCGTGATGGTGATACCGGCATTCAGATATGCCAACTCGCGCATACGCTTGGCAATGATGTCGTACTTGTACTCAGTAGTGGTAAAGATGCTGCCATCAGGCCAGAACTGCTGACGGGTACCAGTAAGGTCGGTATCGCCAACAATCTTCACATCGTAGAGGGGTTTACCCTTCTCGTACTCCTGCTGGTAGATGTGTCCATTGCGGAATACCTGTGACATCATGTGGGTAGACAGTGCATTTACACAGCTGACACCAACACCATGCAGACCACCGGATACTTTGTATGAGCCCTTGTCGAATTTACCACCAGCGTGTAGCACAGTCATAACAACCTCAAGGGCTGACTTGTGCATCTTCTCGTGCTCATCGACAGGGATACCACGTCCGTTGTCTTGTACTGTAATGGAGTTATCTTCGTTGATGGTTACCTCGATATGCGTACAATAGCCAGCCATGGCTTCGTCGATAGAGTTATCAACGGTTTCGTTCACGAGGTGATGAAGTCCTTTTTCACTAATGTCGCCAATGTACATGGCGGGGCGCTTGCGCACGGCTTCCAGACCCTCGAGTACTTGAATATTACTCGCGGAATAATTGCTTTCTTTGTTAAGTTCTTCTGCCATTTTTATAATGTGTAGTCATATTTGCTTCTTGCCTTTGGCAAGGAAAATCGAATTTCGAGCGCAAAATTACAAAAAAAAAGTGATTTAAACGAATTTTTAGGTCTAAAAAAAGACTGCAATCTGTTAAGAATTGCAGTCTTCTATGCTGTATTGGGATATTTCTTACAGCTTGTTGATGTGCTGGCAGAGGCTAGACTTCAAGTTTGCAGCCTTGTTCTTGTGAATGATGTTGGTTTTTGCCAGCTTGTCCAGCATCTTCTGAACTTTAGGATAGAGAGCTACAGCCTCGTCCTTGTTGGTCATTGCACGGAGCTTGCGAACAGCGTTACGCATGGTCTTAGCATAGTAATGATTGTGCAGTGCCTTCTTCTTGTCCTGACGAATTCTCTTCAGGGATGATTTGTGATTTGCCATTTTGAATTTAATGTTTAATTTTGAAATTTAACTTAAAGCTTATGGGTCTTATGTCGGAAAGACTGCCCTGGGCGGGTTTTTGCACCCTCTGCCACCATTCCCCTTGCGAGTAGCACATGGCTGTGCAGATGACAGATTTAGTTTGGTAGTCCCTAGGAGAGTCGAACTCCTCTTTAGAGAATGAAAATCTCTCGTCCTAACCGATAGACGAAGGGACCATCGCGTTTTTCGCATACAGCATTCTCAAAATGCGGCTGCAAAGGTACATATTTTTTTGTATTTTGAACTTTGAACTTTGAACTTTATGATATGTTTTAAGAATATTTAACGACTCTAGGGCTTGAAAACCTCAAAATTCAAACCTCAAAATACAAAGAATTTCGTAACTTTGCCCTCGTGTTAGTAAAAACAGAAGCCATTGTGCTCCATTCTTTTAAGTATGGAGAGAGCAAAATCATTGTTGATATGTTCACTCGTGAGGTGGGCAGGCTTTCTTTTGTCGTACCTTTGCCGAAATCACCGAAATCGAAGGTGAAGAAGCAGTATTTCCAACCCATGACTCTGTTGGAGATAGAATGTGAAATCCGTCAAATGGTACAGTTACAGAAACTAAAGGATGCGCGCTTGCTGTCTGCATATACCACCATTCCTTATTCTCCAGAGAAGATGGCTTTGTCTCTTTTTGTAGCAGAATTCCTCTATCATGCTTTGCGCTCTGAACAACAGAATGATCCACTGTTTATCTATCTTTGTGACTCTATGCAGTGGCTTGATACGGTGGAAGTTGGTTTTGCGAACTTTCATCTTACTTTCTTGATGCGCCTTTCTCGTTTCTTAGGTTTCTATCCTAACCTTGACGACTATGTGGATGGTTGTGTCTTCGATATGCGGGCTGCTACCTTCTCTTTGCAAGTGCCCACCCACCGCGACTTTCTGCAACCCGAAGATGCTCGTCGCATCCATACCCTGATGCGTATGGATTTTCCCACTATGCATCTTTATCGCCTCAATCATCACGACCGCAACCGCATCGTTGACGTTCTGCTTCACTACTACCGATTGCATATTCCCCAATTTCCTGAATTGAAAAGCCTCAGTGTGCTTCAGGAACTATGGAACAACTAATAATAAACGATAAAATACACAAGATATGAAGAAAATACAATTGGTAATTTCGGTAATATTGCTACTTGTTCTCTGCGGATGCTCCGGTGTCAGCATGAGGAGTACTTATTGGCGTAATGACGACACCGGCGAATGGTTGATAGGACTGACGGAAGATAACGTGATCTATGATTGCAAGGTGTGGGACATCGCCTCAAAGAATGAAAGTGATGGGGTGTACTCAATCGAGGCTCAATGTGGCTCAGACACGCTCGATATAAGTATCGGTAGCGAGCAAGGTGCCAAGCGAACCATCACGATTGGTGACAAGCAGTTTGATTGCAGCATTATCGATGGTCATTTCCTGCCCGACTATCCAGAAAAAGACACTTGTGTTACGATTGCCGATAACCACTATGCTGCGGGTGATAGCGTGACCATTGTTGGATGGGTAAGGCAAAAGTCGGGTATTTTCGGCTTTGCGAAAAGCAAAAAAAATGGCAAAGAAGTGGCAGTGACTAGGATGGCCAACATTTTAACAGGCGAGGAACCTATATTTACAGCACCATTAGACTCGCTTGGCCGTTTCATACTACGCATACCGATTGAGAATACCACATCTTTTTGCCTGAAAGTAGGGCGGGAGACGCAAGATATGGCGGCGGTAATTGTGGCAGAGCCTAACGAGACCTATTTCCTCATGATAGACAAGTCACAGGACAAGACGCTCTTCATGGGTAAGAACGCTCGCCTACAGAATGAGATTAATGCTCATCGGATTCCGACTCCTGGATATGATGCAACGAAACTGAAGGAAATAGGCAGTATGATGAGCATCCTCGACTCTATCAGAAATAATACGAAGGCGACTTTGCAGAAGTTGGAAGATATTTGTCTAGAGCATCCGACACTTTCTGAGCGGTATCACACATACTATCGAAACTACATTATGGTAGCGAATGCCCACTCTCTGATGCAGGGTATGCATATCATGCCAAACGACGAGTCACCAACGAATTATTCCAAGGCTGTTGAAGAGGACTACTGGAAAAAATTCTGCGAACCCTATACAATAAATAGCTATGAGTTCTCGCTTTTCCTGAATGACTATGTCGCTTTCTTGCAGACGAAGGTCGAAGAAAAGGTGGATCATACGATGACATCTATCTTGGAGGCCGCTGAGAAAGATGGTGTTGTTAAGTTATCGACTAAGGACAGAGAAGCCATCAGACAATACGATGAAGTATACCCGGCTTATTTGGAGCAAAGAGAGAACGCTCCAGACAGCATCCAAAAGGCGATGGATGAGGAGTTCGGCAATAACAACTATGTGAAAGCTGTTCTTGAGATACAAGGTCGTAATCCTAAATATGATGAGTATGCCCTCCAAAAGAATTTGTTGCGCAATACGGAGCAGATGGTGAAGGAGGTGAATGCCCGCAGATTGTCGAAAATTGCAAAAGACATCATCCTCTGTCGTTATCTTTACAGCAACATCGACAGGATTCGCAAGCCACTCTACAAAGAAATCATCGACTTAGCCAATAAGAGAATCCGCATACCTGCTGCACTCAATGTCGTTCACACCATCAACGACAAATATGAGCAGATATGCAATGACACAATTGACAATAGAGGGCTATAGCAAGGGCGGGAGCTCGTAGAGATGGGTGGAGTTCGAGCCCTTGATGAGGATATAGCGGTCTTGTGGCTGAAGCTCAGCGATGGCTGCTTTCACCTCCTCAACATTGGCGAAGGTGCGGAAGGGGCTTTGAATCTGCTGGAACTCTGAACCAACCAACCATACTTCGTCGAAGTTGGACGCCTCAAGCAGAGCAATGATTTTCAGGTGCTCCTCTTGGGATACATCCCCCAGTTCACCCATCATACCAAGGATGGCCATTTTGGGCGACACCTCCATCAGGCGGAAGTTGTCGATGGCCGCTTTCATACTGGTGGGATTGGCATTGTATGCATCCACAATAAGATGGTTGGTTTTGGTTTCCGTCATCTGTGAGCGATTGTTGGTAGGCACATAGCTTTCGAGGGCATGATTAATCTGTTCGAAAGGTATGTTGTTGACATAGCCAATGGTGATGGCAGCCAACATATTGTCCAAGTTATAAGCTCCAATAAGATGGGTCTGAACGGTAAACCATTCGCCAGAATAGTTCGCCTCGCTGTCTTGCTCGCGCCAACGGAACTTCAGGAAGGGAGCACATGAGACGACTTCACCATGAATGAGGATGTCAGGATTGTCGCTTTGTCCGTAGTAGTAGATGTCTGGGTTGCCTCCCCTTTCAGCTATCATCTTCATCAGATATTCGTTGTCACGATTGACAAAGAGAGGACAGTCGTGGGCAATGAGGAAATCATACAACTCGCCTTTAGTCTTGCATACCCCCTCGAATGAGCCAAAGCCCTGCAGGTGGGCACGTCCTACATTGGTAATCAGTCCACAGGTAGGCTCAGCAGTCTCCACCAGAGTCTTGATATCGCCAGGATGCGAGGCCCCCATCTCCACAACGGCAATGTCGTGCTCGTCGTCCAATCGGAACAAAGTCTTGGGAACACCCACATCGTTGTTGAAGTTGCCTTCCGTTGCCATCACGTTATAACATTCAGAGAGTACGGCACGAATCAACTCCTTGGTGGTTGTCTTTCCGTTGGTACCTGTAATGCCGACAACAGGAATCTCAAATTGACGACGATGCTCGCGCGCCAAGTCTTTGAAGGTTTGTAGGCAGT
>JAEEGF011628877.1_pt1 | contig 12090 bp, 9 predicted proteins | sample 9134171 | NCBI WGS metagenome assembly JAEEGF01 (sample SAMN16246542, study PRJNA631951) | gut metagenome | biome: gut microbiome; feature: rumen; material: AP-attached | host: Bos | place: Iran: Karaj | collected 2018-10 | reverse complement strand
TTTTTGCGTTTATTTTATATCACAAAAGAGGAAGCTATTCATGATCAGCTTCCTCTTTTCACAAATGTCACCACTGCATATTATCACTATCATTTATTCTGGTTAAATTATTCAAACTTCGCACTTGCCAAACATACGCCACCCTTTGAGGCAGCGCCAATGCGGATAGTTTATAATGCATTTTCATATCTTTTGAAGGTGTTATAAAATTCAGGAGCATGAGAGATGGATTTTTATATTCTTCTTAGGGTCTGCATGTCTGAGCGAAGCGAGTTTCAGACCCTAGAATATAAAAATCCAAATATCATGCCCTGAATTATAACTCCTTCAAGATATGAAAATGCATTATAAACTATCAGCATCGGCACTGTCTCAAAGGGTGGCGTATGTTTGGCAAGTGCGAAGTTTCGGTTAAATTATTTTTTAATCCAGTTTTATTATACCAATCTCATTATTCCAGCTTTATTGTATAAGTCTTACCATTGATAGCCGCAGCTACTGTTATGTCGCTTATGGATGAGGCCTGTGATGATGGAATCACAACCAGAAGCACAAGCTGTTCTTCTGATCCGGATGATACTGTTCCTACATAGCTGCTAAGGTCATTTATAAGCATTGTAACTTTTGTGTATCCTACATTCTGACCGTTTACACTTACTTTAAAAGTCGCATTTCTGTTGAGTATATTAAGTGATATCGCTGATGAAGTAGGATTACTAAGCCCAAAGTTAAGAACTAGTATTTTTTCTCCATTTCCTGCTACTACACCGCCTTGTGCACTCGATGAAGGATAGGCATTCATAACCGAATAACCGTTAAATGAAAGTTTAAGACCACCAAGTTCAGAATCCAGATCAGATAGGTCATCATCCGCAGCCACTGTTTCTACTGTATTTTGCAGATCAGACCCGCTGTCATCCTGGTCCGTTCCTTTGTCAGATCCGTCATCATTTCCCTGATCACCAGATACATCTATAGAAACATCTGTACTGCTATCTATATCAGTATTATCGTCTTCTATACCTGCAACAATGTTATCATCTCCTGATTCAGGAACATCAATATCATTTCCTGTCTGGTCAATATTATCAGCATCAGGATCATCCGCTTCTGTATTACCTGCATCAACCACTTCTGTAGTCTGCCCTTCACCAGCCTCAATCGCCATGTCGGCAAAAGCATTGGTAGTATCCAATGTCTTTTTTTCATCATAGTAAGGACCTTTATCAGAATTCTTGATAGCCACATAAGTCAGATCATCCACTACATTGTACGAATACTTCATAAGAAGCTCTGCTGCATAGGTTGTCACTTGATCGTATTCCTGTTTGTTCTCTTCTTTCGAGATGGGAATCGTATCATCTGTTGCGCATGCAGATATAAACAGAGAAACCGATGGAATTATTATGATCAATGATATTTTGGACAATAATCTCTTCATTTTCTTGTTCCTACTTTCATGAGCTATCACAACTTTTGTTCAGGTGCCAATGTTTGCAGTAATGCCAAATCTTATGGTTAATATTTCATACCGCCTTCTGTAGTGTCTTACTCATATCTGATCAAATCATGAACATGTCTAGCAGGTCTCAAGCTCAAACCAGAATTCAACACCTTTTTCGCAATTCACAACTCCATATCTTTGTCCCATTGAGTCCATGATAGCTTTCACTATCGACAGACCCACGCCGCTTCCGCCGTATTCTCTGGTTCTTGCTTTATCAACTTTATAAAACTTCTCCCAGAGATGTTCGATACTATCTTGAGGAATTGGGTCTCCAGTATTATAGACGGATACCCTAACTACTCCGTCACCTTTTTTGAATTTTATCTCTATTATCCTGTCTCCATCTATATGGTTTAGAGCATTGCTGTAATAGTTCTGAAGTACCTCCTCTACCTTGAATTCATCTGCCCAGACATATATCGGTTCAGAATCCTCTATCTGCACAGTGACATCTTTCTGCTTCGCTAATATATCGGCTGATTTGAGATAATTCTGAATAACCGCTACTATATCAAAGCGTTCAAGATTATAATTGTTCTTGCCAAATTCCAGCTCATTGAGCGTCATAAGCTGTTTGACCATCTTATTCATCTTGCCCGCTTCATCTACAATTACATCGCAGTAAAACTCCCTGCTTTCAGGATCATCATCTGCTATTCCATCCTGCAGTCCTTCTGCATATCCTTGGATCAGTGCAATAGGAGTCTTGAGCTCGTGAGAAACATTTGCAAGAAATTCACTCCTCATCTTGTCTATCTTTTCTTTGGTTTCAATATCTTTTTTCAGTTCCAGGTTAGCTGTCTTCAATTCACGTATCGTTTTTTCAAGCGTTTCCGAAAGTTCGTTTATATTTTCTCCCAGAAGATCAAGCTCATTTTTATGTTTGCTCGTATATTTTGCATCAAAATCCAGTTCCTTCATCCTATTTGAGATTTCAGTAAGTTTACTGATTGGTTTAGTGATCCTTCTTGCCAGAAAAAAAGATAATAACGCCCCGATCAAAAGAATTCCTATCGCTACATAAGTCATAAAAGTATTGGAAATTCGTACACTGTCTTTAATTCCTTCCAGCGCACTTCTTATCATGAATACATTTCCATTATCCAAAAAGCCGAACATTTCCATATAATCAGTATCTGTTCTTGCATCTGTGTCAATTTGGAGAATATAATCGTCTTTTTGAATCAGTATCGTCGGATTGTCACTATATTCAGATAACCCCAGCATGTTAGCCCATAGTTTTTTCTGAAGATAAAAATAGTCAGGAGATGACGATTTTACGATGTTCGAATTTTCGTCAGCAACGATAACATCAATGTTATAGCGCTCACATATCCTCATCAGTTCTATGTTAAAAGAATCCGAAGTAATGTCCCCTGAATTCATCGCATCATTGACGCTTTCATAAGCTATAGTTATTACGTTAGCTTTATCATTTATATAATATTTTTCAAGTAATATATTATTAAAAAGCAAAACGCCGCCCACCATGCCTATTAAAAGTACTGCAAAGATAAGCATGAAGTCGCGGCGAAGCGGTCTTTTTATTTTGTTTTTGTTATTATCACTCATAATAACTATACCTCAAACTTATATCCCATTCCCCAAATAGTCTTTATCATGTCGCCTTTATCTCCTAGTTTTGCTCTTAGTTTTTTTACATGAGTATCTATGGTTCTTGCATCACCGAAGTAGTCATAATTCCAAACATTATTCAGAATATTTTCTCTCGAAAGTGCGATTCCTTTATTCTCAAGGAAATAAGTAAGCAGTTCAAACTCCTTAAAAGATAGTTCAATAGGGTTACCATCTATAGAAGCAATATGAGCAGATTTATTGATAAGGATACCGCCTTCTTCGATAGAATCTTCATTAGACGTCTGAGAGCTTCTTCTAAGTATAGCCGAAACTCTGGCAACGAGAATCTTAGGGCTGAATGGTTTAGATATATATTCATCCACGCCAAGTTCAAATCCCTGAAGCTCATCTCTTTCATCAGACCTTGCAGTCAGCATTATTATCGGGACTTTGCTGTACCTTCTTATCTCGCGACATACTTCCCATCCGTCCATCTTAGGCATCATCACATCAAGGATTATCAAAGATATACTCTTATCAGCAAAAAACTTGTCTATAGCTTCCATTCCATCACCGGCCTCTTCCACTTCATACCCGGCTTTTATCAGGAAATCACTGACAAGTTTTCTCATTCTGCTTTCATCATCTACTACTAAAATCTTAAGTTTATCCATTCCCTTAGTCAGACCTCTTTTACGGGTCTTCGCCTCCTTTGTATACTATACAGGGCTCACAACGACCATATATATAGTATACCCTTTATATGTCTTTTTTGTGAAAAGATAAAAATCCCCCCTCAAACGTTTATATACAAATCACTCCTCTTCAGAAGAGTTTCTAAAATCCTTCTTTGATTCAATTCCAAGTTCTTTCTCTTTTTCCTTCACTGCCTTCTCTCTCTCAGCAAGCTCCTCTTCCCAGGCTTCATACTCATCGGTTATAGTTTCTTTATAATTAAGCACAGTAGTTGAACTGTTACTAGCAGCTATGAGGAACATCGCAATTACAAGGATTATCAGGAATATATTTAGAAAAAGAGAATACTTCAAAAATTTGGGGCTTTTCTTTTTCTCCGGTTTTTCTTTGACAATTTCCTTCGGAACATAATCATCAGGAGAAGTTGTATGTGTATAGATATGCTTTAGTTCTATAGATGGCATATCAGACAGATCACCTCCCTGGATCATGACCTGACGACGCAAAAAAGACAGAAAGCTCCATCCAAGAGGCGTTCCAAATACTTTGTTCTGTATAGATTTAGTATAGACTGTTTTAATATTGGCAAGACTGTTTAGTTTGACATGGGACTCCAGATACTCTATTTTTCTGGCATCGACTCTTGCTTTGTCTGCGTCTTCTTTGGTCTTAAACAAAAAACCGCCAACATCAAGTGCATCATCAGTCTCTACAGGATCATTCTTAGCAGGCTCAGTATTTTTATCTGGAATTATATTGTCTCGCAAATCTGTCATTGCAGCCTCCTGAAGATACACAATAACCCATTTTTCGCAAAATCATTATCCCCTCAGCAGCTAAATTTTTTGGGGGATGTATTTCCTTGTACCAAATACAGGACGTATTTAGTACATGTATGGAAATACATGGATGTATTTCCATGTACTACACTCTTCTATTTCGGCAGAAAATCCAATAATATCAAGATTTTATTTTTGCTTTATCCAGGATTTGCTTCAAACATACAATAAAAAATTCTTGTTATCTAAGTGTAATCCAGTCAATAAAACAAAAAAAGATTTTATTGCCGGATCAAAGTCCAGACAATAAAATCCTTTTTATTTTTATAAATACTTATTTCAAATCTCCCACTTCGGCAGTGAAATATCCTCAAAGAAGCTTTTTTAACTTGCTCTCATCCCTGATCACGAATAATCTGTCGGGAAATTACCAACAAATACACTTACGCTTCGTGCTTTCAATATCCATCCCTCATCTGTCAGCGGTACAGGCCTATTATAAAAGAACTTGCCATCCGTAGCTCCTGTATTTATAGCAAGAGCCCAATATCCACCTCCGGGAAGCCCGGGAAGTTTTATAGCTATATCTTCCCAGAAAACATTGATCGCAATATATACTACATCATCATGACCTTTTTCTCTGGAAAAGCCTGCAAAACGGATACCAATCATTCTGCTATCCTTAGTTATATTACCATTATAAGGATCTTCTACATGGCAACTTTCATAAGGAAGGCCGCATCTAGCAGGTTGTAAATCTTTCCTGATCGCAGGATGCCTTTTCCTAAACTGTATAGCATTTCTATAAAAATCATAGAAATCGTGGTTTTTATTCATAAGATTCCAGTTAAGCCAGGATATCTCATTGTCCTGACAATAAGCATTATTGTTACCAAACTGGGTATTGGCAAACTCATCACCGGCAAGCAGCATCGGTGTACCTCTGGAACACATAAGGATCGTAATGGCATTGCGCATCATCCTAAAGCGCAGCTTTAAAATCTCAGGATCATCAGTCTCTCCTTCTTGGCCGCAGTTCCAGCTTCTGTTATCATCTGTTCCGTCAGTATTGTTCCATCCGTTAGCTTCATTATGCTTGCCATTATATGAATACAGATCATATAGAGGAAAACCGTCATGACAGGTTATAAAATTGATCGATGAATTATAACCAACATACTCACCACCATAAAGGTCCATGGAACCTGTGATCCTCTTTATTGCTTCCGGCGCAGACCAGTACTCACCCTTAAGATATGAACGAATGTCGTCACGGTATTTGCCGTTCCATTCGGCCCATCTGTTCCATGCAGGAAAGCTCCCTACCTGATACATTCCACCTGCATCCCAGGCTTCCGCTATTAGTTTACAGTTGCCAAGGATAGGATCATAAGCAAGTCTCTGAATAAGAGGTGGCCTGTCCATAGGTGTACCATCTTCGTTTCTACCAAGAATACTCGCAAGGTCGAAACGGAATCCGTCAACGCGGTAATCCTCAACCCAGTAGCGCAGGCAATTGACTATCATCTCCTGAACCAATGGATTGTTACAGTTAACTGTATTGCCACAACCCGAGAAATTATAATACTTGCCATCAGGAGTCAGCATGTAATATATATTATTATCAAATCCCTTAAACGAAATGAAAGGTCCATTCTCATTACCTTCAGCTGTATGATTGAATACAACATCAAGGATTACTTCTATTCCATTGTCCTTAAACTCTTTTATGAGATTTTTGAGCTCAAGTCCTTCGTAGTTGTACTCGCCAACAGAAGCATAAGCCGTGTTGGGAGCAAAAAAGCTAACTGTGTTATATCCCCAGTAATCAAGCAAGGTCCGCCCGTTAACTTCTCTTTTATCCCTGGTCTCATCAAACTCGAAAATAGGCATCAGTTCTACTGCTGTTATTCCAAGATGCTTAAGGTAAGGCACCTTCTCCTTAAGTCCTTCAAAAGTTCCGGGATACCTTACACCGGATGACGGGTCTTTGGTGAACCCTCTAACATGAAGCTCGTATATGATAGAGTCTTCCATTGGAGTTTCAAGCTGTCTTGTAGCATTCCACTCAAAGTTATTCCTTACTATTCTGGCTCTGTATATGCCATTTCTATTATCATTCTGTCCCCAGATGCGTTGCCCGCTTACAGCCTTGGCATACGGATCCAGAAGCAGATGCTTTTTATCAAAAAGAAGTCCTCTTGACGGATCCCAGGGACCATCAACAGAATATGCATATTCAATATTCTCTATATCCAGTCCAAATACGATCATTGAATATGTCTTACCGATTTTATAAGATTCAGGAAATGGGATTGTTCCAAAAGGAGCAGAATCGCCTCTGTGGAATAACAATAATGTTATAGACTTGGCTCCTTTAGAATAGCATGTAAAATTAACACCATCAGGGATGACAGTGGCTCCGTTCATTTCATAATAACCAGGCCTGATACGAAAACCATTGATCTCGTCAAGTGCAAGCATCTGGCGGTTTAGATCCATCTTTCTGAATTCCACACCGCGGTGCTCTCTGAGTACTTTTCTTTCTACTCTGCGTCTTCTGAACTCTTGCATAAAAAACCTTCCGCCTTTGTAAATGTTTTTAAACGCAAAACCTCATTTATAGTTTAACATAAAAAAACACCCCGGAAAACCAATTTGGTAAATCCGAGGTGTTATGTTTTTGGAATTATAAAAATATAGTAATAGTATACACTATATTCTCAACTAAAGCTCCTATCAAGCAGGATATGCTCCGTTCTTAGTATCAGCCTTAGCAAGATCTACTCCGCTCTTCTGAGCTTCACGATACTTGAAGAAATCTGTAGCAACCTGAGGGAATGATGCGTATGAAAGAACATCTTCATCGCATGTAGCCCACTGCTTGCACTCTTCTCTGAACTTATCCATCTGAGGCTCGATAAGATCTGCAGGACGGCATGTGATACGCTCTTCGTCGCCGATGCACTTCTTAACAACTTCAGGATCCATAGGCTTAATAGTCTGACCGTATTTACCTCTTACAAGGTCCTTGGTCTGCTCAGGAACGATTTTATATCTCTCGCCCATAAGGACGTTCATAACTGCCTGAGTACCAACGATCTGTGATGAAGGTGTAACAAGCGGTGGCTCACCAAGGTCTTTACGAACTCTCGGTACTTCTTCAAGAACCGCTTCAAGCTTATCAAGCTTGCCCTGATCAGAGAGCTGCTTAGTAAGGTTAGAAAGCATACCACCAGGTACCTGATACATAAGAGTCTTGATATTAACACCAAGAACCTTAGTAGACATAAGTCCTGACTCAAGGCACTCTTCTCTGTAAGGACGGAAGTGCTCAGCAATCTTAGAAAGGATCTTCTGATCATAACCTGTATCGTATGGTGTTCCCTTAAGGGCTTCAACCATAACTTCTGTAGCAGGCTGTGATGTACCAAGAGCAAATGGGCTGATTGCACAGTCGATGATATCAACACCAGCTTCAATAGCCTTCATGTATGTCATACTAGCTACACCAGATGTGTAGTGAGTGTGAAGCTCGATCGGGATCTTTGTACCGCTCTTAAGAGCACGTACAAGCTTATCTGCTTCGTAAGGAAGAAGAAGTCCTGCCATATCCTTGATACAGAGTGAATCAGCACCAAGTGCTTCGATCTCACCGGCAATTCTCTTCCAGTATTCATCATCATAAGCACCGCCAAGTGTGTAGGAAAGAGCAATCTGAGCTTTTCCGCCATACTTCTTGCAGGCTTTAACAGAAGTCTCAAGGTTACGAAGGTCATTGAGACAGTCAAAGATACGGATGATATCGATACCGTTCTCAATTGACTTAGCAACGAATGACTCAACTACATCATCTGCATAGTGGCTGTAACCAAGAAGGTTCTGACCACGAAGAAGCATCTGAAGAGGTGTATTCTTGAAGCCTTCTTTAAGTTTACGAAGTCTTACCCATGGATCCTCTTTAAGGAAACGCAGGCATGAATCAAATGTAGCACCGCCCCAGCACTCTACTGCGGCATAGCCAACTTTGTCCATTGTATCAATAATAGGGAGCATCTGCTCTATCGGCATTCTTGTAGCGATCAGGGACTGATGAGCGTCACGAAGGACTGTCTCCATGATCTTTACCGGTTTTCTTTCAATATCAGACATAGTTTTCTCCTTTTAAAAATTAGATTCCGAATATCGCCATAAATGTACCGGCAACAACTGCTGTTCCGATTACACCGGCAACGTTAGGTCCCATAGCGTGCATGAGAAGGAAGTTGGAAGGATCTGCCTCAGCACCAACCTTCTGAGATACACGTGCAGCCATAGGAACGGCTGATACACCGGCTGAACCGATAAGCGGATTGATGTTTCCACCACTGAAAAGATTCATAAGTTTACCAAACAGAACACCTGCAGCAGTACCTACAGCAAATGCGATAAGACCAAGAATTACGATCTTAATAGTAGCCCAGTTAAGGAAAGCCTCAGCACTTGTAGAAGCACCAACTGATGTTCCAAGAAGGATAACTACAATGTACATAAGAGCATTGGAAGCTGTCTCCTGAAGCTGGTGTACTACACCACTTTCACGGAAGAGGTTACCAAGCATCAGCATACCAATAAGTGGAGCTGTTGTAGGAAGGATCATGCAGACAACAACTGTAACAACGATAGGGAAGAGGATCTTCTCAAGCTGTGAAACAGGACGAAGCTGCTGCATGCGGATCTTACGTTCCTTCTCAGATGTGAACAACTTCATGATCGGAGGCTGGATGATCGGTACAAGTGACATGTACGAATATGCAGCAACGGCGATAGGTCCAAGAAGAGTTGTGCAACCAAGCTTTGTAGCAAGGAAGATAGATGTAGGACCATCAGCACCACCGATGATGGAGATAGAAGCAGCTTCTGTTCCGGAGAATCCCATAAAGATAGCCATAAAATAAGCTGAGAAAATACCGAACTGTGCTGCTGCACCAAGCAGGAATGACTTAGGGTTGGCAATAAGCGGACCAAAGTCGGTCATCGCACCTACACCCATGAATATGAGTGAAGGAAGGATAGACCATTCATCCAGCTTGTAGAAATAAGTGAATAATCCACCGCCGCTTCCGTCTTCGGATATCTCGTGCATAATATCAGGATAGATATTTACAAGAAGCATACCAAATGCGATCGGAACAAGAAGCAGAGGTTCAAAATCATGGGCTATAGCCAAATAAAGAAATACGAACGCTACGAGAATCATGATATAATTGCCCCAGTAAAGGTTCTGGAAAGCTGTCTGATTCCATAGATTCGAAAAGGTTTCAACGATTTTTTCCATTATTGTTCCTCCAGTAGAATACGTAACTATTAGTTAAGTGTTGCAAGAACTGCTCCTGCTTCTACTGAATCACCTACTGCGCAGTCAATGCTTGCAACAGTTCCGTCTGAAGGAGCAACCATAGGGATCTCCATCTTCATAGACTCGATTGTAACAACAGCGTCACCCTTCTTAACAGCCTGTCCTACGTTAGCGTTAACCTTAACAACCTTTCCGGCTGCACCGGCTTCAACTTTGATAGCGCCAGCTCCGGCTGATGCCTTCTTAGCTGCAGGAGCTTTCTTAGGAGCTGCCTTTGGAGCTGCTGCAGGAGCAGCGCCGCCTGCGCCTTCTTCTACTGTAACATCATATACGTTGCCATTTACGGTAATAGTATAGTTTTTCATGTTTATCCCTTCCTGCCGTATATTACGGCTTCGAATTTTATGTAAATCCTGTAATTTCTTATCTTATGCCCCAATGGGGACTAATTTATGCTCTTGCTCCAACGCGTCTTTTTCTGATAGAGCGAACAACAAATCCATCACCGGATGCAGAAGCGTTACTTCCTTCATAAGCTGCGATAGCTGCTGCAATTACAGCAACAAGCTCATCATCATCAGAAAGGTCCTCTTCTTCTACAACCTCAGGAGCTGCTGCAGGCTTGTTTGCAGGAGCAGGTGTTGCAGGCTTCTTACCAATTTTTCCAATGATAGGAAAAAGAGAAATGATAAGACTTATAAGAATAAGTACAGCAAAAGCTGTTCCCATTCCAAGAAGTGTATTGATACCCGCATCAGCAAGTGCATCAGCCTTTGAAACAGATGCTTCAAGAGCTACAGGAAGATAAGATAAAGAACTTGTAAAAAATTCCATCATCATTTACCTCCTTATTTCGTTACATGCTTCTTTGCAGGTTTAGCTTCTCTCTTTGTAAAAAGCATTTCTAATGCACCAATAACATATTTTCTTGTATCTGCAGGCTCGATGATCTCGTCAACATAGCCTCTTCTTGCAGCGCTAACTGCACTGTTCTGAAGAGAAGCATACTCTTTGGCGATCTCGTTGATCTCATCTGCGCTCTTGCCATCACCAATGATCTTAGCTGCCATGTCTGCTTCCATAGTTCCGATCTGGGAATCAGGCCAGCATACATTTATATCAGCCTTAGAATTCATGATAACAAATGCGCTTCCAAGAGCCTTGCCTGTAACAACATTAACCTTAGGAACTGAAGCTGATCCAAGTGCAGAAACAAGTGCTGCTGCATTCTTGGCAAGTCTTCTCTCCTCACATGTTGTTGCAAGGAATCCCTTTACGTTAGTGAATGTAACGATAGGAAGATCGAATGCATCGCAGAAACGTACAAAATCAGCAGCCTTCTCAAGACCGTTTGCTGTAAGAACTGCATCGAACTTCTCTTTTTCTTTACCATTTTCATCAAATACTACGCTGCGGTTTGCAACAGCACCTACTGTAGCACCGTTAAGCTTGATGAATCCTGTAACCATCTCTTTAGCGTACTCTCTCTTTGTTTCAAAGAAAACGCCGTTATCTGAAAGAATCGAAAGTGCAAGTGCAGGATCTGCAACTGCTCCGTCAAAATTCTCAAGTGATCTGTTAAGATCATCAGCACACTCTTCATAGAAGTCGCTGTCTTCGTTATTGGAAGGAAGAAGACTTACAAGCTGACGAATCTCGTTGTAGATTGTCTCTTCATCACCAGCCACATCTACGATTCCAGTCTTAGAGCTCTGGAAATCAGCAGCTGCTGTGTCACACTTCTCTTCATAATTGCCTTTAATGGAATTTGGAGAATTAACGAAAAGCTTTCCGTTCTTGGTCTCCATGAATGTAAAATCAGAAAGTGCCGGTACAAGTGCCAGGCCACCACCACAGCCACCGAATACAGCTGTGATCTGAGGAACAACTCCTGAAGCCTCAACCTCTTTAGCGTAAATCTCGCCAAAAGCTGAAAGAGCATCTGTTGCCTCCTGAAGACGCATACCTGTAGAATCAATAAGACCAATTACAGGTGCTCCCATCTTGACTGCCATATCGTAGATACGTGCAATCTTCTTTGCATGCATTTCACCAACGGAACCGCCTAGTACACTTGCGTCCTGGCTGTATACATACACAAGGTTACCATCGATGACACCATATCCCGTAACAACACCATCGGATGGAGTCTCTGACTGTTTCAGACCGAAGTCAGTGCTCCTTGCTGTAAC
>JAEEGF012131986.1_pt1 | contig 12092 bp, 6 predicted proteins | sample 9134171 | NCBI WGS metagenome assembly JAEEGF01 (sample SAMN16246542, study PRJNA631951) | gut metagenome | biome: gut microbiome; feature: rumen; material: AP-attached | host: Bos | place: Iran: Karaj | collected 2018-10 | reverse complement strand
GATCGGCCTCTCGAGGATGCCCACCCTGCGCATGCCCTCTGGATCCTCGGGCCACACAGGCGCATGGGCCTCGACATATCGCTCAATCATCTCGCGGTCGTCCCGCAATTCTAGCGTCTGACAATAACGTTTCATGATGGATGAATGGAATGGTTTAGAAATATTCAATTCTCACGCGGTTAAAATCTGCCGCGGTGAATGGTCAAACTGATGGCGCCCTCGGGGAAACAGTCGCGGTCGCGGCACACGAGAGCCAGGTAGCCGCCACCGCCGGCACCCGGCATCTTCCAGGCCATCACACCGTCCATGGCGCTGTAGCGGTCGATGTAGTCCTGCACGCCAGGCTGCATCATTGCCGGGAACATCGCCACCTGGGCGTTGAACGAGGCCTTGTAGGCGTTGGCAAAGCCCTCGAGGTCCATCTGCTGGATGGCCGTCCAGCAGCGGTCGGCGGCGTTGGCGAGGTCCTGCACCTTGGCGGGAGTGATGTCCTTGCCCTCGACCACGCTGCAGCCCGGACGACGCGGAAACATCGGAATCAGGCACAGATGGTCCTCCAGCCAGTGCATCAGGGCAGGGTCGCAAGTGTATTCTATCTTCTCGGGCCAGTAGTTGCCATTATAATAATGTCTGGCCAGGCCAGGCACACAGATGCCGATAGCATCCTGGGCGCCGCTCACGATGCCGTCGCTGCGCTCGGGGTCGTTTTCGAGGCAGAAAACCAGGCGCGCGAGCATTTCGGGGTCCATGTCGGGCAGGCGGTAGGGCCACACCCGCTTGATGGTGTTGCGTGTGCTGGTGGACAGGCCGCAGCGCTCGCGAATCTCGAATGTGGGCTCCAGCGAGATGGTCAGCGCCCAACCGGGAGCGTGGCACGACACATAGGGTTGGTCAATCCACGTTCCTGCTAGGTCAAGGCGGGTGGGCAACAGGCTCACCGACTGCTTGATCCCCGTGCTGCTGCGACGTTCCAGCCCCTCGCTGGGCTTGCGCTCCAGCACGATGTATTCCATGCCCCGCTCGCGGCACAGCTGGCGTTTCTCGTCACGGTCACCATCCTCGTTCACCACCAGGCAGTCGGGGTGCACCAGGTCGAGGGTGGGGAGGAAGTCCAGCATGCCTTCACCCTGATTGATAAAGGCTTGCTTGACATAGCGGATGGCGCTCACCATGAACAGGCGTTCCTGCTCGCTATACATCGTCTTGTGCCCTTTGAGCTGCTCGATGGTCGTGTCGCTGCCGATGCCCACATACAGGTCGCCGTATTGCGACGCCTGCCTGAAGAACTCCACATGACCCGAGTGCAGCAGGTCATAGCAGCCCGATACAAAAACTTTCTTGTTGCTCACTGTTCTTTCAACTATTGTGATTTTTCAACGACAAAGGTACTATTTCCAGCCCATAAGAGCATCATTAGGGGCGGAAAAATGTCTCCCGCCCCCCAGCTTCATTGTTTAATTTATGCTTATGATGATTATTCAGGTATCATGCTCAATGTCTGCCGGATGTCCTCATCGCTGATGCGGTGGTTCACCAGGTCCCCATTCAGGTATTGGTCATAGGCGCTCATGTCAATCAGGCCGTGACCTGACAGGTTGAACAGGATGACCTTCGGCTCGCCCGTCTGCTTGCATTTCTCGGCCTCACGAATGGTGGCCGCAATGGCATGGCTGGATTCGGGTGCGGGGATGATGCCCTCGGTGCGTGCAAACAGCATTCCAGCATCAAAGGATTCGAGCTGCGGGATATCTTCGCCACGCATCAGCCCGTCTTTGAGTAACTGGGAGATAATCATGCCGGCGCCATGATAGCGCAGGCCCCCGGCATGGATGTTAGCGGGCTTGAACGTGTGGCCCAGCGTGAACATGGGCAGCAAGGGCGTGTAGCCGGCCTCGTCGCCAAAGTCGTAACGGAACTGGCCACGGGTGAGTTTCGGGCAACTATCGGGCTCGGCGGCAATAAACTCGGTGTGCCTGCCGTCTTTGAGATTGTGGCGCATGAAGGGGAAAGCGAGGCCCCCAAAGTTGGAACCGCCCCCGAAACAGGCAATCACCACATCGGGGTATTCGCCAGCCATAGCCATCTGTTTTTCAGCCTCCAAGCCGATAATGGTCTGATGCAGGCCCACATGGTTCAGCACCGAACCCAAGGTGTACTTGCAGTTAGGTGTGGTAGTGGCCAGTTCCACGGCCTCGGAGATGGCGGTGCCCAGCGAGCCCGGATGATGCGGGTCACGGGTGATGATGTCCTTGCCAGCACGGGTCGACATCGATGGCGAGCCCGTTACTGCGGCACCAAAAGTGCGCATGATGGAAGAGCGGTAAGGCTTCTGTTGCATGGAGATTTTTACCTGATAAACAGCGGCTTCAAGGCCGAAAACCCTCGCAGCGTAGGCCAGGGCGGCTCCCCACTGGCCCGCACCGGTCTCGGTGGTCACGTTGGTGGTGCCTTCCTGCTTGGCATAGTAGCACTGCGCTAGAGCCGAGTTGATTTTGTGGGACCCCAACGGGTTTACCGACTCGTTCTTGAAATAGATGTGGGCGGGAGTTTGCAAGGCCTCTTCCAGGGCATAGGCGCGAACGAGCGGCGTGGAGCGGTAGAAACTGTACTTTTCAAGCACCTTTTCGGGAATGGGGATGAAGTCATGCTCGGTGTCCAGTTCCTGTACACAACACTCGCGCGGGAAGATGTGGGCCAGGTCATCCACACCCAGCGGCTGCTTGGTGACCGGATGGATGGGCGGCAGCGGTTTGGTGGGCATGTCGGCCTGAATGTTGTACCATGCTGTTGGCAACTCGTTTTCTTGAAGAATAAAGCGTTTCTGTTTCATCGTTGATGATAGTTTATAATTATTATTTAAAAAGGCCTGTCGCAAGTACGACAGACCTTTTCTTGTTTTTTTGTAACCGATGCAGATTCCATAATGGTCAGGCGACTCACGACTTTTTAGATCTCGAGTTACGCCACCACCAAAATGAAGAATTCATTGTCACTATCTAAATATTTATGTTGATGCCGCAAATTTATATTCATTCTTTAGAATAGACAAGGATTTTTTCAAAAAAATGGCTAGTATCGCACACAACTACGGTAAACGGTTGGGACAACACCCAGTGCCGAAAGAAAGCGTGTGTTTGAATAACGTATAGACGTTTTTATTTGGTTTTGTTCAGGAAAAAGCCTAACTTTGTGACCGAGTAACATCGTAACATAACAATAACCAATATCATACATCAACATCATGTACACTCAAGAGAATGGATTCTATATCGCCCACGGTCCCAACGGTCCGATCAGCATACTGGGCAACATGGCTAATCGTCACGGCTTGATTGCCGGTGCCACGGGTACCGGTAAGACAGTGACGCTGCAAGTCATTGCCGAGAGTTTCTGCAAGGCAGGTGTGCCCTGCTTCATGGCCGATATGAAGGGAGACCTGTCGGGCGTGAGCCAGCCAGGCAAACTCTCCAGTTTTATCGAGAAGCGTCTGCCCGAATTTGGCATCGATCAAGACAGCCTCACCTTTGAGGGCTGCCCGGTCAGGTTCTATGACGTCTATGGCGAGCAGGGCATCTCGATGCGAGCCACCATCGGCGAGATGGGGCCAGACCTGATGGCCCGCATCATGGGCCTGAACGAGACCCAAACCGGCGTGCTCAACATCCTGTACCGCATCCTCGACGAGAGGGGCATCCTGCTCGATGACCTCAAGGACCTGCGCTCGGCCCTGGATTGGCTCTCGAAACACGCCAAGGAATATACCACCCAGTATGGCAACGTGTCGACAGCCAGTATTGGCGCCATCCAGCGTGCGCTGCTGCAACTCGAAAATCAAGGCGCCGATAAATTTTTCGGCATCCCTTCGTTTGATATCATGGACCTGCTGGCTACCCGCGACGGTAAAGGCGTGTTGAGCGTTCTCGCTGCCGACAAGCTGATGCTGCAGCCCAAGCTGTATTCGACCTTCCTGTTGTGGCTGTTGAGCGAGTTGTACAGCACATTGCCCGAGGTGGGCGACGTGGAGCAGCCCAAACTGGTATTCTTCTTTGATGAGGCACACATGTTGTTTGAGGACACGAGCAAGGCCCTGACCGACAAGATCGAACAGGTCATCCGCCTGATTCGAAGCAAGGGTGTGGGCATTTTCTTCATTTCGCAGTTACCCACCGACATTCCCGACGTGATTCTGGGCCAGCTGGGTAACCGTGTGCAGCATGCCCTGCGAGCCTACACGCCCCGTGACCAAAAGGCCATAAAGGCTGCATCCGAGACCTTCCGCACTAATCCCGCCTTCAAAACCGAGGAAGCCATTTTGTCGCTGGAAACCGGCGAGGCCCTGGTGTCGTTCCTCGACGAGAAAGGCGCGCCCAGCGTTGTCGAGCGTGCCAAGGTGCTGTTCCCATTGAGCCAGATCGGCGCCATCACCGAGGGCCAGCGTCTCGACATCATGAATGCCAACAGCGACATTAACCGCAAGTATAAGGAAACCCAGGATAGAGAGAGCGCCTTTGAACAGTTTGCCCGCGAGGCCGAAGAAGCCGCTAAAGCCGCCGAGGCTGAAGCCGCTGCCAAGGAGGCCGAAAAGGAAGAAAAATCCAAGAAGAAAGAAAAAACCATCTGGGACAAGGTGTGGAAAGCCGTTGTCACTGCCGTGACTGGCACGCTCGCCACCATCCTGGGCAAGACAGTGTCGGACACCATCACCGGCAAGAAGGGTAAGGGCACAAGCATCAAGGACGCTGCGGGACGTGCCGCCAAGAATGCCACCAGTGCCGCCGGCCGCCAGATTCTGCGCGATATCCTGGGCAACGTGGTCAAGAAGTGACCTGGATGCCGCCCTCAGAGATAGGGTAGCGCCCCAGTTGAGAAAATCAATCGGTCCCTAGGGAGGGTTCTCCTTAGGGACCGATTGGTGCTTAGTGAGGTTTGTTGTGTTTTGCTGGTGTTTGATTCATCGCTCACTCACAAGGCTTGCCGGCTGCATCGATAGCAATGGTTTGTAATATTTGGTATGGTTTGTTTTATTAATTAATGTGCGGCAAAAGTCGTTGTTTTACGTGTGTTGGCAGCCGGTCAAGCCTCTCGAGTGAATTAACATTATTATTAAATCATTTATTCTTCACATTATTTTAAAGGTCCAAATTGTTCAAAACGGCCATCGTTGTAGAAAACGACGATGTTCACGACGCTGCGTCCATCGGAAGATGAAGAGCCGCGTTGCGGCATCCGTGAGGCCGAGTTGCTACGCATGATGTTCTGGATGGTCTCGTTCATCGATGACGTGGTGGGGATGCGTTGAGCAGCCTTGGCCGACGAGTGATAAGTCATCGGTTCGTCATCGTCAAATGAGATGGCCCGTTGCTGTCCCAGGTCGTCGTTGAGATTACCCCCCGACTTGTTAGCGCCTGATGAGCTGTCGGCATTCTCGGTCGCATCGCTTCCTTGCAGAATCATGTCCCCGTCGCCAAACATGAGCCACATCACGTTCAGAGTGGGGTAAGCTCGATGGATCTTGCCAATCACCTCATCACTCACTTTCTTGTTGCGGCCGTTGAGCAACTGGGAGAGGGTGGGTCGAGGAATCTCACACGTATCTGCAAACTGAGAATTGGAAATCCCAGTTTGATCCAGAAACATTTTTAACCTCGTTACAATATCCATTTAAGAACAATTTTTAGTTCGCACTCAAGTGCGTGAGATTTTAAAATTTGCCAAGCCAAAATTATCTGACTTGATTCAACGAGTGGGAAAACCTCCCAAAATCGCCCCAAAACCTCAAAAATGCCTGTTTGCGTTTTCTAATTTTGGGATTGCAAATTTAGAACGAAAAAACGAAACCACCAAATTTAAAAACGAAAATTTTAAAATTTGCAATTATATTTTCCACAAAATGACAATATTTACCCAATCTCAAAAGTAAATAAAATTGCTTAAACTAAAGCTAGATACTATATGCGATAATTACCTATAAAACAATGTCATACGACACTTATAATATGGTGTTTTTCACAGTGTGGCCACGTAAACTGTGATATCTACAGCAGTGCTCGATACATTACGAGTAAAATACTAAAAATCAGCATATTGTAGCATTATTTAATAAGTGTTAATCGATAATTTTGGTGTTTTTGTAAACTTTACGGGTGTAAATTCGCGTTTTTTAAGTGCCAGCCACGTCTGTAAACACCGATCCTGGTGCGAAAACTGCCGGTTTCGGATCGAATTCGTTCATTTAAAAACGCAAACGGGATGCTGTTCGCAAAGCGGAATTAGGCATTGGCAAAATACCATTTTTGGTTTTCTGGATGCTCAACTCGATTTCCTTGCGATTTTTTCCATCGACGTTGATAACCGCTCGATTTTTTGAATTTTGAGCTATTCTAGCCGATTTAAAATTTGTCAAAACGTGACAAATACCCTTTATTTATAGGATATTCATCAATGTCAATAGATGAAATACAAAGTGCCGAAAAGATGTTCTAAAAGTGGAAAAAACGGTGATTTTGGCCCTAATTGTACAGTAAACGAATTAGAGGCCTCAATTTGGCTAAAATGCGACATTTTGACCAATTTTCTACTACGCGATTTACATGCCTAAATGCGTGTTTTCTACCCCATTCGACAGGCATTTAGGGCAAAACCCCGTTGATGGAATCGAGCATAGATTTATGAATTTTTGGCATTTAAAAATAGCATTTAGGGGCCCAAAAATTTGGCCTCAATCGCCAATTTTCTGACCCCTAAACGGTGAATTTTTTGCAAAGCGGGAATTTTGGGACTTGCTTTTAGTGTGTTTTTTCTTGTTCAAGTTCGGCTTTGAGGAATGTTGCCGTGATCGATTGTCGAGATTTGGCAACTTCCTCAGGCGTGCCACAAGCGATAACCTGTCCGCCGTTTCTACCCCCTTCAGGACCCATGTCGATGATGTAGTCGGCGCACTTGATGACATCCAAGTTGTGCTCGATGACGATGACCGTGTTACCCTTTTCGACGAGTCGGTTGAGCACCCCGAGCAGCACCTTGATGTCCTCGAAGTGGAGTCCGGTTGTAGGCTCGTCAAGGATGTATATCGTCTTTCCGGTGTCTTTCTTGGCTAGTTCGCATGCCAATTTCACTCGTTGGCACTCACCACCCGATAACGTGCTTGAGGGCTGTCCCAACTTGATGTACCCCAGTCCCACGTCCTGGAGCACCTTGATTTTGCGCAGAATTGAAGGCACGGCATCAAAGAACTCTACCGCCTGGTTGATGGTCATGTCGAGCACGTCGGCGATGGATTTGCCCTTGAACTTCACTTCCAGCGTCTCGCGGTTGTATCGTTTTCCGCCACATTCCTCGCATGGGACGAGCACATCGGGCAGGAAATTCATCTCTACGGTCTTGTATCCGTTGCCGTTGCACTTCTCGCACCGTCCGCCACTGGTATTGAATGAGAAGCGTCCGGGCTTATAGGCCCTGATCTTGGACTCAGGCAGGTTGACGAACAGATTGCGTATGTCGGTAAAGAAACCCGTGTAGGTTGCCGCATTGGAGCGCGGAGTGCGGCCCAGCGGTGTCTGGTCCACGGTGACCACCTTGTCCACATGTTCCAGGCCCGTAATGGTGTCGTAGGGCATTGGAGCTGTGTGTGAGCGGTACAGTTTCTGGCTGATGATGGGTTGCAGCGTGGCGTTGATGAGCGTTGACTTGCCGCTGCCGCTGACTCCGGTGACGCAGATGAAGGTGCCCAACGGCAGTTCCACGTCCACATTCTTGAGGTTGTTGCCTCGGCAACCGGTCAGGCAGAGCTTTTTGCCGCTGCCCTGTCGTCGCTGTTTGGGTACCTCTATGGCCCTTGTACCGTTCAGGTAGTCGGCCGTGAGGGTATGCTGTTGCAGGAGCTGCTGAGGGGTGCCAGTGAAGACCACATTGCCTCCCTTGCGCCCTGCTAGCGGGCCGATGTCGATGACATAGTCGGCCTGGAGCATCATTTCCTTGTCGTGCTCGACGACCAGGATGGTGTTTCCATCGTCGCGCAGTGTCTTGAGCGAGTCGATGAGGCGCTGGTTATCGCGCTGGTGCAGTCCGATAGAAGGTTCGTCCAGGATATAGAGTACGTTGACCAGGCGTGAGCCGATCTGCGTGGCGAGCCTGATGCGCTGGCTCTCGCCACCAGACAGCGAGGCCGAGTTGCGGTTCATAGACATATAGTCAAGTCCGACCTTGATCAAGAAGTTGAGCCTGGAGCTGATTTCCTTGACGATTTCACGGGCTATTTCCCACTGTGTGGGTGTGACATGGTTGTGGAGGTCTTCGATCCATTCACGCAGCTCGCTGATATCCATGGCTGCCAGTTGGGCGATGTTCTTGCCGTTAAGCTTGAAGTGCAGCGCCTCGCGGTTGAGACGTGCACCGCCGCACTCGGGGCAGACCGCACGTGAGAAGAACTGTCCTGCCCACTTCTGGGCTGCGCTGGATGCCGTATCGTCCTGCTGCATCTCGATATACTTGACCAGTCCATCGAAAGAGAGGAAATAGTTGCTGGTGCTGAGCGTCTCGGTGCGCAGGTTCAGTCGCTCGTTAGAGCCGTTGAGGATGTCGTTGAGGGCTTCCTCGGGCAATTCACAGATGGGGGTGTCGAGCGTGCACCCGTATTTCTCACATATCGCGGCAATCTGCCAGAAAATGAGCACGTTTTTGTATTTGCCTAGCGGCTGAATTCCGCCGGCCCTGATGCTCAGGCTGTTATCGGGAATAATCTTGTCGCGGTCGATGATGTTGACGTAGCCCAGCCCCTTGCAATGCGGGCAGGCTCCCAGTGGAGAGTTGAACGAGAAGTTGTGTGGTGCCGGCTCCATGTAGGACAGTCCTGTGGCGGGATCCATGAGCGAGCGGCTGTAATAGCCCAGTTCGTTGGTCTCGGCGTCAAGAACCATCAGTTGCCCGTTGCCCTGCTTGAAAGCTAGGTCTGCCGTGTCGGCGAGCCTCTTGCTGTCCTTGTCGCTAACCTTGAGGCGATCCACGACGAGTTCGACGCTGTGGTTGACATAGCGGTCCAACTTCATGCCGAAGGTGATTTCGCGCAGGGTGCCATCGACTCGCACGTTGATGTACCCTTTCTTGCGCAGGTTCTCGAACAAGTCCTTGTAGTGTCCCTTGCGGTTCTTGACCAGCGGCGCCAGGATGTAGATGCGGCGTCCCTGATAGCGTTCCAGTATCAGGCTCAGGATCTTTTCGGTAGTATATTTCACCATGCGCTCTCCCGACAGGTAGGAAAAGGCATCGGCGGCACGTGCATACAGCAGCCTGAGGTAGTCATACACCTCGGTGGTCGTGCCCACCGTGCTGCGCGGGTTGCGGTTCACGGTCTTTTGCCCAATTGAAATAACGGGGCACAGGCCGGAAATCTTGTCCACATTGGGCCGTTCGAGCATTCCCAACATGTTGCGGGCATAGGAGGAAAACGTCTCCAGATAGCGGCGCTGCCCCTCGGCAAACACCGTGTCAAAGGCGAGTGAAGACTTGCCGCTGCCGCTCAGTCCCGTTATCACGGTGAGTTTGTCATGCGGTATCTCCACATCAATGTTCTTGAGGTTATGGACTCTCGCTCCCAACACCTCAACACAGTCGATTTCCTGCCCGTTCAGTTTCATTTAACTCGTGTCTTTTGATATATATATTATGTCCTCTTTATTTGGCTACTCAACAGTAACACTCTTGGCCAAATTGCGCGGCTGGTCCACATCAAGACCTTTCTGCACGGCAATGTGATAGGCCAGCAGTTGCAGCGGGATAACGCTCAACAATGGCGCTAGACACGCTATCGTGTCGGGCACCTCGATGTATTCCGAGACGATTTTCTTGACGACCTCGTCCCCCTCGGTGATGATGGCTATGATGCGTCCGTTGCGGCTCTTCACCTCCTGCATATTGGAAATGATTTTCTCGAGCAATTGGTGATGTGTCGCAATAAAGACAACAGGCATTTCTTTGTCGATCAGAGCAATGGGGCCATGTTTCATCTCGGCCGCAGGATAACCCTCGGCATGGATATAACTGATTTCTTTTAGTTTGAGAGCACCCTCGAGGGCTACAGGAAAGTTCCACTTACGTCCCAAATAAAGAAAATTGTGAGCATAGGTGAATATCTTGGAAAGTGTCTCGATTTGACTGTTTTGGGCCAAAATGCGTGCTATTTTATCGGGAATTACCTGCAATTCATCAATGACCTTCTGATATTCTTCGTGGCTTATGGAACCTTTCGCGTCACCGATAGCCAGCGCCAGCATGGTCAGCACACACACTTGCCCGGTAAATGCTTTAGTTGAAGCGACACCGATTTCGGGCCCCACATGAGTATAGGTTCCCGTGTCGGTGTTGCGTGCGATACTGCTGCCCACGGCATTCACCACTCCGAACACAAAGGCTCCAGCCTCTTTCGCCAGCGATACCGCTGCCAATGTGTCGGCAGTTTCTCCACTTTGCGATATCGCGATCACAACATCATCGGGATAAATGACGGGGTCGCGGTAGCGGAACTCACTGGCATACTCCACATCGACAGGAATTTTGCAGAAGTGCTCGATGAGCTGCTTGCCGATGAGCCCGGCATGCCATGATGTGCCGCAACTGACAATGATGAAACGTCTTGCCTGGATAAGACGCTCGTGGTGCTCAGTAACAGCGCTGAGCACTACCCTGTGGTGTTCAGGCAAGAGCCGGCCACGCATGCAATCTTTCAGCACATTAGGCTGGTCAAAGATTTCCTTAAGCATAAAATGAGGGAATCCGCCCTTATCAAGCATCGCCAAGTCCAGTTTCACGTTCTTGACCTCGACAGGAACATCTTCGCCGGTGAGGGTGTGGACGCGCAGGTCCTCGCCGCGTCGGCACACGACCACCTCCTCATCGTTCAGGTAAACCATGCGAGTGGTGTACTCCACAATAGGCGAAGCGTCACTGGCGATGAAGTACTCCTGACGGTCATCACCGATGCCTACTACCAGCGGACTGCTCTTGCGGGCTGCCACCAGGCAATCGGGGTTGGAACGGTCAAGCACGACAATGGCATAGGCGCCGATGACACGTTTCAACACGGTTTGTACAGCAACCTCAAGATTCACACCCAGACTTTGCTGCACGTATTCAATGAACTGAACCAGCACCTCGGTATCTGTCTCACTTTGGAAATGCATGCCACGCTCCATCAACTGATTTCGCAGCACGGCATAGTTCTCGATGATGCCGTTGTGAACAAGAGTAAGATTGCCGCTCTCTGAAACATGTGGATGGGCGTTTGCCGTCGTCGGGCCACCATGCGTTGCCCATCGTGTGTGAGCAATTCCGATTGTCCCCGAGCGGTCCTTGTCTTCACTTTGGTTTTCCAGTTCTGAAACCTTGCCCTTAGCCTTATAAATATTTAATTTGCCATCATTAGCAATCATCGCAATGCCCGCGCTGTCATAACCGCGGTATTCCAAGCGATGCAAGCCTCCAATCAGTATTGGGTAGGCTTGTTCCGTTCCGATGTATCCAACAATTCCACACATGATTCTATAGTATTAAGTTTTATATTTATATCAATCCACCACCCAATCCTTGTTGTAAACGGTGAAAGTGCGTTTGCTGCGGTAGAGTTCGCTCTGCTTGGGAACGCGCACCTTGTAGGTCTTGCCGGCAGAGTTGGTCAGCTTGGTGGAGCGTATCCAGGGATTGGCCTCGCGCAACTGGGCATAGGTGATGCCCTTGCCCTTGGCCCAGTCTATCCAGCTGGCTACAGGCCCTGTGACGTCGACAGTGGTATAGGCCACAGGCTGATACAGGTGCTTGCGAGAGAAGCGGTAGCCGTAGCGTTTGGGTGACTCCATGACCAGTTTGTAGGCAATGATGCGGAACACATAGCGCGAAGTTTCCTGCACCAGGTACAGGTCGAACGAATTGTCCACCTTTTGCTTGGAGAGTTCGTTGGTGAGGCGTTGCATGCCAGCGTTGTAGCTGGCGGCGACGGTGGGCCAGTGCCCGTATTTCTTGTAGGCGGCCTTAAGGTACTTGCAGGCGGCGACTGTCGATTTCTCGGGATCGAAGCGCTCGTCCACCTCATCACTCACCTCCAG
>JAEEGF010493867.1_pt1 | contig 12093 bp, 6 predicted proteins | sample 9134171 | NCBI WGS metagenome assembly JAEEGF01 (sample SAMN16246542, study PRJNA631951) | gut metagenome | biome: gut microbiome; feature: rumen; material: AP-attached | host: Bos | place: Iran: Karaj | collected 2018-10 | reverse complement strand
GGAGGAGATGTTGAGTTCCAATTGAAAACAATCCACGGTTGCGATAGTGTGATTACGCTCCATCTGATTGTTCAGCCAGCCTCCGAGCAGGATACGATTGTGAATGTTTGCGACTATGACATGCCTTATTTGTTTGCCGACAGTGTGTTGGCTGAAGGTGGCGACTATGAGTTTAGACTGAAATCGCTCTATGGTTGCGACAGTACGGTGATGCTACATTTGCAGGTTCATCCGTCGCCCACCATTACTTTGGGCGAGGATCAGCGGTATTGCTCTGCCGAGTTTGTGTCGGCTCAGATTGAAGCTCCAGAGGGATTTGAGTCCTATGAATGGTCGGATGGCTCCGTAGGTCAGATTGTTACGGTTAATTCTGCTGGTCGTTATTCGGTGCAAGTAACCGATGCCAATCAGTGTACAGCCACCGACACGATAGAAATCATATTGATTGAAAATCCTGATGTGGAGATTCAAATACAGTCGGAAAGCTCCTGTATTCACGAGTCTGCGCTGCTGACTGCGATCTCCTCCGTGCAGGATGTCGCATATATTTGGAGTACAGGAGAAACCACACAGTATATAGAAATTACTAGGCACGGCGAATATTCCGTGCTGGCGGATAACCAAGGTTGCTTAGGTGGTGATACGATTACTATTGCGGCCTGCGATTGCGATATTTGGGTCCCCAATGCGTTTACACCAAATGACGATGCGTTGAACGATCGTTTTGATCCCATACCAAGTGCTACGTTAGGTTATTTCCACTTGGCAATCTATAATCGTTTTGGTGAACTGCTTTTCCAGACCAAGGATATTAATGAAGGCTGGGATGGCACTTTTAAAGGCAAACTCGTACCGCTTGGAGTCTATTCATACGTGATATATTATTCCTGCAAGGCCCTTCCTGAGTTTATCAAGTTGAAGAAGGGCAGTGTGACGGTCGTGCGATAAGCTAATCTTTTACGCATCGCACCGATAGACCTTCATCGGTGTAATTTGAGCTTAAGACAATGGTTGTGCTTCCAGATTTGAAAGTGATGCTGTGGGATGAACCAGTGCTGCCAATTGTGGCAGTCCATAAACGGGCGCTTTCCGCAAATTCGCGAGTTCTGTACCCGTCTGTGATGCCGGCAGGAACAACAGTAAATCCTGTGGCATTGTTGGTCGAGAGGTCTTTCCCCACCGAACATGGCAGACCTTGGAAAGGCGCGCTCCAACCGAAGTTGGCACATAGAGCCTTGGCAAAATTCATATTGTCGCCGCCGCAAATGTATTCCTCGCGACTACGCACATATCCAAATAATTGGATCCATTCTGGTTGGGTAGGCACATGCCAGCCAGAGGGACATACGCCTTGCTTTCGGTCGCTCTCTTGGTTGCCAACAATAGTGTATTTAACTGAATTCCAGTCGTATAGATAGCCGCAGGTTTGTATCGTGTCTGCTCTGTCTCCTGCAATAAAACGATGGGCAGCGGAGGAACCTTCGTTCAAAGCAATCTCTGTGCCGTCAGCAAAATGAGTGGCACGCATGTTCTCAACCATCCAGCATTGCTTACCTATTTGGACAGTTGAGTATGTGTTTTTGTCATAGTCGGTTACGGTTTTTGCGTCTTGACAAGGTTGGGCGTCATGTGTAAAGTCGAAAACGAGTTTCTCCGATGTGCTCTCCGAACGAGCAATGGCGTAGCTTGTTCTTTCGACTCCATTTTCCATAGTGTATCCCGTGTAAAGCATTTCGTCTTGAAGATCAAAAGCTTTGGCTATATCTTTTTTCAACATTGGCTTTGCGATGGATGTGCTTTCAAGTACGATGTGGCGATCTTTTCCAGAAGCAGTGTTCACCATCTTGATAGAAGAAGAGTGCTGACCCTGGCGGGCTGTGAGCAGGTAAATGCCCGCAGTGGGTAAGGCAATGCGGAATGTGTGTGTGCCGGCTGGCAGATGTAAAAAGTCATTCTTTCCTACGAGGGTGCGCCCATTGATATCTGAAATCTCCATGGTTACCTTGCCTGCTTCGGGTGTCGTCAGCATCACCTTGGTGGCGCCTTCAAACGGGTTAGGCACATTCTGTTGCAACGCAAAGGTGTTCTCCATTTGGAAATTCTCCAACCCTGAGTTTGGCGTGAAAACAGCCACTGTGTCAGGATAGGTCAGTGTTTCGCTCCATCCTCTGGTTTTATTTTGAATCATTATTCGCGAGAGTTGCAAATGTTCTTCCGTCAGATATTCCCGACCACTAAAGGTCACCACTACCTGCTGGGCTACCGAAGTGGCAAGTAGTGTCATACTCAAAATGATTAGTGATATTTTTTTCATAATCAATAAAATAGTGTCCAATAATGGAGCGTGATAGTATTCTTTTTCCTTGATGACAAAAGAAACGGGGCACTACTTAGCACCCCGTTTCATATTGCGGTTTTCGCTTATTATTGTTTGATGAATTTCTTTGTAGCAATGCTGTTGCCGGTCAGACGGAGGAAATATACGCCTGCGGGCAGGTTGGCAACATTGATCTGGAAGTTATTTTCCGTGATGATGTTATGATATACGCGTTGGCCAGTCATATTGAAAATGGCTGCTTCTCTGAAGCCTTCAGCATTTACATGTAAGGTGCTGTGAACGGGGTTGGGGAAGATGTTCACATTGTTGGTGAAGGTAGGAATTCCCACATTGATGTAAGCGCACAGTTCGGTGGAAGCGTCACTTTCGGTTGAATCGGTGCAGGCCAAAGTGATATAGTAGCAATAGTTACCATTGGCGAGAGCCGAGTCAGTATATTTGTTGTCGTTTACGCTCGTAAGGAACTCGTTGTTTCTGTAAATCTTATAAGTTGCATTGTCGTCAGCTGCATCCCATGAGAGTTCGATATTGCTTTCGTTGGTTGTCAAGGCGAAGTGGCTGGGAGGTACACAACCAGAGTCGGCATAAACGGTCAGTGTGCAGGGCACCAGAATCTTGCCAACGGTGTCGTTGGTGTTGATGGTCAGCGTAGCGGTGTAAACGCCGGGCTCCATGTTGGTGGCGTCAAAGTGCAGTGTGATATCCTGTTGTTTTTTCTTGCCCAGGGTGCCGTGGTCGGCTTTCTTGTCGATGGCTACCCAACCGCCGTCAACTTTCTTACCTTCGCAGATGGCACGGATGCAAACGTTGAAGTTCAATTGAGGGTTCAGGTCGGTCATACGTACCCAATCTCCGTCGTCAACCTTGCAGAAAGCGCCGTTGCCACTCTCGTCGCCAGGACCGAAGTCGCAGGTAACAGGATAGGTGGCAGTCGTTTTTTGTTTGAATGTGGCGGTAACCCAAATGTCGTCACCATTAAGAAGAATAGGTGTTGGGAAGGTGACTTCGTTCCAAGCGGAATCTACGAAGTTGGTCACTTTGGCTTCGGTAATCAGTTCGCCGGGAGCATCGTTCGTGCCGCGAGCGTAAACTTTGAAGGTGATGGTTGAGTCGGCGATGAAGCCGCGGTTGTAGAATTTGGCTTTCGTCAGTTGCATGCCCAGAGCAGTTTGGCTGTACATGGCACCAGTGTATTTGGCGCCTACTTCCCATTTGGGAGTGCCAACATTGTAGCCTACGCCGTTTACGCCGAAGGGGATGGTGTCAGGATAGTCGAGGTCATAACGCAGTTCGTAAGAGTCGCTGTCTTCTTCTGCCGTCACATCATATTTAATCCATGAACTCCAGTTGCCTTTGTAAGTTCCTACGTTGGTCAGCGTCAGCGTCTGGTTGTCTTTTTCACCTACGTGCAGGGTCTGCTTTACGCTTTGCGGATAGATGGTGAACAGAGGTTCGCCCGGAGCGCGCAGTTCGGTATAGGTGATGTTATCGATGTAGAACTCTGACGTGTCAATGCTGGTGGGAGGATAGAAGTCGATGGCACCCAGTTTGTTGATGCCAGGCAGATCTGAAGCGGTTGAACTCCAGTCCATGGTGGCCACTTTCTCGTTGTCAACCGAGAATACGAAACTGTCGTCATCCAAGTCAACTACAAAGTCAAACAAGGTCCAAGTGTCGGTCTTCATGTTAAAAAGTTGTTCAATGCCACCAACCAGTACGGAGTTCATGTGCAGCACATGGTTCAAGTACATTTCGGTTTTCCACTCCGAGTTGGCACCTGCAAACATGTGTAACAGGTTCATATAACCGTCTTTACCAGCGGGGACGTAGCAGTAGAATGATATTTCATATTTTCCTGAATATTTGTCGCCTAACAGCATCACCATGTCATTACCATAGGTGAGCTTCATACATTTGGTGCCTTCTTGAGCTCTGTCGGTGGTAACGACAGCGTCAGCAGCTCCACCCAGTTGGCCCGACCATGTGGTCCAGTAGTTATTGCCGTTGTTTTGAGCAGTCTTGGCGATGCGAGCACCCGCATTGAACGATTCAAAGTCCTCCTTGTAGAGAACCGTCTGTGCATTAATCAGCGTGGAAAATAATCCCATGCATACAATCAGAAGTAGAAATCTTTTCATATTTTTTTGTTTTAATGTTGTTATTCTAATATGATGTGACAAAAATAATGTTTTTTTCCTTTGCCTCTGTGTGTTGGAGGAAAAATATTGTGTTAATAATTTGTTGTAATATGTTAATAAAATTGTAAATTTTATATTAGATAAAGATATATTTTTGTGCGAAATATTTTCAGCAACGTTTGTTTAGTGTGGGAATGGATGCGTGTTTGGGATAGTTTAATGAGGTTTTGCAAATTTACGAAGGGGGAGTTCAGAGGGGTCCTCGCAATATTATTATTGATAATAATATTGTATACCGTGGTCTTTTTGTTCTCTTCCCATGCGGAAAGTAGTGTGGACTTGTCTGACTTTCAATCCATGGTGGAGCAGTTCGAAGCCGAGCAGGTGCGTTTGGCCGATTCGGCGGCGGCTGCGCGAAACAGGAGTTGGAACCGCACATCCTATGCTGGTCGCAACAGCTCGACTTATTCCATGCATGCTTCTGTTTCCATACGTGATTCGCTTCAACAAAAGCCGGTGAGGCAGGTGGGTTATGCCATCCAGAAGGTGGAACTGAACCGTTGCGATACCTCCGCCATCATGAATGTGCCACAGTTTGGCAGTAAGCGTGCAGCCAAGATGGTGGAATACCGTGATAAATTAGGCGGCTTCTTTTCTTACGCTCAAATTAGGGAGATCTATATCCTGCAAAATATGAAGGATGATTTTTTGGCGAAATATTTCACTATCGATCGCTCACTAATCCGTAAAATTGCTATCAATAGGGCCACGTACAAGGAGATGATTCGTCATCCCTATTTTGATGCATATTTGGTAAAGACCATTCTGAACTATCGTCAGAAGAGTGGAGCGATAAAATCGGCAGAAGAGTTCCAGCGGGTTACCCATGCGTACCCTGAACTGATGGAGAAACTGACGCCTTACTTGTCGTTCGATTGAGAGGTTTGATCCTTGTCCTTGCCGCCTAACAATGTCTCGGTGAACCACTTGGCAAACAGTATGCGCAGCGCTTTGTTGAAGTAATGGCGGAAAGCGAAGCGGTCGGCTTTGCGGTTTTGTTCTATCTCGTCGGGATGAGATAGTGGCATGATGGCATGGGTTGGCAATGACATCTTGCGAATTTTGCGCTTATTCTTTTTGAAGCCGACATTGGTAATCAGGTTCACATTTGGCGAAATGCACAGTCCTTGTTTGCTCCACAGGTGGAACTTGTACTGGAATTCCCAAATGTCGTCAAAATGATAGCGTTGCAAGGCAATGCCGCGGCGAAGCCAATAGTTGCGTTCTTCCCTCTTTTTCATGTAGCGGGTCAGAATTTCGGGGAAGTTGAAGTCTTTCAAATTGGCCATGGAGAGGTCGAAGTTTTCCCAACGGTCTTTCCAGGTGGCAAAGCCCCACGAAGTGGCGTAGCACGAGAAGTAGTAAGAGGCGTCGCCACGCTTGCGGCCATGTTGGAAGTTGGAGCCGCCAATATGCACAATCTGCTTGTTATCTCTGTATTTGTTAAGTAGTTGCTCGCAATACGGGAAGAAGTCGGGATGCGGCATGGTGTCGTCAAAGAGGATAATGCCTTCGGGTTCGTTTTCAAAGAACCAGTTGATGGCTTGGAAAATCATTTGAGCCTTACCAAGATGTTCCTCTTTGAACATTAACTTGAGTTGACACGGCCATTCGGGCATGATGACGGCACGTGTGCGTAGACAGGTGCCATAGTCATAGGGAACGTCCGGATTGGCACCATCTGCAGCCACATAAAATTTCGACGGCTTGATAGCGTGTATGGTCTGGAAGATGTTGTGCGTCTCCGTGATACGGTTGTAGATGATTAATAAAACAGGTGTGTCAAACATGGTGTTCTCTTTTATTGTTCGCCATTAAGGAAATTCTTGAAAGCTTGTCCTATGTAAGGATCCATGCTGGTAAGCACTTGCAGATAGTGATCAAGGGCGCCGTTGGCCTTTTCTGCCATCTGCTGGTTGCCTATCATCGTCGATAAAGTCGCAATGTCTCTCATTTCGCTCAATTTGCGAGCCAATTCGTTCTGTTTGTTCTCAAAATTCTTGAGAATATTGTCGGCATCCGCACATAACAAAGCCAGAGCCTGAGTACCGCATTGGTCAAATTTTATCTTTTTGACTTTCTCTTTGACAGCTGCTAAATCAGCATCATTGAGGGGCGTTTGTTTCAATAACTGGCTGGTCAGTACAAACTCGTTGAGAATATTCTCGGTCTGCCATTTGCGTGACTGGTCGCTGATGCTTTCATACCAAGCGAAGTCTTCAATAATGTAATCCAAGTATCTGGAGGTCTTTTCGATAGCTTTCTCACGACCTGTAGAAGTGTTCAATGCAAAGTAGGTTTTAATGAAATCAAGTGAGAACAACGAGAAGTTCATCTGGTAGGTCATCTTGTAAGGCATAATCTTGTCGTTCAAGATGATGTCGCATTGGTCAAGTGTTTTCTCAGCTCTGATGGTGTCACCTGCGGCCAGCAGACTGTTAGCCAGTCGGATGTAAATGCTTCTTACCAGACCTGTGAGGCGCATGTTGTCTTCGCAGTTATAAACGCGCGGGTCGTTCAAGCCGCCCCATGCGTATTCGTAAGGCTCTTGAGCCGGTGCGTCAGGGTTATTCACTCTGTCAACACGCTTATGGTCGTTGAACACATTCACTAGGTTGTTGTAGAGAATGTCGTTGTTGATGCGTCCGGATTCGTAGCCGCCGCGGTATGCGGTTTTGATAGGCACGAGGCGGTAAGCCAAACCTTCCAATTGGAAGTAGGATTCGAGACCGAAGAATGCTTCAGAGCCGGTGGTGCTGGCGTAATAGATGGGGCGTTCCCAGTTGTTGTTAGCCAGGATGTCCATCATGACGAGGTAAGCTTTGTACAGGTAGTTGATACCGTCGCCTCTGTCGCTGCGCAGGTTCCACGAGAGGTGGTCCACAATCTGGTCGGCCAGTGTGCTGTCAACAGTACCATTGGCCAGTACTTTGGCTTTGTCAACGGGCAGCGAGAAGCTGGCGGGGATGGACTTGCCATCGCTGTAGCGAGCATTGGAGATGAATACCAACTGGCGTTTTTGGTCAAATTCGGGCCGCTTGATGTATTCCACCACATCTTTGATGTTGAGGAACTGGTCGTGTCCGCCTTCAAGGGCAATCACATCGCGGGTGCCGTCCTTGTATTGGCTCCATTCCATTGAGATGGGCAGTGGCTCCGAGTTATAAGCTTTGCGCTTCATTTGGTCGATGTACCAGCCGGTGCTCAACAGGCTGAGGTTGCAAACTCTCACGTCGGTGCGGTAGCCTTCCACTTCTTGAGCGTACCACAAGGGGAAAGTGTCATTGTCGCCCAGCGTGAACAGGATGGCGTTGGGAGCGCACGAGTCGAGGTAGTTCTTGGCGATAGCCAACGCGGTATAGCGGTTCGAACGGTCGTGGTCGTCCCAGTTTTCGGAGGCCATGATGCCGGGAACAAGTCCCAAGCACAGCAGGGTAGCCATGATGGCACCGAAGGCCTGCACCTTGTTGTTCTGTATCTTTTCAAACAGGCTGTAAATGCCGAAAACTCCAAATCCTATCCAGATGGCAAAGGCGTAGAAGGAGGCGGCAAAAGCATAGTCTCGTTCACGCGGCTGGAATGGGTACATGTTAAGGTAGAAGGCGATGGCCAAACCGGTCATGGCGAATAACAGTAATACGATGAAGGAGTTCTTGGTGTCGCGCAGCGAATAGAACACTACGCCGATGAGACCCAGCAACAACGGCAGCATGTAGTACTTGTTGTGGCCGGGGTTCTTCATCGATTCGGGTAGGTTGTTTTGGTTGCCCACCATCATCTCGTCGATGAAGGGAATACCTGAAATCCAGTTGCCTTCCAAGTTGCCGCCACGACCTTGGATGTCATTCTGGCGTCCTGAGAAGTTCCACATGAAATAACGTAAGTACATGTAGTAGAACTGGTAAGTATGCATGAAGGTGAGATTCTGCTGCCAGGTGGGAATGCCATTCCGCTTAAGCAAGCGTCGATTCTCTTTGTCTTTCGGACTGTCGGTATTGTAAATGCTTCTTAGCCAGCTGACGTACAATTCTTTATGTCCTGCATCCCACATTCTTGGGAAGAGCATGGTCTGGTCGGGGGCGAAGCGTGCTTTGCGTTTGGTGCGCGGGTCTGAAATGACATATTGCTTCTTGGCATCGTCACGCACATAGATAGGACTTTCATCTACATACTCTACGGGCATGGAGTTGTAGGTCTCGCCGTAGAATATGGGGTAGCTGCCGTACTGTTCGCGGTTGAGGTATGCCAGCAAACCTACTGCATCTTCGGGATTGTTCTCGTCGATGGTGGGGTTGGCGTTCGAACGGATAACCAAAATGAAGAAAGTGGAGTAGCCAATCAGCAAGAACAAGAAGGAAAATACCGTTGTTCGAAGGATGGGCTTGTCTTTTTTGAAACCGTACCAAAGGCCCCAAGTGATCAGGCCTGCCAGCAGCAGGAAGAAGATGATGGTACCCGAGTTGAATGGCAGATGTATGTTATTGACAAAGAAGATTTCGAATTTGCCTGCCAGGTTAACAATCTGAGGAATAATGCCATAAAGGATAAGTCCTAACAGAATGAAAGAGCAAACAAGCGAGAGAAATACGCCCCATTCGGCCTTCGAATGAATTGTGCCTTTCTTGATGGAATAGTACATGCAGGGGAATGTGATAAATACCCAAACGAAAACCATCCACCAGCCAGGGAAGAAGAAGCTGGCGATAAACGACAGTACACCAAGGGTTTGCACAACACCCATATAGGTTGCTTCCTTCGATAGTTTAAAGTAGATAACCAGTACGATGGCGGGCAAAGTCAACAGGTTTAACAGGTGAACACCAATGGAAAGTCCTATGAGATAGGTAATTAAGACAATCCAACGGTTGGGGTTGACGTCTTCCTTGGCATTATCGTATTCGTAATCCCATTTGAGGATGCACCAGAATACGAGGGCTGTAAAGAACGATGACATGGCGTATACTTCGCCTTCAACGGCTGAGAACCAGAATGAATCGGTGAAGGTGTAGGCCAGTGAGCCAACGAGTGCGGAACCGAAAACGGCAATCATGCGAGGCGTGGTCATACCGCCCATGCGGGCAACCAGCTTGCGGCCCAGCATCGTGATGGTCCAGAAGAGGAACATGATGGTCAATCCGCTGCAAATGGCCGACATACAGTTGATGCAGAACGCCACTTTGGTGACATCACCACCGGCGAACATACTGAAACAGCGGCCAATCAGCTGGAATGTGGGTGCTCCAGGAGGGTGTCCTACCAGCACTTTGTAGGCGGTGGAAATGTATTCGCCACAATCCCACCACGAAGCGGTAGGTTCGGCGGTCATAATGTAAACGGCTGAAGCGAAAATGCCAATCAGCCATCCGATTACATTGTTGATAATCTTATAGTTGCGTTCCATTCGAATAGGTTGTTTTGTTTAGAATTATCAGTTTGCTATTATTTATAATAAGGTGCAAAAATACAAAAAATATAAAATGGCTTTCAGTCTTTTTTACGCTAATCGCTTTGCTACAGTCATAGGGAGGGCAAAGTGATAGAATTAAGGAAGATACTGTTTGTAGTTGGCAATTCGGTGAAAAGTCAGGAAATTGGCATCGTGGGCGTTGTGGGCTTGTCCTACTTCGTCATCGGTGGCGGTGCGGCATACGAAGATAATGTCTTTACCATCGAATTGCCAGTCCACATATTGGAAGCCGTGCTTGCTTACATCGGGATGGTGTAGCAGTATGTGGTCAATGTTCCATTCCTTGAGGTCTTTGGAGGAGATGAGTGCCAGTGTGTTGCGGATGCCGGCTGGCTTTTTGTCCAGTGTGGCTTCGTCTTTTCCGACAATGCTGGCCAGTGCCAGGTAGCGTTCGCTGTTGGCATCGTAGCGAATAGAGAATTTCTTTGCGCTGCCAGGCATGGTGTAAAAATCGGTGGTGTCGAAGGTGGCTTTCTTACCATTGCGAGAGATGCGTATCCATGCGGCATATTCGGGCATGCCTGCTGCTACATCTACCCTGAGCACATCGAGAATCTGTCCGTCGGGAGTGGCCACGGCATTGCCTTCAATCCAGGCTCCCATGCGACCGTCCAAGTATTGTGTGTCGCAAGGTAAATGGTTGGTAAATCGCCAGTTGTCGGCGCAAAGAAGGTCTTTGTTTGCATCAACGGACATCATGAAGGGGCTGTAGCGCAATCCCCATTTGTCGGTAGGTGCAGTGGCGTATTCCACAGCTCGCCAGAGCCGCCCGTTATGCAATAAGACAGGGGTGGGGGCAGTGTGATATTCGCCCTCGCGTAGAAGTCCGTGATGCTTGTCGTAGGGCGTGCTCCACGTGCGTCCGCCGTCGGTTGAGCGTCGGATGACAAGGTTGCCGTGTGCACGGCTGGTTCCTAAGATGTAGAGTTGTCCTTTGTGGACAAACAGCCCCGACCAATATTGTCCTTTGATGGTCGCCAGCGCCTCCCAAGTTTCTCCTTTGTCTGTGGAGCGGAAGATATGGGTGCGTCCCGAGTTGTATTCATCCGATTTTGGGCCGAATACGTCGTGAGATGCCACGTAGCTGCCGTCAGGAAGTATGCACAAACTGGGAGAGCCAATGTAGCGTTGGGCGTCGGAGGGAATGTGGTCGATAATAACGCCTGGCACTACTGTTTGCGCGTAATTCAGCAGTGTTAGGATAAGGATGGTGAAAACAAGAAGTAATCTCTTCATAATGAGTGTTTTTATTCTTCTTTTTCGCTGAGTTCCAGCCATCGCATGCTCTTTTCGTCCAGTGACTCGCTCACTTCCTGATAGCGTGTTCCCCACTGCATCAGTTGTTCTGCCGTCCCTTCGCCGCCGTTCATCTGTTCCAAGAGCAGCTTTTTTTCTTCTTCCAGTTGGGCAATCTCTATCTCCAACGCTTCCATCTCCTTTTTCTCTTTGTAAGTCAGCTTGTTGGGGTTTTGCGCGCGACCGGCAGGCTTGGCCTCGGTACTCTTTTCAGCACGGGCTAATCGCCGCTCAATCTTGAGGGCTTTTTCCTTGTCGAGGCGGTATTCGGTGTAGTTGTCGTAGAAGTCCTTGATGTTACCGTCGCCGTTGAAGATGAAGAGGTGGTCCACCAGTTTGTCCATAAACCAGCGGTCGTGCGACACAATGAGCAGGCATCCTTTGAAGTTGTAGAGGAAATCTTCCAGCAGGTTGAGCGTGTCGATGTCAAAGTCGTTGGTGGGCTCGTCCAGAATCAGAAAGTTGGGGTTGCGTAGCAAGGTGATGAGCAGGTGCAGCTTGCGTTTCTCGCCACCGCTAAGGTCTTCGTAATAAGTGTATTGCTGCTCGTATTTAAATCCAAAGTGGTTGAGAAATTGCGAGGCGCCGATGTAGTTGCCGGTTTCCATGCGTATCATGTCGGCCTGCTCTTTCACGATGTCGATGATGCGGCGGTTGCCCTTGACTTTCATGCCGTCCTGGGCAAAATAGCCAAACTGAATGGTTTGGCCAGCGGTGATTTTGCCGCCGTCGGGTTTGAGTTCACCCATAATGAGTTTGAGCAGCGTGCTTTTGCCTGTGCCGTTCTTGCCAAC
>JAEEGF011439776.1_pt1 | contig 12095 bp, 11 predicted proteins | sample 9134171 | NCBI WGS metagenome assembly JAEEGF01 (sample SAMN16246542, study PRJNA631951) | gut metagenome | biome: gut microbiome; feature: rumen; material: AP-attached | host: Bos | place: Iran: Karaj | collected 2018-10 | reverse complement strand
TGCCATCATCTTATCTACGAGACTTTCATTGGTCCGCGTACGCCAGGGATGGAGATTGACCACATCAATGGCGACAAGTTCGACTACTCAGTTAGTAATCTACAAGAAATTACACCTGCTGAAAACCGCCGCAGAGCCAAGATTCTCCGCCAACTGCGTGCCAAAGGTATCGATCCGACTACCTTAACTAGCACCGAATTACAACAACATTTCAAAACCACTAAACAAACAGAATCATGACAAGACCAAACAGCCGCGTCCTTAAGATGGCGCATTACAACTACAGCCATAGTCCATTTACATTAGGCGAAATCATTGACCCAGATGGTAAAACAATCGGTCCGGATATCTCTTTATGGAAAGCTTGTCTTCGCCGCGCTTGGCGAGTCAATCGTCTAGTAGAGCAACTCAAGGCCGGAGTAATCAATTTCTACTACACGAAAGAAGACGGTACATTGCGCGAAGCGATTGGTACACTAAAAATCGACCTCATCCCTGAGGACCAAAGACCGAAAGGGATAATCAACCGGCACGAAGTTGTAGGCTCAGTAGCCTACTACGACCTAAATCGTCGCGGTTGGCGCAGTTTCAACATCTGCAAAGTTCATTTGACAAGCGTATACAAGTGCGTACCCGTATGGACAGCAGATGCAACTAGTGAGATTGACCTAACCGAAAAGACAAAAGAAAAGAAGCAAAAGAAAAAAGAAAAGGCTGCGCAGAGTGAATAAACTCTCTAAAAAAAATATATTTTATATATTAAAAAAATTCTCTCTATGGAAAGCCTAAAAGATATACTCACAAAGCGCATGAGTAATTCTTTGATTTCGTTTCTCAAACTAGTCGACCCCGAGCATAGATACAAGGTAACGCTTGAGATGGGCAATACATGGAACAGACTCACACTTATCGACCAACGGAAATTGTATCTGTACTTGCTTTATCGAAAATGGCGCGGCATTGAAATCTTCGGAGATCCGGTGTTCATTATGTGCAATTGCCACCCAGTTCCATTCAACTGGAATGGCGTAGCCGGCATAGATTCGCTACTAAAATCGAATAAGCTAGTAATCGCAAAGTACAACGGCACGTTTGGCTCTTACACAAAAGACGAAGTGAAACTATATGAAATGACAGATGTAAAACCACTGAGTTAATTTACTAATTTCGCGCCCGTGTAATTCGCGAGACATTACCGAGACAAACACGAGCGCACTACCTAAAAATTTTACACGATTATGGAAGTATTTTTTATGGACCACATCAACTCTTTTACGGGTTCGATTATGAAAGATAACGGATATTTTATCCGAGAAATCAATGGACGATTTTTCTCGCAACGCAAACCTGGCAAACACCAGGATATCGACCACTGGCAATTCCTTGTGCAATGCGCACAAATGGCAGTTCACAACGAGTTCCTGCGTGAGATCTCCGTCACTTTCGACGAAGCCGCACAAGCCATCTACGATTGGCAATGCCCTGGGCTCCGCTTCGATAAGCTGAACCTACTTACCAAACGTGGCGCGCGATTGCAACTACAGCGCATGGCCGGACGCAAATCCGACCTGCCGGACATTCCGTTCAATGCGCGCGAAATCGTGAACTTGCATTTATACCACTTGCGCAATGGCTACTACGAAGAATATTAGGAGGACCGCCTTATGAAAGCTGACAAACGAATTCCTTTCGCCGAAGTAGTCCACCGACTCGCAGTCGCCACTGGCTACGATTTCCGACTCTCACACCTGGCCGTGCTCATCTCCTGCTGGAGACGCAGACACCCCGAACAAGCGCCTGGGTTCGCTACACTACGCGCACGCAAACGGCGCTACGGTTATCCCTGGCTCTCACGCCGCGAACTGATTGATTTCGGACGCTACGCAGGCTACGATATCAGTCACCCCTAACCCCGGGTCCCCGAAAAATTTTTAATTTTTTGGGAAAGCGGAGGACCCGTAGACTTTAATAAATCTGTGATTTATTCTTCGTCGGAGGGATCCGAACGCGATGAAAGCGTGACATTATTTCGCTTACCGAAGCCCCTTTCTTGGTGGCTTCGGTTTTTTGTACTACTTTTGCAGCAAATTTCAAAACGACCTACAACTATGAAAGCAAATCTTAAGAAAATCATCAAACTGGTGGCAGGCATTTTGGCAGTGGCATGTGCAACCGTTGTGGCCGGATTAGGCCTGCAAAGCTGCAATGTTGTCCGCACCATCACGAACCAGAGTGAGTACTACCAACGCGGAGACACCTCCGTGATGATCCAAACGCGCACCGTAGAATCGTACGATGCAAGTAAGAAATTGTAACAAGAATGCTGTTTTCATTGTTTTAACTCTAAGAGAGAGAACGGGAATCGAAAACGAAAAATGTTTTTATTGTTTTTGACCCGACGGTGTGACAAGTGATTTACACCCTTAGGGTGTGAGGTGTAGCCGCAAGGGCTACCGAAAAGCTCGCTTTTAAGGTGGCACTTAAGGATGCAACTCGCAAGCGCGACCAGCGCGAAAATCGCTTGTAACAACGGAAGGGTGTTTTTGTAAGCGATAGCGCGTTTTTGTTTATAATTATACTCTCGGTCGGCTTAGGCTCCCCGCCTGCCTGCCCTTTTCGAAGCCAAAAGTCAATTGGCTTCTCCATCGCTGCGCAGCAGTATTTTTAATATTTTCTTCTTATTTTTGTAAGCGCAGCGCATTTTTCTTCTAAAAACACTTGCGCAATTCAAAAATTATTTGTAATTTTGCACCGCAAAATTGTGAATACATTATGAAACGAATTGCATCTATATTAGGTGCATTGCTACTCGCAGCAACGAGCATCATGGCTGCGCCGCAGATCAAGGCCGAGGAAGAAGATACGGTCATACACAGCATAGAGCTATTGGCTTCCTTTCCGAGTGGAGGCGAAGAAGTGCCCGATCCAACCACGTTTGATGGGTTAGTAATCACTCCCGATCATCCGAGGTACAATCATGTGGGACAGGTGTATGTGGCCGATACTAGCGCCAGATACGAGCTAGACGGCTACAGCTACTTCACCTCCACCAGCGCCTTCATATTCGACCCGTTGTTTGTGACTGACTCCATCTACGAACTAGAGATCCTGCTGTGGCCGAAGAAAGGCTACATATGGGATAACATAGATAGCCTGCTGGCTCGCTCTACTATCAACGGTCAACCGGCGGACTGCCATGCCGAAAATGGGGCGATGATCTTCTTAAATGTCTATTTCAAGGCAGAAGCACCAGGCAAACCGCTCGAAGGACGATTCACGATAGACGAAGCCGGCACACAGGTGCAGTTTGGCAAGGGTAACCTTCAGTATCAGCCTAGCACCCGGACCTGGCGCCCATCCGGCTATCAGGACCTGGTGATAGGCAGCGACAACAGCCGCGCAGCCGCCGACTACGACGGATGGATAGACCTCTTCGGATGGGGAGCAAGCGGATACAACGGACTGGAGCCATACATGACCTCAACCAACCCGGCCGAATACTGTATGCTCTCCAGCCTGGCGGGCACCGACTACGACTGGGTGAAAGTGGCGGCCGATAGCATGCACCAGACAGGCACGTGGAGATCGTTGACACAATGGGAATGGGAGTGGCTGCTCAACGACCGACCTAATTACGACGAACTGCGGGGCTTAGCCCAAATAGATAGCACCAAAGGTCTGCTGCTACTGCCCGACAACTGGGACATAGCTGCGCGACCGCTGAACAAAGAGATTGACAATCCATGCACCGTGCTAACCGGACGAGAATGGTTCGAATGGCAAAACCTGGGTGCCGTCTTCCTGCCTGCTGCCGGTCAGCGAGAGGGAACAGACGTGAACAAAGTGAACGAGGCAGGATACTACTGGAGCGCCTCTGACGACTTCGAAAAAGATGCGATGCTGATTGGGTTCTCCAAGACCATGGACGGGTTTTATGGTAAGTCGAAAACATTAGGCCTGTCTGTCCGCGCAACACGCATAGTGGAGAATGAGCCGACGGGCCTGAACGGCGAGCGGCGAGAGGCGAGAGGCGAGAGTAGAAAGATTCTCCGCAATGGGCAACTGCTGATTAAACGCGATGGGAAGACCTACAACGCGCAAGGCGTTGAGGTGAGGTGAAAGGACGAAAGGACGAGAGGACGAACGGCGAAAGCTCTAGCCTTTAGCCTCTAGCCTCTAGCCATTAAACATTACAATATCATGAAACTGCAATTCTTAGGCGCGGCGCGCGAAGTAACGGGAAGCAAACATCTGCTGACAACCGACAGCGGACATACCATTCTGCTCGATTGCGGTATGTACCAGGGCAAAGGACTCGAGACCGATGCCGACAACCGTGACCTGGGTTTCGACCCGGCTAAAATAGACTGCGTAGTGCTCAGCCATGCGCACATCGACCACTCGGGACTGATCCCCTACATCTACAAACTCGGTTTCCGCGGAGATATCTACTGTACGCCTGCCACGCGCGACCTCTGTGCGCTCATGTTGGCTGACACGGCTTTTATCCAGGAACAGGATGTGCGCCAGTACAACAAGAAAATGGACCGCCAACATCCCCACAAGGAGAAAGGCAAGAAATATACTATCGATCCCCTCTACGACCAGCACGACGTAGACCAAGTAATGCGCCATTTCGTCTGCTACGACTACGATCGGCGTTTCCGCCTCTTCGACGATGTGCTGCTCACCTTCACCAATTCCGGTCACATGCTCGGTTCTGCGATCTGTAGCCTTGAGGTCTATGAGACGGATTCCTCCTTCCCTTCAGGGGTGAAGAGCTCTGCTCGATCGGAGGTCCAGTGGACGTCCGTAGAACAAGAGGCTAAAAAGCGCTGGAAACGCATCGCCTACACGGGCGATATAGGTCGGCTGCAGAGCCATATATTGCCTAGTCCCATGCTCTTCCCGCAATGCGATTACCTCATCTGCGAATCTACTTACGGAGACCGCATACACGAGGAGAAAGAGGTGACCGAAGAAGAACTGCTTGGGGTAGTGGAGGATACCTGTATCTACCGCAAAGGCAAACTGCTGATACCTTCGTTCTCCGTAGGACGTACCCAGGAGATAGTCTATGTGCTCAACCAGCTCTTCAACGACGGACGACTCTCCGCACGCATACCTGTCTATGTCGATTCACCGCTTTCGACCAATGCTACGCAGATATTCCGTATGTACCCGCAGGCCCTTTCGGACGACGTGCGCGATACCTTGCGCTACGATGACGATCCGTTCGGCTTCAATAGTCTCCACTACATCACCGATGTGCGCGAATCCAAACGACTGAACACTGACCCGAATCCCGCTATCATCATCTCCGCCAGTGGCATGTTGGAGGCAGGACGAATCAAGCACCACGTAGCTAACCACATCTCTGACCCGCGTTGTACTATCCTCATCGTCGGCTATTGCGACCCGCACACGCTCGGCGCACGTATTCAGCAACCGGGACTGCAATGGATATCAATCTTCGGCATGGACCGCCGTATCAAGGCACAGATAACTAAGATTGAAGGCTTCTCCGGCCATGGCGACTATCAGGAAATGATTGACTACCTGACCCGTAGTCTGCAGGTGGATCAAGTGCGCCGCACGTTCATCGTGCACGGCGAGCAAGAAGCCGCAGAGACCTACATGGGCCACCTGCACGACGCCGGTTTCCGCAACGTAGAAGTACCGGAGAAAGGCGCTGTAGTCGTTTTGTAAATGGTTTAGTGCGCTTTCAGCGCGTTTAGTTAAACAGCGAAGCGACTAAACGTCCGAAGGACAATAAACAATAAAAAATAGATACGATGAAAACACGTTTTCTCTTCTTAGCCGCTATGTTGCTCGCTACCGCGAGTACATGGGCCACGACATTCTTCCCCTCGCGCACCGATTTTCGCGACGAGCAGATCTACTTCGTCATGACCACTCGTTTCTATGATGGCGATCCCAGTAACAACACCCAGTGTTGGGACAACCAGTCACGCAATGCGGGCGATCCGGCCTGGCGAGGCGATTTCAAGGGACTGATTGAGAAACTCGATTATATCAAGGCTCTTGGCTTCACGGCTATATGGATAACGCCTGTCGTAGAGAACGCTTCGGGTTACGACTACCACGGTTACCACGCAGCCGATTTCTCCAAAGTGGACCACCGCTACGAGTCGGAAGATGTGGATTTTCAGTCGCTTATCGACGCTGCGCATGCTCGGGGCATAAAGATAATTCTCGATATCGTACTCAACCACTGCGGCAATTTCGGCGAAGCTAACCTGTGCAAACTCTTCAACCGTGACTGGAACGCCGACCAATCGTCCATTAACGACTGTATGGTGCCTTATACCCAGTCGGAGGGAGGTAAGTTGCCAGACAACTATGTGTCAATGGCAGGTGCAGCCCAGTATTCCGCACGTCTCTCGCAGATGAAGAACACCACAGGCGTCAACTACGACACCCATAACTACTGGCACCACTATGGTAATTTCAACTGGGACGAACCTAACCGTTGGTTTGCTCAGATAGCAGGCGACTGCGTGGACCTGAACACCGAGAACCCTGCGGTATACAACTACCTGATCCAGTGCTACACTACGTTCATTCGCATGGGCGTGGACGGTTTCCGCATCGACACAGGAGGCCATATACCTCGTCTGACGTTCAACAAGGCTTTCATCCCTGCCTTCATCAGCGCAGGCCAGGAGTCGGCCTCCAAACGCGGCGGAACACCTTTCTATATGTTCGCGGAGGTATGCGCGCGCTATAGCGATATCCTCTATCGTGGCCAGGCTTGCCTCAGTCCGTTCTACTACACTTGGGCCGAGAGTCGTAGCTACAGTTGGGACACCAGTGCCGACAGTTGGAACAGCTTGGTAGAGATGGAGGGCTCCGGTTGCACCAGTCATCCTAACTGGGCCGCTTGTTGGCAACAGGGCACAGACGACGGAGGAGGACTGAGTACACAACCTACATCGCAGAATGCGCTGCTCAACGGTAACGACTACCATACGCCCGACTACTCGGATGCTTCCGGACTACATGTCATCGACTTCCCGGTTCACTGGAATTTCGCGAGCGCCAGTGGCGCATGGAACACCGCCAAACCGTCTAACGACCAGTACTACAACGATGCTACGTGGAATGTCGTTTATGTCGATTCGCACGACTACGCGCCCGACGAGGTGCAGCAGTACCGCTTCAACAAGGGTCAGGACGTCTGGGCAGAGAACCTCAGCCTAATGTACACCTATCGTGGTATACCGTGCGTCTACTACGGCTCGGAGGTCGAGTTCCAAAAAGGCAAAAAGATAGACGACGGAACCAACATCGCTCTGAAGGAATCCGGACGTGCTTATTTCGGCGGATATATCAAGGGAACGGTCCAGACCACCGATTTCGCGGAATACAACTCCGCTACGGGCAATATGGCTGTTACGCTTGGTCATCCGCTAGCCCGCCATATACAACGACTCAGCCAGATTCGTATGGCTGTGCCTGCCTTGCGCAAAGGTCAGTATTCACGCGAGGGTTGCTCAGGTTCGTTTGCCTTCAAGCGTCGTTACACCGATGCCACGACCGACAGTTATGCACTGGTCTGCATCTCCGGTAATGCTACGTTCACGGGTATCCTCAACGGTACCTATACCGACTGCGTGACAGGTGACGTCAAGACCGTCACCAACGGCTCGCTCAGCGTCTCTTGCAGCGGCAAGGGTAATCTGCGCGTCTATGTGCTCACGACCGACAAAACGGCTGCGCCGGGCAAGATAGGCGAGGACGGAAAGTATATCTACGCGACCTCTTCGGTCAACATACCTGACCCGGTATGGGACGGCACGGAGATGGAACTGACCGAAGACGAGGGGGGAGGCAGTGGTACTACGACTGATCCGATTGAGCCTTGTCTGACCGATGCCAACGAACATGCGGTCTTTTTCCAGCGCTCAAGCGATTTCGGCAAGGATGCCTACTGCTACATCTGGCATACAGGCACAGGCAGCACCGTACAAGTGTGCGGCGGTTGGCCGGGACAGAAAGCACAAGCGCTGGGCAACGACAAGTACAAATTTACGGTTCCCGTAACGGCAGGAGCTATCGATAGTTCGTGGAAAATCATCTGGAACGACGGTGGTGGCAACCAGACACCGGACCTCAACTATCGCGACCAATACCTCTACACAGGCGCTAACAAAGGTAGCATAACAGCTACTTCGCCCGTCACAGCTATCTGCGAACTATCGACCCTGGTCGGCCAACCGCAGAATACGCCACGCGCCACGAAGATCCTCCGCGACGGTCAGTTGCTCATCCTCCGCGACGGAAAAACCTATACGGCCACAGGCGTAGAAGTAGAGTAGGAACAGAGAAAATGCAAAAAAATGCAATAAAATTTGCACATGTCAAAAAAAAGCAGTACTTTTGCACCCGATTTGCGCAAAAAACGCTCTCTGAACGCTTGAAAATGCGCTTCGGGTAGTAGTTCAGCCCGGTTAGAATGCCTGCTTTGGGAGCAGGAGGTCGTGAGTTCGAATCTCGCCTACCCGACAGGGGAGCCACGCAGTGGTTCCCTTCTTTTTTACCCAGACACCAATGAAATACAAAGCGATTTTTTTGGACATAGACGATACTTTGCTCGACTACATACCCTGTTGTCGTGAGGCTTTCGACCAATCGGTCGAGGCGATCAAGGATGAGTGGTTAACGGATGAACGGCTAACGGAGGAACGAATGGACACGCTCTTCAACCTCTTCTTTGCCATCTCCGGACGACTCTTCTCTGAAGCCAAACACGGGTTGCATACCATAGCCGAAGTGATGGACCTCTATCCGCAAGAGTTTGTCGAGCAGGCCGGTTGGCCTATAGCGAGTGTCGATCCCTTCAAGCACGCTTTTCGTGAGGCCTGGGGCACTACCCATACCCTTGTGCCGGAAGCACTGGAGACGCTTCAAGCCTTGCAAAACAAGGGCTACCGCCTCTTTGCGGCAAGCAACAGTTTTGGTCATCTGCAGCGCAGTAGGCTGCAACATGCAGGACTTCTGCCTTTCTTCGAAGATACGTATATCTCGATGGATATCGGTTACGACAAGCCCGATGTGCGATTCTATCAGGAGGCGCTTCGCCGTTGTGGACTGCAGCCAAACGAAGTGCTCATGGTGGGCGATAGCATGACCACCGATATCATCGGTGCCCAAGCGGCAGGTATCAACACCTGTTTCTTCGACCGCCGAGGAGAGAACACCGGGTCGCATCTAGCTATCACACATCTGTCAGAATTGTTAGAATTTGTGTAAAAACACATAACATCTCTATGTTTTTGTCCTAATTATTTGCACAATTGATTATTTTTTAGTACCTTTGCAGCCGCAAAGGTTTTTTGTTTTTATGAAGCGGCTTTTCTTCTTGACAGTAGTAGCTCTGATGAGTATGGTCTCGGTGGCGGGTAAGAATGACCTGCTGTGGGATTATGCCATAGCTGCACCCAAGGAAAATCCCGATCGGGGCCTATACTTTGCCGGCCGCGTGGAGGATGCGCAGGGAGTGAAGAACGGACTGAAAGGCATCAAACTGAACAGCAGCGGTTGGTGTGCGTTCCAGAAGGCGTCCGTAGCAGGTGTGCTCAAGCTGACTTTTGGCCCGCGAAGTGGTATGAATCCCTCCTCGCTACAGGTATTCACATGGAGTGGGGAACAGCCGCAACCGGAGACCTTTGTGGCCTCTACGTGCCCTGTGACCGGTCTGCGCAGACAAGTCATTCCGTTGACTGCAGAACAGAACAACATATATATCATGCGCCTCCTGGAGGAAGAAACAGTGCTGCAACGCATTGAGTTTGTCGAAGGCGCGACAGATAAGCCCGAACCATGCAACGAACCGGAAGAAGTGGTCGAGGAGAACTGGGATAACCTGTCGGAGAATGCACTCTTTTTCCTCCATGCTCTGGAAGAGGCTAATCGCACAGGCAACACGACTATCTACTTGCCTAACGGCATCTACGACCTGGGCGAAAAGACACTTACGGCTATCACGGCCAACCATATAAGCATCATTGGTGAATCAATGGAAGACGTGATTATCCGCAATGCGCCTGATTATCGCCGTGAATCGATCAGCAAGACTGCTACGTTGCGCATCGCGCAAGGTGTGGAAGGAACGTATCTGCAGAACCTAACGCTACAAAATGCCCTGGATTACTATCGCAACGACAACGGCCGCGCGGTGGCGCTGTGGGACCAAGGAACCAAAACCATTTGCAAGCATGTACGACTGCTTAGTTATCAAGATACCTACTATAGCGACATGCCGGGTGCGATGAAGTATTTCGAGGATTGCGAGATACATGGTACGGTCGATTTTATCTGCGGCGATGGCACGGTATATTTCCAGAATACACTTCTCTTCTGCGAGCGTCGCCGAAAGGATGGCAGCGGAGCAGACAAGGTGACCGCCAGTGGTGCTACGCCGGAAGACCGAGGTTATGTGTTCGAGGGATGTACTATCCGCAGCGAATGCCCGTTGGTTAGTCTCGGGCGCAGTTGGAAATATACGCCTAAGTGCGTGTTCCTCAATACCACGTTGGACTACAGTGCGGGTGATTTCTCGCTGACAGGCAAAGGTATAGAACGTTGGACGCTGAAGGGAATGCGTACCTTGCCCGAGTGCTTCGGCGAATACCGGACGCGCGACACTAAGGGTAAAATAGTCTCGCCCAAGAAGAACGAGATTACGTTCGTCTACAAGGGCGAAACCAAAACCATGAATACTATCCTCAGCCGACATGAGGCTGCGCGCTACAGCAAGAAGACTATATTAGGCCCATGGGCCAAAGAGATACAGCAAATCATTTTAACCAATCAAAATTATAAACGATGAGAAAAACTTTCCTTTTCACGTTAGGTGCACTCCTGAGCATCAACGTCTGGGCGTACAACAACACAGCTGCTACCTTCAAGTGGACAGTAGGTAACGAATCAGAGGCCGCAAGCATTGTTTCCGATGCATCAGCCAGTGTGAAGCAAACCAAACTGACCGTAGGTACCGGTTTGACTGTAGGTACGCGTAGCAACCTGGCCGCCAACAATGGTGTGACAATGGTTACGTTCAACCCCTCGTCCAACAAACTAGGTGTTAAGGCGGAATCTATGGTGGAGTATAGCATCACGATGAAGAAAGGAGTTACGTTCACGCTGACAGGTATCAGTTACGATGCGCTCAAGCAAGGTACGGATGGGGCTTCCTACCACTGGAGTTATGCTGTGGATGGAGTAGAAGCTACTCCTGTAGAGGTTACCCAGGATGAGCTGAGACGTGATAACAATACCGAGAGTACTACTCCTCCGTTGAGTCATAGCGAGACCATTACTGCCGCTGCAGGTCAAACCGTTTGTGTACGTTTCTACGTATCTGGTTTCAATGCAGGTAAACTGTTCTGCCTGAGCAACCTCATCATCAGCGGTGTGGTCAATGGCGAAGAGGAAGTACGTTCGTTCACCGATTTCAAGATAGAATTCCGTACTAACCCGTACCAGGTTATTCTGCCTACTTCGGGCGAACTGCCGACAGGTGTAGAAGTATCGGGCACTTCGTTCAACGGTAATCAACACGGCGTACAAGGTGGTACGATTACGGTGCCTGTAGACGGTCCGGTTAAGTTCACGTTGGGTGCATGCCAGTATAGCAAAACAACGATAGCTGTCAAGAAAGATGGGACGCTCTACGCAACGGTTGATAACGCAGGCGCTTGTGGCGAAACAACAGGCAATTTTGAACAGAACATCACTTGGACCTACAATGTGGAAGAGGCTGCTACGCTGACTTTCGAACTGGGTAGCCAGACCTACTTGCCGTATTTCTTTGCCGAAGCATGCGATTTTGTGCCGCAAGTAGAAGTACGTTATTTTGATACGGACGGCACTACCTTGGTGGGAACCGAAATCGTGGATGGCGGTTCTGTGCTGGCCTACAAATACGGTGCTGCAGATGTCACGGTGGCTAGTGGCAAGGCTTTCCGCGGTTGGTTCAATGGCGCAGGCCTGACAGCTACCAAAGTGGCGGCAGGTACTTCGCTCGTCGAGGATATCAGTCTCTATGCTAAAGCAACTGACATTGAGGT
>JAEEGF011139720.1_pt1 | contig 12095 bp, 17 predicted proteins | sample 9134171 | NCBI WGS metagenome assembly JAEEGF01 (sample SAMN16246542, study PRJNA631951) | gut metagenome | biome: gut microbiome; feature: rumen; material: AP-attached | host: Bos | place: Iran: Karaj | collected 2018-10 | reverse complement strand
CATCTGCTATATCATCGGCATCACCAAAGCCATCCGCCAGCGGATTGGCAAGAGCTTCGGCGACACGGTAGAGGTAACGCTCATCTGCGAAAATTAGGGTCAAAAATGCTGTTTTATGATGCTTTTGTCTGTAAAAAATTACAATTTTTCGATATACTTACTAAAATTTATTATCATAATACACAGTTATTTATAAAATATTTTTCAAAATAATTTGGTTTATATTATAAACTTGTTTATTTTTGCATCGTGATTTTTTGAAAGCTGCGCAGCAAAGAAAGACATCACAAAGCAAACAAAAACAGTGTTGAACATTTAAACATTTAAAGAAATGGAAACGAACAAAGAAATGACGGCCGAAGAGAGCCTGTCGCTCATCACCAAGACGCTGAACAGCAGCCGCAAGGAGATTACGCGTCGCAGCGCGAGGTACTACCTACTGTGGGGCACGTTGCTTACGGTTTTCTCTTTAATAATCTACTTCCTATGGAAATATGCAGACAGTGCCGCATGGAACTGCCTGTGGTTCGCCATGCCCGTGATAGGATGGATTGTGGAAAGGGCACTTCGCCACAGAGGCGAGCAAAACAACGTGCAAAACGACGTGAGCCGCATCACCGGCGGCATCTGGGTCGCCTTTGGCATCTTTGCCTGCACGGTGGCGGCCTTCACGCTTGCCTATTCCTATGTTAGCGACGGTGCCCTTGAACTTGGCAGAACCATACGCGCTATGGTGTCGGTTGCAAGTCTCACGGCCGAGATTGTGCTGCTGTTCGGATTGGCCGAAAGTGCCTGCGGCGTGGCGCTGAAGAACTGGGCCATGAAGATTGCAGGGTTCGTGACCGGCATCGGTGGCCTGGCCATCTATTACATCACCGGTGCCAACGAAGAGCAGTTGTTCATCTTCACCTTCGCCGGGCTGGTGCTGGTAGCTACCGGACTGATTATCAAACATCAATACAAATAAGCCATGCTGCCCAAATTAGATCCGCTATTGCACTCTGAGCTGCGGCTGGCCGTGATGTCGATTTTGGTGGTGGTTGGCGAGGCCGACTTCAGCTACCTCAAAGAGCAGGCCGGCGCCACCGCAGGCAACCTGAGCGTGCAGATAGACAAGCTGGCCGAGGCCGGATACATCGCCGTGGAGAAAGGCTTCAAAGGCAAGATGCCACGCACCACCTGCCGCATTACCCCAGAGGGAACAGAGGCCTTCCGCAGCTACGTCAAAGCGCTGAAGAAATACATCGCCGCCGGAAAATGATACAAAATGGGGATGTATTCCCATTGAGACATCCCCATTTAATAAGAACGTTTTCGATAAGCCGAGCGCAAAGGGCAAATCACGCAGTGTTTGTACTATGCCGAGGCGAGAAAACGACGGTTGCGAAGAAACCAACTTGTAAGATGTACTTACGGATAGCCCTGTATTACCTCCTGGCGGTCAACTTGCTGACCTTCGTCACCTACGGCATCGACAAGTACAAAGCACGCCACAATCATTGGCGTGTGCGCGAAGCATCCTTGTTACTCCTCGCCGCCCTCGGGGGCAGCATCGGTGCCCTGCTGGCAATGAAGATGTTCCGCCACAAGACGCAGCACAAGAAGTTCCGCTTCGGAGTACCCGCTATCTTGCTGGTACAGATGGCAATTACAGGAGTTTGTTGCTATTTTCACATATAAACTTAACAAAAACTTAACCATTTCGTAACAGTTTTGTAACAATCTGTCTGTACTTTTGTGGCGTCAAAACAATAATAAACGCCAATATGAAAGTAACAGACATTCTACTGATTATCATTAATTTTGCTGGCTCGCTGGCAGTGTTTCTCTTTGCCATGAAACTAATGAGCGAGGGGTTGCAAAAAGTGGCTGGCAGCAAGATGCGCGCCGTGCTAGGCAAGATGACCGGCAATCCGCTTAATGGCATATTGACCGGAACGGCGGTGACGGCGGCAATCCAGTCGTCTAGCGCCACCACGGTGATGGTGGTGAGTTTCGTCAACGCTGGGTTGCTATCGCTCGGCGGTGCTGTGGCAGTCATTATGGGTGCAAATATAGGCACCACTGTGACGGCCTGGATTATCACCCTGCTGGGTCTAGGCGAAGGTTCTGGATATTTCGACCTCCCTCTACTTATTGCCGCCGCCAGTCTGGTATTCTTCTTTGCAAAGCGCGACAAGATGCGCTCCATTGGGCAAACCATTATTGGCCTTGCCTTGCTGCTGGTTGGTATGCGGTTTCTGCAGGGCGCAATGCCAAATCTGAGCGAGTATCCCTCATTACTTCAAGGTATTGCCTCGATGAGCGGCTATGGCTTTTGGTCAGTGCTTCTTTTTGTTGCCATCGGAGCGGCACTGACCTGTGTAGTGCAAGCATCGGCAGCCACGATGGCCATCACGTTGCTGATGCTTCACAACGGTTGGATAGGTCTTGATGTTGCTGTTGCACTGGTTATGGGCGAGAATATTGGCACCACCATAACAGCCAACATTGCCGCTATGGTTGCTGGCGTTGCCGGTAAACGGGCAGCAAGGGCGCACCTTGTGTTCAACGTCATCGGTGTCGTATTGACACTTATTCTCTTCCGGCCCATACTTATGGTAGTGCAAATGGTCTTCCCCAACGATGCCCCAATGGCGCTTTCGCTTTTCCACACTATGTTCAATGTGATGAACGTCAGTGTGCAGTCGTGGTTCATACCGCAGATTGTATGGATTGTCACTCACATGGTTCCCGAGAAAAAAGAGGAGAAGGAGTCCGATGAATACCGCCTCACTTATATCAGTCGCGGGCCAGTCAATACCGCCGAACTCAACTTGCAAAGTGCCAAGAAGGAACTGCAGCTCTTCTCGAAGCAAGTGTTGCGCATGTACGCCATGCTGCCAGAACTGCGGTCGATAAGAAATGCCAAGGAGATGGATGCCGCGGTGGAACGCATAGCACGATACGAACGGCTAACCGACCGCATGGATATGGAGTTGAACAAGTTCCTTGTCGCTGTGGGTGGCGGAAGTGTCAGCGGCCATGGGTCGGAGCGTATCAGCGTCATGCTGCGTGTCAGCGACAATCTTGAAAGTATCGGCGATAGCATATATCAAATCGCTCTCACGCGCAAGAATAAATATTCCGATGCCGTGCATTTCAGTGACAGCCAAAACGCCAATCTTGCTGCTATGAGTGCCATGGTGGAAAATGCCCTAATGGTTATGGATAGCAACCTCGTCGACTATGACCATGCCGACCTTCGTGCTGCTATAGCTGCTGAGCGAGAGGTTAACGCCCGTCGTGACCGCTTGCGAGAGGAACACCTTGACGCCCTGCGTCATAATCGATATGGCTACGAAGTGGGGAATGTTTATAGTAGCCTGTTCGCACAGTACGAGAAACTGGCCGACTATGTCATAAATGTCAGTGAGGCCATCATCGGTGGCAAGTAGTAGGGTAGAGACTACCGGTACACCTCGATGGTGTAGGTAAAGGTGTATTTCTCTTTCGGTGCCAGATGGTGGATGTACTGGCGCTCAGAGATATCTTCGGTGAAGCCTTTTGCGTCACAGATGCCGCACCATGGTTCGAGGCATACAAATGGACAACCCTCCTTATGCGGTGCCCATATGCCATAGGCTTCGGCCTGAGGGCAATCGACCCCCAACACCTCGAGGCCATCTTTGTCGCAAAGCACTGCCTTCGTTACCTGTCCGCCTTCGAACATCAACGCATCATGGGCGAAGGTGTCGGCCTCTATGGGCATCTCAGCAGGAATACGTCTCGGTTCCGCCAACGGTACACGGTTGCCCTCCTCAAGGGCTGAGACGATGACGGGTGACGCAGGCTTTCCTTCATGGTCGTAATAGCGTATAAATCCATGCAGAGCGTCTTCGCCACGATAGTCGGGCAGCATAAATCCCGGATGGGCGCCTATCTGGAAGTAAGCATCACGGCAGTCGAGGTTCTCCACCGTCCACACCACCTCCACCGAACTTCCCTGAAGCAGATAGCATACCTCCAACCCTAGACGGTAGGGATATTGCCGTATGGCATCGTTACTCGATTGTATTAGCCTCATTGTCCCCACACTACCACATTCACACATTCCCGCATTCACACATTCAAACTCGCTGTCGCGAGCAAAGCCGTGCTGCTTCATGGGATAGACCTTTCCGTCGGCATGCAACTCATTGTTAAAAGGCTTACCCACGGCGGGGAAGAGTATCGGCGCATGGCGGTTCCAATAGGCGGGGGCACCGTTCCAAAGGTATTCGCGGCCCCCTTTCTTGAGGCTCACCAGCTCGGCGCCATGTTCCGCAACCTCGATGGTGAGGATATCGTTGCTGAGTTTCATAAGGCTTTCAATTCAGGTACGATGGCGAAGAAAGTCAGCGGCTCGGTGTCGCTGGCGTTGATGAGGGAATGTGCATGACCCACAGGGCAGTAGTGGCACTGGCCGGGAACAAGCCGTTCCTCGCCGTCGTCGTATAGGCAACGTGCCTCACCGCTAAGGATGAAGATAATCTCGCTGTTGGTTTCATGCTTGTGGTAGCCGATAGAGCACCCCACATCGAGCCGTCCACGCATAATCTTGTTCTGTCCGTCGTTGAAGGTGCGGAACAGCGTGTCGCCCTCGCCGCCTTTGAACTGCGGATTGGCGACTTCCTCAATCTTGTTGAAATCTATTACCATAAATAATCTCAATTTTCAATTTCCACCGCTGGCCAGCCGTAGTCCTGGTAGTAGTGGACATCAAGGTTATGGCTCTTCACATATTCCTTCAGCTGAATATTGCGTACGGTTTCGCGCAGCCGCTCGCTGGAGTGGACATTCTCGTAGATGTCGTAGTAGCTACCGAAGATACGCTTGGCGCTGGCCATATTGCCGGCACCGTCCACCGTCTGCTCAAAGCCGGTAACCTTGTATTTGCCGTCCTCTTTGCTCATAGTCATCGCGCCTGCGTGATTGCCACCGGAGACGCACTTCAGCGTGTCGCCCACGACGTTATACCACATCACCCAGAAGTCGCCCATAAAGAGCCCGTCCTCCTCGTGTATCATTATCAGTGTCGGGATGCATAGTTCGCCCTTCTGGTACTGATCGCCGATCTCGCTCACCAGGTAGTCGCTTATGGCCGCTCTAACGGCCTGTTCCTCGCGGTTGATGGCGATATGGCGGATGCAGTCGGCCTTATGCTCGTCGAAGTCGGCAATCAGCCACACGCCGTCGACATTCTCCATATAGAGCTTGTGCTCCTCAATGTCGGTAGACTCGTCGAACGAGCCATCCTCCCATTTCTGCCGCACGCTGATGGTGGCCACAGCATGAGTCTTATCGGTTAGTTCAACGTCGGTCACCGTGAAGTCGGCTATCGTGCCACCGTTGCCGGTGACGAAGTAGTAGAGCCACTCGTGGTCCATGGCCTCGAATTCAGGCAGGTGGTTGAACATCGTGTCGAGCACGTTGTAGAAGTCCGTCGTCATGTACTCGCGCGACTCCTCCCGCAGTTCGTGGTCGGGGATGTACTTGCACAGTTCCGCAGCCCTTTCTTTCAGCTGCACCTCTTGGTTACCGCAGGCCGTCATCAGCAGGGCGGCCGCCAGCAATAGCATTGTTTTCTTCATATTGTTGATAGTTTTAAGATTTCACACCTCAATTTCTTGATTATAGATTCGTCTGCCGGAAGCCACCTGACGCTGTCGAGCTCCTCTCTCGCAAGCCAGCGGGCCGCCTCGTGCTCGTTGAGATGCAAAGCTTCCGTCAGTAGCGAGCAGAGGTAGCAATGCATCGTCAGGTGAAACTGCGGATAATCATACTCCACAGTGCAGAGCATTTCATCAACACTTATCTCTGCCGACAGCTCCTCGCGTATCTCGCGTTTCAGGGCATCTTCCGCTGTCTCGCCGACTTCCATCTTGCCACCGGGAAACTCCCACCAGTCCTTCCATTCGCCGTACCCCCGCTGTGTAGCGAAGATCTTGTCTCCCTTGCGGATTATCGCCGCCACCACTTCAATTTGTTTCAAGATAATTGTGTATTTTAATTATTCGACCTGTTTTCCCGCTCACCTCTCGAATATGCGCAGTATTTTCATTTTGGTTTCTCCCGCTTTCCCGCTGTAGGGATGCTCTCTCAGCGGCAGGTTGAATCGGGTGATGCCTTTGAGAACTGTCTGGGGATGGGTGAATTCGCGGAAGCCCCACTCGCCATGGTAGGCGCCCATGCCTGAGTGACCGGTACCGTTGAACGGCACACCCTTTACCATCATGTGTATGCAGACTTCGTTGATGCAGCCGCCACCGTATTGCTGGGTGCGCATCACCCTGTCGGCCCATCGCATATTCTTCGTGAACAGGTACATGGCCAGGGGATGCTCGCGGTCGGCGATGGTTTCCATCAGGCTGTCGACCTCGGCATCCTTGAAGGGCACTATGGGCAACAGTGGGCAGAAGAGCTCCTGTTGCACTATGTGCTCGTCGATCCTTACAGGATATATCATCGTGGGAGCATAGCGCCGGCTCTCTTTGTCGCCTGTACCGCCGAATACGATGCGGTCGCGGTATTCATCGGCCAGACGGGCGCATTTGTCGTATGCACTGTCGGTGATGAGCTTGGGATAGTCTGGGTTCTGTTCGGCATGTTCTCCAATCTGGGACACGAAAGCACGTCTAAGCTCTTCCATGAACGGCTCTGCCACCTCTTCGGCCACAGCAATCTGGTTGATGTTAATGCAAATCTGCCCTGCATTGGTGAGTTTGAAGAAGGCTATCTTGCGTGCTGCATCTTTGAGGTCGGCATCTTTGCGTATCACGCACCAGTTGCCAGTCTCGCCGCCCAGCTCCAGCGCCACAGGGGTGAGGTTTTTGGCAGCCTCGGCCAGCACATGCTTGCCCACAGCAGGCGAACCGGTGTAGAAAATCTTGTCGAAACGCTGGGCCAGACAGAGGTCGGCCACGTCGTGACCTCCGTCAATGAGGGTGACATATTCCGGCGGAAACACTTCGGCGAAGAAGCTTTTGAGGGCTGCGGTGCAGGCTGCCGACTTGCTGCTCGACTTGATGACCACCGTGTTGCCTCCAGCCATCGCCGCCGCCACCACACCTATGGTGAGCAGTATGGGGAAGTTGAACGGACTGATGACCAGCGACACGCCATAGGGCATCTTGTAGACTTTGGTGACTATGCTGGGGAAACACATCAACCCGCTGAAATGGCATTCCGGACGTGCCCAGCGGCGCAGGCCGCAGAGCATCTCGTTTATCTCGACGATTATAGGTCCGATATCGCAGAGGTAAGCCTCCACCTGGCTGCGTCCCAGGTCTTCGGCCAACGCCGCCTCGAATTCTTTCTCATGGGCGATGACAGCGGCTTTCAGACGCTTCAGTTGCTTAATGCGCCACTTTATCGGCAGAGTTGTGCCTGTGCGGAAGAACTTGCGCTGAGCTTCCACAATCTCGCGTATTGAGTCTTCGGTATGAGGCTCCTGTCTATCATCCTGTTTGTTGAAATGATATGTATCCATAGGTTTATCCGTTTTCTGTGGTTTTTCAGGTCAGTTGCGCTTCTTCAGTTGCTTCAGCGCTCGGCAGAGCTGGTCGGGACACGACGTAGGCTTGCCGCCGCAGCTGATGCCGTCGAGTTTGGCGATAACGTCGTCGATCTTCTGCCCCCTCACCAGCCGGCAGATGCCCTGCAGGTTGCCGTCGCATCCGCCGAGGAATGCCACATTCTGTATGACGTCGTTGTCGTCGGCCGTCACGTCGATCAGCACTGAGCATGTGCCTTGTGTTTGATACTGTATGTGTTTCATAAACTGTTGGTTGTTTTTATTTGTTGTGCCGCAAAGCGCTTCAGCGCCTCCTCGTCAAGCCGCTGCACCGTCCACTCGTCCATCGGCACGGCACCGATGCTGCGGTACACATTCAAGGCCGACTGGTTCCAGTCGAGGCATATCCACTCCATGCGGCCGCAGTTGCGCTCCACAGCCAGCTGTGCCAGGTGTTTCAGCAGGGCTTTCCCGTAACCTCTGCCACGTTTCTCGGGCAGGATGAAAAGGTCTTCAAGGTAGAGCCCCTTGCGCCCCACGAAGGTGGAGAAGTTGTGGAAGAACAAGGCGAAGCCTACCACCTCGCCCTCCTCTTCGGCAAAGAGCACCTCCGCTGAACGCTCCACAAACAAAGAGTGGTGCAGCGTCGCCTCGTCGGCCACCACCTCGTCGGCACATTTCTCGTACGCCGCCAGTTTCTTGATAAATTCCAGCACAAGGCCTGCCTCATCGGCCCTCGCCTGACGTATATTGAATCTTGCTTCCATAATCTTTAACCATTAAACTTTAACCATTAACCATTAAACTTTAACCATTAACCATTAATCATTAACCTTTAACCATTAAACATAGTTTGTCTTCCCGAACAATCTTTGGTGCCGCCTTGCCGGCCAGCACCAGCACCTTCTTCCCGTTGCGGTAGATATGCAGCTGCCGCGAGCGCACCACAGCCGTCAGCTCCGGGTCATCCTGCATCGCCAGCCATAGGCGATGGTATTCACCCTCTTCGTCGAACAGCTTCCGCTGCAGGTGCGAGCACATATTGGTTGTATCGATTTCAATCATAATTCAAAATTCAACTTTCGTAATTCACAATTGGCAACGCCTTTCTCCCCGCCTCAGTCATCAAGCCCCGCTGCTCCAACTCTTGGCACCGTTTAAGGTTGAGTTCCGTCCAGTGGCTGTTCTTGCGGCGCGGCGAGAGGCGTTGGGCCAAGCGGCTGTCGGGCAGCCGCTTGCAGGTGGAGTCGATCCATCCGAAGCAGAGGGCCTCCTCAACGACCTCCACATACGGCAGCGCATAGGCCATCGGCTGCTTGCCACGATAGGTGGCTACCCACACCTCGCGCTCCGTCTGGTGGTTATTCTCCATCCAGCTGCGCAACACCGTTCGGTCGTCCGTTTCCAGAAGGGTCGTTATCTCCATTTATTGGTTGTTTATTGTTTCTGCCACAAAGAACTCCGCCCGCTTCGGGGCGGCGAAGGTGCGCTCAATCATAGCCACGTGGGAGAGGTACTCGGGGTCGGTGAAGGCGATGGCGCCGGTGGGACAACGTCGGCGGCAGGCCTGGCATTTGATGCAAATGCCGTCGAAGGTCGGCATACCGTCTTTCGCACCGATGCTCCCCATCGGGCATACCTCCATGCACTCGCCGCAACGCGTGCACAACGCGCTGTTGCACGAGGGCTTGGCTTTGAGGAATCCCGCGGGGGCATTGTTGGTCTTCAAGGGGGTATAGTATCTCTCGGGATGCGCCTCGCCGGGAACAGAGACAGTTAAGAGTTTAGAGTTATGAGTTAAGAGTTTCTCTGCCACTTGGGCGGCGAAACGGTCGAGGGCCGCAAGGTCTTCTTCGTTGGGGCGTCCGGCACCCAGGGTGTCGCTGAAAGCGTGGCGCGTCACCATAGCGGCGGCGCCGATGGGCCGCATGCCACCCTCCTCCATCAGGCCCACCAGCTCGGCCAGCGCGTTGTCGTAGGCACGGTTGCCGAAGGTGACGAGCGCCACCGCCGGATTACCGTCGGCATGGAGTGCACGACGCACGTAGTCGAGCGTCTTGTTGGGTATGCGTCCCGCATAGACGGGCGTCGCCCACACGACGACATCCCCTGCCTCCACCTGTGGCAACTCCTCGCGCTCACGCGGCAAGGTGTAGGAATGGTATTCCACCTCCGCACCCAACAGCGCGCCCAGCCGGTCGCCCAAGTTCTGCACCACCCGCCTCGTGCCTCCCGTAGGGCTGAAATAGTAGACCTTGATCATATCGAGTATTCCTTAATTCAAAATCTGCGTGTACGACGACAATAATCCTTGTATTCGTCGCCGAAATCGCGTTGCAGACGTCGTTCCTCGCTGACGACCTGCACCAGCATGATGGCAAAGAAACCCACCCACACAAGCGCCGCCTGCCAGGTCCAAAGCCACACCACGCAGCCAGCCAGAAAGGTCAGCGTGCCTGTGAGCATCGGGTTGCGGTTGAGGCGGTAGGGGCCGTCGGTCATCAGATGTTGCGTGCGTGGCGCCACCTCGTGGCCGAAGGCGTCCATCGGGTTGCCCTTGCCGCGACGTTTCATATAGACGATGGTCCAGATGCTCAACGACAAACCGCCAATCATCAGCACACCCGTTATCGTGGCCCTCAAGGCGCCGATATGCACTATGGGCGGCATCCCCGACGCCAGCCACATCACCGCCGGCATCAGCACCACGAAAAGCACCGCCCCCAGCAGATATCCAAGTATTTCCTTCAACGTTTTCATATTTCCGTTTGCCATTGTCTTTCTCATTGGTTTAAAACGTTATCTCGTCATAACGAAATAACGCCTTCATCCTATATTTCTCGTCCCATTGCATTGCGGGTATCCCAAGCAGCTCCAGAACTCCCGCCCTGAGTTCATTCCCTTCTTCGCCACACGTTTGATCATGGGCTTGCCGCAAACCGGACAGGTGGGTGCATCGGCCTGGAGGCCCTGCTCCGCGCGGTGCGCCAGGCGTTCGGCCGTCAGCGCCTCCGTAAAACCACCTTCCTCGCGGAATGTCGCCAGCTGGCTTTCTATCTGCTTGCTCAGCATCATGATAAGGCGGTTGCAAAGCACCAGCAGGCAGTTGGCCACCGTCATCGAGTCCTCCGACTGCAGCCAGGTGTCGAAGCGGTGCTTCTGTTTCAGAATGTGGATGCTGCTCTGATATAGCACATCGTCCTGATACTCGGGCTTGTCGAATCGCGTATTTGCCACAGCGGCATATTCCGCCGAATGTATCGACCACGGAAGTTGCTCATGCTTGAGTAGCCAGTTCAGATAGTCGTTGGCAAGCTCCGAGAGCGTTGCGCGAGCCACATCCGTCAACTTCATCTCAGTCTCCTTCGAGGTGGAATGACGCGAATTGCCTTCGGCGATATTGGCCGGAGCCGACCGTGCCGCCTGCGTCATCTGGTCATACTGCCGTCCGCAGGGGTCGTTGCTGCGGTTCAGGAAACGTGCGCAGAAATCCTGTGTCGCCAGCTGGATCACATTGGCCATCACCCATGTGTCAAGCCAGAAATACCCGAAATTGGAGATCTTCATTGTATCGTTTTTTCGTTATCCCATCATCTCGTTATAACGTTATCCCGTTATTTCGTTATAACGCCATTCCCCATTCTCTTTCCCGCCTCGAAGGCCCTCTGCAGGTCTGCCTCCCAGTGCTCGTCTCGATACTGACGCTTGGCCTCTTCCGAGAATCCGCCCAGCTCAAAACGGCTGTAGTCCTTCACCTGGTAGGTGTTGTAGGCCACTAGGCGCTCGGGCTGGCCAAGGGCTCCAGCGATGCAATGCTCCATCGAGCCGTAGCCCTGGCTGTTGTTCCTTTCGGGCGTGCCGTTCATCGTCTCCACCAGCACCACGGGCATCCGCTTCGGTGCCGTGAGGCTGTAGTCGTTGTACGAGAGCCATGGGAACGCCAACCGCTCGAGGAAGGTGCGCATCTGGCCTGTCACATCGCCGAAGTATATCGGCGAGCCCAGCACCAAGCCGTCGGCCTGCGCTATCTCCTCCAATACGGGAGTCAGCGCATCCTTGAAGCGGCACACATTCGATGCCATCCCCTTGATTTTACAGGCCATGCACGACATGCAACCCTTGTAGTCGAGTTCATACAGGCGCACCGTCTTCACCTCAATCTGGTCGCCGACCGAGCTGGCCCCTTCGGCGAACTTTTGCAGCATCGAGGCCGTGTTGAAATTCTTCCGCGGGCCACCGTCGATAATGACAATCTTCTTCATATTTTCAATTGTTAACCTTTAACTTTGAAAATGCAAAAATACTCTTTTTTTCCGGAACTACAAAATAAAAAAACACTTCCTATATCATTGCTGCATTTCAGCAAAGAACGTATCGGGTGTTTTGCTTTTGAAAAATAAATTTTGCCGTGTCGGCATTTATTATTATATTTGTACCCTCATAATAAGAACGAAAACAAGAATAAATAATTAATCCTTAAACGTTTAAGCAATTATGGCAAAAGAAAAAAAGTTTATGACTTGTGACGGCAACTGCGCTGCAGCACATGTGGCCTACATGT
>JAEEGF012069809.1_pt1 | contig 12096 bp, 8 predicted proteins | sample 9134171 | NCBI WGS metagenome assembly JAEEGF01 (sample SAMN16246542, study PRJNA631951) | gut metagenome | biome: gut microbiome; feature: rumen; material: AP-attached | host: Bos | place: Iran: Karaj | collected 2018-10 | reverse complement strand
GGTCTCGATCTTAACGCCAAGAGCCTTAACATTTTCGATTTCTTTCTTTACAACTGCATCCTTGGGAAGACGGAACTCAGGAATTCCGTAAACCAGAACGCCGCCAGCCTCATGGAGTGCTTCAAAGATAGTAACATCATAACCCATCTTTGCAAGGTCACCTGCACAGGTAAGTCCGGAAGGACCTGAACCGATAACGGCTACCTTCTTTCCCTTCTTCTCCTTGGCTCCCTCAGGCTTTATGCCCATTTCTCTCGCTGTATCAGCTACATATCTCTCAAGCTTACCGATGGAAACGGCGTCCCCCTTGATACCTCTCACGCACTGTCCTTCGCACTGGCTCTCCTGAGGACAAACTCTTCCGCAAACTGCAGGAAGTGCACTGGACTTGCTGATGGTCTGATATGCACCGGCTACATCGCCTTCTTTAACCTGCTGAATAAATGCAGGGATATCAATTGAAACGGGGCATCCCTGAACACATTTGGGGTTCTTACAATTAAGGCATCTGAGTGCCTCTTTTTCTGCTTCTTCTTTATTATATCCAAGGCATACTTCCTTGAAATTGGTAGCACGCTCCTTGGCATCCTGCTCACGAACAGGAACTCTTACAAATCCATCCATTTTTATTCTCCTATTCATCTGGTTATGAGTGATATACGGATTGCTCCGCTTCACTCTCGCAATCCTACATACATAAGGAAATCAATATCACTCACAATTTCCGCAACCGCCGTGGTGTGTCTTTCCTTCCTGCTGTCTAAGAAGCAGTCTTCCCTCTTCGGTCTTGTACAATTTCATTCTGTTCATAGCCTGGTCGAAGTCAACCAGATGTCCGTCAAATTCAGGTCCGTCAACACATGCAAACTTGACTTCACCGCCCACTGTAAGTCTGCAGGCACCGCACATTCCGGTTCCATCTACCATAATAGGGTTCATACTAACGATGGTATGAATTCCAAGTTCCTGAGTCAGTTTACATACAAATTTCATCATGATCATAGGTCCGATAGCTACACAGTGATCATATTTATTTCCTTCATCCCAAAGGTCCTGAAGAGCCTTTGTTACCATTCCGCTTCTGCCATAGGATCCGTCATCGGTTGTAACATGGAGGTTACATACCTGTTTGAATCTGTCCTCAAGAATAACAAGATCCTTTGTCTTGGCACCTATAATTACATCACAGTCAACGCCATGTTCCTTGAGCCACTTGGCCTGAGGATATACAGGTGCAGTTCCTACGCCTCCTGCAATGAATACAATTTTCTTTTTCTTAAGCTCATCTATGCTCTCTTCGCAAAGATCTGAAGGCTTTCCCAAAGGACCAACCACATCAGCAAGTTCATCTCCTGCCTTAAGTTTGGCCAGTTCAAAGGTCTCAGCACCAATAGACTGTACAACTATCTCAACTGTTCCCTTCTCTCTGTCATAATCGCAGATAGTAAGAGGAATTCTCTCACCTTCTTCATCAACGCGTATAATCAGAAACTGTCCAGGCAAACATGCCTGTGCAACTCTCGGGGCCTCGACGATCATCTGGAATATGTTCGTAGCCAGCTCGTTTGCCTCTAAAATCTTGAACATAGTCATCCTCCTACAAAAACATTTTGTTGAACTAAAAACTCATTGTTAACATATTAAATGAAAGATTATCAAATTTCAATCTTTATTTCTTTAAATTGCTAAAGTATTTGTTACTGTTCACTCGCTTGCAGCTCCCTCCAGTAACTGATTCGCGCATTCATTCCAATTCGACTTCGTCGAAGGAATGCGCTCACTCCTGAATCACTTTCTCACGAAATGCGCAGCACAGTGCGCATTTCTGTCTGAACAGTAACAAGTATTTCTTATCTGTTTGAAATTTTCAGAAGTGTATACTTTCCGCTGGAATCATATCCCAGTCTGTTAACGGAGCCGTCATGGGTATTTACTGCGTATAATAAACCCGTGGGAGTGGTGATTCCGTCATAGCTTACATGATTCTCCACTATGACATAGTATTCACCTGCGCCCTCAATCTCTATGGCCGAATTAAAAATATACTCATTATGTCCGTCCAGGCCCCTGACTTTACCTGTATTATCAAGAAGATAGTCAAGTCTCACCAGTGTGGAAACCAGATTGTTGACTGCCTGCTCCGTAGATACCAGTCTCGTGTAAACCAGGTGATAGTTTCTGTCCACAATTTCACTGGTATTTCCATCGATATCTATGGCTATAAATCTGTAGTGGGAAGTCCCCACAGGCATGGATATTGGTGAAATATACTGCTTTGATTCAATCGTAGGTTCACTTCCGTCCGTTGTATAAAAAATAGTACTGCCTGCCTCGGCAACTGCCACAATCATGGTATTCTGATTGTATTCGCCGCTGGGCTCCATAATTTCCGGTGCAGCGGGCGCTCCCTTTTCTATGACAAAAGTATAGGACACCACTTCACTGGAAATGCTGTACTCATTTACGCTTACTGCCTTTATCTCATATTCGCCCTCAGTATCAATGGCGATTTCATTCTCATACAAAATGCTGGAAGAATCCGGATTTCCATCATTTACCGTGTAATAGATTTTCTCATTACTGTTATCACCGGATCTTACAAGTGTCACAACAACAGTATCCTCAAAGGTTCCTCCCCTTGGGGACATAATGGGCTTTTGAGGAATATAGCTTTCTTTAAAAGAGCCGGCTATGGTGTCATCGCTGTTTATAATCTCAGAAATGCGATCATAAGCCTTTTCCTGCTCATATATTGAAATAATACTCTCGTAAGCATAAGATACCGTTTCTTCAGAAAAAAGAGCCGAATCAGTGATCAGCTTCAGACTATCAACAGCCTTATCCGTATCCCCGGCTTCAAGATAATAGTCCGATAATCTGAATAATATATCCGAATTATCCGGATGAGCATTGTTTCCCTCTATAAGATACTCTATGGCGACGTCAATGTTCCCTTTTGCTTTTGCAGATTCTGCTTCTTTCAAATAGTAAAAAGGAGATTTGGAAGCATAGGGAATTATCAGAAAGACACAGAGAAGCACGACCGCAACAAGACCTACAACAAAGGCGATGTATCTGTGCTTTGCTTTGATCCCGTCAATTATCTTCTGTCTTTTCTTGCGTTTTTCCTGCTTAATCCGTTCCTCTTTATTCAGTTCATCAGCAACTCCGGAAAGAGTTTCATTTATCTCATTTTCTACCTCAGGCTCAAATTCCGGGACAAAGTTAATCTCTGTCCCGCAATTATCGCAATACATATGTCCTTCCGGAATTTCAAAACCACAATTAGGGCATTTCATTAAGCCTTAATTCTCCTTGGAATGCATTATCGCAGCTTCATAACAGTTATTCATAAGCATGGCAATAGTCATGGGACCTACGCCGCCGGGCACAGGCGTTATGGCACCTGCAATCTCACTGACTTCATCATAGAGGACATCACCGCAAAGCTTGCCATCGGCATTTCGGTTGATTCCCACATCTATTACCACTGCACCGGGCTTTACATGGTCCTTTGTAATAACTCCTGCTTTGCCAACTGCAGCAATGAGAATATCCGCTCTTTTGCATACAGCAGGAAGATCCTTGGTCCTGGAATGAGCAACAGTTACAGTGGCATTTTCTCTGAGCATAAGAAGTGACATGGGTTTACCAACAATATTTGATCTTCCCACGATAACACATTCTTTTCCGGCTATTTCAATTTTGCCGTCACAACCTCTTTTAAGGAGCTGTATAACCCCCGCAGGAGTACAGGAAACAAAGCCTTCTTCGCCGATGCAAAGAGCACCCACATTCATGGGGTGAAATCCGTCCACATCCTTGGAGGGACTTATGGCATCTATGACAGCCTTCTCATTGATATGTTTGGGAAGAGGCATCTGAACCAGAATACCGTCAACATCTTTTCTATCATTAAGCTCCTCAATGAGTTTCAAAAGCTTCTCCTGGGTTGTTTCAGCGGGAAGCTCATAAGAAAGAGATCTGTACCCTATGTACTCGCAGGCTTTCTTTTTGTTTCGCACATAAACCTGTGAAGCGGGATCTTCTCCCACCAAAATAACAGCAAGGGTTACTTCTATTCCCTTTTCCTTCAAAATAGCTGTTTTTTCCTTAAGTTCATCCTTTATCTGTCCGGAAATCAGTTTTCCGTCTATAATTGTCGCGCTCATTTTATTCTCCTTTTAGAAGAGCCCTGTAATCTTACCCTCAGCGTTTACATCGATGTCATAAGCTGCCGGATGCTTGGGAAGTCCGGGCATAGTTACGATAGAACCGGTAAGAGCAACAACAAAGCCGGCTCCGGCTGAAACATAGGCTTCTCTTACGGTAATATTGTAGTCTCTAGGTCTTCCCAACATAGCAGGATCATCAGAAAGTGAATACTGAGTCTTGGCCATACATACAGGAAGCTTTCCAAAGCCCATTTCTTCTATTTTTGCCAGCTGCTTCGCTGCTGAAGGAGCGAATGTAACGCCATCGGCTCCATAGATCTTGGTAGCTACAGCTTCAATCTTTTCCTTGAGACTAAGGTCATCAGAATAAATAGGTGCATAGTTGCTGGGCTTGTTTTCAAGAGTATCGATTACTTCTTTTGCAAGGGCTTCTCCGCCTTCGCCGCCCTTTGCCCACACTTCTGAAAGGGCGAATTTGCAGTTTCTTTCTTCACAGAAGGCTCTGACATAATCCATCTCTGCCTGAGTATCTGTAAGGAAGGAATTGAGTGTAACAACTACGGGAACTCCGTACTGCTGGATGTTCTCGATATGCTTTTCAAGGTTTACGATTCCCTTCTTAAGAGCCTCCAGGTTCTCTTCACCCAAATTTTTCTTATCCACACCGCCATTGTACTTAAGGGCTCTGATTGTGGCTACCAATACAACTGCATCAGGCTTAAGTCCTGCCATTCTGCACTTGATGTCAAGAAACTTCTCTGCACCAAGGTCAGCGCCAAAACCGGCCTCTGTAACTGTATAATCAGCAATTCCGAGAGCTGTCTTGGTTGCTCTTACTGAGTTACATCCATGGGCAATATTTGCGAAAGGTCCGCCATGAATAATAACCGGAGTATGCTCAAGAGTCTGAACAAGGTTTGGTTTGATTGCATCCTTCAAAAGAGCTGCCATAGAACCAACTGCCTGGAGCTGTCCAGCTGTAACAGGCTCACCGTCTCTAGTGTACGCAACAATGATCCTTGAAAGGCGCTTCTTGAGATCATCCATGTCATCAGCAAGGCATAAAATAGCCATTATCTCAGAGGCCACGGTAATAACGAAGTGATCTTCTCTTGGAACACCGTCAGCCTTGGCACCAAGGCCTACAACTATGTTTCTGAGAGCTCTGTCATTCATATCCACAGCTCTTTTCCAAATGATCTGTCTTGTATCAATTCCCAGCTCATTTCCCTGCTGGATATGGTTATCTATAATTGCAGCCAAAAGATTATTGGCAGCTGTAATTGCATGAAAATCTCCGGTAAAATGAAGGTTGATATCCTCCATAGGAACAACCTGTGCATATCCGCCGCCGGCAGCACCACCCTTAATTCCAAAGCAAGGTCCCAGTGAAGGCTCTCTTAATGCAATAACCGTCTTGTATCCCAGTCTGTTAAGTGCATCACCAAGTCCAACGCTTGTAGTGGTCTTACCTTCTCCTGCGGGAGTAGGATTTATTGCAGTTACAAGAATGAGTTTACCTCTCTTGTTGCTCTCCGCCTTTTTCAGATACTCTTCAGTAAGCTTTGCCTTATACTTACCGTAATACTCCAGATCGTCTTCAACAATTCCTACCTTTGCCGCAACATCTCTGATGTGCAGCATTTCAGCTTCCTGTGCAATTTCAATATCAGTCTTTACAGCCATAGAATCTCCATTTCCGCGGAATAACCGCAACATCAAAACATTAGCTCCAATCCTGTCACTTACTATATTATACGGCATCCTGACCGTTAATATACTCATCGAACTGAGTCTTTGTCATGAGAACCTTACGTGGTTTGGTGCCCTCTTCGTCACCAACCACACCTGCTTCACATAGCTGATCCATTATCCTTGCTGCTCTGTTAAAGCCTATCTTGAAGGCTCTCTGCAGCATTCCTATTGATGCTTTTTCTTTTTCTATTATTATGTTTCCTGCCTGTTCAAAGTATTCATCCCTGTCAGAGCCTGAATCACCCATTCCTCCTGCACCGGGACCGCCACTTTGAATTGAACTGATCTGCTGCTCAATATCTGCGCCAAAACCGGTATCAATTTCCTGATTCCTAAGGAAATCAGTAACTGCCTGAACTTCTTTATCAGATACGAAAGCTCCCTGAATTCTGGCAGGCTTGGTGTAGCCCTGAGGATAAAACAGCATATCTCCTTTACCCAGAAGCTTCTCCGCACCATTGATATCAAGAATTGTCCTGGAATCAACACCACTGGAAACCGCGAAGGCAATTCGGCTGGGCATATTTGCCTTGATAAGTCCGGTAATGACATCAACGGACGGTCTCTGAGTAGCGATAATCAGATGAATACCTGCCGCACGTGCAAGCTGTGTCAGTCTGCAGATGGCATCCTCTACCTCATTGGCGGAAACCATCATAAGGTCAGCAAGCTCATCTACTATAACAACAATCTGAGGAAGAACTGTCATTTCCGGATTGTCACTGTCCTGGGCAAGCTTATTATAGCCCTTTAAATCTCTTACTCCGGAATCTGCAAATTTCTTGTATCTGTTGGTCATTTCAGCAACTGCCCAGTTAAGCGCAGCCGCAGCCTTCTTGGGATCGGTAACCACAGGTATCATCAGATGCGGTATTCCGTTATATACGCTTAACTCGACAATCTTAGGATCGATCATGATCATCTGAACTTCTTCGGGCTTGGCCTTATAGATCAGACTCATGATAATGGTGTTGATACATACCGACTTACCTGAACCGGTTGCTCCGGCAATAAGCAGATGTGGCATCTTTCCTATATCAGCCACCACAGTTTTACCGGCAATATCTTTTCCTACAGCGAATGCCAGCTTGGAATCAAATTCCTTATACTCTCTGGATTCAAGAAGATCTCTGAAAGCAACTGCCTGATTCTCTTTGTTAGGAACCTCGATACCGATTGCGGCCTTTCCGGGAATAGGTGCCTCAATACGTATGTCCTTGGCCGCCAGATTCATCTTGATATCATCGGCAAGACCTACAATCTTACTAACTCTGACTCCGGCTTCCGGCTGAAGTTCAAATCTGGTAACCGCAGGTCCCTGGCTAATATCGGTAACAGTGACATTTACGCCAAAGGTCTTAAGTGTCTCCTGCAATTTGTATCCGGTCTCCCTCATCTGCCTCTCTGAGTCGGCATTTTTATTTCTTACCCCCTTCTCTAACAGATTGACTGAAGGGAATATATAATTCCTGTTTATCTTCTTTTTATGTGACTCTATTTCTTTTTCCATGCCTGGGCTTGTTGTTCTAGGGCCGTTGGAAAGTGGAATTGAAGATGTAGTACTTCCTGAAGCTGATGAATTTATCTGCGTTGAAGCACCCTTACTCATGGAAACATGGTCCTGGGCATGGATAACATAGTCTCCGTTAAGGCCATTTCCAAGATGTTCCGCATGTACCGGCACATCACCTAGGACATCATCGGGAATATCATCCCCTGCAACCGCCCTTGCCACAAGCTTACCATCTCTCGGAGGAAGAGAAATCACATTGCCAGCGACCTTCTCCTTAACCGGTTCAGGGAAGACATAATCATCCTCCGGCTCCTCATACTGATCAGGCTCTTCCTGATAAACAGGCTCAATCTTGTGCCTGGATTCATCCCTGTATACCAGTTCGTCATGCTCTTCAACCACATCATCATATCCGATTCCGTGAAATCTTGGTTCTGTCTTGAGCACTCTCTGTCCGTCAGGCTCAACATCCGTTTCTATCTCCTGATGATTTAAGACTATTTCGTGGATGTCATCACTTATTTCTTCCTCAGGAATAAAGACATTTGCCGGAGTATTGTCCACAACAGGCTCCGGGTCCTCTACAGGTTCTTCCGCTCTGTCAAGAGCAGTGTCCATCATAACTCCGCTTACCTTTTTCTCCATTCGGAGTATCTTCTCATCTTCCTTCTGCTCTATGGCAAGACGCCTTTCTTCCTCAATGGCTGCCCTGCGCTCTTCCATTTTTTCTCTGCGTCTTTCAGCATATTCTCTGTAATTGGCAGCATCTTCCCTTGTTTTATCAATAAGCCTCTGAGAACCTCTCTTGAGTCCCCCCACAAAGGAATGTTGGGTAAATACAACTATACTTGCAATACCAACCACCAAAATCAGAAGGATTGTTCCCACCAAAGACAGATATTTGTAGAAAAAATACGCCAAAGATCCTGCAAAAAAACCGCCACCGTTTTTACCGCTGCTGGCACCGGTAAATATGTCCACTATGCTGTAGCTATTTGCCGCCTGTGGTCTTCCTGTAATCAGTTCAGCCACAATACCCACCAAAAGAAAAAGTATCACACCTGAAACTATTTTCCTTATGGAAGCATTTGAACCAAAATTCGCTATCGCAATAACAACCGCCAAAAGAGCCACTAAAGGAGCCACATATGCCGTAAATCCAAAAAGGCCGAATAAGACCTTACTGACTGCATTTCCCACAGTGCCGCAGATGCCAAAATTGCACAAAAACAAAAAGATGGTCAAAGCCACCATCGCTATTACTGTAATCTCACTCTGAAGAGAATAATCTATCTCCTCTTCTATTCTTTTTTTCTTCGCAGGTCCTCTTGAATTACTGCGACCTGTTGTTTTCCTGTTTACGGGTTTTCTTGTAGAATTTCCCCTATTATTACCAGATGTCATTATTTCCCCACCACAAAACTTTTTTAATATATTTGTATTAAACAAACTCTAAACAGTATACCATTTTTAATGGCTTTATGCTATACTAATCGCGGATTGCGATATAGATCAAAGTCCGTAAATACTCAGCAATAGTACATTACATATAAAATATATTTTAAGGAGACAATAATGGAGTTTAAACAGGAATTGGAAACCGGGACCTTTAAGATTATAGGCAACACGGAAAGTTCTCTCAAAATCAGAGATGTAGCAGAAAAATGCAGACTGGTTAAGACAGAGACCGGTGTTAAGGTTGAGCTTTCTTACACAGGTCCCAACGCCAGCAAATTTATGCAGTATATAGATAAGCACAGGGAGGAACTGACCAAATACCTCATGAATCCCGACGAGGCTGATCTTTTTGAGTGGATGGAGACTTCACACCAGACTCCTCTCACACTTAAGAAGCATGAAAAGGAACAGCTCATCCTTTATGTCAAATTTGATCCCGACACACATGATATGATGACAGGTATCGCTGATGAGAATATTACCTTAAAGCTTGGCTCTCCTCTTATGGAAATCAATATCGACCAGCTCACCAGAGATGAATTTAAGCTTAAGATCTTCAATATGCTTCTTCTGGCTGACGAGATAGCTGTTCTCATGGGCAACCTAGATCTCCGCAAGATGAGCAATATTCAGATTGTTAAGACCTACCTCACTGAAATCTACGACAAGTATCACGAGAATCCTTGATTTAGCTGCTAAAATAAGCCTGTACCTTATGTATGATCATAAAGTACAGGCTTTTCTTTTAGTCTTTTTTGGCAACAAACAGTGTTCCGACCTTCTTTTTGTCAATTATGTCATAGAGACGTTCCGGGTTCTTACCATTGGTAATAAGAACATCTATTCCATGGGACGTGGCAAGCTCCGCCGCTTCAAGTTTGGTGATCATTCCACCGGTTCCGCGATTAGAACCGGAGCCCGAAGCAACCTTTTTGAGATCCTCTGTGATTTCCTCCACACGGCTTATGAGCTTGGCATCCGGATCCTCCTGAGGATTACCGTCATAAAGTCCCTCTATATCAGAAAAGATAATAAGCTTGCTGGCATTACAGAAGACCGCCACCAGGGCCGACAACATATCATTATCGGAAAAGAGCTTTTTATCCGATTCAATCTCTGTATGGCTGACGGAGTCATTTTCATTGACAATGGGTATGATATGGTTTTCCATAAGAGCATCGAAAGTGTTCTTTAAGTTTTCACTGCGGGCTTTATTGGAGAAATCGGCATTATCCAAAAGAATCTGCCCCACCATGCGGTTGTACTCGCCAAAAAGCTTGTCATAAAGATGCATAAGTTCTGTCTGTCCCACAGCAGCCGCAGCCTGCTTCATACGTATCTCCTGAGGCTTTTGGGGAAGTCTCATCTTGTTTGCTCCCACTGCAATTGCTCCGGAAGAAACCAATACCAGATCATAACCCAGATTTTCAACTCCTGCTATAGATCTGCAAAGATGGTCGATAGCTCTGATATCTATATTTCCGCTTTCATTGGTTATGGTAGAGGTTCCTACCTTAACCACTATCCTCTTTTTACTGACGCTCATATCTTCTCCGTTCCAAACTGTATTTTTACTTTCTCACTTTAACTTAATAAATTAAAGTTTAAAACGAAAAAGAATCCTTTGCAAGAACTTATTTCTCATTTTTCATTTTCGTCACCATTTCATTTATGCAAAGAGCCGCAATAAATGAAAAGATAAAGAATCCTGCCAATACAGCCATAGCAGTCCTCATTCCGAAATTATCTCCCACAAATCCCGTAAGGGCTGTAAACGCAAAGCCTCCTATTCCGGTAGCCGTTGTGATCATTCCGGTGGCAGTAGCTGTCTTTTTTCCGGCAAAAGACATCATGATAGTCAGGCATGAAGGATATATGGCTCCGCTGGCAAGTCCCAGTGGAATGCAAAGTAAAAGAACCGCCGTACTGTTCTTATTAAGGGCAAGAGTTGCTGTAACTGCAGGAATTATCAGAACCGCAGACATCAAAATCTTGGTTGAGTACTTGGAGAAATAACCCACCAGTATTCTGGCAGGAATCATAACCGCCCAAAACAGCGAAAGCGCAAATTTGCCGTTGGATGACAACAGTACATCAGTAAAAAGTGTAACTATAAAGAAAGTAAACCCATTCTCAAATCCCACATAGATACACATAATGATGCACAGGAGAATGATTCCAAACAAAAGGAATCTCCCTTCTCCCTTACCTTTCTCGATGTTCTCGCTTCTCTTTTGGTCAAATTCCCTTGGTTCACCTCCGGATTTAGTCATTCCGAAAATTGCGATAATACTGCCGCAGGCCAAAAGAACAAACAGTGTTCTCCACCCCATGCCTATTCCAAGATAGAATCTTACTACCAAAGGAGAAATCAATGCCCCCAGGGCATACATGGATGTAATAAATCCGATTTTCTTTTTTCCGCTTACAGGATAAGCATCCGCAAGCGCCGCTATGGAAATAAACTGAAGGGCACTTGTTGTAAGCCCCAAGAAGAAAATGCCTATAACAAAAACATAATTTGATGTTGTGAAAAAAACCAAAAGTGCGGCTGCCAGCTGTATTGCCAGCATAATGAGAATACAGAAGGATTTTTTGTGTCTGTCGGCCCAACTGCCTAAAATCAGAGGTGCAAGCATTGTCGCAAACAGTTCCGTGGCGGCAAACAGTCCCATGGAAGTAATGGACAGGTCATAGTGCTGACCAATATCCCAAAGACTTGCCTGATATCCACCTGCCTCAAAGCCATTTATGAATACTATCAGAAATAAAACAAGCCATAAAAAATCATGTTTTTTTACAACAGATGTACTCTCCATAAGCCCCTACCTTCCGAACATAATAATAACTCATGTTTTATTCTATCATCGAAATATAAAGCACTTATGAATGATAAATAATATTTGTTTAAAATTTTAATTCATTTCTATGACTACAATAAGATAATAAAAATTTAAAACATGAACCAATGATACAGTTGAAAAAAAGCAAAAACGATTATATACTATAGTTCCAACAACTTAATAAGGGTTAGTAAAGGTTTCGACAGGGATTTTGAAGCTGGAGAAGCTATCCGCAGGATGGTGCGTCAAACCTCAAATTAAAATTAAACGCTAACGATAATTTAGCATTCGCTGCCTAAGTGCAGCCCGTCAGCCTGAATGCACCTACACATTCAGTAACTGGCGTCAAACT
>JAEEGF011416111.1_pt1 | contig 12096 bp, 11 predicted proteins | sample 9134171 | NCBI WGS metagenome assembly JAEEGF01 (sample SAMN16246542, study PRJNA631951) | gut metagenome | biome: gut microbiome; feature: rumen; material: AP-attached | host: Bos | place: Iran: Karaj | collected 2018-10 | reverse complement strand
ATATGCTGCCCATGACAATTAGTCTTTGCAAGGTAGCTTAAAAAACAATAAAAAACTTAGTCAAATTGAATGTGTTTTACCTGAAAGGGCAACCTTTTGGGGCTATACGTCAGAATTGGCTGCTAACTAGATATTAAGATAAACGAAACGACATGTTATTAGCAACACTATTTGTTTTGCTTGTATCCTGCACTTTAGGGTATGTTCTAGATAGAAGGTTTTCAAACTATCTAAGTTTGTATTCTATTGTTTGGATTATTACTGTATTCTTGTCTAGCCTCAAACTATATGGGCAGGTAGGTTTTTCCGAAGATATATATAATATCATTATTATTGGCGATATATGTTTTACCCTAGGCTATTTGGTGTTTTGTAAATTCTCAAGGACAAGAGAGAGTATAAATAAAAGACAGATAATTCCGTGGAAAAATGTAACAACTAATAAAGGTCTTTGGAAGCTTTCTCTTTTATTTTGCACAGCAATAAACCTTTATATTGGAATACTTGTCGCATCTCTCTTATTAGGCGGTGCTGATTGGTATACAATTAGGTATAATTATTTTAGTGAGGGGCAGTTGTATGGTAGTTTTATTTCAATGATCTCTTCATGGATTGTAGTACCAATAACAACATACGTATCATTCCCCATGTTGTTAATAGAGTTTGAGGGAAAGAGAGCTGATAAAACAATCGCTTTTCTGACAATTTTTAACATGTTATTACGTGTGTTGATTACAGGAGGTAAAGGCATTATTGTTGTTTTTGTGGTTAATTTGCTAGTATATTTGCTTGCATTCTCGCAAAAAAAAGGAATAAAACGTAAAACGGCATATATTATTATTTTAAGCTTGTTTTCCTTTTTTGTTCTAAATGGTCTAAGAAGCGGGGATTATAACTTTGAATTCCTATATCATTATCTAGGTATAACATTGCCTCTTATGGATCATTGGATGGATTATATCGATAAAGGCCATATTTGGGGAGATGGCCAGATTTTTCTATATGGTATTATTAATGTACCAATCTCTATAATTGATAAGTTAGACCCTTCAATAGCCACGGGCTTCAATAATTTAGGAAAAGAGATGGACTCTATGGTGAGCGAAGGCGTAAGGGTATTTGAAAATATGGGTCCAACAACAAATGTATATCTTTCAAATCTAACATATTTTTACCTTGATGGAAGAATATGGGGCGTAGTAATAGAATCTTTTCTTTTTGGTTGTTTGTGTAAAATTGTCGAGAGAAAGATCAAAAGAAATAATGACTATAGTGTAGCATTGTTTATCCTTTTCTCAACTTGTGTATTTGATTCATTTATTAAATGGGACTTGTACACATCATCTTATGTGCTCTCATTCCTTTATCTGAGATTGTTTTATAAGACAAGAGAAAGAAGGCAGTTTAACCAACGAATTCGCTTCATATAAGTATTATGAATTTATCAGTTCATACTTTATACCAAAAATATAAGAGCATGAGCCAGCCACTAAGAGCGGTAATTTGGTTTATGCTTTGTAATATTATAGTGAAAGGAATCAATTTTGTATCAACTCCACTATTTGCAAATATCCTGCCTATAACAGAATTTGGTAAGTTGGCTTTATATACATCTTATGAACAGTTATTAATAGTGATTGCTACATGGGAAGTCTCTATAGGCCCCTACCAAAGAGGCCTCTTCAAATATAAGGATGATGTACCTCTTTTTACAGCTTCAACAATATTCTTTGCGAATATTGTAACATTAATAACATTTACTTTTATTATTCTCTTTTTTGATGAATTTAAAAGCCTTACAGAATTTTCCGATATAATATTATATTCATTTTTAATATTCTTGTTGTTACAGCCGGCTTATAATTGTTGGTTTTATAGAAAAAGAGTAAACTATGAATATAGGCAGACTGTGATGGCTACAATAGCAATATCTGCGTTTAGTATTATAGTACCCTATGTGGCTTTGTTGTTTTTACCACAAACTGCGGAAGTAAAATTCTTTTATACTATTATGCCATCAGGGTTACTCTTCTTATTCTTGTATATAGTACAGATAAATAAAGTACGGATAGAAAGCTTTTCACAAATTAAGCAAAGAGTACTCAAATATTGGCATTTTCTCATATCATTTACCCCGCCATTGGTAATTCACGCAATATCCTTCTACTTGTTAGGTCAATCAGATAGAATAATGATTGCCAAAATGGATAGCAAAGAAAATGCCGCCATTTATAGTGTCGCGTATACTATTAGCAGCATGGCAATAATAGTTCAAAGTGCATTGCAACAAGTTTTGTTGCCATGGATTTACAAGAATTTGGAAAGCAAAAGATATTTGCAGATTAATGACAAATCTATTGTTATGTTTGTCGTGATGTCTGTTTGTTATTTCCTATTCATATTAATATCACCAGACATCGTATTTCTATTATTTCCTCATGAATACCATGAGTGTATATGGTGTATACCGCCTATTGCGATAGGGTCATATTTTATGTTTTTCTATTCAATATTTGTAAACGTTGAGAGCTATTACGAAGAAACGAGATATGTAGCTTATATATCAGTTTCCTGTTCGATTTTGAATATTGCACTTAATTACTATGGTATAAAATGGTTCGGTTATGTATTTTGTGCATATACTACATTATTCTGTTATTTGTTATTCGCATTAGGTCATTACTATTTTATGAATAAAACACTTAGAACTCATTGTGGGAACTTGCGAATATTTAAAGGCAGTCAATTGCTACTTATAGCGATATTAACAATTGTATTTATGTTTGTAATTGTATTAGCATACTCCGAATTCTATTTGCGGTTGTTAATACTGTTATTCATGCTATCATTAATAATTACTAATTTTAAGAGATTGAAGAATCTAGTTACTCAAATGCGATATGAGAGAGATTAAGAAGTTTATAAAACGAGCTTATGGATTGGTTAATCCAGAAGAAAGATCCCAAAAGGCAGAATTAAAGAAAGACATTTTAGATTTTTTCAATCAAGATTTTGACGGTACATTGAAAATAAGTACCGAGAAAGACGATTGGAAAAACCTTTTCTTGAAAATGCTCAAAACCTCAACCCGGGCAGAAGTTTTGATGTTACAGAATTTATTCATAGGGTTTTCAAAAGAGAACCTTACGCTGATAAAGAGAGCTGAAAAAATAGATCCTTCTTCAGTGGTTGCTTTAAGTGCTATAAAGAATAATATTGTATATTTAAAAACTTTTTTGCCTTACTATAGGCAAATGGGGGTCGGCAATTTTATTCTGATAGATAATAATTCAGATGATGGTACAATAGAATTTTTAAACCAGCAGGATGATGTTACATTATATAGTGCACCCTATCCATTCCATGGGGTTAGAAAAGCTGGCTGGAAACTCCAGGCACTGGCTAACTATGGATTGAATAGATGGTATTTGTGGCTTGACTCAGATGAATTCTTGGCATATCCAGAAATGGAGTCAGTTAATATTAACGAATACCTTGATAAGTTGTATAAAAAAGGAATAAGAAATATTGGAGGGTTTATGTTGGATATGTATCCCTCCTATAAATTACTTGATTCTAATGAATCTGGTGATAATTTTTATCAAGAATATATGTATTTTGATACATATAACCCCTGCTATCAAATTAGAGAAGATGTGCTTTATGGGGGGATGAGAGGTCGTTTGTTAAATATCTATGATTTACGTTTAGATAAAACGCCATTAGTTTATTGCTCTAAAGAGAATATCCCCAACGGAAATCATACAACATTCCCATTTCGGAAAAATCTTTCAAAGAACTATGGGTGTGTGCTAAAGCATTATAAGTTTTTATCCTCGGATTTGGATAAGTTTAAGGCAAGAGCAAGGGATGAAAAGAGTGGCTATTCCTCGTTTGAAGCACAAAAAAAATACGAGGAATTAATTGGAATGACAGCATTCTGTTCTCTTAGTGTTAAATATGAAGATTCAACTTCATTAAACGTATTCCCGTTTGTGAGAAATTTATTAAATGTGTAAGATAGATGAAATTTTTAATTACAGGAGCCGGATTCTCTAATACAGGAGCTTTGGCAATGATGGATACAGTCGTGAGTGAGTTAAGGTATAGATTTCCCCTATGTGAAATATATATAGCAAATTCAGCAAAGTTTCCCAAGGAATTAAAAAATAAAGTTGATTTTACTTATTACGAGACTGGAGTAAGTGAATTTTATGCAATAGCAACTTTTACTGAGAAGCTTAAGTTTGTAACAAGGAATATTATACAAAAACTCCTTGGACGTCAAACAGACTCTCTTCATGTATTTGAGGAGGTGGTAAAAAGTTGCGATGTGGTTTTAGATATAAGTGGATATGCATTGAGTAATAAATGGAGCTACTTCAACAACATGAAATTCTTGTCAAGGATAGAATTAGCCATAAAATATCAAAAACCTATTTTCTTGTTGCCCCAGTCTTTTGGCCCTTTTGATTATAAAGGTAAGCAGACATCGCTTATAGATAGGATAAAGAAGGATTTAAATTATCCCATATGTATATACGCGCGAGAAAAACAAGGCTATGACTTACTTACAAAGGAATATGGGTTATTGAACGTAAAGAGATCTTCAGATATAGTTTTACAATCAACAAGGATAAATAAAGAAGATGATGATATTGTAACACATATTGCAAACAATATCTCTCCAGAATCCGTAGCGATTGTTCCAAACATTCATTGCTACAGTTATAACCCCAAAGAACTTATTAACTGTTATAAGATGATAATATCTTCTTTGTTGAAAGACGGTAAAACCCTCTTTATAGTAAGGCACAGCGATGCAGATTTGCCAGTTTGCGAGGAGATAAAAGAGCATTTTAAAAATGATGGAAAAGTTGTTCTTTGTAAAGAGTTATTAAATAACAAAGAGTTTAGCTTATTTATAAAGAACTTTAAATTCCTTATTGCATCACGATATCATTCTATAGTTCATGCATATAAGATGTGTATACCCTGCTTAGTTATTGGCTGGGCCGATAAGTATGTTGAATTGTTGGAATCTTTTAATCAACTGGACTATTTTACTCATATTGATAATATAAATGAAACAAATATAGTAATTGAAAAACTTAAGAATTTAGATAATAGTATTATTAAATCAAAATCATTGATTAAAGAGCATTTACAGGAAATAAGCAAAGAGAGCGTATTCGATGATATTGAACAATATGTTAAGATGAATTTGAACAATGTTTGAGGAGAATATCAATCATGATAAGGCAGTTTTTGCCTCATATATAACAGATGACAATGAAGTTTTGAAATCGTCGTCTGGTGGTATTGCAACAGCGATGGCGCGGCATGTTATCTCCCATGGTGGTAAAGTAGCTGGTGTTGCCTATAGTGAAGACTTCATGGCGGCAGAGTATGTTTTAATAGATGATATAAAAGATATAGGCAGACTGCGAGGGAGTAAAGTGACAAGTGTAAAGCCAAACGGTATTTTTAAGAAAATTGAGGAAAGCATAGAGAAATGTCAGGTTTTGTTTTTTGGCCTTCCCTGCATGGTCGCTGCTCTTAGAAGTTATCTAAAAAAGGATTTTGACAATTTGATTCTTTGTGAACTTATCTGCTCAGGTAGAGTGCCTGGTAAAGTCCATAAAGATTATTGTAACTATTTGTGCAAGAAGTATCATTCACAGATAATATCATTTACGGTTAGGGGTAAAGATAATACATGGTTGCCAGAAATGCTGAAGGTAAACTTTGCTAACGGGAAGGAATTCAAATTCCCATTCAAAAAGACGGAATATGGTCAGGCATTTAAAATATTTAAAGAAGGAGCTTGTCTAAAATGTAAATACAAGGGTAATAGCCGTCAGGGTGATTTGATGATTGGAGACTTTTGGGGTGCAACGCCAGCGGATCCATTTTGGAATGAAAAAGGTGTTTCTGTTGTCTTCTGTGAAACAAATAAAGGGGTGGATTTCTTTAGTGAAATTAAAGATGTTTATAAATACGAAACAACGTTTAGCCGTGCGGTTGAAGGCAATCCATCAGTAGTACGTGTGACCAAGAAGCATAATGAAAGAGATGCCCTTATGGAAACTTTTCGAAGCGAAGGTTTGTTCCCCGCAATGAAAAAATCAGAAACCATGAAGCATATAAGATTAACCAATTTTCTGGAGAAAATACCTTTTTATTCATTTTTTAAACAAATTCGGAAGCTTGTATGAAACAGAATAATGTGTTATGGGGAGTTGCCGGCACAAGTCAGAACCTCTCTTCCTTAAATAATATTGACTTCGTAGTCGATGATACGTGGTCGAAACTGTCTTTCTTTAGAAAATGTTTCTATGAACTATATTGGCGAGTAATGCTTAGAAAACCGTTTCAAAGAGTATGTTATCCAATCTCAAAATTGAAATCATTAGCAACAAATAATACGATATTATATCTTGGCGACATTTTCAGACGAGAAGCAATAATACCAATGGCATCAGAACTTGGCTTTGAATTAGATAAGAATATGTTCGAAGCATTCGCATTAAGCCCGGCACTATGTTCATTAAGAAGACAATCAGTAACCTTGGAAGAAATAAAGAAAAAGGATTATGAAGACGATGATATAAAATTAGCGATACTGGCAAAAATGCTACCGAACAATATTCATTCAATTTGTGATGTGGGTTGTGGTCAACGGAAACTAATGAAGTTAATCCCATCTAATATAAAATATGTAGGCTTTGATTATATCCAAAATGCAGATAATATTATTAGCGTTGATTTAAATAAAGAAGAGATGCCTCAAATAAATGCGGATTGTTATTTTGGGTGTGGTATTTTGGAGTTTATAGATGATGTTGATGGGCTTTTATGCCAAATAACAAAAATGCGTCCACAATATATAGCATTAAGCTACTCACCTCGAGAATTCTCTAATATTTCAACACAAAGATCAAGGGTATATCATAATTGTTTATATTCTCATCAGATTACCTCAACAATATGTTCAAAAGGTTATTTTTTAAAAGAATTCAAACGCTATGAGAGTAGGCAAGCTCTTTATTTATATGAAAGATGTTAAATAATTAAGAATTATGGAAAATAAAATAGAATTAGCAATAGTCGGTATTTTTTGGGACGGTTTTTATGATTTGTGGGAGGATTTCCTTGAATTGAAAGAGTGTTTTTGGAAAGATTGTCCATACCCGTTGTATATTGTTAATCAATCAAAGGATTTGGAATTCAAAAAAGATTATGATGTAACCGTCCTTCATGCAGGAGCAGAGGCTGAATATAGCAAGAAAGTACAGGTTGCGTTGCAAAACATAAACGCAGATTATTATTTGTTGTTATTAGATGATTTCTTTTTCAGTAAGAACATAAAGGGTGGAGTATTAGATGGAGTTTTGGATTATATAAAGGAAAAATCCGTAGAATATTATTGTATGCCTTTATATGAATTCATTACCCCTTTAGTTGGAAAAGCAGGAAAGATATCTGATGTGCCATATCGGTTTAAGGAAAGTGATGAATACACATTAAGTTGCCAACCGGCAATATGGAAAAGAGATTTTCTTCAAAAGTGTATCGGAACTGGTAATTATAATGCTTGGGTGTTTGAAGGAATATATGCAACTTCAAAGATTGCTCATCAATCAGACTTCTTTAAGAATTGTCTAACAGTAAAAAATAATCCACTATGTTTACTACACGGGGCATTGCAAGGTAGGATGGTTCCTGATACGGTAGATTATTATAACAGCATTGGTTATGCAATGTTTAACAAGAGGGAAGCATTAAACCCTTCTGTATATAGAAGGCATCAGTTGAAGAGTACAATTAAATCTATTATCCCGCTACCAATTCAACGGATTATAAAAAAAATATTTAAAGTAAATTCAGTTTACGGTAGATACTCGAAAGAAATTAATGAAGAAATGGAACGGATGGGAATATCATAGATTTAAGTTTTTAAAATGCCATGTAGAAATGGCCAATATTAGTATATGTCGTAATTGGTATTAATCACTATGTATTGTATGAATTAAACCATATATTTACTATGTATTTGGTTTCTACTGGATTTAAATATGAGTTAACATTTGTCGAGCGTTAAAATTTTAACACTTACCATGTCGAAAGAAAACAATACAAGTTGTGTAACTGCCATTTGCAGATGTTTGATGTCTTTACTCATAATCTCAATTGTTAAATCCATTAAGTTAACTTACATAAAATCCTGAAGAACCTGTATTTTATGAGCCAGTTTTATTACAACATCATTGCTATTAGTTAATTATTTTGGTGTACTGCTTTTAATAACACTGCTAATAAATTGTTAATAACCAGAAAGATATTAAAAAGCGGAAGTTGGATTCAAGAAGGCGCTTGATGACAGGATTCGCATATAAATTTCTCATATATGAAACATCAATTAATTCTATTATATTATTGGCTTGTAAGGGTGTCGCTGTTCTTTTTGCCAGATCATCATGTTTTTATGAGATTTCGTGGATGGTTGTATTCATTTGCCATGCCACATGCTGGTAGTAATTTCCAAGTCGCACATAATGTTATTTTTGTTTCGGCAGAAGGTTTGACGGTAGGTGATAATGTTTACTTCGCTCATGGTTGCGTTATAATAGCAGATAGAGATGTAACAATTGGTAATGATGTCATGTTTGGCCCCATGTGTTTGTTAGCGTGTGGTAATCATGTGCAGAAGGATGGATCTTATCGGTGGAGTGAGGATGTGTATGCTCCTATAGCCATCGGAGATGGCTCTTGGGTCGGAGGTTCCAGCGTCTTAGTCCCAGGTGCACATCTGCCGGCGAAATCAGTACTCGCAGCGAATAGTACCTTGACAAAAGACTTTTCAAATGAAAAGGCTGGAATTTATGCCGGAAGTCCTGCAAAACGTATAAAAGACAACTAATTTTTTTATTGAGATATGGCTTTAAAACTGATGTATATAACTGACAAGCCGTCTGTCGCCAAGATAGCTGAAGATGTTGGCATAGACTGGTTATTCCTTGACATGGAATTCATAGGTAAGGATTCCAGACAGGGTGGCTTGGACACGGTGCAGAACCACCACACGGTGGAAGACGTGAAAAACATTCGTAGGACTGTTTCAAAGTCCAAAGTGCTTGTGCGGGTAAATCCTATTCATGAGGCATTGCCAGACTATCCATCCTCGAAGGATGAGATTGAAGCTGTCATCAATGCTGGAGCTGATATTGTGATGCTACCATTCTACAAAACGGTGAAGGAAGTTCGTCAGTTTATCCAGTACGTAGGAGGCAGGGCAAAGACCTGTCTGCTGTTGGAAACGGCAGAAGCAGCCATTCTGTTGGATGAAACGCTGAAAGTACCCGGCATTGATATGATACACCTCGGATTGAACGACTTGCATCTGGAATTAGGCATGAAGTTTATGTTCCAGTTGCTATCAGACGGGGTGGTAGAGCAACTGGGCAACAAAATCAAGGCAGCGGGTATCCCGTTTGGCTTTGGTGGCATTGCTCGGTTAGACAGTGGTATGCTGCCAGGAGCAGACGTGCTGAAAGAACATGTGCGGTTAGGCTCATCGATGGTGATAGTCAGTCGGAGTTTCTGCAATACCGACGTGATAACTGATCTTGATGAGGTGAGACGTATCTTCACAGAAGGCATCAAGGCCATCCGTGACTTGGAAGCAGAGGCACAAGCTGTAGCGAACTATTTTGTAAATAACCGCCAAGAGGTGGAGAAAGCAGTTGAAACAATAGTAGAAAACATAGAGAAGAAAGAAAATGGACATCAATAAGAACGTGATTGCTAATCTGCGAGCGCAGTATGGCGATGCCTTTTATCTGTTGGACTCTGCACAGTTCAGGAAGAACTTTCTGGAACTGAAGGAGGCCTTCAACAAGATTTACTCCAACTGGAATATTGCCTATTCGTATAAGACCAACTATACGCCAAAACTCTGCAAGATTGTCAATGAACTAGGCGGCTATGCAGAGGTAGTGAGTGAGATGGAGCTGGAGATTGCCAAACGGGTAGGCTGCAAGGCGGACAGGATTATATGGAACGGCCCTATCAAGAATGTGGCTATCATGGAGCAGTTCCTGTTGGATGGTGGTACGGTGAACATTGACTGCAAGGAGGAATTGGAGCAGATTAAGGATATTTGCGATCGTCATCAGGACACATTGATTCACCTTGGCATTCGCTGCAACTATGAGGTGAATGACGGTGTAGTGTCGCGATTCGGTTTTGATACGGACGGTGAGGACTTCAAGGATTCCGTAAGGTTTGCCACTACCACCAAGAATGTGAAGTTTATCAATTTCCAGTGTCACTTTGCAAAGCGTCAGATTGCCTACTGGCCGGCTCGTGCCAAGGGTATGGTGGATTTGATTGACCGTTTGGGTATCATTCCTGAGCGTATTGATATTGGTGGTGGCCTGTTTGGCAAGATGGCGGATTCACTCCGTGCTCAGTTCTCTTGTGAGATTCCTGACTACGAGGCATACGCAAAGGCTGCTGCACAGGTGTTTGCAGATTACTTTGCAGACAAGGATGTGAAGCCTGAACTGCTGATTGAACCAGGTAGTGCTGTGGTGGGTGACTGCATGAAGTTCATAGGAACCGTTAAGACCATCAAGAATGTTCGTGGGAAATGGATAGCAACCGTATTGGGTAGCCAGAAGAATATAAGTATGACTGGCATAAATCCTCCTATGGAGGTGATTGCAATGGGGGGTGAACAGAAAGAGTACAAGGATCTTGATTTTGTGGGTTTCACCTGTATAGAGGGTGATGTGCTCTATCACAACTATACTGGCAAACTGGCACATCAAGACGTGATTGTGATTAGCAATTGTGGTAGCTACTCGCTGGTGATGAAGCCACCGTTTATTTTGCCTAATTTCCCGGTGCTGGACATTAGTGAGGGAAAGACGGAGGTGATTAAGCGAGCAGAGAACTTTGATGACTTGTTCCATACATTCAATTTCTAAGCATGTATAAATTGAATTTGTTTATCAAGCGATGCTTCGACTTCGTAAGCTGCTTGATAGCTGTTATATTGCTCACGCCAGTTTGGATTATTGTGGCAATTGCCATCAAGCTGGACAGCAAAGGACCGGTATTTTTCAAGCAAGGTCGTAGAACCAAAGATGGTCGCATCTTCCAGATGCTGAAGTTCCGTTCTATGGTGGTAAATGCGGAGAATCTGGGCACAGGATTATTTTCGTATGATAACGACCCTCGCGTTACCAAGGTGGGAGCGTTCCTGCGTAAGACCAGTATTGATGAATTCCCGCAGTTTTTTAATGTGTTGAAGGGTGACATTTCTGTGGTTGGTCCCCGTCCTTGTGTAACCTACGAACTGGGTGACTTTGATACGTTGAATAAGAAGTACAAGAAGCGTTTCCAAGTGAAAGGTGGTATTACAGGATTAGCTCAGTGCAAAGGACGTAATGAGAACTCCTGGGATGAAAAGGTGACGCTGGATAATGAGTATGTTGATTTGTTCAAGAAAGAAGGCATTTGGATTGACATCAAGATACTTTGGTGGTCAGTGCTCAAAGTGTTCCAGAGTGCTAATATCAATGAAGACCAGCGTGAAGAAATGAGTGCAGAGGAATCTGCTGCTTTGGATGATGAGGAGGTGAAGAGAATAGCGCATCTTCCGGATGAAGAGTAAGCAAATTGAAAATTGATAATTGACAATTGATATTTATTTTGAAATATGGCAAAGACAGATGTTGCAAACAGACTGATCTGGTTTAAAGGTCAGATTATGAATGTGAACGAGGCTATGGTGAATGTGCTTTCACCTACGTCCCAATTTGGATTGAATGTATTTGAAGGTATTCCTTGCTATTGGAATGATGACCAGAAGCAGCTCTATGCTTTCCGTCTAAGTGACCACTATGACAGACTGATTCGTTCTGCCAAGTTGATCCAGTTGGATAGCAAATTTACCAAGGAGGATTTCCAGAAAGCTCTTGTAGAAACCGTTAAGGCAAATGAATATGATGAGAACCTGAGTGTTCGCCAGACCTTATTTGTAGACGGTTTTGGCAGTTGGGGTAGTGAAGGTCGGGTTGAGATGTT
>JAEEGF011587779.1_pt1 | contig 12098 bp, 7 predicted proteins | sample 9134171 | NCBI WGS metagenome assembly JAEEGF01 (sample SAMN16246542, study PRJNA631951) | gut metagenome | biome: gut microbiome; feature: rumen; material: AP-attached | host: Bos | place: Iran: Karaj | collected 2018-10 | reverse complement strand
CCATCTTCGAGGGACAGCAACTCGTGAAGGCCGTCCGCAAGTATGGGCGCATCCTGCAGGTGGGCAGTCAGCAGCGAAGCAGCGGCGAGTTCATCCATGCTGCCACGCTTTGCCGTGAGGGCATCCTTGGCAAGATAGATAAGATAAAAGTCCATTGTGGACGTACTGCGACGAACCCCAAGAGTGCGGCTCCTGTGCCCTACAACCTGCCGAAGCAGGACGTGCCCGCCGGTCTGAATTGGGACAAGTGGCTCGGTCCGCTGCCGGCTTCCATCTGGTACAATCAGGAGCTCGACCCCTTCATCGACGCGGAGCACAACGAGAGCTTCTGGGGCGCATGGCGTTGGTACAAGGAGACGGGCGGCGGCTTGATGACCGACTGGGGCGCTCACATGTTCGACATCGCCCAATGGAGCATCGGCAAGGACGGAAACGGCGGCCCCGTGAAGATCAGTCCTGCGGGCTATGGTCCGTTTGAGCAACTGACCTTCGAGTACGATAATGGCATCATCATCACAGAGGAGCCTTACAATGGCGGCGAGCAAGGCCTGCAGATCTATGGAGAGAACGGCTGGCTGAAGGTCTGCCGCGGATCGTTCCGTGCTTCCGACCCGAAGTTCGAGAAGATGGATCTCGGTGTAGAAAAAGGCGCTTACGAGTCGCAATCGGCTCACCGTCGCATCTGGATAGATGCCGTCAAGGCGCATGTTGACCCCAACTGCCCCGTCGAGACAGGACACACCTCTTGTACCGTCTGCAACCTCGGCAATATCGCCATCCAGCTCGGCCGACCCGTCCGCTGGAACCCCATCGTGCAGAAGTTCATGGACGACCCAGAAGCCACCAAGCTGCTGCACTACAAATACAGAGAGGGATATTCGCTCGACGTGTAGTCCTCCTTTAACCACAAATTACTCGAATTACACGAATTGGCTACGCCCTCAGTTGGCTTAAAGAATTCGTGTAATTCGAGTAATTCGTGGTCTTTATTAATTATTTGCTTGCGATAATTCGTTTCTTTAACTCCTTCGGCGCAGGCGGAACTTTTGCTTCATCAACTCCCGAAGCTTAAATTACCATACCGTAGTACTGAAGGTCGAGGCAGGAAGGCCCTGCTTGTTGCGGAGGTCGGCATCCGTGAAGCCGCTCCAGCCGTAGCGGACGAGCGTCGGATTCTTGACGGCAGGCGAGGAGAGGAGTATCTTGTCACCCTCTATCTTGATGTCGGCAGGATGGAACATGCCATCGTAAGCGGCAATCTCGAAGCCTCGCGTGCAACTGAGGCCGTCTGCATGGTCGAACCTGAGGCAGATGTTGTTGTCCTTTCCGCGGACAGCAGAACGAAGCGTCGGACCTTCGCTCTCCAACTCATGGCCGTAGGTGTGTTTCAAGGCTTGCAAAGCAAGGCGCTCGCCTACAGGTCGCTTCGTGCGGTAGTGGACGTCATTCGGGTCGCCAAGGTCGCTTGTGACTACGAGCGCGGTGTGTGACAACTCGGAAGCCAGGCGGCGCTGGCTGTCGCGGAAGGCAGGCCACGAAGGTCGCGGCAGACTGCTGAGCTGGACGACATAGAAGGGCAGGGGGTGCTTCTTGTGGAACTCGCTCCTCCAGCGCTGGGCAAAGAACCCACGCCACGATTGCTCAAGGAGCGTGAAGAGCCGCTCGTGTACCTCGATGTTGTGGGCGTTACTCTCTCCCTGGTACCAGATGACGCCACGTATGGGCAGATGTCCGAGCGGCGCGATGGCTGCTTCGAAGAGGTAGGCAGGCTCGTAGGGATGGCGCTGGAGGGGATTGTATGCAGCCGATTCCTTGTTGAGGGCGTGGGCGATGTTCTGCGTCATGCGGCCGCGTGCCCAAGCCTGTCCGAAGTCGCCATTCCGCCAGTCGCGCAGGATGTTGGGGAACTCCCATTCGAGCGTCGAGCGGTCTATCCAAGACTCCGTCGTGGAGCCTCCCACGGCGTTACAGATGATGCCGATGGGCACGTCGGGCAGGCTGTCGCAAAGCACGCGTCCGAAGTTGAAGGCGACGGCGGAGAAGCTCCGAACCGATTCGGGCGAAGCCGTCTTCCATCCCTGGAACTTCATGTGCCGCAGCTCGTTCGTGTAGGCAAGCACGCTATCGTCCCACTCCACAGCATCCGTCCTTGCACGCGCGGGCATATTATAAATATGTAGGTTGGTGAGGCGCTTGGCGTCGGCAAGGTCCTGTTCGAGCGTGTTGCATTGGTCAACCCGAAGCTCCATGTTCGACTGTCCGCTGGCAAGCCAAATGTCGCCGAAGTAGAGGCTGTCTATCGTGAGCGTCTGCGGCTTGGCTTTCGTCAGGTTCTTGAGCAGATAGGGATACTTCTCGGGATAGTAGAAGTGATAGTGGTCGGGGTTGAGAGGCGTAGCCGTGAACGTAAGGGTATAAGGACCGCCAGCCTTCGTGTCGGGCAATTGAATGGTCCACAAGCCGCTGGCATTCGAGAAGTTGTTGCTCTCGTGTACCACCTTTCCGTCGCGGGTTAAGGTCGCCTTGATGTTGCGGCGGGCATCGGAAATGCCTTCAATCCAAATGGGCTCGTCGCGCGGCAAGACCATTCCGCTGGAATAGACCGGCGGCAAATGCAGGCCGCCGTAGTCGCCCGTGAGAGCAGAATAGACGGTCTTCGCCAGAATCTTCGCGCCTTCTGGATTGGGATGCAGAGCATCGGGGAAGAGGTCGGGACGATCGTGCAAGGGCGTGAAGAGGTCGATGAGCTGCGCTCCGGCGCCATGTGCCACCTGCTCGATGGCCTTCTGAACCTGAGCGTGCCAGTCACGCGTGCCGCTCTGGAAGCGTGGGTGACGGTCGAAGATGGGCGTCATCTTGCAGACGAGGATACGGGTCTCGGGGTTCACCACTCGGAAGGAATCAATCAGGGCGCGATAGTTCGGGATGAACTCCTCCTTCCAGTCGGGCCAGTTGCGCGGGTCTGTGTCGTTCAGCCCAAGATGGATGACCACCCAATCGGGCTTGAAGTCGAGTGCTTGATGGAACTCCGGCAGACCGATGTAGGGCCGATGTCCCTTATATAATAAGGTAGCACCAGAGTGTCCGAAGTTGCCCACCTCGTAGCCCTCGCCCAGCATCTGCTGCAGGCGAACCGGGTAGGAATCGTGCTCGCGGTCTTGCAGGCCGTAGCCGTAGGTCACGCTATTGCCCACACAAGCCACCTTGACCTTCTGTGCTGCGTGTGAGGCACAAACGCAAAGGCACAAGACTATGAATATGATACCTTTATTTTTCATTTAAAACTCGTTGCAATGTTGGAAGAAACCTATCTCGTCGAGTTCCTTCTTGAGTTGAATCTCTTCCTCTGGTGTAATGTTTTGGAAGGGTGTACGATTAGGTCCGAGGTCGAGGCCAATCAGCTTCATGATGCGCTTGCCGCCCACGATGTTGCCGCGGAAATGACAGATAACATTGATGACCTTCTGCGAGTAATCCTGTAGTTGACGTGCAGCCTCTAAGTCGCCTCGGTTCCAGGCATCTATGATACCGACAAGATTCTTGCCATTGTAGTTCGTGGTGCCTCCGATTCCGCCTTTCGCTCCACCCATAGCGAGGCAGGGAAGGATGGTTTCGTCCTGTCCGTGAAGCATGTCGAACTTGCCGCCACCGTAGAGTCGGCATTGGTTGTACTCATAGAGGCTCTCGAAGGTGTACTTGATGCCTGCGAAGTTCGGGATGCGACCGTCAACTGCCTTGAGGAACTCAACCATCGGCAGGAAGGCACCATTAAAGGCTGGGATGTGATAGAAGTAGAAGGGTAGGGCGGGTGCTCCTGCGGCAATCTCCTCGCAATACTTCACGAGTTCTTCGATACGGCCAATCTTCGGGAACGGAGGCGCCATAGCTCCTATGCCCCAAGCACCAATCTTCTGGGCGTGCTCGGCAAGCTTACGGCTCTCGCGAACACAACAACTTCCCACATGCACGATGACCTTGAAGCCCTCGGGGGCTGCCTTTATCCAGGCCTCAGCCAGTTGCATGCGTTCTTCAGGCGTCAGCATATAGCCTTCGCCACTACTTCCGTTAATAAATACACCCTTCAATCCGTTCTTCTGCAGCATTTTAGCATAAGCAGGGATGGGTTCGAGGTTCACGTCGCCATTCTCGTGGAAAGGGGTGAACGGCGCGTCGATAAGTCCGATGATTTTCTCCATAATATGATTTTTAGTTAAGTGTTTGTTAGTTTCAGGGAACAAAGGTAGCATTTCTTTTATTAAATGAGAAATTTCTTGTTCATTAACAAACGTTTATAGTTAAAATTTGTATCTTTGCAGCACTATATTAACAAAAACCTTTACCAACATGAAACAAATCAGACTTTTTATCGTGACATTATTTGCCGCTGTTCTTCCGATGGAGTTATTGGGCAACACGGTGATTAAGGAATTGAATTCAACCTTTACTGGGAATGAGTATGGAATTGCCAATGAGACTTATTCAGAAGGCACTTTAACCACGTCCGAGGGCAACACCTGGACATGGCGGGAAGGCGGAGAGGCCAAGTCGCCCGTCATCAGTATGGCTGAGGTGGACGGCTGGAACGTTCTTGCTGTCAAGCCCAGGACATCCATTTTCGCCATGGTTACTGACTTCAGCGTTCCCGGCAACATCCAAGAGATATTCTGTGCCTTTGGCGGCAACGTCGGGATGGTCATAGTCGATTTCGGTGAAAGGACTTTCTCCTATAACCTTAATATCGCAGATGACGGCAAGTTGCACTATTATGCTTTTGGATACAGCGACTTGAGCCTGAGCTCCACAAATGTCAACCAATGCGTGCAGATGACGTTCTACCCCAAAGACGAGAGTTCCGACCAACCCATGTATATCCAGCGTATTAACATCTCGACAGAAGTTACTGTAGCAGACGGCAACGACATCATTTCGATATTCGGAGACTATGAAGGGTACGATAATGCTTTGCCTGCCAATGACGGAGAACATAATTGGTACATATCGTTGCCAGCCGATGGTACAGAGCTTGAAAAATACAACACACAATGGAACGATGAAATGTGCGTTTATATGCGAGCCACTGGCGGCAGCAGCACGTACCCGAGGCTGAAACTTACCTCAGACTTCCGTGTAGAGGGAAAGGTGAAGAAGCTTATCGTCAAGGCAGGTGGCGACATACATCACATCTATTATTCGAGTCCGTACGGAGCCTCGTATGAAAGCAAATTTTCAACCAGCAATCTGCCTTATTACGATAACTTTGAACTTGATTTTGGCGACGGCATAGAGATGAACGACGTCTTCTCTTTCGATATGTATGTGGGCAGAAACACTTTCCTGAAGAGCATCACGCTCGTGATGGAGGGCGGGGAGATGAACTTCTCAGGCATCGTCTCCACCTTCTGCGACTGGGAGACAACGGATGTGACGGAGTCATACAAGTGTGGAGTTGCATCGAGCAAGGAGGGCACACCCTGGTCTGCTGCCTTCCACGACCCCGAGACTCCCGTCGGGATGACCACACTCATGCTGACTGAGACAGACGCGCTCCCCACCGGGGGCGACTCCTCGACTGGCGTGGAATGCCTCGGCATTGGCGGCTATTCCAACACAAAGGGCGTGGAATGCGAGTTCCGGAACTTGTTTGGCGTGACGGGATGCATCAAGAAGATTGTAGTGAGGTTTGCCGGACATCTTGAGGCCATTGCCGGAATTATCTGCGAGCGTGGCACCACCGATGAGAAGTTGCAGGAGATGCGCAAGAATGTCCAACAAGATGCTGACTTCACCGATGCCGTGCTGGAGTTCGACGGTGAGACAGAATATACGGATGCCAGCATCATCCTCTTCTTTAGCGGCATCGAACCCTACTTCTTGCAGAGCATTACTGTTGTGCAGGACGAGGGTGCCGATACCGGCCTGCCTCATGGCAAGTGTGGCGACAATCTGGAATACGCCCTGACGGAACTTCCCTACACCGTCTGGGTCTGGGACAATGTTCTCTCACAGTCCCTTGAGAAGCCTGCCCTGAAGCTCACCATCACAGGCACGGGCGACATGTATGACTACGATGACTGGGAAAATCTGGCTCCGTGGCGCGGAGAGTATGGCGAACAGATAGTTGAGGTCGTGTTGCCCGACGGCATAACCAGCATAGGCGATGAAGCATTCGACAATTGCTTCAATGCCCATTTTTCCAACCTGCCCAACACCATTCGTACAATCGGCGCGTATGCCTTCTGGGGTCTAAGCAATTGGCCTGAAGACCTGTATCTTCCTGCTGACCTCTACTCAATCGATTACGGCGCATTCCGCTATTGCAGTGGCATCAAGAACCTCTACCTGCCTGCCAACCTGCGCTTTATCGGCGATGCTGCGATAGGCGGAATCTCCGGCTTGGAGAACTACTACGTCGATGAAGCCAATCCTTATTTCAAGATTGACAACCATGCAGTCATCGAGATTGCCTACAACAGGCTCGTAGCCGCAACAACCAAAACCGTCATTCCCGACTACATCGAACAGATTGGTTCCAGTGCCTTCTTCTGTCTCGCCATCGAGGAAGTCGACATCCCCCAGCACGTTGTCTCCATCGGCACATATGCCCTTGCAAATTCCAGCATCCAAAAGCTCTACATCCCCAACAGCGTGACCGACATCGGCTATTATGCTTTCTACGGCTGCAAGAATCTCAAGACCGTAGTCCTTGGCTCGGGTCTCAAAAAGATTGATAACAATGCCTTCTACGTCAGCAACAACATCACCGATGTGTTCTGCTTCGCCAATCCCGAGGCGCTGACCTGGGTGTCAGCCAACTACGAGAACAAGTCATTCATGGAAAACAAGGCCACGAAGATGCATGTCTATGCCGCTGACCTGGCGAAGTATGAGGAGAAGTTCAGCTTCCTCAACGTCACCTTCGTAGGCGACCTGGCAGACTGGGAAGACGGCATCAAGGAAATCAACGGAGAAAGGACGATGGACGATAACGTTTACGACCTCAGCGGCAGGAAGATTGTAAATGGCAAATGGTCAAATGGTAAATTGCCTCAGGGCATCTACATTCGCAGCGGCAAGAAATTCATGGTGAAGTAATCCATCTGGTCTTCTACCTAACAGAAGCGGGGCGGCTGCAAGAAGCTGTCCCGCTTTTTGTTCTGGCGTTTTGTTTTCCCCCGAAGGGCGTTTGTCCTTACCTCTTTTTGCACTTTTCCGCATTCTTTGTTCAATTTTGAATTTAATAATTTTGTATTTATAATTAAAAGTCGTACCTTTGCACGCGTTTTTCAAAGATTACACATTACTTTTCGGATATATGGAACTAAATATGCTGACGGCTGTTTCGCCTATTGACGGCAGATACAGAGGCAAGACTGAAGCTTTGGCAGCATACTTTTCGGAGTATGCTCTGATTCGTTATCGCGTGCGAGTTGAAGTGGAATACTTCATCGCGCTCAAGCATTTGCCTCTGCCGCAATTGCAGGGCATTCCCGCCAGCGACGAGCAGCTTCGCGATATCTACCGTAACTTTACGGAAGATGATGCCAAGCGCGTGAAGGACATCGAAGCCGTCACGAATCACGATGTGAAGGCTGTCGAGTATTACATCAAGGAGCAGTTCGACAAGATTGGTGGCCTGGAGCAATACAAGGAATTCATCCACTTCGGTCTGACCAGTCAGGACATCAACAACACCAGCGTGCCCCTCAGCATCAAGGAAGCACTCGACCAAGTCTATTACCCTCTCCTCGAGGAGCTGATTGCTCAGCTTCAGCAGTATGCAGAAGAGTGGAAAGACGTGCCCATGCTGGCCAAGACGCACGGACAGCCTGCCAGTCCAACCCGCTTGGGCAAGGAAGTGATGGTGTTTGTCTATCGTCTCAAGCGTCAGCTCGACATGCTTCGTGCTTGCCCTCTTACAGCCAAGTTCGGTGGTGCGACAGGCAACTTCAACGCCCATCATGTGGCTTTCCCTATGTACGACTGGCGCGAGTTCGGCAGGAAGTTCACCAGCGAGAGTCTTGGACTGGAGCGAGAAGAATATACCACACAGATAAGTAACTACGACTGCCTGGGCGCTGTGTTCGATGCCATGAAGCGCATCAACACCATCATCATCGACCTCGACCGCGACTTCTGGCAGTATGTCTCGATGGAATACTTCCGTCAGAAGATTAAGGCTGGCGAAGTAGGCTCAAGCGCAATGCCTCATAAGGTCAATCCCATCGACTTCGAGAACTCGGAAGGCAACCTCGGCATCGCCAACGCCATCCTTTCGCACCTCAGCCTGAAGCTCCCCATCAGTCGTCTGCAACGTGACTTGACGGACTCGACTGTGCTCCGTAATGTTGGTGTTCCTGTTGGGCATATGCTCATCTCGATACAAAGCACCCTGAAAGGCTTGCGGAAGCTTGTCCTCAACGAAGAGGCCATCCGTCGCGACCTTGAGAACTGCTGGGCAGTCTGTGCAGAAGCCATTCAGACCATCCTGCGCAGAGAAGCCTATCCGCATCCCTACGAAGCCCTAAAAGCCCTGACGCGTACGGGCAAAGGCATCGACGAAGCAACCATAAAGAACTTTATAGAGGAACTGAACGTCAGCGAATCCGTGAAGGAAGAACTGCGTGCAATTACTCCATATTCATACACTGGAATGTAAGAAAAACACATTAATCCACAAACACTTAAACAAATGATTAACGAACAAGAAAACTGGAGAGACAAATTCTCGGATGCTGAAGCACCAAGACGCGCTTTTGATGCGCGGAACTCCGAATCAGACAACGGCGGTCGCCGCGATGGCTATCGTCCGCAGAGTTACAACAACGACAGACAGAACGGCTATGGGCGTCCGATGCGTCCTCGCATCAATCGTTCTTACAATAACAATCAGGGCCAGGAAGGCTATCAGCCTCGCGAAGGTTATCAGCAGAGGGAAGGTGGCTACCAGCCTCGTCCTCGCTATAATCGTGAAGGCGGTTATGGGCAAAGAGAAGGTGGTTATCAGCCCCGTCCCCGTTACAATCGTGAAGGAGGCTATCAACCTCGCGAAGGCTATCAGTCCAGAGAAGGCGGCTACCAACAGAGAGAAGGTGGCTATCAGCCCCGTCCTCGCTACAATCGTGAAGGCGGCTACCAGCAGAGAGAAGGTGGCTATCAGCAGCGTCAAGGTGGTTTCAATCGCCGTCCTCGTACCGCTGGTTACAATCCTCATGCTAAGTACAGCATGAAGAAGCAGATTGAGTATAAGGAGCTTCATACTGACCCAGACGAACCAATCCGCTTGAACAAGTACCTCGCCAATGCTGGCGTTTGCTCACGTCGTGAAGCTGATGAGTTCATTCAGGCTGGCGTAGTGAAGGTCAATGGTGAGATTGTAACGGAGCTCGGCACAAAGGTGAAGCGTTCCGACGAAGTACACTTCCACGACCAACTTGTCAGCATCGAGAAGAAGGTCTATATCCTCTTGAACAAGCCTAAGGATTATGTGACCACGAGCGACGACCCGCAGAACCGCAAGACCGTGATGGACCTCGTGAAGGGTGCTTGCCGCGAGCGCATCTATCCTGTAGGCCGCCTCGACCGCAACACGACTGGCGTGCTTCTCCTGACGAATGATGGCGAGTTGGCAACTAAGCTGACACATCCAGGCTTCATGAAGAAGAAGATTTATCACGTCTATCTCGACAAGAACGTCACAGTTGCTGACATGAAGCAGATTGCCGACGGCATCGAACTCGAGGACGGAGAAATCCACGCAGATGCTATCGAATATGCAAGCGAGACTGACCGCAAGCAGGTGGGCATCGAGATTCACAGCGGCCGCAACCGTATCGTTCGCCGCATCTTCGAGCACCTTGGCTACAAAGTCATCCGCCTCGACCGCGTTTACTTTGCTGGCTTGACGAAGAAGAACGTCCGTCGTGGTGACTGGCGCTTCCTCACGGAAAAGGAAGTGGATATGCTTCACATGGGAGCGTTTGAATAAAGAACCAATGTCCTTAAAGACCTTAAGGACCTTAAAGACCTTAATGATATGAAAAGAACAAAAGTTATTGATGCTCTGAAGAGCACAGCATACGGATCGGACATCAATGTGAAGGGCTGGGTTCGCTCGAAACGCGGAAGCAAAGGCATCTTCTTTATTGCCCTGAACGATGGTTCGACCATTAAGAACGTGCAGATTGTGGGCGACGAGGCTAACTTCGATGAGGAGACCTTGAAGCGCATCACGACTGGTGCCTGCCTGAGTGTAGTTGGCAAACTCGTGGAGAGCCCTGCAGCAGGTCAGGCAAGCGAGATTCAAGCCACAGGTATCGAGATTCTTGGCGACTGCGACAACACTTATCCTCTGCAGAAGAAGGGCGCCAGCTGGGAGTTCCTGCGTAGCGTAGCACACCTGCGTCCCCGCACCAACACCTTCGGAGCCATCCTGCGCATCCGTCACAACATGGCGATGGCTATCCATACGTACTTCCACGAGCACGGCTACTTCTATTTCCATACACCGCTCATCACGGCAAGCGACTGCGAGGGAGCCGGCAACATGTTTCAGGTCACGACCAAGAACCTCTACGACCTGAAGAAGGACGAGCAGGGCAAGATTATCTACGACGACGACTTCTTCGGCGAACAGACGTCCCTGACTGTCAGCGGTCAGCTCGAGGGTGAGCTTGGCGCAACAGCCCTCGGAGCCATCTACACCTTCGGTCCGACGTTCCGCGCCGAGAACTCCAACACGCCCCGACACCTTGCCGAGTTTTGGATGATAGAGCCAGAGGTTGCTTTCCTCGACCAGGAAGAGCTGATGGACCTCGAAGAGGACTTCATCAAGTACTGCGTGAAGTGGGCACTCGACAACTGCAAGGACGACCTCGAGTTCCTGAACAAGATGATTGACAAGACGCTCATCGAGCGTCTCGAAGGCGTGCTGAAGGAAACCTTCGTTCGCCTGCCTTACACAGAAGGCATCAAGATCTTGCAGGAGGCAAAGCAGAACGGCAAGAAGTTCGAGTTCCCCTGCGAGTGGGGCGACGACCTTGCCAGCGAGCACGAACGCTACCTCGTGGAGGAACACTTCAAGAAGCCCGTCATCATGACCGACTATCCCCGTTCGTTCAAGTCCTTCTACATGAAGCAGAACCAAGAGACTGCCGATGGCGGTAGCATCGGTTACAAGGGCGCCGTAGCACCTGGTCCCACCATGCAAGGCACGGATGTCCTCTTCCCGTCTATTGGCGAGATTATTGGCGGCTCCGTTCGTGAGGAGAGCTACGACAAGTTGATGGCAGAGGTGGACCGTCGTGGTATGGACCTGACGCACCTGTGGTGGTACCTTGATACCCGCAAGTACGGCAGTTGCCCACATGCAGGCTTCGGACTTGGCTTCGAGCGTCTCATCCTGTTCGTCACAGGTATGCAGAACATCCGCGACGTCATTCCCTTCCCCCGCACACCGAGGAACGCCGAGTTCTAAATCACGAATTACACTTATTTCGCCAATTGAGATTTACTCATATGACAATGGAATAAGCGGATTAAGCAGAGAAAACAATCGATTAAGGGCGTGTCTGTAGTCATTCAGACACGTCCTTTTTCTTATTTTCACGCATGAAGTTGATTGCACATACATGTACGTGCAATTGCATATACATGTACCTGCAATCAACTCGACGTGTCGTGTCATGCAATTCATTGTGTCGAAAAGACAAATTCGACACGTCTTCTCCTGCAATCATTTACGATAAAAGGGATGCACCCTTCGTTCATTATATAATAAATATACTGATACTTTAATTACAAAATATAGGGATTTGTACCGACATTTTGTCGTGCTCTCAGTCATTTTGTCGTGCTTCGATGGCTTTGCACAGGATTTGTTGAATATGGGTGAAAGGAGAATAATGCTATGATACAGAATCCAAATCAACAACAAGAAGAGAAGAGCCTGCAGAAGTATGCTCGCAATCTCGTGGACGAGGCTAGGGCAGGGAAGCTCGACCCCGTCATCGGACGAGACGACGAGATACGTCGCGTGCTGCAGATCCTCTCGCGAAGGACAAAGAATAACCCTATCTTGATAGGTGAACCAGGTACGGGTA
>JAEEGF011104237.1_pt1 | contig 12099 bp, 6 predicted proteins | sample 9134171 | NCBI WGS metagenome assembly JAEEGF01 (sample SAMN16246542, study PRJNA631951) | gut metagenome | biome: gut microbiome; feature: rumen; material: AP-attached | host: Bos | place: Iran: Karaj | collected 2018-10 | reverse complement strand
CCTGCTTTAACGGTTTGCCCTGACCATCGATGAAATAATCTTTCATTTTACTCCTGCTGTCCGCACTCAGAATGCGTATGACCGGCAACCGCTGACTTACATCTATATGCATGGTACCTGTCGGGGTCTTGTAACATTGAGCTTCAAGAATGAAGGGATGGCTCTGCAAGGCTTGTTCTATTTCGCTCAAATCAATTTTGTTCATCGGCATGCCTTCGGGATACAAGTGCTTGCGTTCAAGAAGAGTCTGCACGTCCTTAACACCGATAAACGCAGCCTTGGCACTGTCAACCACGGCAATCGTCACACGGGAACACATGTCGGTGTCTTCCTTGCTGCTCCATTTCACAACAGCGAACACAATGTAAGCTATCAGCAGTAAACCGGCGAAAAACTTCAGGACTCCTTTCATTCTTACACTATCAGTTCAGATTGTATTTCTTTTTCAACACATCGGTCATGAGCGGCACTAGGTCGTCCAGGTCACCGGCACCGAGCACCACCAGTACGTCTGTGTCGTGTGTCTCCACATAGTTTACCGCATCTCGTTTCCGAATCATGCTTTTTTCCACATTTGGCCGCAACAAGTCATAGATTAGACGACTCGTCACGCCTTCTATGGGTTGCTCACGGGCCGGATAAATATCCGTCAGCACCACTTCGTCCAACAGTGACAAACTATCGGCAAACTCACGGTAGAAGTCGCGGGTTCGGGTATACAGATGAGGTTGGAACATGCCCGTCAACTTGCGGCCGGCAAAGACCTCACGCAGTGACATCACGCTGTTACGTATTTCTTCAGGATGATGGGCGTAATCACTCAACAATACCACACGGTCTGTCTTTATCTTAAAGTCAAAACGGCGCACCACACCGGCAAAAGCAGCCATCGCGGCCCGTATCTCGTTTTCGTTGGCACCGGCCAACTGGGCCAAAGCCATAGCGGCCACGCCATTCTCAATATTCACACTTACGGGAACTCCCAGACGCACATCTTTGATGTTGCCCAACGGCGAAATGAAATCGAACACAATTTCTCCACCACCGATCCGTATCTCTTCCGCATGAAAGTCACCCGACTCTCGGCTGTAGGTATATGTTCTCACGCCGTCCTGCACATCCGGTTGCAATGCCAGTCCCGTGTGAATAATCAGAGCGCCGCCGGGTTGAATCAGCGTCGTGTATTTACGGAAACTCTCCAGATAAGCTTCCACCGTGCCATAGATATCCAAATGATCCGGGTCGGTGGCGGTAATCACTGTTGCCCACGGGCGCAGCCAATGGAACGAGCGGTCAAACTCGTCGGCTTCTATGACTACGTAGTCGCTCTCGCCGTCATAGAGATAGTTTGTATCGTAATTCTTCGCTATTCCACCGAGAAAAGCATTGCATCCCACGTGACTCTGGTGCAACAGATGGGCCACCATGGTACTCGTGGTTGTCTTGCCATGTGTGCCGGCCACGCAGAGTCCGCGCAGCGACCGCGTCAGAGTGCCGAGCACCTGAGCACGTTTTTGCAATTCAAAACCATTCTCACGGAAATAGGTCAGTTCCTTATGGTCCGAGGGTATTGCCGGTGTATAGACCACCAGTGTATGCTTCGGGTCACGAAACTTCTTCTCTATCTCATCCGGATTGTCCTCATAGTGAATCTTTGCGCCTTCGCGTATCAGTTCTGCCGTCAAAGGCGTCGGCGTGCGGTCATAGCCACCCGTCGTCAGTCCTTTGGCAAGGAAGTAGCGCACGAGGGCACTCATACCAATGCCACCGGCACCAACAAAATAAACTGACTTGATATCACTGAACTCCATGAAAACTCTATGTCTTGATTTTAGGCTTTAGCCTTCTTGTCTTTTGTCTCGCGCACTTTCTTTCCCAATTTCCACACGATGTCGGCAATTCTGCTGGCAGCGTCGGGCAGAGCCAATTCACCGATGTGTCGGCTCAGTTCGACCAGGCGTTCCGGTTCTTTCACCGTGTTCACAGCCTTTGGCAACAGCAGCATGGGAGCTTCCGAATCTTTCACGTAGATTGCAGCGTCCTTTTCTACCAAAGCCATGGCGTTCTTCGTCTGATGGTCTTCGGCCACATTTGGCGACGGCACCAGGATGCACGGTTTCGACAGCAGGCACAATTCAGAAATACTGCTGGCACCGGCACGCGAAATCACCAGGTCGGCGGCCTTGTAAGCCTTGGCCATATCACTGATAAAGTCGCTCACGTACAGATTGTCCGGTTTCCTTTGTTTCTCCAGTTCTTCTTGTATCTGTGCACTGTAGAACTTGCCTGTTTGCCATATAAACTGCACCCCGCTTTGTTCCACTAGCGACAGATGCTTCAGCACACTCTCGTTAAGCGTACGGGCGCCCAGGCTGCCGCCCACAATAAGGATGGTCTTTTTCGACGGGTCGAGTCCGAAACTCTTAATTGCCACTTCACGCGAAACCTTGGCTGCCAACAGTTCCTGACGTACGGGATTACCCGTCATCACAATGCGTTCTTCCGGGAAGAAACGCTCCATGCCGTCGTAAGCCACGCAGATAAAACTGGCTTTCTTGGCCAGCAACTTGTTTGTCACGCCGGCATAGCTGTTTTGTTCCTGAAGCACATAAGGCACGCCCATGCCACTGCAGGCGCTCAGCATCGGGCCGCTGGCATAACCGCCGACACCGACAGCCACATCGGGGCGGAATTCTTTGGCTATCTTCTTTGCCATCTGACGGCTCTGAACAGCTTTCCATGCCACCTTCACGTTTTTCAACAGATGTTTGCGGTCAAAACCTGACACAGGCAAACCTTTTATTTCATATCCGGCAGCAGGCACACGCGTCATCTCCATGCGGCCATCGGCACCCACAAAAAGCAGTTCCACACCGGGATGAGCAGCCTTCAAGGCATTCGCAATCGATATGGCCGGAAAGATGTGTCCGCCCGTTCCACCACCGCTAATTATCACTCTGAGGTCTTCTTCCATAAGTTCAAAAATCACATAGGTATACTCGTACGCAAAAATACACAAAAAATCCCGTTTTTGCCCCCTGTTTTGTCTCCCTTTTTCAAAAAAAATTACATCGACGTCAAAAGGACTCTGAAACGCCACAAAACAACCATTATATCAACGCATAAAGAGCACCATTTTCCTCGCGCTATTATCTCATAAACGAAACGGCGTCTCGAAAACCACAAACGGCGTTTCAAGAATCAAAGGCGGCGCCTCGGAAATCCGAGACGCCGCCTTTGAGCGCTGAAATCTGACCTCTGGATGGAAAAGGCCAAAAAGCGAACTTTTTGAGGTGCGGGGCTATAACCAAACAGGGGGAACGGTCGAAAAGGCCATTCCCCCTGTTTCCTTCAGCCCATCTGGCGATTTACTTGGTCACGGCCAGTTTCTGTCCGTTGACAACATAGATGCCCTTGGGCAGGACGACAAGACGTGTGCCGCTGACGATGCCGGTCCACAGGCAGATGCCTTGGGTGGAATGGATGGCTACGCGTTGCATGACGGGCGACGTAAGTCGCAGTCCGCCCGCCACGGGTGTGGCCATTAATGTAGTGGCATCGGTCCGTTGCGGCTTGATGCCTTCAATGATTTCCACGGGCAAGCGTTGCAACTTGAACGAAGTGATGCGCAATTCGGAGGCTGAGGACTGGTTGATGTTCAAGCCAAAGGAGATGTTCTCGCGTTGGGGCACGTAGAAGTCTATCGAGCTGGCATTGCCCAGCGATGCATAGGCCAGTGCGTTCTCAATGTCAATGACTGACGTCAGTTGGTCGCCTTCGGTGGCAGTGAGGTAGCACGTGCCGGGATTGAGCGAGCTCTGCACCACGGCGGAGAAGCGGTAGATGCCTTCGGGCAGTTCCACCGTCTGATAAACGAGGTGGTTGCTCAAGCGTTCGGAGAAATCGTACCAACCGGTGGCAGAATGCATGGCATAATTGTAGTTGGCATCGGTGCTCACGCCGGTGGTGATGGTGTCGGTGACGACACGGTTTTCAATCTTCCACCCGGAGCGCTCGGTACCGGTCTCCAGTTCCACATAACGTGTGTAGTGGGAGTTGACATGCTTGTTGGTGTGGTAGAACGGCGTGCGGTAATTGGTCATATAGGTGGCAGTGACGTCTTCGGGTGTCACTGGCGACTCGAAGTTGAGGGAGAATACACCGAGTGAACTGGCCCAGGCGTCGCCGTCGGGACCGAAGCCCGTGCGCACGCCGTCGCGATGACCGGAGCAAAGGTCGATGGCATTGCCGGTAATGTGATTGAAGTTATAATAAAGCACCAGTTTCTCGGCTGTTTCGAGAGAGTCGACGTTCGAAATGCTGTTGTTGCATAAGTTCTTCACACTGCCTGCCGTGAGCGAACGGTTGTAAATGCGGAATTCGTCAATCATCGTGTTCATTCCGTTGGTCGCGCTGCCAATGATGAAATCGCCGTTGAAGGTGATGGCGCTGCTGTTAGTGGAGCCCGTGGTGGTGCCTACGGCTACGCCGTCGCGATAGAAGGTCACCTTACCCAACGAATAAACCACAGAATAGTGGTGCCACTCCTTGTCGATGACATATTCTTTGTCACTCCGAACCGTGTTCTTGCCCAGTTTGAATAGCATCGTGCCGTCGGATTCGGTGACGATTGACAACTGTCCGTCCTCGCTGGAAAGTGAGAACGCACCTTCGGTCTTGCGCGGCATCATCCACCAGTCAATGGTGAAGACACGGGTGGTGGTCAATGGACTTTCGAATGCCAATATCTGTCCGTCACCACCGAAGTTGAGACCGTTGCCGGAATCTTCGTTCGTGACAATGATGGCGCTGCCTTGTTTGGCGGTGCTCTTGCCGGCATCGTTCTTTACTGTGAGCGACACGTCGTAAACGCCAGGTACTGTGGGTACGAATTCCTGACTTCCGCCACCCGACAAAGCGTAATAGTGGTCGCCTGTGCGTACAAGCCAACTCCATTCCGTGGGAGCGTACTTGCTATTGTCCACCAAATAAGCCTTGCCCCCGCGGACTAACGTGGGTACAGGTACATCGAAGGCGGCCTCGGGCTTGGCTGGAACGACGGTCACCTGCTTCGTCACCGCTGCCACTTCCTTGCCTTCGGCCGAAAGCATGGTCAACGTAACGTCGTATGTACCAGGAACTTCGTAAACTGCCGTAGCATGGGTGGAATTCATCGTTTCCTCGTTGGCTCCCGTCAACGACCAGCGGAACGTGTATCCGTCGCCTTGGCTGCGGTTCACGAAATTGAACTGGTGGCCTGCCGACAATCGGTTTTCAGTCATTTCAAAGTCGGCCTTGGCCTGCGGTGCTGCTTCAACGACAATCACACGTGTGGTGTCGGCCACGTTGCCTGCGGCATCAGTCTGGGTCAACGTAACGGCATATTCACCGGCTGTCGGGAAAATGACATTCACATTGGGATTGGACGGCACGGACGGTTTGGCGGGGCCATCAATATTCCACTGCCAACCGACAACGCTGAGGTTGTGTTTCGAGTTGAGTTGTACGGGCACACCGGCATAATGCACATTCTGGTCTATCTCAAAGAACGGTGTCAATTTCTGTGAACCTTTCAATATGGTGTTGTCCACCTGACTCTGCCAAGCATTGTCTATCTTGAAAAGTGCATGGTGACCGTGGGCGCAGTCGCGCAACTTGACCACACCGTCTTCCACGAAAGTATCCATTTTGAAGTATGCCATCAGGCCTTGCTGGGCCGACGGATTGGATATTTCAAAGTCTTTGTTGCGATAGATGTCTCCGGCCGAGCGACAAGTGCTCCATACACGAACCTCATCAAGTACAGCGTTCATGTAATAATAGTTGTCGCCAAAATCCAAGTCACCGAAAGCCGGGAATCCGGAGTAGTCGTTACAGGTTACCGAAGCCTTTTTCATGCCGTTGACATAAAGCGTCATAACGTGCTGGTCCACGGTAATGGCCATGTGATGCCACTTGCCAAGACTCAAATAAGAGTTACTTCCGTCATAGCGTTGTCCGCTCTTGGAGTTCCAGCCAAAGCTGACTCCCCCGTTGCTCTTGGCGTGGAAAAGGAATCGTCCCCAACCCGGACCAATCTGCTGGTTCCAGTTGACCAGCGTTATAGGTTTCATCCACCATTCAATTGTGGCCTGGCTATAAGCACGCAGAAAGAGACGCGGAATAACAAATCCGCCGTTTGTCAGACGCAATACGTCGTTGTTTTCCTGACTCTCGGCCACATAAGGACGCATAGCAGCAGTCTGCTCACTCGCACAGCGTTCGCCAGCACGGTTGAGGTAAACAGCTGCCACACTGTAGTCAAGTCCGTCGGTCGTGACTAGCCCGTATGTATTGGCTGTTGTGCTGTCAATGAGTTCGCCGTTGGCATAGATATAATAGCCGTTGAGCTGAAGGCTGGATGCTTGCGGCTGTTGCCATGAGAGCGTTTTATCCGTAATGGTGGCATTGAGGGGCTTGTAAAGCTGTTCACCTTTCACAATGACGGAAATCATCGTGGTCTTTCCACCGTTGAGCACCTGCACCGTGTCGATATGGAATGGAATCTCTACACCTTCGCGTTGCGTTTCGTAGTCAATGAGCGACACATTGTAGATATTGCCTTCACCGTTGGCGGTCTTTTTCGAGTTAATGAAAAAGAAGTATTTCAACGGCCGCGTACGGTCGTAGTCCACGGTCAGGTCCGTGATATCATAACCAAACTCCATCGGTTCGTAGTGCATGCCGTCGGCCCAACGGCCCAACATAGGAACATCGGGGTCGGTGCCATCGGCAGATCCGTTGCCGGCATACTTGAAGTGATCCATGAGCAAGGTCTCTTCAGGTTCGGTAGCTGTGGTGTCGCGGCTCACACCGGCACCCAAGCATATCTCGCTGCGCTTGCTGTAGTTCATGCGAATCTTGAATGTGCGCAAAGGACGATAATGGCGGCGTACCTTGTAGAAGCCAGGCTTAAACCACCCTATTTCCCACGGTTGCAGCGGGCCGCCGTACTTATAAGGACAATAGATGAAGCCACCTGTAGCCCAGCCTTGTCCCCAAGAATTGACCATGAGCCAAGCGCCAACCTCATCTTTATCCTTTTCACCAAACACACCGTTAGAGTCTAGGTCAAACTCAATGCGGTCGTCGTAGCCAACGATGGTCATGGCGTGGTTGTACTGATGGTTCCACGCTTTCACACACGAGAAGCCCACCAGTCCTATAGCACGGTTAGTTTCCGTGTCTTCAATTTTTCCGATAAACGGACCGGCTGCCAAGCCTACGTTACAGATACCGCCGGCATGGAAACCGTCGGTATCGCCATTATGATTATAGAGCCAACGTTTCACAGCCTGCCGGCCTTCCTCGGTACCTGTACCGATGGGGAATTCATTTTTGCTCTCAGCACGCCACTGCATGGCCTCCCACCATTTGTCGTAGCCTTGCATCCAGCCGAAGTCGGGATCTTCAACATCCTGCAAGCCGAAATAGCGCGAATAGGTCTGTCCGCCGTAGGTCTTCACACTGGGCGCACCGTTGTTATGGAGCATCGTGGCCTCATCACTGTTACATTGGGACATCAGCCAAGTGAAGTGACTGGGGAAACGGTTGGCCTCATCTTCGGCCTGCCAGCCGCGCATGGCGTTAATCTCGTAACCCCACATGTAGCTGACGCCTGAAGCTGCACCACACGAACCTCCGCTCTGGTTGAACACGGGACAGAAGAAACCTGTCTCGATATTATTCACATGGTCGGGCAACTCGTCCGGAGCTGCCTTCTTTCCCAAGGCCTTGGAGCGCACGGATTTCTTGGGATACATCATTGACCAGTCGGGCTGACCCTGAGAAAGGACAGGCAAACCGGGAGTGGACGTAGGATAGGTTTCGTTCTGAGCCTGGGCCGACAGGGCCAGCCAGGCGATACTAATCATAAGGATACGAACTGAATATTTCATAACGATTACACTATTGTCTATTAATAAGCAAAAATAACAATAATCGCAGATTTGCTGTCAACGCTTTCAGTGAATTTTTACTAAATGCCCCCAAAATAATCCGTCGGCCTCACTCTGTCACACAAAAAGTCATCTCATTTGAACAAAAAAGTACTTTGGAAGAACTATGTCCCACTTAGAAAAAACGAAAAGGCACTTCGTTTTTCCCATGTGCTGGATACATACGAAAAGGGCCTTGGATTGTGGTCCAAGGCCCCTATACGTCTTTTACACATTGGATTACTTCTTCATCAGCCAACGCAGTACGGCATAACCACCGAGTACTTGCACGACGAGTCCGGGAAGTCCAAGACGGAAATCCTGCACAGCAGCAACTAAGCTACCTGTCATAGCCCACTCCACCAATCCTCCGAGCACTTGGTAGGACAGTACGACGAGCAACAGCAGGGGAATGGTAACGCGGCCATAGCGGCGGGCTACCCAAGCAGCAGCCACAGCCAACAACGTAGACTTAACCAATAGGATAGGTAACACACCGGCAGCAGGCATGTCAAAAAGCAGGTGGTTGGCCACTGGTGACAAAACGGCTATCAGTAGGCCGACACGAAGGCCGAACTTGTAAGCGCCCACCAATGTGAAGAAGTAGATGGGTAACAGGATGAGGCCACCTTGAGGTATCAAGTGGCACAACTGAGGCAACACAACATTGCCCGCCACAAAGAGAAGGGCGAACAGATAGGTACGGGTCTGATTGAGACCGAGCGAATAAAGTTTGACATTTGCTTCCATGTTTCTTATTTTGCTGTTAGTAATTAATTTCTATTGGTTTACAATTCTCTTGACTGCTTCAGGCGCTCCACATACATATCTATTTGGTGGAGTTCGCGCGGAATGTCGATATTTTGAGGGCAATGTGGTTTGCACTGTCCACATGCGATGCAATGGTTGGCCTGACGGATGCGCGGCACACTGCGGTCGAGCCCTATCAGATACTCCCTGCGGTAACGGGCATACCCTTCCTGCTCTGGGTCAATGGGCAAAGCCCCTGCGTTCTTGCACTTGTTGTAATGTACGAAGATGCCGGGGATATCGACACCATAGGGACAAGGCATACAATACTTGCAATCGTTGCAAGGAATGGTTTCCATGTTCACCAACTCCTTTGCCACTTGTTCCAAGAACGTCTTGTCGTCCTCGGTCACAGGCACCAGCGGACAGTAAGAAAGCAAATTGTCCTTCAGGTGCTCCATATAAGTCATGCCGCTCAGTACCGTGAGCACGCCATCGGGAGTTCCGGCATAACGGAAAGCCCACGACGCCACACTGTGCTCGGGGTCGCGCGATTTCATGCGGGCAGACAGATATTGGGGAACATTCGACAAGCGGCCACCAAGCAATGGCTCCATGATGACAGCGGGAATGTTCAACTTTTCAAGTTCACCGTATAGATATTCAGCATCGACGTTGCGCGGATTGATTTCATTGGCATAATGCCAATCGAGATAGTTCAGTTCAATCTGCACAAAGTCCCACTGATATTCGTCGTGCATGGAAAGAAGATAGTCGAAGACCTCGATGTCGCCGTGATAGGAAAAACCAAGGTTGCGGATGCGTCCGGCTTTACGCTGTTCCATTAGCCAATTGAGAAGACCATTGTTCTCATAGCGGGTTTCAAAGAGTTCCATGCCACCCATGCCAACGTTGTGAAGCAGGTAGTAGTCAATATAGTCCACGTGCAACTCCTTCAACGAGTTGTTGAACATCTCAATCGACGCCTGCTTGCCCCATGTCTCTTCACTGAAGTTTGACAACTTGGTGGCAATGAAATAGCTGTCGCGGGGATGGCGACTCAAGGCGATACCTGTGGCATGTTCAGACATACCTTTGCAGTATGCCGGCGAGGTATCAAAATAGTTTACACCGTGTTCCAGAGCATAGTCCACCAGTCGGTTGACCTGTTCCTGATCTATCGGCGCATCGCTCTCACGTGCCGCAGCTCCATCGGTTGTCGGCAGGCGCATCATGCCATATCCAAGAAGCGACACCTCGTCTCCCGTTTTGGGGTTGCGGCGATAGGTCATCTTGTCTTTCGGCGGCTCCACCTGTTCCTTGTATTCCTCTTCCGGAGCCAGCGTTACTTTCGGCTTGCAGCCGGTTAACGTGGCTGCAGTCACGACAGAGCCCGCCCCAAACAGTTTCAGGAAGCGCCGACGGTTTATATTTTTGTTTTTATTCATCACTCGTTTCTTTCAGAATAGGTTTTTCCAATGCAAAACTCAGATTGTCCGATGCACTTCGTGGCCTTCAACGAGGATAGCCGAGAGTGGATTGGCCGGACACACATGTTCGCAGGCACCACAACCGATGCACCGCGCCTCGTTCACAGCCGGAACATGAAGTGAGGCCTCATCGTTCTCGTCAAGCGGCACCATTGTGATGGCACCTACGGGACAATGGCGCCCACAGTTGCCACATTCGCGCTCATCGGTCAACGGCACACAGTTTTTCTTGATCCATACGGCGTGGCCGACCTGAATGGCCGTTTTCTCTGCCCGTGTGATGGGGCGTATGGCACCTGTGGGGCACACTTCTGAACACTTCACGCATTCGGGCCGACAGAATCCGCGCTCAAACGACGATGTGGGTTGCATGAATGTGGACAAAGAAGACGAAGGGCGCAACACATCATTGGGACAAGTGGTTACACAGAGTTGACACGCCGTGCAATGTTGTGCCATGTGGGATGCGCTGAGCGATCCCGGCGGTGTCACCGGTGTTTGACGCACGGGAGCCACTTTTTGTTCCACGACAGCCAAACCGCCGTCCACCTTCTTGCCTTCCTGCGCCAATGCTGTTGCTGCCGTCAGCGCTGAAACGACCAGGAAAGCACGGCGCGAACTGTCTGGAGTGGCATTTGTTTCCGACGTCTGTGCAGATGTATTCCGTTTAGTGGGAACATAGTGAAGCGCCTGTTTGTTGCATTTGCCTATACAGTCGCCACAAATGACACAACGGCTGTAATCAATGCGATGTTTCTTGAAATCAATGCACGACGCTTTGCAGTTCTTGCTGCACAGACCGCACGAAATACACTTGTCGGTGTCGATGCGCACCTTCAGCCACGAGAAACGGGCCAGGAAGCCCAGCAACGTGCCCACGGGACAAATGGTGTTGCAGTAGGTACGGCCACCGCGCCAAGCCAAAACGGCCAAGACAACCAGTGTCACAGCTGCCACGGCCAGTGTAGGCAAGCTCTTGAGCCACACGTCCACACTGTAGAAGGCGTAACTGTCCATGCGTTCGGCCAACAGCGCCAAACCGTTGTTCACCCACGCATAGAGGGGATGCATCAGGCTGTTGACAATGCGGCCATAGGCACTGTATGGTTCAAGCAACGACACGATGATATTCACACCGGCAACCAGCGCCACCACCATCACGACGAGCAGCGGATAGCGCAACCAGCGCACTTCGGGAGAATAGTTGTAACGGTTTTTCTTCTGCCGTTTGCCCAGCCAGGCAAAGACGTCCTGCATCACGCCCAACGGGCAGATAACAGAGCAGTAGATGCGGCCGAAAACCAGTGTCAACACGCACAGTATCACGACCACAGCCACATTCAGCGCCAGGATGGCGGGGAGAAACTGCAACTTGGCCAGCCAGCCAAGCCAATGGTGCAAAACGCCACTCACGTCGAGAAACAGCAGCGTGAGCAACGTGAAGCAAATCAAGGCCAAAACCCTTCGGATGTTCTTTAACATTAATGCTTTCTTTGCAATTGAACTGTATAATAAGGACATTCACTGCCTTCAGTTTGCAAATATAAGAAGAATATCTTAATCAACAAACTGCAAAAGGCTGTTTTACTTTCCATTTTTGCAGTTTTTCAGTATCATTCGCGTGATTTCTTGGGTAAAAGGTTCTCAGAAACCCGTCAGAACACATTAAACAAAGACCCGCCCCCAATCCTGAGCACCAAGACGGGACTTCGGAATTCAAAAGTCGGACTTCAAAAATTACAGGTGGGACTTTGTAAAAACAAAAACGGAGTTAGTTTTACTCAAATCCCGGTTCGCTCCGGGAACAGCAAAAAAGACACGGGGGAGCAGGCGTTAAAACCTGCTCCCCCGCCGGGAAATACGGATGTCACCGATTAACGTGT
>JAEEGF010909571.1_pt1 | contig 12099 bp, 11 predicted proteins | sample 9134171 | NCBI WGS metagenome assembly JAEEGF01 (sample SAMN16246542, study PRJNA631951) | gut metagenome | biome: gut microbiome; feature: rumen; material: AP-attached | host: Bos | place: Iran: Karaj | collected 2018-10 | reverse complement strand
GAAAGGCGCAGCCTTTCGTTCCCGGATCCCGCCGTCCGCCCGGTGTCTGCTTCGCAGCACACCATGGAACTCGGCTTTCAGCCGATTTCCGCGTAGGACATAAATCCTGAAAGGCCTCGCCTTTCAAAAAGCAACCCCGCGCACAGCGGACCACAAAGGCGAAGCCTTTCGTTCCCGTACCCCGTTTCCCTTGACATCATGCCGTTCCCATGATACAATGGGATGAAAGTTCATTGTAGGAGGCAGCCATGATTTGTAAAACCATCCCCCTCGCAGAAGGAGAGGAAAGCGCGGCCGTCCGGCTTGACGCCTATCTCGCCGATCCCGTCCGGGAGTACACCCGCCGCGCCGTTCTGGTGATCCCCGGCGGCGGATATGGGGCCGTCTGTTCGGACCGCGAAGGCGAGCCCATCGCGCTGGCGTTCATCGCCAATGGATACAACGCCTTCGTGCTTCATTACACCGTGGGGAGGAAAAAGCCGTACCCCGCGCAGCTGCGGGAGGCGTCCAAGGCGCTGGCCCACATCCGGACGCACGCACAGGAATACGGGATCGATCCCGGAAAGATCTTCGCCGTCGGCTTTTCGGCGGGCGGACATCTGGCGGGCTCCCTCGGCACCATGTGGCACAGGGAGGAAGCCCGGGCAGATGCGGGCTTCGCGTTCGGGGAAAACCGCCCGGACGGCGTGATGCTGATCTATCCCGTGGTATCCGCCGTGGAACCTTACTCCAACTGGGGAACGATCTTCAACCTCTGGTGCACCGACCGTCCGACGGAGGAGCAGAAAAAGCTTGTCTCCCTGGAGCTCGCCGTGGACGAACGGTCCGCGCCGCTCTTTGTCGCCCATACGTCGAACGACCAGGATGTGGACGTCCGCAACTCCCTCGTGCTGGCGGCGGCTTACCGGGCCCACGGCTTACAATTCGAGATGCACATCTATCCGGACGCGCCCCACGGCGTGGCCCTCGGAAACGACATCACGCGCTGCGGAGTAGCGAAATGGAGCGATCCGCGGATCGCGCGCTGGGTCGAAGACGCCGCGGCATGGGCAGAGGAAGCTTCATGTGCATCCCGCTAAACGCCGGGGATCCCGGCATGATCGGCGCATATGCCCGGACCACGGACGATTTCAGCTCCGAAAGGCGGACCGAACTATGATAAAGACAGAACAAAAGACCTCCGGGACAAAGAAAGCGGGGAAAATATTGCTTATTCTGGCCGCAGTCATTGCCGGCGTCCTGCTGATCCTGACCGCCGCCGTGACGCTTTGGCTTCCCTCCGCCATCATGACGGGGACAAGGCAGACGCTCGACGAGGCCTTCGCCTGGCAGTCGGATCATTATGACACATCCTTTTACGGGGAACTGAAAAAGACGGAGTATACCGTGTCCGCGGAAAACGGGTACCTGCTGCACGCGGAGCTGCTCGAAAACCCGGAGCCGTCGTCGAAGTATGTCATCCTCTCCCACGGATATACGGACAACCGGATGGGTTCCCTGAAATATGTGCCGGCATACCTGGAACTCGGATTCAACTGCATCGTGTACGATCTCCGGGGACACGGGGAAAACGAACCGGACTTTACGACCTACGGGGTCCGGGAAGGCGCGGACCTGAACTGCCTGATCACGGATACGAGAGCCAGATATCCCGGCCTGACCGTACTCGGCCTCCACGGGGAATCCCTCGGAGCCGCAACGACCGTATCCTGCCTGAAATACCGGCCGCAGGTGGATTTTGCCGTGGCGGACTGCGGGTTTTCCGATATCGGGGAAGTCCTGAAGGAAGGATATCGCAGCGCGGGCGGTCCCGCTTTTCTGATCGACCTTGCCGATCTGGGGGCGCGGATCCGGTACGGATATGCCATCCGGGATATGAAGCCCGTCGATTCCCTCGACGGAAACGAAGTCCCGATCCTGTTCATCCACGGGGAGGAGGATCGGTTCATCCTCCCGAAGAATTCCGAAGAAATGGCAAGGCGGACAAAGGGTCCTGCCGAGGTGCGCCTGATGCCGGGTGCGGGGCACGCCGAATCCGTTCTGACCGACCCCGCGCAGTATCTGGAATTCATCCGGACGTTTCTGTCCCGGATCGGATGACCGCGACGCTGCATCCGCAGCCGTCATGCCGCGGGAAAATTCCGAAAAAACCGCCTGTTCTGAAAAATCCCCTTGCGTCAGGGGTTGCTTGTGACGCTGCGTCATATGGTATACTGCGGGCGTAAGGAGGTGTAAAGGCTGTGTCAAAATACACGACGGGAGAACTCGCAAAGCTCTGCGGCGTGACGGTCCGAACGGTCCAGTATTACGATACCCGGGGCATCCTCGCGCCGAGCGAGCTGACCGAAGGCGGCAGACGGCTGTACTCCGAGGACGACGTGAAGCGCATGAAGATCATCTGCTTCCTGCGTGACCTCGGGCTGCCGATCGACTCGATCTCCCAGCTTCTGAAAGAAGAGGATCCGGGAAGCATCATTTCTCTGATGCTCGATCAGCAGGAAGCGGCGCTGAAAAAGGAGATCGAAGTACGGGAGAAGCAGCTGCAGAAGCTTGCGGATCTGAAAGCCGGCATGAAAAGCGTGAGGGGATTTACCGTCGAATCCATCGGCGACATAGCGTATGCCATGACAAACCGAAAGAAACTGAGGAATCTCCGTATCGGCATGCTTCTCATGGGGCTGCCGGTCAGCATTCTTCAGTGCTCGTCCGTTATTCTGTGGATCACGAAGGGAGTCTGGTGGCTGTTCCTTGTCTGGGCCGTTGTCGTGGTTCCCTACGCGATTTTGTTCGCCCGCTGGTATTTCAGGAAGATGGCCTATATCTGCCCCGAATGCCACACGGTCTTCCAGCCGACCGTCCGGGACGGTCTCTGGTCGAAGCATACCGCGGCGACTCGGAAACTGACCTGTCCTTCGTGCGGGCATCGAGGCTTCTGCGTGGAGATCGCGGCCGATCCGGAGGTGAAAGACTATGCATGACGCGGAATTCAACAAAACCAAAACGGTAAAGTATCTGATCTGGACCTTTGCCCTTGCGTACGTCGTCCAGATCGGCGCGGCGTATCTGTACAACCATGTGAACAGGACGGTGGGGCAGCTGGCAGTCGCGGCGATGATGTTCGTTCCGACGATCGGCGTGCTGCTTGCGGGACAGCCGTTAACAGACATGGGATGGAAGCCGCAGATCAGGAAGAACATAAGGATCTATCTTGCCGCGTGGTTTCTGCCGGCCGTTCTGACCGCAGCCGGCGCTGCGCTTTATTTCCTTATCTTTCCGGGGCATTTCGATCTGAGCGGAGAATACGTTAAGGCGAGCGTGGGCGAACAAGCCTTTGCGCAGATGGAGGCGCAGGGCCTTACTTACTCCGTCTACGTCCTGATTACCTCAGCCGCCTGTATTACGTACGCGCCTTTGTTCAACATGTTTCTCGGGCTGGGGGAGGAGATCGGCTGGCGAGGATTTTTATATCCGCAGCTGAATGCGAGGTTCGGGAAAAAAACGGGCCGGCTGCTCGGCGGCGTGATCTGGGGGGCGTGGCACTGGCCGCTCATCTGGCTGATCGGGTACGAATACGGGGCCGCCGTGGGCAATTCCGCGGGGTATGCGGGTTTTCCGGTCACGGGGATGCTGCTCTTTTCGGTGATCGCGGCCGGATGGGGGATTCTGCACGACCGGCTGTATGAAAAAAGCGGGAGCATCTGGGTCCCCTCGCTCTTTCACGGAGCGATCAACGCGGCGGCCAACCTTCCCTTGACGGTATGTCTGACCGATACCGGATCCGCGAGGCTGCTCGGACCGGCGCCGATGGGGATCCTCGCCGGACTGCCGTTCCTGCTGATGGCGGCGGGGGTGCTGGCAGGAGGTCGAAAGGCTCCGCCTTCCGGATCTCATTGAAATCCGCTGCGCGCGGAGCGACTTTTTGAAAGGCGAAGCCTTTGGATTCTTTTGTCCTGCTGACGGAGTCAGCGGGCGGACGGCGGGCAAAGAGAGCCGGCTCCCTTTGCCAATTCCCAATGCCCATCTCCCGAGACCCCCTCACCTTTCCGGGGCTTAGGCGCGGACTGGTGGAGTAAGCCGAAACATGCAAAAAAGATCCCGATGGGATCTTTTTTGGCCTAAAGGCGGCGGCTGACATTTCCCGGTCAGCAGTCGAAACGCGCAGATATGGGTTGGGGGCAAAATTTTCCCGTGCCCTGTTCTGAATAAAAGTAAAGCCCGACAATATGGATACAACCCGAACGGTTTTCGATCGTATGGTTCGGGCGGCACGTCCGGCTTGAATCTGAATATGTGCGCGACGGTGCGGTGGATTTTTTTGCTGTCCGAAGGCGCGTCCATTTATATGCGCGTTTCGATCGCTGCCGCAAGGCCGAAAAACGTCCGCTTGCGGACTTTTTCGCATGTTTCAGCTGACTCTTCCAGTCCGCGCGATGCCCTTTTGATCGCTTCCAATTCCAGCTACAGAACTGAGCTGTGGTTTATGCCATCGGGCCGGGGACCCTCGGGGGAGGGGAACGGCCTGAGTGCCCCTCCCCCGTGCCGCCCGCACAGGGCATTTCAATGAGATTCGAAAGGCGCAGCCTTTCGTTCCCGGATCCCGCCGTCCGCCCGGTGTCTGCTTCGCAGAACACCATGAAACTCGGCTTTCAGCCGATTTCCGTGCAGGACATAAGAGACTGAGAGGCTTCGCCCTTCACAAAGTCGCCCCGCGTACGGCGGATTCAATAAAGATTACAAAGGCATCGCCTTTGTTCCTCTACCGATTGACTTTCCCGCGTTTCTGTGTTACAATGAATCAATCCGAAACTAAACCGAAAAGAAGGGTCCGATTCTGAAAAACACCGATACCGCGCCCGTCCGGAGGGCTTCCTTCCTCGAAGGGGCGTTCATTCTGACCGTATCCACCGCCTTTGTCAAGCTCGCGGGACTGCTGTTCACCTTTCCCATCGCCGGGATTCTCAAGGACGGCGGCATGGGCGTTTTTTACAGCGCCTATGATATTTACAACCTCTTCGCCGTTCTCGCTTCCGCGGGACTTCCCGTCGCGGTCTCCCGCATGATTTCGGAGACCCTCGTGCGGGGGAACCGGGACGAAGCGGAACGCATCTACAACGTCGCGCTGCGTCTGTTTGCCGTTATCGGCGCCGTCGTCGCGCTGTTCATGTTCCTGTTCGGCGACTGGCTCGCCGGCCTCATCAACAATCCGGACGCCGGGTTCTCCATCCGGGTGCTCGCCGTGACCGCCTTCTGCGCTTTTCTGATGTCCGGGCTGAGAGGGTATTTCCAGGGGCACTCCGTAATGACCTATACCGCCGTCTCCCAGGTGATCGAAGCAGTAGTGAAGCTCGGACTGGGGATCGCGCTCGCCCTCGTCGTGGTGAAAGCCGGAGCAAACGACTCCGTCTCATCCGCAGCAGCCATTTCGGGCGTGTCCGCCGGCGCGGTGCTCGCCGTGTTTTTCCTGCTGATCTGCAAAAAGCGGTTCAGCGGCGGGACCGAGCGGACCGGGATGCCCGTCCGGACGGACAGGCAGATCATCAAAGAGCTCTTCCGCATCGCCATCCCCGTTTCCCTCGGCGCGTCCGTCATGAGCGTGGTGAATGTCATCGACGACGTCATCATCATGGGGCTGCTTCAGGACGGACGTCGGGCGGGCCCGATCTTCCTCTCCGGCCTCGACTTCGGCTATCCGGCGGCGAAGGCCCTGAACGGCGTGTTCGGCAACGCGAAGAAGGTCTTCAATTTCCCCTCCGCGTTCATCGTGCCCTTCACCGTGAGCATCCTGCCCGTGCTGACCGCTGCCTGGACCGCGCGGGACAACGAAGGCGTGAAGAAGAACATGACGAACTGCTTCAAGTATTCTCTCATGCTCGCGCTTCCTTCCGGGATCGGCATGTTCGTGCTCGCAGAACCGATATTCAAGATCCTGTATCCGCGGGGAGACGCGGAGAACGGCGTGATCATGCTGGCGACCTTCGGCATCGCCGTGATCCTGTACGCGGTCGTTTCCATCACCGGCGCGATCCTGCAGGCGTTCGGGAAGGTCAATCTCCCGCTGTTTAGCCTGACGGTCGGCGGTATCATCAAATGCATCCTGACGACGGTTTTAGTCAGCATCCCGGCGCTCAACATCAAAGGCGCGCCCGTTGCCACATGCGTCTGCTACGTGGTGATGATCTGCATGAACCTCTGGTTCCTGCGCTCCTACATGAAGGGCTGCGCGAAGCCGATCCTTCTGAGCACGGTGAAAACGGCTGCCGCTGCTCTGCTGATGGGCGGCGCGGCGTATCTGCTCAATCTGCTGCTCGGAAGCCGCATAGGAGTGCGCACGGGGGGGCTTGTCTCGATCGCGGCGGCCGCTGCCGTGTACGCCGTTCTGATCTTCCTCTTCCGCGTCGTCACCGTGAGCGAACTGAAAAACATCCGGAAAAGAGGATAATACATTCTGTACAAGGAGACTGCCATGAAATTCGATATCCGCGAAACGGCCTGGGAACGGATCATCCTCTGCGCCCACAGGGGAATCTTCGGGGGGAACATCCCCTGCAACACTGTTATGTCATTTGATTTCGCCATCGCCGAAGGTGCGGACATGGTCGAGCTGGACGTGACGAAATCCGCCGACGGAGAGCTTTTCGTCTTCCATCCCGGCATGGAGAGACGGCAGTTCTGCAAGGACGTGAGCATCCGGAAAATGAACGCCGCCGACGTGCGGGAACTGAAGCTCTGCAACGTGGACGGCACGCCGACCACCCTCGGCGTCAATACGCTCGACGAGGTGCTCGAGCATCTGAAGGACCGCTGCTTCATCAATGTGGACAAGTTCGGCGACTGCCCGGCTGAAATCATCGAGTGTGTCAAACGGCACGACATGAAGGATCAGATCATCCTCAAGTGTTCCCCGAAGCCGGAACAGCTCGCGGTCGTGGAGACGTACGCGCCGGACATCCAGTTCCTGCCCGTGATCTCGAAGACCGGGGACGTTCACGAAATGCTCATGGCAAAGAACATCAACTACATCGGGACGGAGCTGCTCTTCGTCACGGAGGAGGACGACACTGCTTCCGACGCGTACCGCGAAAAGCTGAGACGGGACGGCAAGCTGTGCTGGGTCAACTCCATCGTATACGATTACAGGGCGGTTTTGTCCGCCGGTCACTCCGACGACGCCGCCGTTGCGGGAGATCCCGAATTCGGCTGGGGCTGGTGCGCCGACCGCTTCGACATCATCCAGACCGACTGGATCGGAAGCGTCAGCCGCTTCCTCGAGAAGACCGAGAGACGGTATAAAAAGTAAATTAACGGATCATTCATCCGATAAAGGAGTACGGACATGCGCAACCGAAACGAAATCCCGCAGGAATTCAAATGGAAGCTGAGCGACATCTTTGAGACGCCCGAAGCGTGGGAAGCCCGCCTCGCAGAGTGTGAAGCCCTGCTGCCGTCCCTTGCCGCGCTGAAGGGAACGCTCAGCCTCTCGGCACAGAGCCTGTATCACGCGTACGAAACGCTTTACGCCTTCGAAGAGAGGATTGATCACGCCGGAGATTACGCATTCCTCGGAAAAGCCCTCGACGGCGGCGACACCGCGTTTCTCGCGCGCTGCGACCGGGTCCAGGCGCTCGGCGTGAAAGCAGCCGCCGCGACCTCCTTCTTCGAGCCGGAGCTCATGGCGATCTCGGAGGAGACGCTCATGGAATTCATGAAGTATCCGCCTCTCGCGAAATACGCCCATATCATCGAGGACTCCACCCGTCTGAAAGAGCACGTGCTGGACGAAAAGTCCGAGGGCATTCTCGCGAAGATCGGGAAGATCCGCAGCACCCCGTCCTCCGTTTACAAGATCTTTACCAACGTGGAAATGAAGCTTCCCGAGACGCTCGGAGAGGACGGAAAGCCCGCGGAACTGACGGCGGGGAATTTCCGCGCGTTCCGCGAGAGCCCGAAGAAGGAAGTCCGCGACGCGGCGTTCCGGGCGATGTTCGGCACGTACGGGAAGTATAACGGCACCTTCGCGTCGATCTATGCCGGGCAGGTGAAGCAGGACAATCTGTTCGCCGATCTGCGGGGCTATCCCTCCGCCAGAGCCGCCTCCCTCGCGCATGCCAACGTGCCGGAATCCGTGTACGATTCCCTCATTTCCGCCGTTCACGGCGCGGTCCCCGCGATGGAGAAGTATCTCGATCTGCGGAAGCGTGCGCTCGGGCTGGACGAAATCGACGTATACGACCTGTATACCCCCATGGTGAAGGACGTCGAATGGCCCATGCCGTATGAGGAGGCGAAGCGTCTCGTCCTCGAGGCGGTGAAGCCCCTCGGACCGGAATACGTCTCCAAGATCGCGGAAGCGTTCCGCGCGAACTGGATCGACGTTTATGAGACGCCCGGCAAGGAGTCCGGCGCGTTTTCCGCGGGCGTGTACGGCGTTCATCCGTTCGTGAAGCTGAACTACGCGGACACGCTCGACGACGCCTTCACCCTCGCCCACGAGCTCGGGCACTCCATGCACTCGTATTATTCCTCGAAAACGCAGGACTTTGCCCTCCATCAGTATCAGCTGCTCGTGGCGGAGGTGGCCTCCACCGTGAACGAGGTGCTTCTGACGAAGTACCTTCTGTCCCGGGAGACCGATCCGAAGCGCAGGGCGTGCGTGCTCAACAATTTCCTCGAGGGCTTCCGCACGACGGTGTTCCGTCAGACTCTGTTCGCGGAGTTCGAATACAAAGTCCACGAGGCGGAAGCCGCCGGGACGCCCCTCACCGCCGATTTCCTGAACGGGGTGTACGCGGATCTCGAGAAGACCTATTATCCGAACGCCGGCTTCCGCGACGAGATCAAGTACGAGTGGTCCTTCATCCCGCATTTCTACCGCGCGTTCTACGTCTATGTCTACGCGACGGGCTTCTGCTCCGCCGTGGATATCGCGGCCGGGATCTTTGAGACCGGGGACGCGTCCGACTATCTGAAATTCCTCTCGACGGGCGGGTCCGATTATCCGATCGACGAACTGAAGATCGCCGGCGTGGACCTGACGAAGCCGGACGTCGTCGAAAGCGCCATGAAGGAATTCGAAAAAACGGTCGACGAGCTGGCACGGCTGCTGAAATAACGGAGGTTTTCCATGAGACTGACGATGATCGGAACGAGTCACGGCGTGCCGGAAGCGCACCGCCGCTGCTCTTCCTCCATGCTGGAAGTGAACGGGAGCTATTATATCGTGGACATGGGCACGCAGACCGTGGAGGATCTGCGCAGGCGGAACATCGCGATCCGCGACGTGAAGCTCGTGATCTGCACCCATCCGCACGGAGACCACACGGACGGATTGATTTCCTTTGTGGATCTGGCAAACTGGTATTTCAAGGACGCGTCTCCCGCCGTGATCCTCCCGAACGGAAAGCTCATCGACGCGATGAAGCAGTGGCTGACCGCGGTGGAAAGCGGCAATCCCGTGCGGGAGGGGATCCGCTTCGGCGTGGTGACTCCGGGCTTGACCTATGAGGACGAAAACGTGAAGATCACCGCGATCCCCACGCAGCACTGCCCGGATTCCTTCGCGTATCTCTTTGAGGCGGAGGGGAAGAAGATCCTCTTCACCGGAGATCTCAGGCATCCGACTGTGGATTTTCCCGCCCTCGCGTTCGAGGAGGAGATCGATCTCATCCTCTGCGAGCTGGCGCACTTCTCGCCGGACGACTGCGTGCCGGTGTTCGACAAAACGAAGGCGAAAAAGATCCTGCACAACCATATCTCCCCGCGCTGGCACGAGGAGCTTGCCCGTCAGCTGAAACAGCCGCATCCCTACGAATACGGCGCGGTGTACGACGGCATGGAATTCGTACTCTGATACTGATCCGTTCCTAAATCGCCCAATCTGCGGTCCGTTTTTCCGCCGTGACCGCTTTGCAATACCACCAGTATTGCCGCAGCGGATCGCGTTTTTTCACGACAAATAATCGTCTCCTCATTTTTGGACGATTTTGAAACTACTGACAGCAATCCTCTGGATTAACCGCACACGGCAGATCCGTCATTGCGAGACCCTGCAAGGGGTCGCGGCAATCCGTTTCTTCCCGGGCTCTGTCCGGGCTTTACGCAGGGGGAGGACGGATTCCCACACCGGTGACACGGTCACCGGTTCGGAATGACAGGGATAAGGGCATTTTTATTCTGTACTTTTTATTTTGGTGGATTGCTATAGCATGAAAACCGGAAGGAGAGCGGTCCGTGGAAGAAAAAAACAGATGTCCGTGGTGCCTCGGAGACGAACTGCTGCTCCGATACCACGACGAGGAATGGGGATCGGAGCTTCATTCCGACGGGAAGCATTTCGAATATCTGTTGATGGAAGTGATGCAGTGCGGTCTGAACTGGATGATGATGCTGAAAAAGCGCGAGATCTTCAGGCAGTGCTTTGACGGCTTCGATTATGAACGGATCGCGGAATACGGGGAAGAGAAGATCGCACAGATCCTCGCTTACCCCGGGATGATCCGCTCGGAGAGGAAGGTCCGCGCCGTTGTCGGAAACGCGCGCCGGTTTTTACAGATCATCGGCGAATTCGGGTCCTTCGACCGGTATCTCTGGGGGTTCACGGACGGAAAGTCCGTCCTGTACCGGGACCGGCATCATTACGCGACGAGCCGGCTTTCGGACGAGATCAGCCGGGACCTCAAAAGGCGAGGCTTCAAATACCTCGGCTCGGTCACGGTGTACGCGCATCTCGAGGCGTGCGGGATCGTGAACGACCACAGCGAATTCTGCTGGAAATACGCAGCTCTGTCAAAGAACTGCATCAGCGCGGATCCTTATTGAACCGGACGTGCGCCGAAAAGGAATCGGCGGTCACTCTGAGGGAGGCAGTATGGAGAACACACCTTTGCTTTACCATCCCGCGGTATTCGCCGTGGGGCGGGATTATCAGATCATCTTTCTGACGTCAACGCGTGGGATCGGCTGGATCGAGATCGGCGGGGAGCGGTACACCGACGAGGAAGCGGGGCTTCTTTACTACGGGACCGTGCACAAGATCCCGGTCCCGGGGGATGCGCTGAACCGCGCGAAAAAATACACCGCGGTGTTCGTGGAGTATGCGGACAAAAAGCCCTACTATCCGGAAGGGGTGGAAAAACTGCGGAAGGAGTATGTCTTCCGGCCGCTTGAAAAGGATACGTTCCGCGTCTTCCACTTCGCAGACACCCATGCCCGGGTCGAAACGCCGCTGAAGCAGTACAGGGAGACCGGAGACTGCGACCTCATCGTGCTCAACGGCGACATCAACGAACACAGCTACGAGCTGAAGAATTTCGAGACGGCGTTCGCGCTGGCCTCCGGCTCGTCGAAGGGGGAGATCCCCGTGCTCTATTCCCGCGGGAACCACGACACGAGGGGTTACGCCGCGCAGGATCTGGCGGGGTATATCCCGACCGCGTTCCGGGACGGGCGGCGGGAGACGTTTTACTCCTTCCGGCAGGGACCGCTCTGGGGGCTGGTGCTGGACTGCGGCGAGGACAAGTACGACATCAATCCCGAATACGGCGGGACCATTCTCTTCGACGCCTTCCGGAAGCGCGAGACGGCATATCTGAAATCCGTCATCGCGAACCGCGCGGAGGAATACGAAGCGGAAGGCGTGAAATACCGCCTGGCGATCTGCCACGTGCCGTTCGTCGAGCACTTCGAGTATCCGTTCGACGTGGCGTCCGAGATCTACGAGGAGTGGACGGAACTGCTCGGGGAGATGGGGATCGATCTGCTTCTCGCGGGGCATATGCACCGGGCGTATTTTGTGCCCGCGCGGACTCCGGAGAAACGGAACGCGGCCTTCCCGACGGCGGTGTGCTCCATTCCGTCGGTCAAAAGGGAGGACGGGGGGGACTTTTATGTCGGGGGGCTTCTGGAATTCTCGCCGGGACGCCGCACCGCGCAGGCCGTTCCCCTGCCGGAGGTATGGGAATTCTGAAAGGGGAACAAAGGCTAAGCCTTTGTGATCTCACTGAATCCGCTGTGCGCGGGGGGGCCTTTTTGAAAGGCGAAGCCTTTCGGATCTTATTCTAATGTCCTGCACGGACAGCGGTATTTTTGAAAGGCGAAGCCTTT
>JAEEGF011967637.1_pt1 | contig 12101 bp, 10 predicted proteins | sample 9134171 | NCBI WGS metagenome assembly JAEEGF01 (sample SAMN16246542, study PRJNA631951) | gut metagenome | biome: gut microbiome; feature: rumen; material: AP-attached | host: Bos | place: Iran: Karaj | collected 2018-10 | reverse complement strand
CCTATCATCGGAGCCATTATGGGGGCACAGTTCGGCACGGCTTCCTTCCTGTGGATTGTGTTGGGCAGCATCTTCGCCGGTGCCGTCCACGACTATCTGGCTGGCATGATTTCCTTGCGCGACAAAGGCGCGAGCCTGCCCGAAATCCACGGCACTTATTTGGGCAACGGAGCCAAACAGGTGATGCGCGCCTTCACCATCATCCTGATGATTTTGGTCGGTGTGGTGTTCGTCAACACGCCCGCCACATTGTTGAACGCACACTTCACCCAAAGCTGGAATCCTTACATCTGGATTGGCATCATTTTAGCTTACTACCTGATTGCCACCTTGTTACCTATTGACAAAGTCATCGGAAAAATCTATCCCATCTTCGGCATCCTGTTGTTAGGTATGGCAGTGGCCATCTTCATCGCATTCATCCTTTACAAACCCGAAATTCCTGAGTTGTGGAGTGGTATGCAGAACCGTCACCCCGATGCGGCCAACAATCCCATCTTCCCGATGATGTTCATTTCGATTGCCTGCGGTGCCATTTCCGGTTTCCATGCCACACAATCGCCGCTGATGGCGCGTTGCATGGTCAATGAGAAGCAAGGCCGTCCGATTTTCTACGGTGCCATGATTACCGAAGGCATTGTCGCCTTGATTTGGGCTGCTGCCGCCGCCTATTTCTTCGGCCCCAATAGTGTCGTTGATGTCACTGGCAAGAGCGGTGCTGCCATCGTGGGCATCATCGCCAACACGTGGTTTACGCCGGTTATCGCCACCATCACCATTTTGGGGGTCATCAGTGCGGCGGTCACCTCAGGCGACACGGCTTTGCGCTCGGCACGACTCATCATCGCCGACTTCATGCACTACGACCAGAAGCCCATCAAGAACCGCCTGATTGTGGCCGTCCCGATGTTTGTCGTCACCGCCATCATTTTGGTTTACAGCATTTCCGATGCCAAAGGCTTCCAAGTCATCTGGCGTTACTTCGCTTGGGCCAATCAAGTGCTGGCTACGGTTACGCTTTGGGCTATTTCAGTGTATTTGGCTAAAAACAAAGGCAAAATGTGGTACCTCATCACCCTCATCCCTGCCCTCTTCATGACCATGGTGACTGGATGTTTCCTCTTCGTTGCCAAAGCTGCCGATGGTGGTTTGGGTTCTGTTTTGCCAAGGCCTGTAGGTTATGGCATTGGAGCGGCTATTACTGTATTGGGATTGGTGCTGTTTGTACTGTTTTTAAAGAGAAACAAGAAAGCCTAATCGGTTAGTCCTCCCCTATTCCAACCTCAAAGGCTCCACGACCAAGGTCATAATAGGGCAAATGCCATTCGTTGGCTTGTGCTATCCATTTCTCAGCCAAATAGCGCGGCATTGAACCGTCAATGAGAAGTAATTTTGCGTTATAAGACTTTACAACAGACTGCACATCAGGAGTTTGTCTTCTACAAACCAGCAAATAATCCACTGGAAGCCGGTAGGAAAGGCTATCCGTTACCTGCTCTTCATCCCAAAGTGCCAACAGCTTTCCGTCGAAAGAAACGAGATTCGACTTTTTGCACAGATAATCGCTAGCAAAATCCTCGTTCAGGTCAACCGTTTCGGGATGCGACGAAAGGTGACGCTTGGTCCATGCACCTCTAAGGCTGTAATCCACAGCGGATTCGTCGGACATCAGCGTAGAGTCCGCCAAAAGCACATGCTCGCCTCCCCTAACGAAATCAACCGCAGTGTGATTACGAAGGCTGAAAAAAGTCATTCCCTTCTGATGATCAGATTGATACAAACGAACCGTCACTGAAACCATCATCAATAGTAAGGCCGACAACACGCCAATGAACATCCGGCGTTTCTTCAAAGCGACACACAATAACAACAGAATGAAAATAAGCAGCAGCATCACAAACTCAAACTCACTGACATACAATCCTTTGACAATCGAAAAAGGCAAGCGTTCTATCCATGAAACGATGGTATTCATTACATACACTGCGCCCCAAACTAAATAGCCGACCAGCACATTAACGTAAGGTATCCACGACACTAACAACAGCACCATGCCGCTGATGATGACAATGAACGAAATCGGGGTCATGAACAAGTTGCTTAGCCAAAAGTACGTCGTGAACTGGTTGAAATAGAACAAAGTAAACGGAATAGTACCCAACTGCGCGGCAAGTGCAACGGCGGTAATCTCCCAAGCCTTATCCAATACCTTGTTTTTCACATACATGAGGTTGTAAATCGGTTTTTGCAGCACCACGATGCCGATGACCGCCGAAAAAGACAACAGGAACCCGATTTCAAATAGATTATACGGATTGACACAAAGCAGAATAAACGCCGAAGCCGCTATCGAATTGATTATAAATCCCTTGCGATGAATCATCTCACCGATGATAACCAATGAAATCATCAAGGCGGAGCGCAAAATGGACGGCGACAGTCCTGCAATGAAGGCATACAACCAAATCAAGGTGAGCAACAGAATCTGTTTCAAAGTCTTTTGCCATTTCTTTCGGTTGAGAAAGCCTAACAGGAAACTCGCCAGCAAATAAATGATGCCGACATGCATACCCGAGACACAGAGAATGTGCATGGAGCCTGCCGCCACATAGTTTTTGCGCACTTCATCGGCCAATTTGTCGTCGTATCCCAAAAGGATAGCAGCCGCTACACCAAATTCATCGTTCTTTACGCCACACCGTTGCAACGATGCCAACAGCACATCTCGGAAACGATATGAGAAAGTATACAAAGGATTGCCATTATTTACCTGTAAATCAATCCAATCCTCATCTCTCAGATACGCCTGACCTGTGATGCCCTTCCGCATGAGATACGCCCGATAATCGAACTCCTCGGGATTCAAAGGCGGTGCCAGCTCGCGAATTGGGGCAGGAATTGCAATCAAGTCGCCATAGCGCAAGGCAAATGCCGAATCTGTTTTGGAGAAATAGGCCATCACCTTACCAGTGATAGGTCGTGAAGGTAGGCTATCGCCAAACTGGTACTCCAAACTCAGCACGACACGGATGGAATTGGAACGCTCAGTTGGAGCATCATAAACCCGGGCAACATAATAACTGGCATCGGTTTCAAAGTTCCGGAAATAATCCTTCTGCACCTCTGACTCATGGACACGTGTCAAAGCATAACCCGCCAAAGCCAAATAACAGCCCATGACCGCACCGAAAACCCAATTGTTTCGGTAGCTTTTCAAGACAAAAGCCGTCACTAAAGCCAAGGCGAAAAGCCCCAAAGCGATGATAACCGTGGTCGATGGCGACAAACGCAATGCAGGCAAACAGACGCAACACCAAATACCCAATGCAAAGGGTATTAGCATTCTGACAAACGGATATTTGGCGTAGTCGGTCATGGCTCAAGCTTTATTTGCCTTTCTTTGTCTTCTGTTCAAACGCACAGGCATCCTTCAGGAACTTCCTCAATGGCACCAACAAAGTCAGGCGAGCCTCAACATTTTGCAGGTATCTCAGGCCCAAGGTCTCATGCTCGATGTCGCCCCAACCTTGGAATGTAACATCCTCATTCACTTCATGTTGCGAGAAATTGCTCAACACGCTTATGCCGTAAGAGACATCGAGTTTCACAAAAAACTGCGTCCTTTTTACCATCACTCGACTGCAAAGCCCCACGCCCGCCACTGCGCTGACATCAAACGGCATGATGGTGGCATTGGTCAACTCGGTTTCGTACACCACAGGCTGGTAGCTGTTATCGTCGTAGGTACGTTCCCATTTGGCATTGCCATTCATCCAAAGATCAAAGCGCGGTGCCACAAACAGATAGGGTCGCAGATTCTCGCCGTAACCCAAATAATAGGTAATAGGAATTCGAACCTCAACCCCATTCATAGCCATGGTATAGTGTACGCGGGCGAAAGTCGTCGAGGAATAATTAGTGAGAAACTCGGTAGCAAAGACTTCATGAGTGCCACGCATGGCGTATGAGGCATCCAAACCTACCGAAACGCGGCGCATTGTATTCCATTCTGCCGCTAAACCAAATGTCGGGACAAGATAAGGTGTCAGTTTCGACTTGCTGACCGCTGAATAAATCATATCATTAGCGGCAAAACTCCCTGTAATACCGAAACTTAGCGAACCTGTATTGCGGCAGATGTAATTCCTGCTTTTCAGAGGCTTGGCAAATTGTGCCTGCAAAGAAACCACCGAAAAAAGGCCGAAAATCAAGATAATAATGCGTTTTTTCATGGCTTTATCGGTTTTGAGGGTTGACCAAAGAATCGTTGTACCAATGGCAGGCCTCAGCCATTCCATCGGAGTCTTTGAAGACAAAGATGGAGTTAGCGGGATAGACCGTTTGAGGCACAATGGAATCATTGTATTTCAGTATCTTATATCCATAACGTAGATTCCTCACCCCGCTATGGGTCAAGGTGCCAGACAACAAGACCGCATGTTCGGGATGGCCATCCGTTTGCGGTGCTTCGTGATAGTAGACTGTGAAATCGTTGCCTCGTCCAGTTAAATAAACCGGCGAAATCACCTTGCAATAGGTCTCTTCCGAGGTCATGCTGATGTAGTCCGCAATCTGGAGGTACTGCTGGTTGATTTTGTGGTAATGCGTGATGGGCGAAGGCTGTCCTGTCTGCGGCGCAAACGGAGGCTGCAAATTGGTGGCCACATACAGGTGCATCGACTTGAACTCCATATCGACCACAGGTGGTTGGTCGCCGAAATACACATTTTCCTCGCCAAACATATTCAGCAAATCCTCAGGCAGGTATTCGGTAATGAAAGGAATGTCCTGTGGGTCGTTGACCAGAATTGTCTTGTCGCTTTCCTTGAGGCAGGAAGTCATGGCTAAACAAAACAACAAAGCGTTGAAAATCAATACTATTCTGTGTATAAAGTTGCGTTTCATAATCTAATCCTTTCGAAAGTTAGCGGAAAAGCATGACCTTTTGCGTCAACGTTTTTCCCTTGTTGTTTATCACAAAATAGTACAATCCGTTCTTAAAGTCGGACATAGAATAAGGCGTTTCATGATTCAGCCCTTCCTCCACGACAAAAGCATCCATTTTCTGCCCAAGGCTATTGAAAACCTGAACCTCAACCCTTCCTTGCAGGTCGCCGAAATGCAGGGTCAAGTTGCCATTAGTCGGATTCGGAGCAATCACAAAATCAGAGTCTTGCTCATTTTCTTCCATACCATAATACGAGGTCTGGATGAAGAAGGTCTCACGCACCGTGTCGCAACGGTTGACAGCCCAGGCATGAAGCGTAACGGGTTCAAGGAGATAGGTGAAAATATACAAGGTGCATTCCTTACCCTTGCTGCCGTGCGGCTCGACATACCAATTAGGACAGTCGATTTGCCAAAGCACCGTATCCACCTCCGTGCGCGTCTCCAAAGGCCGAATGCCATACTCATTCACACTGATGTGCGTCTCGCTGCCACCAATCGGCCAATGGCTACCTTGAATTTCAAAATAGGGTGTGAAGTCCAAGTCGAGATTCAGGATATAGGTGCTATCACAGCCATAGATACTGGTTCCAATCCGCTCATAATGACCAGAATGCGTATAATCGACACCAAAATAATCGAAAGCATCCAAATCACATACGGCGGTATCGAGCACGTGATGAGCAGGCCCACCTACATGGATGGCCACCGACAAAGTATCATAGACCGATTCCGTAGAAAACTCGTTGGTGCCGTTGATGTAAGCCGTCGCTACAAAATCACCAGTCGACGCATATTGATGCGTCACTTCAATGCCATGACCTGTCTGGCCGTCACCGTAAGTCCAACTTACGCCGTTGATGTGATAATTGGTCTCAACGGACAAGTCGGCACTTTCGTCGATGCACATGTACAAGCCATCTTGATAAAGCTCGCTCCACACACCGTTGACCAACAGTTTCTGCTTCAGACTGATCACGTTAGCACCCACGCAATAAGCATAGCCTCGGGCCTGACCGAAACCATAAACATGGGCAATCAAACCTGTTTCACAAGACAGATGGTGCGTGCCGTGACTGATGTTTTTCCTTACGAAACTGTAGTCAGAAGTTCCTCTAACTGGTTGGAAACTACCAGGATTAATCAACGCGCCATCAAAATACACATGGTCGACATCATCACTCTCAACCACAATGTTGACATAATGGACATCGATAGAAGCAAACTCATAATCGCTGTTGAAGGTGCAGAAGGTGATTTCGTCAATCCTTTGCTCAACAGGTGGAATCCAGGCCATGGATGGGTCGCCATTGTTCGAGCCATACGGCTCCATGGGCTCCTCCCCTGTCGTGTTGTAGAGATAAACCACGCTCGGCTTGGTCGTTTCAATGAAGCATGATCCCTCAGATGAGTAAAGGTCGAACACGAAAGACTCGCCTCGACTAAGTGTAGCTATTATCTGACCGTTACGTTTCACCATGTTGTTGTCGCCCGACGAAGTGACTTTCACAAAATCGCGGACCCGACCTTGTGAGGTAGTCACGGCGAACTGTTGTCCCCACGAGTCGACAGGCAAGGCCTGTTCAAAAATGTGGTCGCGGCCATTTCCGACATTGGTAGGGATACAGGTAGTCGTATTTCCATTGAACACAGCCACTTTCTTTCCGTCATGCACCATAATCAGCGAACCCGACAAGTCGCGCCAATTTTCAAGGTAGGTCGACCTGACAAAATAAGTCTCGCCCGCGTTCAGGAGCACCGTAGTTGGCTGATTTGGAAAAACGTTGTTCTCCGTTTCTATGCTGGGCGTTATGTCGACCAAGGTGCTATCCTCAACCGCGACAATCAGGAAAGCACTCGTAAAAATGTTTTCATCGAGTGTACCTGTATACCCGACCTCCTGGTCAAAACATTGGATGAAATATTCCGACCCCAAGCTTTCGACCGGCAGCACAAAAGAAGCATCGAACGAATAGGTGGCGATATTGCTGATGAAAACCGACACTGTGTCTGTAGCCCTAAGCACCAGCGACTTATGGCCGACCACTTCCGAGTTGTTTTCATTGTAAGCGTAGGCTTCGGGAATGGTGATATAAGTGATGCCGTTGGCCTCCACCGTAAATGGGATGGCAGGCAACGTTCCGTCAGGTTTAGCGATAGTTCCCGAACAGGCTCGTTTCGCACTAATCATCACCGTATTATCGACCCAATCACCAGCATTATATTTGTAACCGTTCTCCATATAGGAAAACCAGAATTCCATGCCCTGGGTCGAATTCTGGGCAAAAAGCGAAACGCCGATGAAAAGCAAAACCAACAATAGTGTAAATCTCTTTTTCATACCCAAATGTTTTTGATTACGCTGCAAATATAGAAAAATTTCCAATTTGCAAATAAAATGATAAAAAAATAAGATGAAAAAGAAATTTTTCGTCTGAAATGAATTACTTTCTCATCTTCATCGCATCAATGATGACCTCAGCGGCCTTCTCTGAAGCACCTGCATTGCCCAAACGGCCCTTCAATTCCTCATAATCCTCCAGCAACTGACGCTGGCGTTTGCCGTTGTGAAGCAGCAGCTCCAACTCGTTGACGATGTTCTCTTCCGTCAAATCGCCCTGAATCAGTTCCTTGACTACCTCCTTGTCCATCACAAGGTTGACCAACGAAATGTATTTCACCTTAATCATCCATTTGGCGAGGAAGTAAGAGAGCGTCGTCGCCTTGTAGCACACCACTTCCGGCACGGTGAACAAAGCCGTCTCAAGCGTCGCCGTGCCCGAAGTCACGATTGCCGCACTGGAGTTTTGCAGCAACTCATAGGTCTGATTCTCAATCAGAAAGACATCAGAATTACCCAAAATCTTCTTATACAACGACTTGTCTAACGATGAAACGCCAGCCACGACAAACTGGTAGTCAGGGAAATGCGAGGCCGCTTTCAGCATGACCGGAAGCACACGCTTCACTTCCTGCTTGCGGCTGCCAGGCAACAGGGCGATGATTTCGCGCTTCTCTCCTAAGCTGTTACGACGCAAGAAAATCGAACGGTTGGCTGTGCCGAACTTCGCCAACTCGTCCAAAAGCGGATTGCCCACGTAGGTCACATTCACCCCATACTCCTTGTAGAACTCCTCTTCGAAAGGCAAGATTACCAACATCGTATCCACCGAGCGTTTGACTTTCTTCACGCGGCGGCGTTTCCATGCCCAGACCTGAGGCGAGATGTAATAAAACACCTTGAAACCTTTCTCATGAGCAAAGTCGGCAATGCGGAAGTTGAAGCCAGGATAATCTACTAATATGATAGCATCAGGCTGATAGTCAAGAATATCCTTTTTGCATTGGGCGATATTACCCAACACCTTCCGCAGGTTGACCGCCACCTCAACGAAACCCATGTAGGCCATCGTGCGGTAATGCTTCAGCAAGTCGACTCCTTGCGCTCTCATCAAGTCGCCGCCGCAACCCCGAAACTCCGCCTTCTTGTCCTTCTTCTTGATTTCGGCCACAAGGTTGGAGGCGTGCAAGTCGCCCGAAGCCTCACCTGCTATGATATAGTATTTCATTGGTTTACAATTTATTAAATAAGAAAGAACACCAACAGCATTCCTACAATCGTAACTGCCAACACTCCGCGTCCCATCTTGTCGAGGTTCCACTTCACCAACATCATCCTAAACAAGACAACACCAGGAATGAAAGCCAAAAGGTAAGGCGCACGGACGGAAAACCGACCCAAACTCTCCCAAGGAATCAGGCTAAACAAAAGAAAAAACAGCCCAAAAGAAGCCGCGCCAATCAACAATCCAAGCCAAAAGTTATCCTTGATTTTCATGATTCTTATTATTTGACATGGGACACGGGACTGCGGGACACGTGACTTTCCAAAGTCTCGCGTCTCGTGTCTCGAAGTCTCGCGTCAATAATTATATTTTCGAACGTTTTCATTGGTTCTATATAACGGTGTGCCGTCCAGTCGAAGCAGGTTGGTACCACCGAAACGTAATTGTTTTGCAAAGCCCAAAGGTCGGTGTCTGGCATGATGTCATCGCTCTCGAAGGTGCCTTCCAAGTTGTAGAATGGTATTCCGAATTCGTCATACTGTTCCTTGAAATACTCTATCCATCGGCAGGCCGCCTGACGACAGACCTTGATTCCTTTCAAAGGCTCCTCACTACGTTTGGGGAAGTTCACATTTAGGCAAACACCCTTGGGCAGACCTTCTTTCAGCACCTTCTTCGTGATTTCAAGGATAGCTGTATCAAGATGATCAAAATCGGCGTCGGGGTCGAGACTGAAGAGACTGTAGCCAATGGCCGGCAAGCCATTCATGCAGGCCTCAATAACGGCACCGATGGTACCAGAATAAACCACCGTCGTGGCAGCGTTCATTCCGTGATTGATGCCCGAAACCACCAAATCGGGCGGTGTGGACATCAATTTTTGATAGCCCAATTTCACACAGTCAACAGGTGTACCGTTGCAGCGATATTCCTTGAAGCCATCCTCCTCGTGCACGAGGCCCACATAAATCCTTTCGCGGATGGAGCAGGAATGGCTCTTGGCCGACATTACCTCATCCGTAGAAATCAGCACCACATCACCAAGCGTTCGCATCAGCGTGACTAACTTGCGCAGACCTTTGGCGGCATTGCCGTCATCGTTGGTTATCAATATTAAGGGACGTTGAGAAGACATTTACCAATTATGCAAATACTTATTTAATTGACTGCAAATTTAGTAAAAATCTTTGTTTGCTTTTAATATGACTGAAAAAAAGCACCTAGCAAAAAAACACTAACCTGCAACAACCATTTTTTCAACACGAATTACCATAAATGAATCATAAATTATCCAAAAATAATTAAATGGAAAATTCGTGACAAATTACTGATAATTCATGTTTTATAAAACCAAATCAAAATCCTTTCAAGCATTGATATAACTTTCGCGTCGGCAGGCCCATGACATTGTAGAACGAGCCTTCCAAGCCGCTGATGCCGACATAGCCAATCCATTCTTGGATGCCGTATGCGCCCGCCTTATCGAAGGGTTTGCAATGCTCAATATAATAGTTGATTTCCTCATCATCCAGTTGGGCAAAAGTCACATTGGAGCGCACCGCAAACGACTCCGTTTTCTCCGCCGAGCGCACCGTGACACCTGTCACCACATGATGCGTCTTGCCTGAAAGAAGACTCAACATTCGGGCAGCATCTTCCCTATCTTTTGGCTTGCCCAAAATCTCGCCTTCGCAAATGACGACTGTGTCGGATGTAATCAGCAGATAATCAGCAGGCAATTCTTCGTCACTAAAGGCTAAAGACTTTTGCAGGCTCAAAAACTTAGGCACTTCATCCAAGAGCATATCAGATGGGAAACTCTCATCGGTTTCCTTGGTCTGAATCTCAAACTCCACGCCCATGCCGCGCAGCAATTCCTGTCGGCGGGGGGACTTGGAGGCCAGGATGATATGGTATTTTTTCAGATTAGAAAGCATATATAATAAGGTGTTATTCCAGAATACATAATTGTGAATCAAATCAGCCCTTTAAACTTCAACCACAGGGCAAAAAACTGGTCATATACCGAATAGACATTTTTGTCCTCAGTGATAAAATCTTTATCCAGCAAGCCTTTCAACGCAGAACTCACACTGCTGGCCGAATTAAGTTTATTCCTTTTGATAAACGCCCCACTTGTGACCTCTGAGGCTTTCCCTTCTCTTGCAATAGCCAAGAAAAGGAAACGTTGTTTTTCAGGCATTTGATAATACAAAGATTCGTATGTGTCGGAAGAAAGCCTAATGATGAACTCCACGGCCTCGTCCACCATCGAAACATCACAAGTTGCACCCTTATCCGTTCTATAAAAAAGCACATTCATCACACGGTGCATATAACTTGTCACCGCCTCAAAACGCTCATAAAGCAATGCAACAACCTCTGCATCAATGTGTTTTCCTGCTTCCTCAAACTTAGCCACACAAAAATCTGTATACACTGCCAAATCCAGCGGCTGAAGGTTGATGATGGTAACCGCCTGATAAAACGGACGGGAAGGTGACGTGAACATCCCATTCATCATGTGGCGTTGGGAACCTGAAAAAATGAAATGGGCATTGGTACAACGCTGCACGTATGTTCTGATAGTCGCTTCGATGGTTTCGTCACCGTATCGGGTAATCTGCTGAAATTCATCAATGGCTACCAGACAGGGTTTATCAGCTTTCTCCAAATAAGTGAAAATCTCATCCAAAGTAACGGTAGGATTATTAATTGAGCTAAGCCCCACGCCCCAGACAGGCATTCCACTTATATCAAACGAAATTTCACTGCGCAACGATGCTACCATAGTCACAAACTTTTCCCAAGCCTTCCTGCCTTTGGGACGAAGCTCGTCGACTATCGCTTTGCCCAACATATTCACAAAATCACCCAAATTCTTGGTGGCATAGATGTCGACCACAAAACAATGGTAGTTCTTTTGAATCTCGGGATCATCGAACACGTGCCAAATGAGATCTGTCTTTCCTATACGTCGGGGAGAAATCAATGCTATATTGTTCTCGTTCAGAAGGAGTTCACGCAAAATATCGGTCTCCTGCGCCCGGTCGCAAAAATACTCGGCACCAGCATAGCCATTGGTAACAAAGGGATTCTTCATAGGATGAATTTATTTCACCCGCAAAAATACAAAAATTTTGATTACTATAAAATGATTACCATAAAATAGTAATCATAAAATGGGAATCTGAATGGGTTTTGCTGAAACCAGCCATAAAAAACGAATAGCGGAGATGTTTGGGCTCCGCTATTCGTTAATATACCTCTTTCCCATTTGTGGTTTATTGTCTTTTGGTAAAATCAACGCCGTCTAATAACAAATGATCTCCCGATACCGATCCTGAAAAACTTTCTCCATCAATAAACAATGTGACAATGGGATCATTGTAGGTGTAGTTACCCGTCATTGTAGCAAAGTAGCCATCCGAATCCCTTCTATCCAATGTGTAAGTGGATTCAAAAAACGACAAAGTGAAGTTTGTTGTCCACTCACTGGTAACTTGAGTGCCAATCCAAGTGGTTCCTTTAAGAGATTTGTCCTTGGTGCATGAAGCTGTTTTAAAACAAATACCCATCATTAAAACC
>JAEEGF010787405.1_pt1 | contig 12101 bp, 8 predicted proteins | sample 9134171 | NCBI WGS metagenome assembly JAEEGF01 (sample SAMN16246542, study PRJNA631951) | gut metagenome | biome: gut microbiome; feature: rumen; material: AP-attached | host: Bos | place: Iran: Karaj | collected 2018-10 | reverse complement strand
AGGCCGCCGCCATCGGCGCCATCGACGACCAGGAATACGTGAACAAGGTCCGCGAGCTCAACAAGAAGGGCCTCGACCAGCTCAAGGCCGGTTTCAAGGAACTGGGCCTCGCCTACGTGGACAGCCACGCGAACTTCATCGCCGTCAGCGGTTTCAAGGACCCGATGGACGCGTTCAAGTTCCTGCAGGCCAAGGGCACCATCATCCGTCCGCAGCCCGCCATGGGTGACGTGCTCCGCATTACCGTGGGCACCGAAGCGCAGAACGCAAAATGCCTCAAAAACATCAAGGCATACCTGGGCAAATAAGCCGGGAAACGAACGGTGCGAAATCCGTGCAAGGCGAAAAGCCACACGGAGTCGCGCGCGTGATATCCAAGCGCGGTTTTTGCAGCCGTAGCATCGCAGAAAACCTGGTCCGCGAGGGCCGGGTTTCTTTGCGTGGTAAAATCGTGCGCGACCCCGATACGCCCGCCTACGAAAACGACGAAATCGCAGTGGACGGCACGCCCATCGAGGCTGCCCAGAAGTTCTACTTCGCGATGAACAAGCCCCGCGGCATCGTCACTACCGCAAGCGACGAGAAGGGCCGCAAGACCGTGATGGACCTGTTCCGTGAGCAATACGCCAAGATGTTCCCCGGCAAGCCCGTGCCGCACATATCGCCGGTGGGCCGCCTCGACGCCGCCAGCGAAGGATTGTTGCTGTTTACGAACGACACGCAATGGGCCGACGCACTGCTAGCCCCGCGCGACCCGAGTTCCCACTTGAAAATCTACCGCGTGCAGGTCGCAGGTAAGCCCTCCGCCGCCGAGCTCAAACAGATGGAGGACGGTTTCAACGTACCGCCCCGCGTCTTCGGCGAAAAGGAAGAATTCATGCACGCCGAGCGCGCAGCCATCGCGAGCGTTGGCGAAAAGAACTGCTGGCTCGAAATTACGTTGTCCGAAGGCAAGAACCGCGAAATCCGCCGCATGCTCGCCCACCTCGGCTACGAAGTCATGCGCCTCGTACGCATCCAGTTCGACAAGTACACGATTGGCGATTTAAAGCCCGGCGAAATCCGAGAAATAAACTAAATCAAATCTCTGTTCAACAGCTCGCCGTGGTCAAGCACCAGACGGCGGAAAGGGCTGTTCAGGTAAAAGTCCGGGTTATGCGTCGCCATCACGACCGTCGTTCCGCGGGCATTGATTTCCTTGAAAATACTGAATACTTCTTCTGCGTTTTTCGGGTCAAGGTTACCAGTCGGTTCGTCCGCAAGCAGCAGGTAAGGGTTGTGCACCATCGCACGCGCAATCGCCACGCGCTGCTGTTCACCGCCCGAGAGCGTGTAGGGCATGGCGAACCGCTTTTGGCTAATGCCCACGAGGGCGAGCGCGTCAAAGACCGCGGCGTTAATCTTGGAGCTGGGAGTCCCCACAATGCGGAGCGCGAGAGCCACGTTCTCGAAAACATTGCGATCCGGCAGCAGCTTAAAATCCTGGAAGATGATGCCCATCTTGCGGCGAAAACCCTGGATCTTGGAATCCGGGGAATTCTTGCTGTCGTAAACGTCGTCACCGCTGAACTTCACCATGACTTGGCCGCCGCGTTCCACGTCGGGGCGTTCGTCCATATAAATGAGCTTGAGCACCGTCGACTTGCCGGCGCCCGAATGACCCGTGAGGAACACGAACTCACCCTTGTTAATACGAAAGGTGACGTTGTTGAGCGCCTTCCAGTTGTCCTCGTAGGACTTGGTAACGTGGGTGAAGTGGATCATGGTCCGCGAGGCCTCTACAAAAGCGGTTTATTCCGTCATGCGGATTTCGACGTGGACTTCCTGGCGCCATTTTTTCACGAGAGCCTTGAGTTTCTCGTTTTCCAGGTGGTTTGCGGCAAGGTTCTCGATTTTGCCGTAATCCTCTTCCATGGTGAGCTCGCGAATCTGGCGGGCGTCGTCGAGGCGGAACAAGTGGTAGTTGCCGTCGATGAGCACCGGTTCCGAGACCTCACCCACGTTCAGGTTCGCGACCGGGTCGACGTAAGCGGGTTCCATCTCGTTTTTCTGGTACCAGCCCAAGAGACCGCCCGCAAAGTTGCTGGACTTGTCTTGGCTGAACTTCTTGGCAGCGGCAGAGAAATCTTCCTTGGTCTTGATGGCCTTGTGCAGCGAATCCGCTCGGGCCAAAATATCGGCGGAGTCCTTAGCCGTCGGAATGGTGCGGAGCAAAATCTGCGCTGAACGCACACCGTCCTCTTTGCGACCAAGCACGCGGGCAATGTGCCAGCCCAAATCCGTCTTGACGGGCGTCGTCGCATACTGACCGTTCTTGAGCTGGTCCAGGGCGCGTTCAAAGGCCGGGTCCAAAAGCCCGCGGCGGAAGTAGCCCAGGTCACCGCCCTTGGCGGCGGAGGAATCCTGCGAATGGTTCTTGGCCAAAAGCTCAAAATTCATGCCCAGGTTCAGGCTGTCGATCAAATTCTCGGCGACCTTCTTCACCGAGTCCACAATCATCTGGTCCGGCGTAATCGGGATTTGGATATGGCTCAGCAAAACGCAGTTGTACTGACGCGGCAGGGAATCCTTGTAAGCCTTGTAAAACGCCTCCACCTCTTTTTTGGTCGGGTTGATGGAGCCCACATGCATCTGGCGCACGCGGGTCATTTCCATGTGACTGCGAATCTGCTTTGAGAGCTGGTCGCGGTATTGCGCCATGCTCATGCCGAGCTGGGCGCGAATGGCCTTTTCGAGGGTCGCCAAATCAATGTTCTGGCTGGCGGCCAACTGCGACAAGTGCTGCGTCACGCGCTGGTCCACCTCGGCGTCGCCAATCACAATGGAGTCGCGGTCAATGCGGCTCAGCAAAACCTTGTCCTCAATCATCTGCTCCAGCACGTAGTCCTTTTGCTGCTGCTCGGTCATCGCAGAGCCCTCGGGCGTCTCCTGGAAGCGGTAGAGGTTGTTCATCAACTCGGAGCGCATAATGGGCTTGCCGTCTACCACCGCCGCAACGCCTTCCATAAGCACAGGGGCGGCAAACGCAGAGGCCACAAGGGCAACTACAGCCACAACAAAAAGTTCAAAACGCTTCATCACTGGTCCTTTTTACTAAATACATCCGTTTGCGAAAAAATGGGACGTTCCGTTTTCCATTCCTTCTTGAGCTTGTCCATGACCTTGGCCCTGTGTTCCAGCCAAGCCTGGGTCGCCACATCCTCGGCAACGGCCTCGAACGGGAGCACATCGGCGGAATCCAAGCGGGCAGTCACCACAGCCATCTTGAGCGCCCCGCCGCAAACCTTCATAGGCGAGAGCTTCCCTACCTCGACCTCGTAAATATCGGGGATCAAGCAGCTATCGGGCGACACCGTGGCCGAGTCAAAAGTCTCTATTCTCTTTATCAGGTAGTGTTCACTGGGGAGCGAATCGTACTTGAGGTTCTTGTGCCCACGGTAGTACTGGTCAGCCGAAGCCCAGTCCTTAAAGAAGATGAAGGCTCCAAAAACATAGGTCTTGCCGCGCAAAAACTTATCCTGGTGGGCGTGGTAGTAATCGATTTTTTCGGCATCGCTCACGACCATCGTGTCGGCAAAGTTCTCCAAAAACTGGTCCACGACCATCTTGCGGACCGCCTGTTCAATCTGCATCGAAAGCACCGGGTCCTTGTCCGTCCCGTTTTCGACGGCCTCCTGGTACATGGTCTCTTCGTCAATCCAGTTTTCCAAAAACTTGAGGCGTTCCTGGTTGTTCCAGGAATCCCATTCCGGGGCAAGTTTTTGTATTTCGGAGAGATGCAACTTGGCCGACCCGACAGACACGACCACCGGATCCTCTTTGCCAAACGGCATATTGCAGGCCACAAAAGCAATGAGCCCGCAAATGCACAAAAAACGCATCAAAAATTTCATCGAGCCCAATTTAGCAAATTCCAGGCCCGCGGACCCGCCCCAAACGTTCAAAAAAGGGCTTTATTTGAGTTTTCCGAACCGTCCCTTAAGCTTGGCGAGGGCGTCTTCTTCCACGACCTCTTCCACGTCGCTCCCGCGGCGCTTGTAGCGGAGGATCTCGAAATCCTCGAGTAGGGCCCGCGCCTTCAGGTAAAGTTCCGCAAATTCCTTTTCGTCCTGGCCCGTGCGTTCAATTTCAGAGAGTAGTTCACGGGCGCTTTTGAGTTCGTGGTCCTTGAGGTAGCGCGACTTGAGGAACGGGCGGAACATTTCACGGAGCGCCCTCGGGTTCAAGGCTACCGTTGTTTGTACACCATCGTTTACCAAGTTCGCGTCAAGCACTTTGGACACAGCTTTAAGCCTTTCGTACAAAGTAACATCCTTTTGATAGAGCGTAAAAATTGCGTTCATCTGGGGATTGCGGGCAGCTTGGGCATGTTCTGCCCCCTGCCGCATCGAGACGCTAAACTCCTTGAGCAAACACCAGCTCTTCACAAATGACTCGGCGCCCAGCAGCCCCGACTCGTAGGTGGCCCGCACCAAGGCAAGGCGGATTTCTTCGTCTTCACTGCGGGTGGTGGCGGCAAGGTTTTTGAATTCGTGTATTTTTTTGCCGCGGCTGAACTCGAGCCCAGTAAAGCGCACGCAGCGGTTCACGTCCAGCCGGTCGGCCACCAACGATTTTAGGACCCAAGCCTTGAGGGCGGTTTCAAAGCCGTCCAAAAACACGCCACCGGTTTCGAGCATGTTCAAACGGTCGGCAACGAGCGTCGCGTCATAGGCCTCCTGGGCGTCGCGCTCCAGGCGTTTGCGAAACGCCTGCCAAAAAGCCGATTCCCCGGGCGTCATCAACGCCGATTCGCCCAAACGCCAGCCAAAGCGGAGCGTTTCGAGCGGGAAGTCAATGCCAAAAGTCACCACCGCCGGGCGAACCGCCTGAAACATGCGGAAGCACCCCCACTCGGGCGAAATCTCCAGCGTGAATTTTTCGGCAACGCCCTGCTTGCAAACGCTCAGGTGCAAGCGCAAGTGATTCTCCTTGTCAGGGTTCACCGTGGCGATGGAGAGCGCCGCACCATCCTCATCGAGCAACTCCTTCATCTGCGACAGGGTCTCATAAAGCGAAAGCAACGGCGCCTTGTGCGGGGCAGCTTCCAGCGCCGCATAAAAAGCGTCGTCAATCGAGGTCTTTTTGCCTTCCAGGGACTTTTTCACAGCCTTCGGGAGCTCGCGGATTACCGATTCGACCATCCATTCGCGCCACTGGTGAATTGCCATGGCTAAGTTCGCGGGCGAAACCTGCGTAAGCAAGTCGTAGGGCAAATTGAGGTTAATGCCGTCGCAGTCGCGCGTGGCGTCAAAAACCATCTCGCCCACCACCACGCGGTCGCCAATGCGGAACTGCTCGAGGGAGCCGCCGAGAGTGGGCTTTGGCAGCAACTTTTTATTATGCGTGTCACCCAGGCCCTTCGACAAGCTCAGGGTAAACTCCGTCGAAGGGTCTATCAACGGATGCATTAGATTCTTCGACTCCGTGCTTCGCACTCCGCTCAGAATGACACCGCTTATTTCACTCTCATTTTGGTCCAGCCAGAATTTCGCATCGAATTTCAGGAACTGGTCGGTGTGTTCGCGGATGTAGTCCTTGAGCGTTTTGATGGAATTGACATTGTGCGCAATGCGCACGTAGTAATCCACCAGCGCATCTTCGCTCGGGGCAAGCCCAAATTGGCGCTTGCGGGCTTCCAGCGCATGCAAATCCTCGACAACGCGTTCGTTATGCGTCATGAAAGCAAACGGGCGCGCCATCTGGCCAAGCACTACGGCCTCGCGCCAGAAAATTTCGGCACATTCCCCGGGATTCACGCGGGCGTAATCCACGCGGTGGCCACGGCTAATCACGAGGCCGCGGAAACTCACCTCCTCCACCGCTTCCACAAAACCGCGATCCTGGTTCCACGTAGGCGCATACCAGCGGCGCGTGCAGAAGGGCTCCGCCACCTGCATAATCCATTCAGGCTTGATTTCGGCGGCCTTGTTGAGGAAGATGCGGCTCGTCTCGCGCACCTCGGCACTAAAGAGCCATTCCGCACTCTTGCCGTAAAGGTCACTGCCCGGGAACACGTGCGTCTCGCGCCCGCTCACCAGGCGGTAGCAACCGTTTTCCATGTCACGGAGCGCAATGCCGCCCAGGAATCCGGAAAGCAAAGCGATGTGCAGGTTGTCGCGGTGGAAACTGTCGAGCGGGCATACGCGATTTTCGAATTTCACGTCGAGGATGCGCCCGAACTGTTCGTACAAATCAATCCATTCGCGGCACCGCAAAAAGTGCAAACTGTTCTTGTCGCAGAACTTGCGCAACTTGTTCCACGACTTGCCATCCCATTCGGCGCAGAAGGCGTTCCACATGGCGACAAACGTAAGGAAGTCGCTCTTGTGCCCGGCAAACTTCTTGTGCAGTTGGCGAATGCGCGTACGTTCAGGTTCCTCGGCGGGCACCACGCGCGGGTCCTGGATGCTGAGCGCCGAGCACACAATCAGGGCAGGCTGCAAAACGCCCGAGTCGCGGGCCCTCAACAAAACCGCCGAGAGCGCCACGTCCATAGGGAGGCGTGTCATTTCGCGGCCCAGCTTGGTCACGTGCGCCGTCGCATTGTCGGCGGTCAAAGCACCGAGTTCATAAAGCGTCTTGTACGCGCCGCGGAACGCCGAATGCGGCGGCGACTGCAAAAACGGAAACGCCTCCATTTCGAGGCCAAGGCTCCTCAGTTGCAGCACCACATTGGCGAGGTTGCTGCGTCGGATTTCGGGTTCGGTGAACTCGTCCCGCTTTTCAAAGCTCTCTGGCGAATACAGGCGAATGCATACGCCGGGTTTGACGCGGCCAGCACGGCCCGTACGTTGGCGGGCACTTGCCTTCGAAATCTCTTCGACCGGGAGCGCCTGGATACGGGCTTGCGCGTTGTAGCGCGAAATGCGAGCCATACCTGTATCCACCACATACGCGATTCCCGGAATCGTGAGCGAAGTTTCTGCGATGTTCGTCGCGAGTACCACGCGAGTCTTTTCCGTATGCCTGAAAATGCGGCGCTGTTCGTCAGGGCTCATGCGCCCGTAAAGCGGCAGGATGTCGAACGTCGCCGAGTCCAGTTCGTGCGCCAACTCGCCCGCCAAATCCTGGATGTCGCGTTCTGTGGGCAAAAAGCACAACAAGTGATCACGGCGGCGCATTTCCAAATCGAGAATCGCATCGCGCGCTTCGTCCAAAAGGCCCGAATCACCCTTGCCGGAGATGTCTCGTCCCGCGCCCCTTTCGTCTATCGTCTTTCGTCTTTCGTCTAAATAGTACTCCACATCCACCGGGAATGTTCTTCCCTCGGCTTCGAGCACGCAGCTGTTGTCGTAGAATTCCTCAAAAAGTTTGGCATCAAGCGTCGCGGAAGCCACAATCAATTTGAATTCCGGACGAGCCTGCAAAACCGTCTTGAAAATGCCGAGCAAAATATCGATGTTCAACGAGCGTTCATGCGCTTCGTCAATCACGATGGCCGAATACAGCCTAAAGAGTCTGTCGCGACGGAATTCCTGCAGCAAAATGCCATCCGTCATCACCTTGATGGGAGCATCACTCTGGCCCTGCTCCCAGAAACGGATCTTGGTGCTGACAAGAGTTTCGTCTTTCAACTCTTCGCGCAGGCGGTCCGCAATCGAAATCGCCGCAAGTCGGCGGGGCTCTGTAACACCGATTTTGAAAGGCCGCGCATCTTGCGCGTCCGCGGTCTTACCATCAAACCATTCTAATAAAAACTTCGGCAGCTGCGTCGACTTGCCCGAACCGGTGTCTGCCTTGACAATCACCACCTGATGCTTCTCGAGCATCTCGAAGAACTCTTCCCGATGTTCAACGACAGGAAGGTCCGGGTAGGCAATTTTCAAGTTCTCGTAAGACATTTGGCTATGGATAATGGATAATGGATGATGTAAAATTATCAATTATCAATCATCAATTATCAATCATCAATCACTCTTTAATGTGTCCGCACTTGTCGCAGGTAAGCTTGTAGCTATTGTCGGGGTCGACGACCATCACGCCGTCGCAATCCGGCTTTTCGCACGGGAGTTCACCCGGCATCACTTCGCGGTAAGTCTTTTTTTGTTCCATACCCATAATATAGAAAACGCTACGTGGCGAATTTTTCAATCACCTCGGTAATTCCCGAATGGTTGTTATCTTTTGCGGTCACGTAATCGGCAATGTCCTTCACCACCTGCGAGGCATTCGCCATCGCGACACCGACACCGGCAGCTTCAATCATCGGGCAATCGTTCTCTTCGTCGCCCACCGCAATCGTATCGGCAATCGGCACCTTGTAAAAATCCGCCATGAACTTCACCGCATCGCCCTTGTTGCTCTGCATGTGCGAAAACTCGAGCATCTCGGGCTTGCTGAACACGTCGAAGAGCTTGCCCTCGGTAGTCTTGCGCATCTCGGTGCGGAAATCCACGAGGCCAGAATGTTCGAAAGGCGTAATGACATTCACCTTGATGGGTGGCTTCACCACGACATTGACGAACTCGCCGTAATACTCGCGGATATCCTTCACCACCACGTAATCCATCTTCATCAGGCGGCAATACGTCTTGAGCTGTTCCGTCTCGTATTCCGAGACAACGAGGTCGCCCGAGTAGGTGTGCGCGTGCATCCCGCGGGCGTGCGCGGCATCCATGATGGCCTTGACCTCGTCGACGGGAATGTAGCGCGTGAGAATCGGCTTCTTTTCGCCGCAATCGTAAATGAGCCCGCCGTTGAAACTCACTAGGAAGAAACCCGGTTCCAGGAACCCGTACTGTTCCGCCAGCTGCTTCACACTCGTGAGCGGCCGTCCCGTAGTCATCACAAACTTGTGGCCCGCATCGATCATCGCGCGGATAGAGCGCATGTCGGTTTCCGAAATGCGCTTGTCGTCGGTCAGGAGCGTACCGTCAAGGTCTGTGAACAATATTTTCATCGAAGGCAAATATAGAATTAGTCCTTCACACAACGGACAGAATAAGCGTCATCCACATAAGAGCTCCACTTAGAAACATCATCATACTCGTCACGGAATTCCCAATTGTGAGCCTGGTTGTTATCGCGATGGTCCATTGTAGAAGTCCAGTAGATTGCAGACGCCCCTTGAGCTCGATAATCCTTTGGATTATTTTCATTTTCCACCCATAATCCAGCAGGCACAGCCGTAAACCCGAAGGCGTCTATACCACCCCTTTTCCCCTTATCATAGTCCCAGCCAGATGTAGATTTCAACATTAGGCCAGCCTCGAGCTCGCCACCCGCCGCAATGACGAGATTACTAAATTCCACCGTATCGGGTAAATGCCAGCCTTCCGGGCACACGCCGCGGACAACACCGTTAGCAGAACAGTGCCCATCCATTCCACACCCCTTGCCGTCCGAGCTAAATAGCGCCGCGCTATCCATAGCGGCACTCCATAGGTACAGGCGCCCGAGCGTGTCGCACAATGCGGAATCGTTATTCACACAGAAACTCGATGAATCCTGCTTCGATGTCGGTTGCAGATACGGGTAACTGAGGTTTTCAGCCATCCACCACAGGTCACCAATCTTCACCGTCCTGTACGTCCGTCCATCGCGCTTATCGGTCAGCGAACCGTATTCGCAATCATCTTTCGTTTTGGTCTTGCAGGGCATCGTCATGGTCACGGTGTTTGTCACATCATCAGTGCTGTCGTCGTCATCATCGTCCCAATCATCAGCGGAATCCTTGAGACAGCGGACAGAATAGGCACGGAACTTTGTATAATCAAAAAGCATGAGATAGCGATCGGGTCGCAAGGACATCGTGTGTGCGTGGTATGCATCGATTTCCGTTGAACTCCAGAAATACGTGTAGATACCCTCATACCGGTAATCCGCATCGAAGGTCTTGATGCCGGAAGGCAGTCCCGAGAACCCGTAGTCATCGGTACCATTACCCGGACCACTTCCATACCCCAGCCAGCCAGTGAAGGCTTTCAAATTTGTACCGACATGGGAATATTCATCCGTAGCCCAAATCAAGTGTATGATATCCCGTTCGCTAGGCAGGTGCCAACCATCAGGGCAAACACCCTGGACATTCTTCGCAGGCAGGGCGCATTTCTTTCCATAGCCACATTCACCATCGGACTTGCCCACCGCAGCAGCCCAGGTGTAAAGCCTACCATAAATCTTGCAATGGGCCGGTTTATTATCGTAACAGAAACTCGAAGAATCTTCCCACGCCGTCGGTTCCAAGGCCGCATAGTTGAGGTTTTCGGCCATCCACCACTGGTCGCCAATCTTCACCGTCTTGTAGGTCTGGCCATCACGCTCGTCCGTCAAGGTTCCATATTCGCAGACATCTTCCGCTTCTGTCTTGCAAAAGACAGCCTGTGTAACCGAACTAGAGGATTTTGCCCTATACGAACTCGACGACTTCACCGAACTGCTGGACTTGACTTTAGACGGTTCATCATCCGAAGCACGTGTTGCAAAGTCACTGTCATCATCATTGCAGGCGACAAACAGCGCCGCACAAATAAGAATGTAAAGCCACAGGGAACGCACATTTCCTCCTATTATATTTCAAATATAATAAAAGAAAATTTTCAACCAACAACAACTGACAAACGACTATTGACCAATGGCCTCTAGAAGAACATGTCTCCGAAACGGACGATGACGCCGGCAAACACGACACTCACCATGGTCATGAGCTTGATGAGGATGTTGAGCGAAGGACCCGCGGTATCCTTGAACGGGTCGCCCACGGTATCGCCCACCACGGCAGCCTTGTGCGTATCGGAGCCCTTGCCACCATAGTTGCCCTTCTCGACAAACTTCTTCGCGTTGTCCCAGGCACCACCCGAGTTGTTGAGCATGGTGGCAAGCGCAAACCCGCTCGCAAGCCCGCCGGCCAACAGCCCGAACACGCCCGCTACACCCATGAACAGCCCCACCAGCACGGGCACGACCACCGCAAGGATGGAGGGCACAATCATCTCGTGCTGGGCACCCGTCGTTGAGATATCCACGCAGCGCGCGTAGTTCGGCTCGGCGGTACCCTCCATGATTCCCGGAATCTCGCGGAACTGGCGGCGTACCTCCTCCACCATAGCACTTGCAGCACGCCCCACCGCCTTGATGGTGAGCGCGCAGAACACAAACGTCATCATCGCGCCGATAAACAGTCCGCCGAGCAGCATGGGGTTCATCAGGTTCAGGTTGTATATCTGCATGAAGTCCGCGTAATTTACCTTGCTCGCGACCATACCGAGCAGGTCGCCGTTCTCGGCAATCGCACGCGTGCCGCCATCCAGGAACTTGACGCCAGCGACACCCGAAAGCGCATTCGCAAGGTCGCTCGCGCCGTTCGCAAACGCGACGGAGCCCACCTTCCACACGCCCTCCGCAGAGGTCGCGAGGTGCCCGAGCCAAATCTTCACTTCTTCCACATACGAGGCGAGCAAAGCCATCGCGGTAAGGGCGGCAGAACCAATCGCGAATCCCTTGCCCGTCGCGGCGGTAGTGTTCCCGAGCATATCGAGTTCGTCGGTACGGGCGCGCACTTCGGGGTCGAGGCCCGCCATCTCGGCGTTGCCGCCCGCGTTGTCGGCAATCGGCCCGAAGGCATCGGTCGCAAGCGTAATGCCGAGCGTACTGAGCATACCCACTGCGGCAAAGCCCACGCCATAGAGGCCCATCGCCATGTTGTCAAATCCGCCGGAACATCCGAACGAGAAGATGATACCCACCACAATCGTCACCACCGGAAGCCCCGTGGAGAACATGCCCACAGATATGCCGTCGATAATCGTGGTCGCGGCCCCGAGTTTCGCTTGGCCCGCAATGCCACGCGTGGGCTTGTACGCATCGGAGGTGTAGTACTCGGTAAACTGCCCGATAAGGATACCCGCGGCAAGGCCCGAAAGCACGGAGCCGAATATGCCCATCGATATGAAGTCGAGTTTCACGAGCACGAGGAGCGCCACGAGGATAAGCACCGAGGAGCCAAGCGTCCCCGTAAGGAGCGAACGCAACAGCGACTTCGTGTCAGCGGTTTCCTTCGTGCGCACCGCAAAAATCCCCACGAGGGAAAGGACAATCCCGATTGCCGCCACCACCATCGG
>JAEEGF011159887.1_pt1 | contig 12102 bp, 9 predicted proteins | sample 9134171 | NCBI WGS metagenome assembly JAEEGF01 (sample SAMN16246542, study PRJNA631951) | gut metagenome | biome: gut microbiome; feature: rumen; material: AP-attached | host: Bos | place: Iran: Karaj | collected 2018-10 | reverse complement strand
CCCTTCGGCTTCAAGATCACATACAGTCCATGCTCAAAACAGATGCGGTCGGCAGTGCTGCGGAACCGGTTGTACATTGCCTTGTTCTCATTCATCTTTTTGCCGTCAGTCATCGAGACACTGTTAAGAACTATGTGGCAATGCATACAACGGGCGTTCTGATGGGTGGCAACAATCATTTCGTAATCTTTTCCCCACATCTCTCTGGCGATTTCCATCCCGATCTCCTGCGCCTGCTGTGCTGTCACTTCATCCGGCTTGAACGAAACATAAGCGTGATAGGCCACGATGCCGCCGGTCTTGCCGTAGAGCTCTTTCGTGTCCGTCATTTGCTGCACCGCATATTCAGGGTCGCAGTTGATGCCTTCGACGAGAAGCTTTTGCTCGGATTGCAGCATGGTTTTGCTTTCATCCTCGGCATAGTGGATGGAACGCAACAAAGCACGCTCCCCGTCAGAGTAGCGTGCTTCGTCTGTTTTGCGCTTGTCGGCGGCATAGGCGATTACGGCACCGATGTGCCCCTTGATCGGCCAGATGCGCGTTACGGCCATATGCGTTTCCCTTTGCGCGACTTGAAATACGACGCAATCCTGCGTTCCAGCTTGCGGTGCTCGGTCAGAGCTACGGCACATTCTTCACGGTCGATGAAGTTGATGCTGTTTGCCTTGGCGACCAGTTGGTTCAGATTCGTACCGATCCGGCGCAGCTCCACCGTGAAGGCTTTGAAATCCGCCGGCGGCGCTTCAATGATCTCTGCACAGGTGATCAAAAGACGGATCACAAAGCTTTGGCTTTTCTGCGTTTTGTCACAGAGCGTCTGCAGCAGCGCGTATTCCTGATCGTCCAGATAGACGTGCAGATCGTGTTGACGTTTTCTTGTAGTCATGGAAAAACACCTCCTTTCAAAAAATAGATTGATTTTTGTCTTTCGCGGGAACCTTCTGTTCCCCGCGGGATTTGCGGAGACAAATCCAATGCTTGCTGACCTTCGGATTTTTCCTCGGTCAAAAGACGGTTCCTCCTTCCATAGTTCAAATTGCATTGGATTTGGCTCAAATGATTAGTTCTTCAAAATCTTCGTGCTGCACGATTGCCACGGTGGGCTTGTACGCTTCGGGTGCATCGGTGCTCTCGGCGATTCGGCGCATGACTTCCTTCGGAATGCAGATGCACCGTGGAAAGTTGTTCCCGACACGAATCTTTTTCAGATGGATGCCCGGGTCACAGATGCTGATCCCTTCGCTGCAGAGCGCTTCCCGCAGTCCGGCTTCGCTGATCATGAAGTCCTCGTTCTGTTCACGGCAGAGCTTGACAACCGCCTTGTGTGCAAGCGACTTGTTGAAGTAATAGTTTTCGTCATCGTAGTAGCCAACAAAACCGGGATCGTACATCGGCAGCGTGTCAATGTTTTTGCGAACCAAGGTGACTAGCTTCGCGTCGATCAGCGTCATCATCTTGCTGATAAAGACGTGCGTCGGCTGATCGCGGACCGTCAGATGTTGCTGTTCCTGAGCGACCGAGAGAAAGGTATCCTCAAACCGCAACAGCAGAGCCTGTGCCTCTTCATGGCTGAACGCCTCAGACGTTTCCAAAAACCCGCAAAGAAACCGTGCGCCGAATTCCAGACTGACCAGATCGTCAATCAATCGGTCGCGCAGTTTAATACCTCGGCGCTTCGCTTTCTCCACTAAATCCTTGCGATATTCTGTGCTCAGCTTGCGCAGCGCTTTCACAAACACGGCTTCCCCCTTACACAGGCAGTTGGCTTTGAGATACTCCGTGAACTGATACATAATCGCTGACAGTTCACCGTCTGCGGCGAGTGTCTGGACCTTTGTCAGCGCGTCGTTATTCACGTTGCCGTGATGCAACCGCAGCGGCAGCAGCCGGGATGTGCCGCTTTCACCTACGTCTGGTAGTTGCTCCGCCGTGACGATCAGATTGCAGCGTGTCAAAAGATCGGGCCTCGGCTTGCAGTCCTGTCCCAGTCTGCCGCGCGGGGCTCGGTTGCCGACCATGCGGCAGATGGACTGCATCATGGCGTCGGTCTTGTCCTTTTCCCGGTGTTTGCTCGGGTGCAGGTCATCCACCACCGTCAGCGTATCGTTCAGGCAGCACATGGAGCTTTCCATACTGTTCACCGTGTCGCGGAACGACATGGGCAGCGTAGTCAGCGAAAACGAACCGAAGAACGACAGCACCAGCGCGGCCAGCGTGCTCTTTTTGGAGCCGGTTTTGCCGAGCAGCATCAGAATCGTTTTCGGTTCGCTTCCGGCCTGTTTCAAAAACCGGTTCAGCACAGATGAAAAAGCGTAAGCCACCAGCGGATACATCACGTTTGCGGGTGCGACGGTATCCAGCAGTTCGGGTACCAGCCGGAGGAAGGACTTGTCGTCCTTCCGGCAGAGGCCGTAGCCCTGCAGGCGGTTTTCCAGCTCCACGGTATGCTCCGGGTCGCCGGGTGAGAGATAGACCCACTTGCCGTTCAGCTCCCGCCAACCTGTCGTGACGTAGTGGCGTTTGCGCTCGGCTCGGTCAGCCGTCTCCTGCAGCACATAACGCAAACGGCGCGCAGCATTGAAATCCGGCGCGATGTTGCAGATCATGCCCCAGTTCTGGCGTACCCACTCCATGCGGTCGAAGTCCTTTTCGGCGATTGTGATCCGCGGCAGCAGGCAGCCGTTCTTGTCGATGCCCTCGATCTCATAGGCGCGGTCGGTTTTGCCGCCGCTGTCCAGAATGATCTCCGACACAACATAGGGAATGAAGTTGCACAGCAGCACGTCCGTCGGTTCGCCCTTGCCTGGCTTCAAGAAATACAAAGCGTTATCTTTGATCTTGTAGCCCTCGGGCAGAAATGATTCAAGATTTTCCGTAAAAATTCACCTCCCTTCTGACATTGAAAAACTATGGATGGTAACGCTGTCCCTGCGTGTTCTCACCTCCTTCAGGTATAAAAAAAGCGCCTTTTTGTTTGGAAAAGACGCCGAATGAGGGTCGGAGGACACGAATTTTTGCAAAGTACGCTTTTTCGTACCGCAAAACGCCGTTCAAAAAGATTTTTGCTTGCAATTCTTTTTAGAATGGTATATGATTGTATAGAACAGATGTTCTCGTTCGCCAATTCGGTTTCAACCCTCCCGGCAATTTAATACGTACTTTTTCAAAAAATCGTACATCAGCCGTTACAGGCGAAAAAACACATCCGTTACATATTCCGGTGTTTTTCGTCCTCCCGGCAATTTAATACGCACTTTTTCAAAAAATCGTACATGAGCCGTTACAGGCGAAAAAACACATCCGTTACAAATTCCGCTGTTTTTCGTCCTCCCGGCAATTTAATACGCACTTTTTCAAAAAACCGTACAATAGCCGTTACAGGCAAAAAAACACATCCGTTACAAATCCATTGGAGGTGACAGCCTTGGAAGCCCTGCTTCAAAACTTCACGGCGGAGTTTACCGATCGCCATCTGTATCTTCGCGGCAAAAAGTATCCCCTTGGCGCTTTGTGCGTGGAGATGCTGCGCCACAGTGAACTGGTTGAAAGAGGCGAAGCGTTTCTCCCGGAAGCGAATACGCTGGAATTTGAGGTGCGCCGGGGTGCGTTCACTTCCAACGATCTGGATGCGATTCGCACATATATCCTTGACATTTTAAAAGTTTATCGGGAACTGAAGCCGTTGCAGATGTTTCAGACACCTGAACAGATCGGGAATTTGAATGCGCTCTTCAACGAAGATATCCGCACTGTCCTTCAGTCTGTGGAAGAAAAGCCATTTATGAAGAGCGAAGAAGCATGGGAGCGCAAGTTCCCGTTCGTCAAGTACCCGGCGTATCAGACCTGTTATGAAAACACGGTGCGTGCGCTGATCCACATTTCACGGATGCTGCTCGGTCTGCCGATGGGCTTTCGCTTTCTCTTCAACCACATTCATCCGATTGCCGACGCATATTCCTGCGACGAAAAGCATACCACTGAGATGCTCCTCCGGCCGGTTATACATGATTTGAAAGCAAACGCTGCCAGCAGCCTGCTTTCCTATACAGAGATTCAGACGAGCAAAGGCAAAACCGAAATCGGCAGACGCATTTGCTTTGAGACCTATCTGGATCTGGTTTTCACAGATTTCTATGAAGGACTGCGCTGCGGCCATTATCCACGCAAGTGTATCGTCTGCAGCAAGTATTTTCTTGTCACCTCCGGACACGAGCAGAAGATCTGCAACGGCTATTCCGGCTTTCGTCCGAAGAACGGCGGCAGAATGTACAGCTGCAAGCAATACGCCGCGCTGAAATACAAAACACGCGCTGAAAAAGACAGTCCGGTGACGAAGATCTATACGACCCGCCGGGGCGGCATCCGGCAGGATGTGAACCGCGGCAATATCACGGAAGAGTTTGCAGAACGGGCAAAGCTGCTGGCCGAAGAAAAACGCGACCGGGCGCGCAGAGACCCGGAATATGCGAACGGTCAATATGAAAAGGAAATGCGCAAGCGCCCGTTTTACGCGGAGGTCGAGCGGCGCATGCAAGAACAACGGGAGGGGTGACAAGTGAAGGAATGGGAAAAGGAACTGTATATTCTGCAGTCCCGTGACTATCCGCATGAGGACGAGCCGAAGTTTCAGTCGCTTGTCATGTTGTATCTGGACACGGGCGATGAAAAATATTTTCGCTGGATGCTGGCAGCCTGGGAGAAAAAGCTGAACGACATCGCGATGGGCGCTGTGCAGAACTACTCGATGTTCGGCCACTTTCTCGACTTCAAGATGACAGCCGTGACCGGCATCCTCCATGCATTGGAGCAGTATGATCCGACACGGGGTGTTCCATTCGAGGCATTCATGCGTCCCTATATGAAAAAAGAGATTCTTGCCTATGTCCGTACCATGCGCCGGGGATTTACCGTGCCGAGCGAGGGTCGGGACTACATCCTGCGCAAGGCCATGGCGATTTACAATCAGGAGGACTGCAAGAACGACGCTGCAACGATAGAGAAGATCGCCGGTGCGATCGACCGCAGCGTCAAAACCACGCGCGAGATTCTAGCTGCCGGTCTGCGCAACACGAAGATCGACAACATCAATCAAACGGTCAAGGACAACGACGGCAACAAAAAGGAAATTGACCTGACGCGAGATTTGACTTACCGGCCGGAGAAGGTGCTCTTCTCATCCAACCGTTCCAAAGCGCTCTGGGATGCCTACCGCTCTCTCACATGGAAGGAGCAGGAAATCCTTGGGGAAGCCTTCGGCTTTTGCCCGGCGTGTCACGGCCTGCACGAGCTGGAAAACGGAACCGTACAGCGCCGCCGGCCGCTTGCGCTGTATGAGATTGCAGCCTACCATCAGATCGCCAGCGAAGCCACTGTGCGAAGGACGATCAACAAGGCCCTGGAGAAAATGCGAAAACAGCTGATTGCCTCCGGCTGGTTCACACCGGAATGAACGCGCAAAAACAAAAAAGCCGCCGACAGACCACAAAGGCCAATCGGCGGCAACTTCCTTCTTCGGCGGGTAAAACAAACGAAGGTATATGTGCAAAAAGGTGCCACAGGTGCCACGAAGACCGGGTTTGTGGCAGTTGTGGCAGGGAAATGGAACTATACAAGCGATGAAGAATTAGTTGTTTGATTCGTTTTTCAAAAAAATGAGTTCGCACATTTGTCAGGTAGTTTTATATGAGATATACTAATCAAAAAGGCAAAGGAGGATATATCCCATCTTTCTTGTGGAACACGATGATCGGTGGAAAGACCACTTCAATGAGATCGAAAAAATGCTGACCGGACTTTTGGCCGATCGGCCTGTTGTCCGGATCAGTCATATCGGGAGTACGGCGAAACCGGATATATGGGCCAAAAATATTGTTGATGTGATGGTTGAGATTTCTCAAAGTATTGACGTGAAAGATATTGCACGGATCTTGGAACAGAATGGCTTCCCGGCGCTCAATCCTGGCCAGAATACGCTTCGTGTTGCGGGAAGCAGCCGAAATGAAAGATCCGCCATCCCGGGATGGCGGACAATGTGACTGAAAAGAAATGGAGTGGGGCTTGGCAAACAGAACGCATTATTCTGCGGATGCTTTCCTGATATATCGCTTGAAAAAGGCAACTGCGGGGCCGAAAGAGGCAACGGGAAGCCTCTCGTTTGTGGCATGGGCGCAGAGCAGCAGACCGGCGTCCATCCGGAACGGAGAGAACCTGTAGATGTTTTCACAAACGGGCTCATAGGTGCAGGCGTCGGTTCCGGCGATCACAAGCATCGGCGCAACGATATTGTCGCCGCTTTCCTGCTGACAGAGCTCTTCAATGATCCGATAGGCCTTTGCATCCGTGGGAGAGACGGCGGACGCCTCTTTTTTCTTCAGGCAGTTGATTTCAATCTCCTTATTTCTCACACACGTTCGGATATGACGGATCACATCTTCGGTTGACACACCCGGCATCATACGGAAATTGACGGTGACGGATGCTTTCTGCGGGAGCACGTTTGCCGCCGGGCTGCCCGACACCATGGTGATGCCTGTTGTTGTTCGCATCATGCTTGCCGCGAGCGGGATCTGCTTCATGGCGGCCTTCATCAGCGGCTTCAGTGCCGGAAGGTTGCAGGCGAGAAGCCGAACGGGATAGGTGGCGTTCCTGCCGACGTTCTGAATCATATCCATCAAGTGGGGCCCGATTTCCGCCTTGAACTGATGGCGGTCAAGATCCTTGATGACGTCTGCAAGCGCGACGACTGCGGAGTGCTTCGGCGGCTGCGAGGAATGACCGCCCTTTGCGCTGATGCTGATTTCAATATCTGCATAGCCTTTTTCGGCAACGCCGACGCCGCACAAGCATTTCTGACGGATAACCCCTTTCAAATTCACGGGGAGCATGGCGCCGCCTTCATCTATGATGGAATCCAGATGGATCCCCCTTGCTTTCAGCGTTTCCATGATCGATTTTGCGCCGCCGGTTTCGCTCATGGAGACTTCTTCGTCCTGGCCGAAAAGCAGATAAACGTCCCGTTCCGGTGCAAAGCCTTCCGCAAGCAGCGCTTCAACCGCTTCCATCACAGCAATCAGATGGTTTTTCATATCAACAGCGCCGCGGCCCCAAATGAATTCGCCGTCATTGAACCCGCTGAAGGGTGCGTGTGTCCAGTCGTTTTCTGTGCCTTCCGAGATTGGAACCACATCCTGATGCGAAAGCAGCGCGATCGGGTCCAGGTCGCTTCGTTTACCCTTCCAGCAATAAATGAGATTTGCTTCCTCGATGATTTCCTTTTCCAGCCGTTCGCGAACAAGCGGGAACGCATCATCAAGGAACGCATGAAATCTGTCAAACTGGGAAAAATCCACTTTTTCTTTTTCGGGATAGCTGACGGTGGGGATGGAAATTGCTTCGCTTAAATGTGCGCACGCTTTTTCAACGTCAACGGCTTCAGCGGGCAACGCACACAGGTCTTTCTTTTCCGGCTTGAACGCAGCAGCTCTGACCGCGTTGATTGCGGCAAGCGCGCCGGAAGCGCCGAGGATGGAATATTTCACTGCCTTTTTCATATACAAGTCCGCCTTTCGGTTTTGATCCGTGGTCGCCGTTCAGTGAGACCATTTGGTATCGGGATATGCAGAATGATCAATTGATTCATGCGCAAGCACTTTGCACGGTTCATGGATGCTGAATGTATAGATATGCTTGTAATCCATATTGCCGACCAGTTTCAATGTGCCTGCGTCGGTGTTGTAAACCGCGCTCCATAACGCGTTTACGCTCCATGGATATTTGTCGTGCTTGTAATTCAGCTTTACATAAGAAAGCAAGTCCATGGCTTCCGGTTCCGAGAGGATGCCGCCTTTCGCGCGCAGGACTGCTTTGACCGCTTCGATGCGGTCCTCTCCGTGCTGTTCAATCTGGAAAGAGCCGATGTCCTTTGTCAGGCTGAAGTTCGCGGCATACTGCAGCTTGAGGCCGTCGTCTTCAAAAACAGAACCGGAAACGGGATAGGCTGAACTGCCGCGCTCATAAACATGCATCGTATGGTCGATATATTCGATGACGACACTTCTGCCGCTTGCGTCAATGATCTGATAGTGATAATTCGTCCACAGAGAATCATGCATATTGTATTCCCGAAACAGGGCCACGGCTTCGTCCACATTGGCGCAGGTGTCAAGCACGGCCCGGATCATCGCGGTCGTTGTGATGTCCTTTTTGCCGGGGTTCTTTTGGTTGGTGGCTTTTGCTCTCAGCTGAGAAACAGCAATCACAAGCCCTTTCTCATTCATACCGTCCACACAGCAATAGGGCGCCAGAAGTGCCCGGTATCTGTTGAGACGGTGAAGCCGCAGGGCATTGCCGTAAGCCATAAAATTGGTGTCAACGACGGAAACGGAAGCATATCCATGGTCGGGATGCGTCCAGACAACAAAGCAGGGCGCGGTTTTGAAATCAAAGTTTCTCGCCAGCAGATGGTTCCCTTCCGCCGTATACGCTTCGAACGTTGTGCAGCCCGCGCCCTGATCCGTGCCGGGCTTGAACAAACGCAGCCCGAGCGTCAGAGCATTTGCCGCAAACGCCGTCAATTCGCCGATCGAAGATACGCCCTTGTTCAAAAGCTCCGGCAGATGGTAATCGTTCCGGTAATCCAGCAGATAGATATTGTTGTCCAGCTTCTTAACGGAACGCAGGGTCGCCAATTTGTTCTTTCTTAAGCTACGTAATCTTTGCATCGTTCGCAAATCCCTTTCTTGTTTGTTTTTATCATTATACACCATTTTTACTGATTTTTCAACTCGCAAAGGCGCCATATGATTCCTAATCTTTATGCGTTAAATATCACTGCCGCAACTCCCGGAACATTGTGTTCTGGTACTACAATTCGATTGTGTAACATTTTGGCGCTTTTCCTATGGGATATGTAACATTTTGGCGCTTTTACACATAGTAAAAACCTCTTTTGTCTACCACGGCAAAAGAGGTTTTTAATGTCATTTTGGAAATATAAGGCGAAAATATAGGCAAAACATGGTAAAATCGGGCTTCGGAGCGGTCAATCAGCTGCTTTGGAGCCTGTTTTTTTATGTTCAGCGGCCGAAAGCAGCCGAAAATACTGGTGTACTTTTTGCGTTTCTTTACGCTGTAAAGAAATCGAAAAAGGATGGACATGAAGAGATTCGAACCAAAAAAAGTCGTCAGATAATTATTTGATTACGCTTAATCCTTGTGATACCCATAGGGCTTTTACGAATATTGATGCATGAGCCGGAACCGGATTTGTTCAGTCATGGAGATCGCCGTGCAATCGAAATTGCCGGGATGAATGCAGTAATGGAAATAGAGCGCCGATTAGGTTATATCCCTACTGACGTCAGTGCCACAAAATGCGGATATGATATTGAATCCGAGATCCCGAAAGAAAAACGAATCAACAGCGAATGTCTGCGTTTTATTGAAGTGAAAGGACGTGAAAAGGGAGCCACAACAGTTACAGTTTCAAAAAACGAAATTCTAACTGGACTGAATCGCCCAAATGAGTTTATTTTGGCGATTGTCGAAGTGGATAGACAGCATACAAAAACCATCTATCTGTTGTGATGAACGATGGAAGTTTACATTTTCATTTCAATAACGGCAGCGAAATAACAGGATAAGCCTTGGCAGTTGCCTGGGCTTTTTTAATTCACATTTTTTTAGCTATTCCGCTTTGAAGCAGCGCAGACCGGTACCTTTGCCATAATGGCTGCCGTCTTTGTCATAGATCACGGTCCAGTTGTCTTGGGTCAGCCCCGTGACCATGAAATAGTCCCATGTGTCGGGCAGAATCGGATCTGCCAGAAGTTCGCCGTCTTCAAGATGTATACCCAGCAGCCCCGACAGCACCAGATCGCAGAACGTGGAGTGGTTATAATCTTTGCCGCGTTCCGGCACGCCGCCGAGCAAATGCCACCGTCTGCGCAGGAGCTCGTCGCGGGCATACCACCGGCCTGTGAAGGGATCCATATCTTCGTCGATCCAATCGCGCTCCGTGCCGTCTTCATCTTTTATTCGATGCGACAGAGCGTATTGCCGAAGCAGCGCATAGAAGGCATCGGCAGAAATCGGCGCGTCATCGCCGCGGTTGCGGATCACATTGGCAGCGGCGGTCAGCGTCTGCGCTGTCGCATACGGCCAGACGTAGCCATTCCACAGGCATTCATGGCTGTGGAAAAACATAAACCGCGGGTGCCGCTGTTCCGCCGTGGTCAGACCGAACGGTGCCGAAAAGCCGTCGGTTTCAAAAAGCTGAGAAAAGACGAAGTCTTTATCCAACCCCGGCAGACGGAAGTACCACGGGATATAGCCGACCAGTTCCCGCACCTTGTGCTCCTCGGGCACGGGCGGACGCAGCACCCAATCGGCCTTGTCGTTCTTGCCGCAGGGTATCGTGCGGTAAAAGTCCCCGTCCCAGAGCAAGCGGTCTATCGCTTTTTTAAGCGCGTCGCCGCGGGCCGTGTAATCTTCTGCAAGATCGTTCATGCCAATTAGCTTTGCCATCCGCGCGATCGCGAAAGCATCGGCACATAGATAGCTGTTTAGCGTTGGCCGTATACCCGGTCCGCTGATGGAATACTCCATGCCGTCGTGGCCGTCGTTCGACCAGAACAGACCGCAGGGGCGCAATTGTCTGGTTTCCCATTCCCGGAACCAAACGTCCAGTTTCGGCACAAATTCGCGCATCAGCGTTTCGTTCGGGTGCAGTGAGAAGCAGTCTTCCACCGCGGAGGAAAACCAGCAGCTGTAGCCGAACGCGTCACCGTGCCCGTCCAGCCAGAAGCGGATATATTCCCACAGACGACCGTCGCCGTTTTTAAGCCAGCGCGCTTCGCGCAGATGGTGGCCCAGTGCGCAGTTGATTGTGTTATAGGGACCTGCCCAGCCCACGGGCGGCATAAATTCCGTGATCACATGGCCGTGCGGCGTCTGCTTCCAGTGTTTGCGAAACGTCCACCAGCGGTAATAATAGGTGCGCTCCAAATCTTTGTCGGGGCAATCGAGCAGAGGAGCGTTCTGCAAAAGATAGGCATACGCTTGATCATTGGGAATTTCTTCCCGATAAAGCTCTTCGTCTTCTGCATTGAACACATCTGTGTAAGCGCGCAAGCGTTCTTTCAGATCCGGCAGCATAACGGTCCTCCTTATTCAAAATCATCATCGGTGAAATCGCCCTGCTTTTCGGCAAGACCAATATATTCCACGCCGCCATTGCGGCCGTTATACCAGATACGCCATTTGTTTTCGGCTTCATCATAAACGGCGGAGGGTTTATAGCAGGAATCAGCATCCCAGGCGCCGGGCGTTGGCAAAATGAGCGGATTGTGTCTGCAGCGGCGAAAGCCGGTCACACCGTCACGCGAGCAGGCGCAGCAGATACACGCCGTGTGGATATCGCGATAACCAATATAGAACAGCAGATAGCCCAGCTCCTTATGAGGCAGAATCTGGCAGCCGCCGATGCGCTCACGTTCATAGATGTTTTGCGGCGCATTTGTCAGGATCGGGTTCAGCGGAGATTTTTCCCAGTGAAGGCCGTTGCAGCTTTCGGCATAGCACAGCACGTTCGGCTCAAAGGTTTCGCCTGCGCTGTACCACATGCGGTATCTGCCGTTTTCGAACAGTACGCAGGGATTCATTACCGAAAGATTTTCCCATGGTGTTTCAGGCACAAGAACCGGTTCAGTTTGCACCCGGTGAAAATTCAGGCCGTCGTCGCTTTCTGCATAGCCGATATAACTGCGGCCGTTCGCCTGCCCGGTATACCACATTTTAAAGGTGTTGCCGATTTTCAAAACGCAGTTACGGTTGACAAGATCCTCCCAGCCGCTTTTCGGTTCCGGGGATAGTGTCGAGTGCAGCGTATCCCAACGAACGCCGTCTTCGGAAAAGGAAACCGCCGTCGTGTTGTTCGTCCGCCACGAAAGATCCATGCGCAGCAAGCCGTCAGCCTGCGGCGTTACATAAATGTCAAACAATGTGCCGATTTTTTCGTCGCCGAAAATCGGATTGTTCGGATGTTTGGTAAAAAATGATTGCGGGTGTTCCATCGTTTCAGCCTCCAGTTATTCTGCAAATAAA
>JAEEGF011359060.1_pt1 | contig 12103 bp, 9 predicted proteins | sample 9134171 | NCBI WGS metagenome assembly JAEEGF01 (sample SAMN16246542, study PRJNA631951) | gut metagenome | biome: gut microbiome; feature: rumen; material: AP-attached | host: Bos | place: Iran: Karaj | collected 2018-10 | reverse complement strand
CATCTGCTCGTCGGTGGAGATCTCGCGCACGAGGTTGTACGCGTCCTCCTCCGTGAGAGACTCCTCGGAAAGCGGGCAAAGTTCGCCGTGCACGCGGAGCTCAGGCGGCATGTACGCGCGGATGTGGAGGTCGGAACCTCCCTCGTCGATCGTCGCCTGCAGCAGCTCGCTCATGTGTACGTCCATAAAACTCCTTTCAACTCCTCAACGTTTCAACTTTTCTACTTTAAAACCCTTCGACCCCATCAGTCCGCGTCGCCCATGGTGACGCGCAGGACCTCCTGGAGGCTCGTCATACCGCTCGCGACCTTGAGCATCCCGTCCTCGCGCAGAGTGCGCATGCCCATCTCGCGGGCGCGCTGGCGGAGCAGCGTGGCCGGAGCATGGTCGAAGATGAGTCGCTGGATCGTGTCGTCGACCTTGAAGATCTCGAAGATGCCCTTTCGGCCCTTGTACCCGGAGCGCCCGCACTTGTCGCAGCCCGCGCCGTGGTACATGCGCTCGGGAACCGTCTTCGACAGCGTGCCGAGCATCTTGAGCTCGCGCTCCGTCGGAGTGTAGGCCTCCTTGCACTTCTCGCAGATCGCGCGCACCAGTCGCTGCGCCATCGCGGCGCGGAGAGCGGACGCGACGAGGAACGGCTTGACGCCGATGTCGAGAAGTCGGGTGACGGCCGAAGGCGCATCGTTAGTGTGCAGCGTCGAGAACACGAGGTGGCCCGTAAGCGCGGCCTCCATCGCGATGTCGGCCGTCTCCGCGTCGCGGATCTCGCCGATCATGACGATGTTCGGCGCCTGACGCAGAATCGAGCGCAGCGCGGCGGAGAAGTCGAGGCCGACGTCTTTGTTCACCTGCACCTGGTTGATGCCGGACATCTGGTATTCGACAGGGTCCTCGACCGTGATGAGCTTCTTGTCGGGCGTGTTGATCTGCCCAAGGCAGGCGTAGAGCGTCGTCGTCTTTCCCGAGCCCGTCGGACCCGTCACGAGCACCACGCCGTCAGGAAGCTTGATGAGCCTCTCGAACGTCGCCTGGTCGTCGGTAAGGAAGCCGAGCTGCGGCAGACCGAGCGAGAGGTTCGACTTGTCGAGGATTCGCATGACGATCGACTCGCCGTGGTTCGTCGGAACGGACGACACGCGCAGGTCGAGGTCCTTGCCGCCGACGGTGATCTGGATGCGCCCGTCCTGCGGGATGCGCTTCTCGGAGATCTTCATCTTCGACATGATCTTGATGCGGGAGATGATCGCGCCCTGCAGACGCTTCGGCGGCGAGTCCATCTTCCTCAGCGCGCCGTCGATGCGGTACCTGACGCGGAACTCCTTCTCCATCGGCTCGATGTGGATATCGGAGGCCTTCATCTTGATCGCGGTCGTGATGATGAGGTTGGCGAGCTTGATGACGGCCGAATCGTCGCCCGCCTCGTCACCCGCGCTCCCGTCGTCCTCACCGCGCGTCTGGACGTCGGCGGACTCGTCCGCGGCGTACAGCTTCGCCATGGCAGCCTGCACCTCCGAGCGCGGCGCTATGACAGCCTGCACGTCGCGCCCGTGAAGGACGTAGCGCAGGGAGTCGATGGCGTCGTAGCCCATCGGATCCGACAAAGCGACGGTGATCGACTCGTCGTCTGCGACGACCGGCACGACACCGTACTTCTTGGCGATGTCGGACGTGATCTCCTTCGTCACGTCCTGGCTGATCGCATCGGCGTTGACATGGCAGTATTTCAGGCCGAACTGGTCGGCCACAGTGCCGAGGACCTCGTCCTCTCCGATCGTGCCGCCGGAAACGAGAACGTCAAGCGTCGTCTCGTTTTCGGCGCGCATGGACTTCGAGGCCGCCTCAACCTGTTCCTGGCTGAGGAAGCCGCGTTCGACCAGAATCTGCAGCACGTACTCGTCGTTACTTGTCATTTGTACTGAACATTATATATTCTTTTGCGATTCCAGTCAACCCACCCCCCGCACTTTCCGAAAAGAAAGCGCGCACAAAAAAACCTCGCCACCGCTGCCGCCGTGGCGAGGTTCTTTGCGCGTCGAGAGCGCTCAGCCCTCGGCTTCGAGAGCGGCGTCGACCTCGTCCGTCGTCTCCATGTTCGTGTAGACGTCCTGGACGTCCTCGAGATCCTCGAGCATGTCGACGAACTTGTTGATCGCCTTAGCGACGTTGACGTCGGAGACGGGATTCGTCATGTTCGGCACGAGACCGACGTTGGAGTTCTCCTCGTCGATCGTGATGCCCGCCGCCTTGATGCCCTCGACGACGGAGACGAAATCGTTCGGCTGGCACTTCACGGTGAAGCCGCCGTCCTCGGAGATGACGTCCTCCGCGCCGACCTCGAGAGCCACCTCGGTGACCTTGTCCTCGTCGATTCCGTCCGCCGCGGGAATCATGATCTGCCCCATGCGGTCGAAGAGACGCGACGCGCTGCCCGGCTTCGCGAGCTCGAGGCCGTTCTTCTTGAAGACGTTCGAGACCTCGGCGGCCGCGCGGTTCTTGTTGTCGGTGAGCACGCGCACCACGACGGCCGTGCCGCCCTTGATGCCCTCGTACTGGGCGTCCACCATTTCGGCGGACTCAAGCTCGCCGGTGCCCTTCTTGATCGCGCGCTCGATGTTGTCGTTCGGCATCTGCGCCGCCTTCGCCTTGGCGATGAGCGTGCGGAGGGTCGGGTTGTTGTCGGGGTTCCCGCCCTTAGCCTTCACGACTATCGTGATTTCCTTGCCGAGTTTCGAGAAGATCTTGCCCTTCTTCGCGTCCGCCGCGCCTTTCGCGCGCTTAATTGTCGCCCAGTGGCTGTGACCTGACATGGTTGATCCTTGTTTGTTTGTTGTTCTTTAGTAGAGATTGTTCCGGAGACGGCGCCGCGCCGTCATGCCTTGTGGCGGTAGGTGATGCGGCCCTTGCCGAGGTCGTAGGGAGAGATCTCAACGGTGACCTTGTCGCCGATCGCGATCTTGATGAAGAACTTGCGCATCTTTCCTGAAATGTGCGCGAGCACCTCGTGCCCGTTCTCGAGCTTGACCTTGTACATCGTGGCAGGCAGAACCTTGGTCACCGTCCCGGTGACCTCGATAGCCTGATCTTCTTCTTTCGCCATTCAGCAGTTCCTTATTAACCGTAAATCGTGTATAGTTTACCAAAAATGCGCCGAAAGCGCAATGCGGAGTTGGAAAAATCTACAGCCCTCCGATTGTCACCAGATGTCGGGCAAGGACGGCAAAGACGGCGGACGCCGCGTAGCCCGCGAGAATGACCCACATCGGCCAGTCGGTGAGGAGTATCCGCTCCGGACGCCCCACGTCCGCCTTCGAGTACACGAGCTTCAGGTAGCGCGCGATGCCGAGCGCCACAAACACCGCGGTCAACGGAAGATACTTCGTCCCGAAGCGCGCCGTCGTCTCGGGCGATACAGTGTACCATGTGTACACGGCAAGCGTCGCGAAGGCGGAGGCGAACATCAGCACCCCGAGCGCGACGGGATGATAGCGCTTAAGCGCCTCGCGCGACTCGACCGCCACCTGCAGCTCGTGGCGGCGCTTCGCGAAGGCAAGGAAGAGCGACAGCGCAAACGCGCAGCCGAGGAGCCACGGCGAGATTCGAACGTCCGTCGCGGCCGCGCCCGCGACCGCGCGCAGCACGAAACCCGCCGCTATCACCGCGACGTCGACGTACGGAATGCGCTTGAGAAAACCAGAGTACGCGCACTGCATAACCGAATAGATGAGCAGCACCGCAAAGCCGAGCGTGCGGTCCGGATGACGGAAGACGAGGACGCACGGAAACATCAGTCCGACCGCGAAGAGCGACAGCGCGACCCTCACCGCGTCGATGCGGGAGACGAGACGCGCGGCGATCGGCCTGAGCCGCTTCACCGGATGCCGCCTGTCCGCGTTGAAGTCCGCCACGTCGTTGAGAAGATAGAACGCACTCGACACAAGGCAGAACGCGGCGGCCATCGCGGAGACGAGGACGAACGGACGCCACCCGCGCGCCATAGCGGCCTGGGATGGATCAGCCACCGCAAAGAACCACGCAAGAAAGACGATCCCGTTCTTCGTCCACTGGTTCACGCGGATCGCCCGCAGCCATATGCCGATGCGCGCACTCACTTCGGCGTCCCCCAGCGGATGATTCCCCAGAAAAGCGAATGGTGCGTGCACGTCGCGCGCTCCTCTCGCTCGTAGAACGTCCAGAACTTCGACCAGCTGCGGTCTATGGCCGGAACCCAGCGTATCGGGAAAAGCGCAAGAAGGCGCGACGTCTTCACGCCGTCCTTCGTGTCCGACTCCCAGAAAGGCCACAGGCGGAAGTACGTGTCATCCTTCCTGCTCGTCCAGAACGGAAACACCCGCGTCTCGTCTTCGTAAAGCTCCACAAGCTTCCATCCGAATCGCGTGACCGAGCCCGCGTCCTCTCCCTCGGAATACGAAAGCCAGTCGACGCGTTCGTAGAGCGGCCATATTGAGAGACGCTCGCGCTTCGTGTTGCGCTCCCACTCGAAGATAGGCCACGGACAGCGTATGCGCTTCTCCTCGCGCGACTCGGCGGCGGGCGTGCGCGAATGCGTGCGCGAATGCGTGCGCGCGACGGAGAAGAACGGCGGAAGAAACAGGTCCTGGCTTTCGCGCTCGCGGCGGACCTGTCCGTACAGCGGCCAGAACATCCACGAGTACCCTTCTCCACCCGTGTCGCGGTCCGCGCGGTAGTTTGCCCACGTCATGATCGGCCACAGCGCATACTGGTGGTCGCTCTCCCTCTGGTGGTTGATTCCATACAGCGGCCAAAAGCTCCACGAACCGTCGTCGCGCCAGCTGAAGAACGGAAACAGCACCGTGTTCGTCGTCATCCACTTCCTCTCCGACGGACGCGGCATCCTGTAGCGCGTCCACACGGGCCAGAGCACGAAGTCTATGTCGTACATCAGGGCGATGTGCGGATGGTGCCCGTAGATCGGGAAAAGCCCCCAGTAGTCCTCAGCGCCTTCCCTTGCACGCGCCGGGACGTGTCCGTTGAACCACAGCGGCAGCATGTCGAACTGCCATCCGCCGTCGTCCTGCTCCTGGTAGTGCATGAAGAGGAGCAAGCGCCACCAGTCGCGGTGCGAGGTGAAGACAGGCCAGAGAACGTCGTCCGTCTCCCCCTCGTGCGCGTAGAACGGCCTTACTGCGAGAAAGTCGTCGGCGGGCCGCTGTTCGTAGAACGGCCCAACCTGGAACGCGACCGCAAGCAGAAGGCTACTTAGCACTCTTCTTCAGCTCCTCGAACTCGCCCTTCTCGAAGTCGGAGAGTTCCTTGATGCGGCCCTGGACCTTGCGGATCGTCATGTTCGCGCGCTGCTTGTCGCCCTTCGCGACCTGGACGCGGGCAAGCGACACGAGCATGCGCACGTCCTCCTCCTTGCCGTCGGCGGACTTCGAAAGCTCGCACGCCTTGTTGATGCACTGCTCCGCCTCGTTGAGGTCTCCGTTCGCGTCCATGAGGATCGAGCCGAGCGTCTCCCACGCGACATAGAGCTCCGGCGAGGTCTTGACGGCGAGTCGCGCATAGCGCTCGGCCTCCTCGTAGCGCTTCGTGCGCCTCAGCACCTCGGCAAGGTCGTTCTGCGCGAGGACGACGGGCTGCGGCGCATCCGCCGCGCGCCTCAGATACGTCTCCGCCTCCTCGTTGTCGCCCTTCTGGAGCGCGAGCGAGCCCATGACGTAGTTCGCGAGCGGCGCCTTGCGGTTGCGGCGCAGCACCTCGCGGGCGTGGAACTCGGCGTCAACGGTGTCGTTGAGCTGGATGTCGAGCCCAAGGACAAGATCCTGCGTCGCCTGGACGTCGGGGCGCGCCTTCGCGGCCTTCGCGAAGGCGTCGCGCGCGTCCTTGCGGTTCTCGCTGCCCTTGCGAACGAGGAGGAACGCGCGCGCGGACTGGATGTAGTAGTCGTTCTTGTCCGCCGCGTGCTTCTCCATCTCCGGAATAAGCGAGTCCTCGACCTCCTTGAGGAGCTTCGCCTTCTCCGCACGGTCCTTCGCCGCGTCCGCCTGCTGGAGGGCGATGGACACGAGAAGCGACCACGCGCGCATGTCGGACGGCTCGCGGTCGACGGCCTGGCGCGCGGCGGCGCGCGCCTCGGGGAGCTCTCCCTTCATGAGGTGGAGCATCGCGAGCTCGCCAGCGATGCGCGGATCATCCGCCGCGGCCTTCGTAGCGCGCTCGAGGTACTCGATGGCGCGTTGGCTGTTGCCCTCGAGAAGCTCGAGCCGCATGAGGCCGATGAGGGCGTCGTGGTTGTCGGAATCGGAATCGAGCACCTGCTGGTACGTGGCGCGCGACCTCTTGGAGTCGCTGTCGCTCGCATAGAGCGACGCCATCATGTTGAGGAGGTTCGAGCGGTTCTCGGACGGAACGAAGTCGATCGCGCGGCGGATCTGGTTGAGCGCCTCGCCCGGACGTCCCGACTTCGCCCACGCATAGCCGAGGCGCACGAATATCTCGGGGCTCCTGATGTATCCGTAGACGTTCGCGAGCTTCCAGAGCACATAGCGGCGATCCTTGTCCTCGACGATCGCCTTGAGCGCCTTCTCGAGATCGCCCTTCTTCTGCGCCGCCTTGGAGTGGCCCGCGCGCGCCATCTCGAACTCGTTGAAGAGCGCGCAGACGTTGTCCTTGTCGATGTTTCCGAGGACGAGCTCATAGAGCGCGAACGCCTCGTCGTCCTTGCCCTCGTCCTGAAGGTAGACGCCGCGGTCGTTCGCGACGAGACCGGCGTGCTGGCGCAGCCTCAGGCGCATGAGCTCGACGGGGTCGTTCTCCTTCCACAGCCTGTAGCTGCCCCAGGAGGCCACGCCCTTCGGCTTCGCGAGGACGGTGTCGAACTCCTCCCACGCGCCCCAGTCGACCTTCGCCGAGGGATCAGCGCCGAAGAAGAGAAATTCAGGCACGGCCTTTATGCCGGCCGCATACCAGAGGTCCGGCGCACCGAAGATCGCGACCTTCGAGGCCACGGAATCCTTCTCGGCGGCGAACCAGTCCTGCACGAACGCGAGGACGCCGAGCTTCAGCGACAGCGCGAGCTCGCGGTTCTTCTCGCCGCCGATGCCCTTCTGCTCGACGAGCGCCGCGAGTTCGTCGAGATAGCGGTCTTCAATGTCGCGCTGGAGGCAGACGAGGTTGAGCTCCCTGCCCGCGCGAGCGGCGGCGAGCCTGAGGTGGTCGTCGAGAAGTCCGTCCGTGATGAACCACGTGCGCTCCCCGAGGTCGGCGATGAGCCTCTCCGCCGTCTTGTCGGCAAATGCGCCGCGCGAGCCGTCGAAGGAGAAGAGCGCGAGAAGCGCGGAGATGCCGAAGACAAGCGCAAGCACCGGCAGCACCGCAGCCGCGAGCGGACGCCCCTTGAGCGCGGTCGGCGCAGCGTCGACGGACTCGTTCTTGCGCACCTTTGCGACGAAAAGAAGCCACCAGTACGCGACGAGATACGCTGCCGTGAACGCGACGAACGCGCAGGGGATCACGGGGAGGAGTCCGTACGGACGCAGCAGCTCCGATGGCGCAAGCGGCGTCGCGATGGCGAGGATGGACACGAAGCTGAGCATCACGTGGAAGATCCACGAGGAAAGTCCGCTCTCCTTGTTGTACGCCGACTTGCTGGAAAGAAGCGAGACGAGGAACGGCAGAATCGAGAAGGACGCGACGAGGATCCATCCCTCGACCTTGAGCCATCCCGCCGCCTCCTTCGCCGACTCGCGCATAGACTCGGTGAAATCGCCCGCCGCGCTCGGCGCGTAGATGAAGAACGTTGCGATGGCAACGAGGATGAAGCCAAACGCCGCGCCGTAGGGCTTGCCACCGCGCTTTGACGACACGCACCACACGCCTGCGATGTATAGCGGGGCAAGGAGCGCGAAGACGGGCGAATCGGCGAGGCCAAGCCCGACAAGGACGCCGACAAGCAGCACCCACAGCCAGCCAAGGGACTTGCCGGAGCGCGCGTACGGCATGAACGCCACAGCGGCAAGTAGCGCCCACATTGCGTCGAAGCCGAAGGCGCTCAGATGCGTGAAGGCCTCGCGAGCGGCAGGGGAAATCATGAACATGACGGACGCCACCACGCCCGCGAGCGCGCTCATCCTGTCCGCATACTCCGCCAGCATCTCGCCGTTTATGCGCTCGCGCACGAAAAACGCGGTGAAGTGGAAGATGCACGCGACGGATATCGCGCCGCAGACCGGACCAAGCACGTTGGAGCATCCGCAAAGACGCGCGAAGATCGCCATGAGCGGATGTGGATTCACCGCCGCCGAGTCAAGTCCCTTCCACAGCGCCATCAGGTGCGCTCCTTCGCCAGGGAACGCATATGTCGCCATAGAGATAAAGTACAGGACCGCCGCCGCGCCTCCAAGCGCGAGCGCGAAGATCCAGTCCCTGCGACGAGTGTCAGCCTTCTTGTATCCTGCCATCACATCTCCCTTTTTTCATGTATCCACCGAAGAAGCGAACATTGCGCCCACCCGACAGTGAGTTAACGAATATTATATCAAATTCCGTCAGAGCGATGTTGGACGATGCTCGACAAAGAACACCTTGTCTCCGACGCGGCAGCGCGGACACTTGAATGTCACCCAGGTGCCCTTCTCGCCCACGGCAGGGGTCTCGTCATCCCGCCTGAGCTCGCCGAGCGTCAGCTCGAGGACGCCGGTCGTCGGACCGTGCACCTGGATTTCGTCCCCCGGCCGTATCTCGTGGTCCTGTATCTTCACCTGCGCGATGCCTGCCTTGAGGAAATAGTCCACTACGATGCCGACATGCCGCTTCACAGTAGTCGCGAGCGAATCCTCGCTGTCCGCGAACTGGTCCGCACCGGGCCGCCCGAAATACATGCCGTCCGCGAACTCGCGGTGGAAGACCGTCTCGAGCTTCGCCCTCAGGCGCGCGACGAGGTCTGGTCCGTATGTGCCGGCAATCACCGCATCCACCGCCTCGCGGTACGCCTCGACGCACGTCTTCACGTAGTTCGCGTTGCGCGCCCGTCCCTCGATCTTGAAGGACGCGATGCCTGCGGCCATCAGCTTGTCGACGAATCCAATGGAGCAGAGATCCTTCGCCGAGAGCACGGTGTGCGGCTCGACCTCGAACGCGGTCTTCGCCTCATGCACGGGATTGCCGTCCTTGTCGACGTAGAGATCGACCGCCTGCACCTTGAAGCGCCTTCTGCACGGCTGCACGCACTCTCCGCGGCAGGCGCTCTTTCCGAAGACATCCTGGCTCATGAAGCACCGGCCGGACTCCGCTACGCACTGCGCGCCGTGCACGAAGCACTCGATTTCGGGCGAATCGCCGAGTTCGGCGTGGATGCGCCTCACCTCCGCCAGCGTGCATTCGCGCGCAAGCACCACGCGCGTCGCGCCCTGGTCCGCAAGGAACCTGACGGCAAGCGAATTCGACGTCGACATCTGAGTGGAGACGTGGAATGTCACGCCGTGCTTGCGGCAGAGCGATATGACGCCCCAGTCGGACACGATGAACGCGTCGACGTATGGCTTCGCGGCGACGATCGTGCGCTCAACCTCCTCAATTTCGCCCTCGAACATGATGGCGTTGAGCGCAAGGTAGCGCTTGACCTTTCCGCACCGGCGCGCGATCTCCGGCAGGTCCTCCCCCTTGAAATTGACGCCGCTCCGCGCGCGCATGTTGAACGTGCCGAGTCCGAAATACACCGCGTCCGCACCCGCGTCTATCGCCGCCTGCAGGCACGTGAAGTCGCCAGCCGGCGCAAGTATCTCCGGACGCTTCATGCTACTCGGCCTTCGACTCGCGCAAAAGCGCTACGGCATGGACTACAATGCCCTTCCCTGCACCGACGTCGTCCATCTTCTCGTTCGTCTTCCCCTTCACGGAGACGCGTCCGATGCCGACGCCCATGAATCCGGCGAGAGTGGAGCGCATGAGATCGACGAACGGACGCAGCTTCGGACGCTCGCAGATCACCGTCGCGTCGACATTCTCAATTGCATAGCCAGCGCCTCGGACCTCGTAGACCGCCGCGCGCAGAAGCTCACTGGAGTCCGCGCCGCGCCACTTCTCGTCCGTGTCCGGAAAGTGCGAACCGATGTCGCCCAGCGCCGCCGCGCCGAAAAGCGCGTCGATTATCGCATGGATCAGGACATCGCCGTCGGAGTGCGCCTTGAGTCCGGCACAGTCGGGAATGAGCACACCTCCGAGAACGAGCGGCTTCCCGTCCTCGAAGACATGCGAGTCATATCCAAATCCAATGCGCATGGAATAACAATTTAAAGTTGAAGACTAACAACTAGCGACTAACGACTAACGACTAGCGACTAGCAACTAACCACTAATCAACCCGAGAGAAGCCAGTGTCTTCTTCATCTGCGCGAGCTTCGCGTCGTCCGTCTCGCAGAGCGGAAGGCGGAACACTCGCTCTATCTTCTTCATCAGCCAGAGAGCCTCCTTCACCATGACGGGGTTTACGTCGATGAAGAGGTCGTGGAAAAGCGGATAGTACTTCGCGTGGAGCTCCCGTGCGCCGGCGAAGTCGCCTGCGCGTGCAAGGCGCACCATATCGCCCATTTCCTTGGGGATGACATTCGACGCGACGGATATAACGCCGTCCGCGCCAACGGAAATCATCGGCAGCGCGAGCGAGTCGTCGCCGGAAAGGACGGTGAAGTCGGGGAGACGGTATTTAATCGCGCTGACGCGATCGACGGAACCAGCGGCCTCCTTGATGGCGATGACGTTGGGGTGCTTCGCGAGGCGCACGACAACATCGATCGGAATCTCGCGTCCGGAGCGCCCGGGCACATTGTAGAGGACAACGGGGAGTCCGAGATCGGCGACTGTCATGAAATGGCGGTAGAGTCCTTCGGGATTCGGCTTGTTGTAGTAGGGCGTCACCTGCAGGCAGGCATCCGCCCCGCCGTAGCCGATGGCCGCCTTGGTGAGCGAGACGGCTTCGCTTGTGGAGTTCGCGCCAGTTCCGGCGATGATCTTGCACTTGCCGGCAGAAAACTCAATCGTCTTCTCGATGACCTTGTGGTGCTCTTCGTGGGAGAGAGTGGGCGATTCGCCGCTTGTGCCGACGGAGCAGATTCCCTCAACTCCTGCGGCAGTCTGCTCCTCGACAAGCGCCTTTAGGGCGCCGTAGTCAACGGAACCATCTTTCGAAAACGGCGTCACAAGCGCCGTGATAGTGCCTGAAATTTTCATGGCCATATAGTATACCAAATTTTCGCCCCCACAACGCGCGGAAGTGAAAAAAAGCCGGCGTATGCCGGAGAAATAAAAAAGTCAGCGTATGCCCCGAGCGCGCAGCGCGAGCTTTTGCGCAGCAAAAGTCGCTAGAGGGCTGCGGACGTAGGACGACGGCGGCTTTTTGAATGCCCGCAGGGCATGAAAAAAGCCGCCGTATCCCCCTCGGCGAAGCCGAGCCCGAAGGGCGCGCTAGCGGGGGTGCGGACGTAGGACGCCGACGGGTTTTTGAATGCCCGAAGGGCATGAAAAAAGCCGGCGGCGTCCTACTCTCGCATGGGCGGGTCCCACACTACCCTCGGCGATGGAGCCCTTGACTTCCGTGTTCGGAATGGGAACGGGTATGACAACTCCTCTATGGCCACCGGCAAAAAATGCCGCGAACTGGGAATTAAAGAGAACCACAACTCTTCTACGAGTGGCGGGAAACGCCCTCGAAGTGAAGTTTTTGAAAAATAAGCTAAGCCGCACGCCATATTAGTACCGATCGGCTCAACGGATCGCTCCGCTTACACCTTCGGCCTATCGAGGTCGTGGTCTACAACCTGGCTTCAGAGCATTGCTGCTGGGAAGACTTGTCTTGGGGGAGGCTTGGCGCTTAGATGCTTTCAGCGCTTATCCGTTCCGAACGTAGCTACCCGGCCTGCCGCTGGCGCGACAACCGAAGCACCATTGGTTCGTGATTCCCGGTCCTCTCGTACTAGGGAATCTTCCCCTCAATCTTCCTGCGCCCACAGAGGATAAGGACCAAACTGTCTCACGACGTTTTGAACCCAGCTCGCGTTCCGCTTTAATTGGCGAACAGCCAAACCCTTGGGACCTTCTCCAGCCCCAGGATGCGAAGAGCCGA
>JAEEGF011198111.1_pt1 | contig 12104 bp, 8 predicted proteins | sample 9134171 | NCBI WGS metagenome assembly JAEEGF01 (sample SAMN16246542, study PRJNA631951) | gut metagenome | biome: gut microbiome; feature: rumen; material: AP-attached | host: Bos | place: Iran: Karaj | collected 2018-10 | reverse complement strand
GGTCGTCGATGGCCTTTTTCGGGTCTTTTTTGAAGTTCGCCCACACCTGCAGGGCCCCGATCTGGGCGATTCCGTACTCGATGTAGTAGAACGGGCACTCGAATATGTGGAGCTGCTTCTGCCAGAGGTTGCGGCGTACGGCCTCGAGCCCGGTGTAGTCCACGCCGGCATCGTAGCGGTCCATGATTTCGGTCCAGATGTCGCTGCGGTCGCTCGCCGTATGCTCGGGGAAGTTGTAGAGCCTGTGCTGGAAGCTGTCGACGCTCGCGACCCACGGGAAGAGCCATATAACGTCTTCGAGTTCGCCGATGGTACTGCGTTCGATTGCCTCGCGGTCATTGCCGTAGAAGGGCTTGAGGTTCGACATGCCGATGAGTTCCATGCTCATGCTCGCCACCTCGGCGAACTCGGCGGGGACGTCGCGGTAGGCGAGAATCGGCTGGTCGGCGAGGGCGAACTGGTGGAACGAGTGGCCCGATTCGTGGAGCAACGTGTAGATGTCGCGGTCCGTGTTGGCCGAGTTCATGAAGATGAAGGGGAGGCGTGCCTCGTCAAAACCGATCTGGTAGCCGCCCGGGGCTTTGCCGAGCCTGGAATCAGGGTCAATGAGGTTCTGCGCCTGCATTTGGCGCGCCCATTTGCCGGCCTGCGGGTGGATGCTCTCGAAAATCTGGTCGCACTTTTCAATGAGTTCCGCGCCGCTCTGGTACGGTTTGAGCGGAGCCCGGCTGAGCGGGTCCACATCCAGGTCCCACGGACGGAGACGGGCGAGGCCCATCTTTTGGGCGCGGCGTTTGTACATCTCTTTTTGCAGCGGGAGCACCAGTTTTTCGATGCTCTCGTGGAACGCCTCGCAGTCGGCGGGCGTGTAGTCAAATCGGTGCTTGGCGAGGAAGATATAGTCGATAAAGTCCTTGCAGTGGGCGTTCTTCGCAATTTGATTGCGAATCTCGAACAGCTTGTCGTAGGCGTTGTCTAGGGCGTCCTTGTCTTGCAGGCGACGTTCCCACATGGCCCGCCAGGCGCGTTCGCGCAGGTCGCGGTCCGTCTTTTCCATGTAAGAGGCCATTTGCTGCATGGTCTTGGTCTCGCCTTCGAACTCGACGCTCATGCCGCCCGTAATCTTCTGGTACGCCTGAATTTCCTTGTTTTCTTCGGTCTCCAGCGGGATGTTGTCGGGAGAGAATAGGTCCAGCGAAACCTGCACACCTTTGAACCACTCGCCAAATTCCCCCTTGAGGCCGTCCTTGGAGGGGTGGGCCATGAGCTTTTTGTTCAGCTTGTCATCGTATTCGTTCATGACGGGCTGGATGTTCTCGACAAAGTCGTTGTAGGCCTTGGCAGCCTTTTCGTCTTGTGTGTTGCAGGTCATGGCCACGTAGCGGCGGCAGTTCACGTCGCTCAGAACCGAGTTGAGCTCGCTCCAGTCCATAATCCACTGGCGCAATTTGGCCGTGTCGACCGGGATGTCGCGCAGCAAGAGCTTGCGGTATAGTTCGCTGATCTGTTTTTCGTTGTCTGGATTCAAATCATTTGGTACAAAATAACGTTCCATTTTTTCCTCTTTAAAACTTTTGCGGGGGAGTTCTACAACCCGAACGCGTCTACCCAGTCGCTCACAATCCCGTTTAGCAGGCTTTCTCTCGCCTGCTCCTTGAGAGCCTTAATTTCTTCGGGCTTAATGTCGTGTACGATGTCGAATTCCAGCGGCACGGTTTCACCATCGGCCTTGAGGGCGACTTCTAGAACGCCCTTGATGCGGTATTTTTTGACGTTTTCGAGCTCAAAAAGCCGTTTGTCGAGCGGGAACTGCGTCGTGAGCGTGAAAGGTGTTTCGCCGGGAGCCAGGATGCACGAATCCTTGAGCGTAAAAGGCAGTTCAATGAGCGAGTCCAGCGTGAGCGTCCCGGCGAACTTGCGAACCCACAGGGAGTCCTCGTCCTTGCTCGTAGCGACGAGAGTCGCGCTCAGGTTCGCCTTGCCGAGTTCCGACTCGATAATACCGCGTGCGAGATTCTGGACCATCGATACTACCTGCGGGTTCGGCAGCAGGCTCGACTTGATGGCCTCCTTGGCATTCTCGAACAGGTTCGGCTTGATCTCGACGGAATCAAGAACGAGTTCGCGGAATTCCACCTTGGTGTTCTTTAGGATACTGGCGGCATCGAGTTTGCGGACAGTCGCGCAACCGACACATAAAACCATCAAAAGGGCAAGGACGGTTGCCAGGACGGGCTTTGCCAAAGAAAACTTTTTAAAAGGAGACATATTGCGTAAATATATAAAAAAAGCCCTCGTCCTAGCCTGCCTGTAATTGCCGATAATGCGGATTATGTAAACCAACATATCGCAAAACTTTCAATTATTTGCTGATTTTCTCCAAAACAGCTTTGATTCGATTGATCAACTGCTCTGCGCCCTTCTCGTTCAAATGGTCGCTGTCCGAAGCCATTGAATCGTCGTAATCATGCTTGCCCATTTTGTTCTCGTCCATCAACACAAAATATTTTTCATCGTTGTCGAGTTTTTTTATGCGCTCAATGAAATTCTCGGCAGAATACCGGTTCATGCCATGACGGCCATAATATTTTGTAGAGGCGTAACGCGGGTTCATCGGGAAAATAACGCCGATTACGTAGATGTTGTGTTCCTTCGCCATTTTGAGAATATCCAGGAACCTCTCATAATTCTTTTGGGGCATGTCGCTTTTGAGTTCCCACATGCCGTTCAAAACTTCGGGTTTTCCCCAGCCGCTAGCATTCTCGACAGATATAAAGCCAAATCCGTTCAACTGCTCCGTGAGTTCCATGTTGGCGTCCACGTCGACAATAGAATTCTGTACCGCCTCGTAGAACCCGTCATAAAGGCCTTTTTGCCAAAAGTCGTGATTCGCGTCATAGGTGAACCCTGGGGCCGAACCAAAGTTGTCTTTGAAGGAGTTCCCTTCTTTTTGGTCCCAAAGGTCGAAATCGAGACTGACCAAAAGGTATTTTAAATTGGGAGCCTGAGTCAAAAGGTAATTCTTGAAAATGTAATGGCTCATAAAGATATCGCAAGGGACGGTTGCCATATTGAGCGCGTGTTCGAGTTTGGAGGCGTAAAAACCGGCTTGCATACGGGAGTTCCCCAACCCCACGATTTCTACGGATTGGTGATCACGCCAAAAAATGCGCATTTTGTATACCAAATAATGAGTCGACTGGTCAATGCTGTAATAGGCTCCGGCGCTATCCAGGTTCAATTCATTATTCGAAGAGTCGCTTTCGTTCACCTTGACCCAAAGGTTCGGGTGCCACAGCTCCTCGCCTTCTGCTAGGTTCGTGATAGAACTATCGTGCAGGTTCACGATAGCCAATTTGCGGTGCGCGCCGTCGGCATCGGTTAACGATGCGACTGCCAATTTTTCGCTATTCCTGTTCTTGATGGAATTGATCCATTCGGTGTGGTCAAAACTGTAGCCCTTGGGCGAGGGAATTCCCTGTACCAGCTCCCCCGTGCTGTCGGCCACCAAGAGCATTTGGTGCGTGCCGTAGTCTACCCCGGTAAATTTTTTCCCTGTGGAACCGCCAAAATCCAGGAAAAGGGTGCGTTTGGTCAGGTCCTTGGAGAGAGATGCGTTGCACGCCTGTTCCCCGTTGTACCAGACTGTGTCGCGATTCCCCATGCGGGTCCTCAGAAGACGCGCGCCCGTTACCGCGAGCTGTTTGTCCCTGCTCAAGCCGCCGTGGTAGGCGCCGTCAAACAATTTTTGTGGCGTGTGGAACCTTCCCTTGGAGAACAAGACTTCCCAGGTGGAACTCTTGGAGAAGTCGGATTCAATCTTGTTGTTGGCGGCAGAAGTCACGTATATAATGCTTGTGTCACCTTTGGCCCTCACACGCCAACGCGGGATGGCGGCGCTCTCTACGTCGAGTTTTACCAAATTTGTCCCCTGGGGGTTCAGGTCACGCACATACAGTGCCGACTTCCCCGCTACGCCTTCCAGACCGGTGCAAAAGGCGACTTTTTTGCCGTCAGGAGAAATCTCCGGGTGGTAGGCGTCAATGGTGTCTGCAATTTCGATTATGCCCTGGTTCCCGACGCCGTAATCGATATAGGCGATGTTCCCGGTCGCGTCGTTCCTAAAGGCAAGCTTGGCTCGGTGTGAACCGACGATGGGGCTCACTATGGAAGTGGAGGCAAGTACGTTGATTTTTTTCAGTTGCGCGGAGCCGTTAGCATTCATCCACACGGGATCGGGAATGGAGCCGTAGCCAAGGCGGAACCCGATGTACCACGTCCTGGACGCCGAGGTTACCGTGTAGACGTCCCCACGGCTGTATGCGTTCATGGCGGCGGCTTCGTGCAAGAAACTCCCCCCCTTCACGATTCGTTTGCCGTGAGTCCCCCCGTCGGGGGCCCCGACAAAGTTGGCCAAGGTCGTATCGGGCAAGTTGGTATACCAGTCGTTTACCCACTCCATGGCGTTCCCCGCCATGTCGCAGGGCCTCCCCTCCCACTTTTGCGGAATGCTGCAGACCTTGTGCGCAGAGTTCTTGGAATTCCCCAGGTTCCAGGAGTTGGCGGGATTCCAGCTTTGAGAGGCCACCGAAACCCATTCCGCCTCGGTCGGCAGGCGGTACCCTGCCACATCAGGGTGAAAATCAAAGCCTTCCAGTAAAACACAGTGATTTTCGCCGTCGTACACGGCTGCGGTATAAGTATAGACCGTATCTGCCATGTGGGCCTTGCTGTAGGCGTTCGAGAACAATACCGCGTCAAAGAAGCTCACGTTTGTTACCGGGAGGCTGTCGTTTTTGCAGTCCACCTTTGTAAAGGTTTCCCCAGCAAGCGCATTGTATTCACCGCAGGTGACTTCGTGTTCCCCGATAAAAAAATCGTAAGTAAATGCGACGCTCGTTTTGGGACCCAGTGGAAAACGCGTCCCGTTAGAAAGAAACAGAATCATGTCGTTCAATGGGGATTCTGCGGCAAAGAATTCCTCCCCGTCCGTGTTCAGGGATTGGGAATTGGAGCAGGCGAAAAGGCTCATTCCCGTAATACATAGGAACAGCGTAGCCAAAAAATTCGCCTGTTTAACCGCCATGTCCCAAATATAAAAAAAAGAAATACCCGGAGGTTTCGCCCCCGGGTATTGTGGATTGTAGTATGAGAATTAGAGATGGTTTTAATATCCAAACTGGTTCTTGATTCCCGTCCAGGTGCGGCGAAGCATCCAGGCGTCCGTGGCCGTAATAACGGTGCTCGCCCCGGCCCGCATCACCATGGGTGGCACAATGCCCCACTGGCCGTCGTAGCCCGATTTGGAACATGCATCGTAATTGGAGCACGGCAACGGGTCGTATTTGCTATTGGGAATCTGGTATGTTTCGTAGAAGTCGTCCAGGCCAAAGCCGTGGCCCACCTCGTGGCCAGCAATGTGCGGGAACTTGGTGTCGAGGGTCGAATAGAACGAGCTGTAGCCCTCGCGCTGGCCCCAGTCACCGCCAGCACCGCCGTTAAAACCGTCCGTGACCCAAATGGACATGTCGAACCGGGTGCCCATGGTGCAGGAGCCATACTGGTCGTTCTTCTTTTCGTAATAATGCAGCGGCCTGGAGCAGTCCGTGGGGCACGTGGGCGCGTTCTCGATGGTATAGCCTGTATAGACCTTCTCGTCGCTACCGACGTCGGGGAACTTGCTCGCATTGTCGGCGGCCCAGCCCACAATATGGACCTTCACTGTGTCGTAGGGCCAGCCCTCATAGCCTACCAGTTCCTTGACCCAGGCGTTGATCATGCGGTTGAGCATGGGCTCCACCTTTTGACGGTCTTTTTTGTTCAGGCTGTTGGCACTTTCCCAGCGGACACAGTAGTTGAGCTCTCCCTTGCCATCGATAATCTGGTGGAATATCAGGTTCCTGGAGCGCACGATATCGTCTAGCTTGCCGCTGGATTGGCGGTTTTGCCAGACCCAGTCCACAAACTTCCAGATGTTCTCGGGCTGGGTGTCGTACATAGTTTGGAGAGTGTAGCTGGATGTGGGAACCGTGGAACTGGATGTGGGTGCCACCGAGCTGGAGCTGGCCACGTTGCCGGTGATTTGAAGACGGATGGTGATGTAGACCATGTTGTTGCCGCTGCGCAAGGCCTGCCTGAGGGTGTAGGTCTCGCCCACCGTGAGCTTGCCCGGGAACTGCCCCACGTTGGTGGTCATGGCGCTCAGGTCCATTTCAGAAAAGACCATGGGATTCCCGCCGTTGTAGGAGGTCACGTTCCCGCTGGCGTCAAACCAGTGGCCGTTACCTTCGGCGGTGGGCACGGAATCCAGCGTGCCGTCGGCGTTAACCGCGTAATACCGGACATTCGAAAAGTCATTGGAGCCCAGGGCCTTGGCCATCTCGCTTGCCACCAGGTCCACCTGTACCGTGGAGTAGTTGGAGGCGTCAAAGTCCAGGCTGGCAACGTACTCGAAGTTTTTTTCATGGAGCGGTTCATCGCTCGAGGAGCCTGACAGGTCAATGGTCAGGCTCTGGACCGCGTCCTTAACGCCTTTTTTGGTCATGGACTGGGTGCCGCTCTTGGCGGTGATTTCCCAGGTGCGGAAGGCCTTGTACATGGTCCACTTGCTGGCGGCAGAATAACTGGCGCCGCTAACGGTTGCGGTAAGTTCTTCGGTATCGCCCTCGGAACTAGACAACAAAACCGTAGTGGCCCCGCCGGTGGAGCCCGAAACGACCTTGCGGCTGATGACGATGTCGTCCACCTTGTTCTCGTCGTCCCAGAAGGCAACGTTGCCGACAGCCTGTTTTTCGTAACTCACCTTAAGGGTGTCGGGCACGCTCAAGGCCTTGGCCAGGGGGCGGCGTCCGGAGAACGGCTCCGGCTCCCCGACACCAAAGCGTACGGCGTACACGCCCATGGCCAAATTCCTAGTGTTCGCTCCTACCCTACGACCTTTCATGTCGAAGGCGGCAGTGGGCACCAATGCCTTGAGGGCAGCCTTGACCGGAGCGTGCGCCGTAGTTTCTGCAAAATCGAAGAAGCCCGTGGCGTCGGTGACAGAAGATTTTTGCGTAGAGACCTGCAAAATGGAGGCGCCAACCACAGGCGTGCCGTCAGGAAGCTTGACATAGCCACTGACGGCGGCAACCGAGAGGGTTGCTGAAACGGCTACAAGGGGGAGCATTTTTTTTATCATAACCAATCCCATACGGTTTACTGGGCTGTATTGCCCGTTATTTCAAAAATAGCCACAAGAAACGCCTGCTGGCTCGCTCGATAATCTAAAAATGTGTAAGAAATGTGTTATGACAAAGAATTTACATTTTGATTTTTCTTTTTATTTAAATAATTCGTGTAAGAAAATTTTTCAATTTGACAAAATCGCGCCATTAAAACATTCCATCGGCCTGTTTCAAAATGATACATAAATATATTGGCACGATTTTCGCTCATGGAGGGCGAAATTAAACCTCAAAAGTCTCAAATTCTAAGGAAAAACGTAAAATCATGGCTGATACAAACCAGAATCCGGAACAGGAACCGAGCGCCGAGGAACGCGCCCAATTCGAAGCCGACGTGCTCAAGGCCGCCGAGGAGGCTATGAAAGCCGAAGCTGAGGCGAACAAGGCCGGCGCATCTGACCAGGGTGTTGGCGATGCTCAAGAACAGCCTGCTGCAGACGCTTCTGCCGAACAGTCCACTGAAGCCGCCGCAGAAAAGCCTGCGGAACCCGCTGCCGAAGACCCGACTGCCGCCCTCAAGGCCGCCCTTGCAGAGGCCAACGACCGCAACCTGCGCCTGATGGCTGAATTCGACAACTACCGCCGCCGTACCGCCAAGGAACAACTCGAACTCATCGAGACGGCGAACGGCAAGCTCCTGGAAAAACTCTCCGAAGTGCAGGACAACTTCGAGCGCGCCTTCGCGAGCGAAAACAAGGCCCAGGACCTGGAAGCCTTCGAGAAGGGTATGCAGATGATCTACAACCAGTTCGCAAAGATTTTGACCGACGCGGGCCTCGAACAAATCGACCCGACCGGCGCGGAATTCGACCCGAACTGCCACGAAGCATTGATGCAGCAGCCCAGCGAAACCGTGCCCGAAGGCCACGTGGTCACCGTGTTCCAGAAGGGCTACAAACTCAAGAACAAGATTCTCAAAACCGCGAAGGTCATCGTCTCCTCCGGGAAATGACACCCATTCGGCAAGCTCAGGGCAGGCTCCGTGTCATCCTGAGCTATACGAAACTAAGAACTTTAGTTCTCAAGTTGAGTTATGCCCTTTGGGTAGAAGCGCAGCGTAGTCGAAGGATCCCCCCCTTTGAGAAATTAACAAAACAAATGAATTCCCTGCGTTATACCGCAGGGCTTTTCGCAATATATCTTTATCTCTGGTGTAAAACATGTTTGGAGATTAAGATGAAAAATATTTTATCCGTTACTTCTGTATTGGCTTTGGCTGGAATGGCCTTTGCCCAGCAACCAATCATTACAACCAACTACACGTGTGACCCGGCGCCCTATGTCCATGGGGATACGGTTTACCTGTACACGACCCACGACGAGGACAATGCCGAAGGGTTCGTCATGTACGACTGGCTGTTACACACGTCTACAGACATGGTCAACTGGACTAGCCACGGGGCTGTGGCCTCCCTGAACGATATCCAGTGGAGTACTAAGACCAATGGCGCTTGGGCCGAGCAGGTTGTGTTTCGCAATGGCAAATGGTACATGTACGTCCCCATTCATGGTAACGGAATTTCTGTCCTGGTGGCAGATAGTCCCTACGGCCCCTTCAAGGAACCTCTGAACAAGGCCTTGGTTTGGCAGCGGCAACATTGGAACGACATCGACCCCACCGTCTGGATTGACGACGACGGCCAGGCCTATTTGTACTGGGGAAATCCCGACCTCTATATGATCAAGCTTAACGAAGACATGATCAGTACTTCCGGCAATATTGTTACCTACCCCAAGATCAAGGATTACCAGGAAGGCCCTTGGCTCTACAAGCACGATAAACATTACTATATGGCTTTTGCTTCCACCTGCTGTGCCGAAGGCATCGGTTACGCCATGAGCGACTCCCCCACGGGCCCCTGGACCTACAAGGGCGACATTATGCCTCATTCCTCCCGCAGTAATGGAAACCACCCGGGAATTGTGGATTACAAGGGGAAATCATACGTTTTTGGCCATCATTACCAGCTTTGGCACCAGAAATCCGATAAAATGGGCCTTAAGTTCCAGCACAAGGAACGCCGTTCTGTTGGCGTTGCCGAGATGAAGTATAATGCCGACGGAACCATCCAGAAGATTGACTGGTGGCCGGATAATGGTGTGGCCCAGCTGGAAGATTTTGACCCGTACAAGCGCGTGGAAGCGGAAACCATGTCGTGGGGCGAAGAAGTGAGGGTCCGTAAGAGCGGTGCTGCCGGCAATACGGTTCTCACCAACCTTACCGAAGGCAAGTACACCAAGATTAGCGGCGTGGAATTCGGTGACGCCGGCGCAGAATCCTTCTCGGCTTCCGTTTTGAGCGTTAAGAGGGCATCCTCCGTTACGGTTCGCCTGGACAAGGTGGATGGAGAAATCGTCGGCAAGGCGGAATTTAGCGCAGACGGCCTGGTGACGGTGCCGCTGACCGGTGCGGTCGGCAAGCACGACGTGTTCTTCGTGTTCGCGGGCGATTTCGAGGCGGACTACTGGGAATTCGAGGACAGCAAGACTTCCATTCCGCAGGGCCCGTTCTGCAAGGCGAAACTCAGCGACCCCGAGGCTAAATGCGATGCGCCGGTCGTGGGCGCGAAGGTCGAGGGCACGGCCAACTTCATCGACTTCGAGAACTACGACGTGGGCGGTGCCGGCAAGGCCTACTACGACATGGACACCAAGAACCAGGGAGGCGAATACCGCGAAGACCGCGTGGACATCGTGAAGAACGGCGACGGATTTGCCGTGGGCTACACGCAGAAGGGCGAATGGCTGGAATACACCGTGAACGTGCAGGCCGGCGGGAAGCTCCCCTTCGAGCTCAGCTACGCAAGCGGCATGGACAACACCGGCGTGCGCCTGTTCATGGACGACGAGCCGATTACCGACACGCTCGCGCTCACGGGCACCGGGGATTTCGACATCTACGGCACCTTCAAGGGAACGACCACCAAGGAACTCTCCGAAGGCGAGCACGTGCTCAAGGTGCTGGTGACAAGCGACTACGTGAACCTCGACTGGATTGCCTTTGGTGAAAGCGAGGGCAGCGCCGAGGATGTCCGCAACGGGACCACGGGCATCGTGCCGAAAATCGCCGCCGGAGCCGCGGGCATGGTAAATGCTTTCGCAAGGGCCGCAGGCAGCTACAAGGTATTCGACCTGATGGGCTCCGAGCTCGGGAACATCCGCCTGAACTCCGGCGCGACGCTGACGGACCTCAAGGCCGGACTCAAGACTGCCGGTTTCGGGAGCGGAGTCTACGTCGTCCGCAACCCTGCCGGAAAGACCCTGAAATTGCAAGTCGGGGAATAAGTTCCCGCGGATCTTAAACCGCGCGCAGCCTCCCCCGCATTTAAAAGCCCCGACCTCTCGTAAAGAAGGCCGGGGTTTTTATTATATTCAAATGGAAGCCCCCAAAAAAGAGGATATCATGGCTAAACTGAAGGAATATTACGGCAAGACGCTGCTTGAAATAGAAGGCGGCAAAATCAAGGAATACTATGGTAAGACTCTTTACGAAATTGATGGCGACAAGGTGAAAGAATATTACGGCAAAAACATTTTCGAGATAGACGGGGATAAAATAAAGGAATATTGCGGAAAGACCCTGCTGGAATTCGACGGGGAAAAACTAAAACGTTATTGCGGCCCCACGATATACGAAGTGGACGGCAACAAAATAAAAGAGTACTGCGGAAAGAACCTGTATGAAGTAGAGGGCTTTTTATCTCGCCGCGAGTGGATGGCCCTGCTGGCGATACTTTTCGCGTCATAGTTTTTTTTGTATATTATCCCCTGACAGGCACCGGTAGCGGATTTCCGCTTACAAGCCACGCTTGACAATAAAGTCGGCTTTTGACGCCTTCGGCGTCCGTGGCTGCGGCTCAGAAATAAAATCAAACTAGTTTGATTTTGCTTCATTCGCCTTGCGCACTTTTGATTATATCCCATAAATTCTAATCCTTTTTTATAAAAAAGGCTTTTTTTGTTTTTTACTCTTGACACTGTATCAAAAAGGAGATACATTTGGAATGAAGGAATATGTTTCCTATGAAGGCCCATGCTTTACAATAGAATGGTTCTATGACGAACAAGGAGTTAGCCAGGCTTTAGAATATTTTAACGGGTTAAACGACGCGCAAAAGCGAAAGGTGCTGATGCTTTTTAAGCGGATTGGCGATTTCGGAAGGATTTCGGATATTACGAAGTTTAGGAACGAAGGCGACAAGATTTTCGCATTCAAGCCGCAGCCAGATCGTTTCCTGTCGTTCTTTTATACGGGCAAGAAAATAATCGTGACAAACGCTTTTCGCAAAAAATCGCAGAAATTACCTGAAGAAGAAAAAGAACAGGCTCAACTAGCAATGCAAAATTACACTGAACGAGTTTTAAAGGATGCATACTATGAAAAAGACTAAATCGACTTTTGAAAGGGTCATGGAAGACCCGAAACAGAAAGAAGCTTTTGAAAAAGAATATGCGAATTTCCTTCTGTCGGAGCTGTTGCTGGATGCCATGTCCGAGCAGAATGTTAGCGTGCGGGCCTTGTCGAAGGCTTCGGGCATATCGACATCGGTGATTCAGAACCTACGTGCTATGCAACCCGTAAACATCACACTGAAAACGCTGAACGCCCTGCTTTCCTCTTTGGGCTACGAACTTGTCGCCCGGAAAGGCAGGCATTGCGTAAGCCTGACTAAACAATCTGCGTAGGGGTATGCCTCTTCCAGTTCCTCAAGAACGGAGTCAAAGAATCACTTTGGTACGGGATTTGCCGAATTTCTTCCATTATGCAATTTTACGCAAATTGCATAATTCTGCATAAAATTGTTAATTTTCACAAATAACCTATAGCACTTTGCAGTCAAATAATGTATTTTTAGTAAAAAAAGGATCGCAATATGG